>Ga0207649_10001275_pt1 | contig 15037 bp, 13 predicted proteins | sample KBSC43metaG_FD_184317 | JGI IMG/M metagenome (GOLD analysis project Ga0207649, IMG submission 184317) | Corn rhizosphere microbial communities from Kellogg Biological Station, Michigan, USA - KBS C4-3 metaG (SPAdes) (version 2) | ecosystem: Host-associated > Plants > Roots > Rhizosphere > Soil ... | reverse complement strand
CGCGCGACTTCCTCGTGCCCTCGCGCCTCACACCCGGCGCGTTCTACGCCCTCCCGCAGGCCCCGCAGCAATACAAGCAGCTGCTCCAGGTCGGCGGCATCGAGAAATATTTCCAGATCGCGCGCTGCTTCCGTGACGAAGACCTCCGCGCCGAGCGCCAGCTCGAGTTCACGCAGATCGATGTCGAGGCCTCATTCACGACGCAGGAGGAAATCCAGACGCTCACCGAGGGCCTGCTCGCCAGCGTTTTCAAGGCCGCGCTCGGCGTCGAGATTCCGACGCCCTTCCCGCGCATGGCGCATCAGGAGGCGATGGACCGCTTCGGCTCCGACAAGCCCGACCTGCGCTTCGGCCTCGAGATCGTCGAGCTGAGCGACATCTTCCGCGACTCGCAGTTCAAGGTCTTCCGCTCCGTCCTCGACGGCGGCGGCGTCATCCGCGCGCTCAACGCCAAGGGCGCAGCCGAGAAGTTTTCCAAGGAGCAACTCAAGAAGTGGGAGGAGTGGGCAAAGGTCGAGCTTGGCGCCAAGGGCCTCGCCTACATCAAGGCCTCGCCCACCGGCGAATGGGAAAGCCCGATCGTGAAATTCTTCAGCGACACCGAAAAGGCCGCGCTCGCGGAACGCCTCGGCTTCGAGCCCGGCGACGTGCTCTTTTTCGGCGCCGACCAATGGCAGGGCGTCTGCGACGTGCTCGGTCGCGTGCGCCTGCGCTGCTCGGAGCTGCTCGGCCTCACCGCCGGCAGCACGGAGCTCAACTTCCTCTGGGTCGTCGAATTCCCGCTCCTCGCCTTCGCGCCCGAGGAGGACAAATGGGTCGCCGTCCACCATCCGTTCACGCGCCCGAACGCCGACGACGCATATTTGCTTCATGATCGCGCCCAGTTCGGGAAAATCCGAGCGGTAGCTTATGACGTGGTTCTAAACGGCGTGGAGCTTGGAGGAGGTTCCATTCGAATTCATGAACCCGTTCTTCAAGCTCGCATGTTTGATGCCCTAGGTATCGACGCCAGAGAACAAGAATACAAATTCGGCCACCTGCTCCGCGCGTTTTCCTTCGGCGCCCCGCCGCACGGCGGCATCGCGCTCGGGTTGGATCGTCTGATCATGCTCATCGCGGGAACGGATTCCATTCGCGACGTGATCGCCTTCCCGAAGAACAATCGTGGTCAGGACGTGCTCACAAATTCGCCCGTGAACGTCGAGCCGCGCCTGCTGCGCGAGTTGTCGATCCAATCGACGAAGAAACCTTGAGGCCGTGACGCCACGCGAACTTCCCGGCCTCACCGTCACGGTGGACCAGGTCGTTCATGCGCCGGAGTTCAGCGGCCCGCCGGGCAAGCCGCACGTCTTCGTGTATTTCATCACGATTGCGAACGAGTCCGCGGAGACCGTCACGATCAAGGGTCGCAAATGGGTCGTGCGCGAGGCCAGCGACGAGACGCTCGCCGTCGAAGGCGATGGCGTCGTCGGGGAATTCCCCCGGCTCGAACCGGGCGAACAGTTCCGCTACAACAGCTCGCACGCCGTCGCGGAAGGCGCCTACCTCGGCCTCACCGATGCCGGCGAAGCGGTCTTCACGCGAATTCCGCCCTTCGAAATCCGCGTGCCGGCGTAGTCGCGGCTACTTCACGAACTGCTGGAAGACCTCGCCGGCTTCCACGAGCGATTCCTTGCCGCCGATGTCGAACCAGAGGCCGGGCACGGGCCAGGTCTGCACGATGGTGCGGTGGTGCAGCCATTCGATGAGGCGGCCGGGCTGGTCGGGGTTGTGCCCTTCCATGATGTATTGGTCGATGAGCGGCAGCGTGTCCTTGCGGTAGTAGTAGAGCGCGATGCCGGTGAGCGTGCTCTCGGGATTCGGCGATTTTTCGACGAACTTCGTCACGCGGCCGGTCGCATCGACCGAGATGGAATTGTATTTTTTGACGAGTTCGTAGTCGCCGACGTCATAGACCGCGACGGTCGCGGGGGCGTGTTTGCCGGCGCGGGCGAAATCCGCCACGGGCTCGCTGAAGAGGTTGTCGCCGGCGACGACGATGAGGTCTTTGCCGTAGAGGTGCTCGTGCTGAAGCGAGAAATGGATGTCGCCGATCGCGCCGCGCTTGTCGTCGTCGCTGGTGGAGCCGTCGTTGATGACCTTGAAGGCGAACTGCGGATAGCGGGCGCCGTATTCCTCGGCCCAGACGCGGAAGTCGGCCGCGAATTTGTTGTTCGTCACGACATAGACGGTCTCGAGATCGGGGATCGGCGAGAGGTTGTCGATCACCCACTCGATCATCGGCTTTCCGGCGACTTCGAGGAGGGGTTTGGCCTTGGTGAGCGTGAGGGGATAGAGGCGGGTGGCGTAACCCGCGGCGAGGATGAGGGCGTTCATGCGGCGCGAGTATGACGCATCCGCAGCAGCCGGGGCAAGCGCACCAACATGCCGAAAAACAACCGGACGTGAGTCGCCACGAGCAGGAGATTGTCGCGCAGGTAGTGGAAATGCGTGACGCCGCCAGCCTCACGCGGCGGATACCTCACGGGGACGGGAAGATTGATGGGGCGAATGCCGCGCCAGTAGAGGCGCACGGCCAGCTCGGTGTCGAAATCGAAGCGCCGCGCGGTGCGGATCGATTCCAGGATCTCGACCGATTCGCGGACCGGATAAACGCGAAAGCCGAAGAGCGAGTCGTCGATGCCGCCCCAGAGCGTCGCGAGATTCGCCCACCAGTTTCCCACGCGGCGGCCTTTCACGCGTTCCGGCGGGGCGTCGGGGCCGAAGACGGGCACGCCGAGGAGCATCGCGTCGGGTTCGCGGATGGAGCGCTCGAGGAAAGGCGTGACGGCCTCGATGTCGTGCTGGCCGTCGGCGTCCATCACGAGGGCATGCGTGAAACCCTCTGCCTGCGCCACGCGCAATCCCGCGAGCACTGCGCCGCCCTTGCCGGAATTTTTTTCGAGCACGATGCGACGGACGGCGGGCTGGCGCGCGAGGAGCGAATCGAGCGCCGCCGCGCTGCCGTCGGTGCTCGCGTCGATCACGATCCAGACGGGCAGCCAGCGCGCCGCGACGGCCTCGGCCACGCGCGCGAGCATGGGACCGCTGTTGTAGCTGGGGAGCAAAACGAAGTGCGTGCGGCTGGGCACGAAGGGCGCGGACATGGTGAATCGCGAGGCTGGCGCAGGGCGACGGTAAGGACCAGCCGGGATTTTCTGCTTGCCGGTGCGGGCGGGATTTGGCCGGGTCTCACCCTCACGTCGTTTTTTCCGCTCCTTCGCATGCACAAACGCTGGCTTTTCGTTGCCCTCCAATCGGCCGTCACGGTCGGGTTGCTGGCGTTTTTCTTTCACGACGCGGAGTTTCGTCGGCAGGCATCGGAGGCGTTTCACCATGCGCAGCCTGGCTGGTTGATCGCGGGCGTGCTGATCGCCGGCGCGGAGAACATGGTCGGCGCCGCGCGCTGGCGGATTTTTCTGCGGATGCTCGCCATCGAGGTGCCGTTCTGGAAAGCGGTGCAGGTCTGCCTCGTGGCGTTGTTCTGCAACACGTTCCTCCTCGGCGCGGCGGGCGGCGACCTGGTGCGCGCGGCGTATCTCATCCGACGCGGTGCCAGCAAGACGCACGCGTTCCTCTCGGTGATCATGGACCGCGTGAGCGGCCTGGCCGCGTTGATCGCCTATACGGCGGCGCTCACCGCGTGGAATTACGAATGGCTGGCGCGCAGTCCGAAAGTCATGCTGCTGCTGAAGGGCGTGATCGCCTACCAGATCGGCTGCGGCGTGCTGATCCTGGCCGCGCTGTATGTTTCCGTGCGCGGAATCACGAACCACCTGCCGCGCTGGGCGCCCTTTCCCGAATTCGTTCGCAAGATGGGAGCGGGTTACGCGCGGATGTATTCCGATTGGCGTGGGTCGCTGCGCGCAGCGGGGCTTTCATTCGTGATGCTCGCGGCCTACTTCGCCGTCTTTTTCTGCGCGGCGCGGGCGTTTGGCCTGGAGATTTCCTTTTTCCACCTCGCAACGATCATGCCGATGGCGGACATGATCAGCGCCTTACCGATCAGCATTGGCGGAATGGGCGTGCGCGAAGGAATTTTCGTTTTTCTGCTCTCCCACCTCGCAGCCACCCCGACGGCGCTCGCGGTCTCAATCTCGCTCGTCGGCTATTTCCTGAACATTTCGTGGGGACTCGTCGGCGCCGCCATCCTTCCGCTTTACAAGGGCATCGTGCGCGAGGCCCGTACCGCCTCGCCGGCCGCGGAGTAGGCGCTAGAAGCTCACGCGGAAGCGGTCTCCCGTCGCCACAACGACCAATTCGAATCCTTGCAGGACATCGCCGCGCTTCGCGTAGCGCACGGTGAGACGCCCAGTGCGCACGTCGCTCCCACCCGACGGTGCAAACGCCGCGCCCTCGAACGCCTCGACGACGCACATCCAGCCCGCGAGCGCGGCGGGGGCGGTGTTCCAGATGCCCCGCCAGCCCCGGCCCGCGAGCGGACCCGCGGCCGTCCATTCGTCCTCGCGGCGAGTCAGCACCAGCAGGGGTTCGTTCGCACCGACGACGAGACGAAAATTTTTCCACGCGTCGGTTTCAAAAGCCGCGCGCGCGGAAATTTGTCGGCCCTCCCGCCGCCATTCGACGATGCCGGATCGCGTCGCCGTCGCGACAAAATTTTCCGTCGGCGGCGTGGCGCAGGAAACAAGCCCGAGACCCGCGAGGAACGCGAGCAGCTTCGGCGCCCGCATCCGGCCTATGCCTTGCGTTCGAGGTGGCCGCCGAATTGGAAGCGCATCGCGGAGCAGACTTTCTCGGCCATCGTGTGCTCCTTGCGGGAGCGGAAGCGGGCGTAGAGCGCAGCGGTGAGCACCTCGCAGTCCACGGCCTCGTCGATGGCGGCCATGATCGTCCAGCGGCCTTCGCCGGAGTCGGAAACGCGGCCGGAATATTTCTCGAGCTTCGGATCGTCCGCGAACGAGGCGGCGGCAAGATCGAGCAGCCACGAGGAGACCACGCTGCCGCGACGCCAGACCTCGGTTACGTCCGCGAGATTGAGGTCATAGACCAGATCGTGGTTCATCAGCGGCGCGGTCTCGGCATCGGCAGCGTGCTGCTGGTTCGCGACGTTCGCGTTGGAGAGAATGTCGAGGCCTTCGCCGTAGGCGGCCATCATGCCATATTCGATGCCGTTGTGGACCATCTTGACGAAATGGCCGGCACCCGACGGACCGCAGTGCAGGTAGCCTTCCTCGGCCGTGCCGCCGAGCTTTTCGCGACCGGGCGTACGCGGGATGTCGCCGCGACCGGGCGCGAGCGTCTTGAAAATCGGGTCCATCCGCTCGACGGCCTCGGTGTCGCCGCCGATCATCATGCAATAGCCGCGCTCGAGGCCGTGGGTGCCGCCGCTGGTGCCGACGTCGAGATAATGCAGGCCCTTGGCCTTGAGGGCCGCGGCGCGGCGACGGTCGTCGCGGAAGTAGGAGTTGCCACCGTCGATAATCGTGTCGCCGGGCTCGAGCAGCGCGCCGAGTTGATCGACGATCTTGTCGGTGATCGCGGCGGGGATCATGATCCAGGCGTTGCGCGGCGTCTCAAGCTTCGCGACGAGATCCTCGAGCGAATCGGAGCCGATGGCGCCCTCGGCGACGAGCTCCTTCACGGTCTCGGGATTCGTATCGTAGACTACGCAGGTGTGGCCTTGTCGGAGCAGCCGACGAACCATGTTTGCGCCCATTCTGCCGAGACCGATCATTCCGAGTTGCATGGTATTATGGAGGTGTTGAGGTTTCGCCGAAGGTGTTCCCACGCATGGCGACGGACAAGCAGAATCGCCCGCGCGGGGCTACCACTGGTGCATTCGCGCAAATTCCGCGTCGCGCTCCGCGCGGGCTCTCCAGCGCTCGCGGACCAGGACGACGGCAAACCCCACGAGGGCGAGGGCGCCGATCCAGAACCACGGAATATGCCAGGGCTCGCTCGGCTTCGTGAAAACGACGAACGGGGCCGACGGCACCGTGGGCAGGCCCTGGGCATCGTAGCCGACGATGAGCAGCGTGACGTGCTCGCCGGGGCGCAATCCCTCGAGCGTGGCGCGCACTTCGTCCCGAACGATGCGGGGCTTCACTCGCGGGAGCGGGGTGTATTTGAACCCCGGATCGCCCTTTGCGTTGAAGACGATCTCTCGCATGAAGAGGCCGTAGCGCACGATGTCCGGCGAGGCTCGCTTCCAGGAAAGTTCGAGGCGGGTTTTCGTCTGGGTGAAACCGATTTGATCCACGGGCGGCAGGTCGCTCGTGGGCGGCGGCGGCGCGGCATTGGCGGAAGCGGCGGCGGCATCCGCCGGGCTGCCGATGGCCTCGGTGACCGTCGCGCGCAAGGGAATCGAAACCGGCGTCGCGCCGGTGTCGAACGTGAGCGCGTCATCGAGCTTCGTCGCGGCCGCCCGCGCGTAGGCGACCGTGAATTTACGCTCCTCGCCGGCCGGCAACGCGTCGTAGGACGGATCGGGCTCGAGCGTCACGCCCTCCGGCAACTTCGCGCGCAGCGGGGCCGGAGAACCGCCGATATTGCGCAGCGTCAGCGTCACTTTCCCGGAACGCCCGGCGACGATTTTTCCGAAATCGATCGTCTCCGGATGCACGACCAGCCGCGGCGGCGCGGCCATCACCCGCAACGGCACCTCGACGCGCACGCCGCCGCCAGTCGCCACGAGCTTGTCGTCGAGGGAGCCGAGGAATCCCGCGCGGGTGTGCATGGCGACCTGCGTTTCGGATTTCGCGGGCACGCTCACCGCGTCCTGCACGATCACCTGCGACGGCGCGACGATGCGCAGCTCGCGGTCCTCGTCGGAGACGTTGCGCAGCACGAACCCGCCGGTGCGGACCTCGGTGCGACCGTCGCCCTCCAGTCGCAAGGCGCGCGGCACGATCTCAATGGGATTGTAGCCGCGCCCGCTCAGGCCGAGCTCCACGTCCGCATGCGAAAACAAGGCCGTCTCGGTCACGCTGCGATCCTCTGTCGGTGTGAACGCAATCGTCAGCGACGCCGCCTCGCCGGGCCCGAGCGAATAGCTGCCGTCGCTCTTCACCAGCGACCACGGCGCCGGCAGCGCGAGCTTGCCCGTGATCCGGCTGCCGCCGTCATTGCGAATCTCGATCGTCTGCTGCGCGGACCGCCCCACCGCCACGGCGGGAAAATCCACGCGTGGCGGCGCGACGAACACAGGCGGCCGCGGCACGACATTCAGCGTGACATCAGCCGGCGTGGAGAAGCCGCCATTCGGCGCCCGCACCGCGTAGCGAAAGCGGTCCACGCCCGCGCCCGCGTGCGCATCGTGCGTGTAGGTCACCGTCGCGGTATTCCGGCTCGTCGGCGTGATCCCGGAAAGCTTTCCCGCCGTCGGCTGGCGCCGAATGAGAAATTGCAGCTGCCCCCCGGACCGACTGAGGCCCGTGAGCGGAACCTCGACCGACTCGCCGATGTAAACCTTCATCGTCACCGGCTCAGGCTGGGCCGGCGGCACGGACGGGAGTTCAATGTCCGCGCGTGTCGTCATCGGCGCGAACAACCCCGCCACCACCGCAAGGCCCGCCCATCGGCGGATGATCAAGGAAGGAAGTGTGCGCAAGGCGGGGAATCTCGTTGAAATGTCCAAAGGCAGCAACTATGCGAATAGTTGTCTTCCAACGGACCCCGACACAAGAGCGATGCGATTTTTTTCCGGCCCCTTCCAAGCCACCGCCGCTGGCATCGCCGCATTGTCGCTCGCCGCGGGCGCGCCACTCCTCGCGGCGCCTCAAGCCGTGCCGGTCGGCGCCGCCGCCAATGCTCCGAAAAAGACGAAGCAAAAGCCCGCCAGCGAATTGATTTCCAAGCAGGCGAAGCCAAAGGTCGTCCCTCGAGTGCTCGACACGGCCACGCCCGACAATACCCGTATCTTCGTTTCCCTCAGCAAACAACGCGCCTACCTGCTCGTCGGCGACGAAGTCGCCATCGACACGCCGGTCTCGACCGGGAAACGCGCCGGAATGACGCCAAAGGGCAGCTACACCGTGCTGGAGAAGGACAAGGACCACCGCTCGAGCGTCTATGGCGCCTTCGTCAACAGTCGCGGCCTGATCGTCCGCGCCGGCGTCAGCACGAAGATCGATTCCGCGCCCAGCGGCACGCATTACGTCGGCGCGCCGATGAAATGGTTCATGCGCCTCACCGGCGACGGTGTCGGCATGCATGTGGGAATTCTCCCCGGCTATCCCGCCTCCCACGGTTGTGTGCGGATGCCCGAGGATATCGCCCCGCTTTTCTACGACCACGTCAAGGTCGGCACGCCCGCCGTGATCGGCGACTGAGGCCCGCCGGAACTACGGAGTCGGCGAGGGTGAAGCCGCCGACGGTTTTTCGGGGGAGGCGGCGGGCTTCGGCGCGGTGGAAAATTCCACCTTCAGCCGGGCGAGCATTTCATCGATTTTCTGCTGCCGCTGGACGTCCATTTCCTGGCGCAACTGCTCCTCGATCTTGCGGCGCTCCTGTCGATATCGCACGACAAAGATCTCGCGCTGATCGTCGGTAAGCGTCAGCCCGGTCTTCGCGATGGCGTCGTCGATGCACTTCTTCACGCGCTCGCGTTCCTCCGAGGCCCGCTGCTGCCAGTCCTTCCGCTCCTTGTCGCCCATTTCCTTCCAGCGCTGCCAGTTCTGCCGGAATTGCTCGCGCTCTTTCGGCCCCATCTGGTCGAGCCGGTCGTGGAATCGCTTGAAGGGACCCGCCTGATCGTCCCCGGCGGGAGGCGGAACGTTCTTTTTCGGACACTCAGCCGACGGGGATGGCGTCGGAGAATCCGCGGGCTCCGCCCCGGCGAAACCCATCGGGAGGAGCGCGGTCAACGCGACGAGGAGGAAGGATCGAGCCATAGCGAGGATTCGTAATTGGCGACCAGCAGGTCGAGATTCTGAATTGTCTCGAACTCGATGTCGGCGGTGGCCGCGGTCGGAGCCGGAGAGGATTGAATGCCCACGATGGCCAGCACTGCCAGCGCCGCGCAGGCGCCGACGGGAACAATTGTGCGAAGAAAAACCTGCCACCAACTGGGCTGCGGGGCGGCATCCCTCTCGACCGCGCGCAACACCTTCCGCACGAACCAAGGCGAAGGCTCCACCTCGCGCGCATGGCCGAGCAGCTCCCAAAGCGCATCGTCGCGCGAGTCGTTGGAATCAAGGGCACTCATGGTCACTGAAGAAAACCCCACCGGCCCGCGAAAGTTCCACTCAAATTTTCACCGACCGGGGGAATTCCGGCCGGCGCGGCGGCCGCGGTTTACAGGTCCTGCGGCTCGAGGAAGCCCTCGAGCTGGCGGATACGGGTCGGGTGGCGCATCTTGCGGAGCGCCTTGGCCTCGATCTGACGGATGCGCTCGCGGGTGACCTTGAACTGGCGGCCGACCTCCTCGAGCGTGCGGCTGTAGCCATCGACGAGGCCGAAACGCTGCTCGAGCACCTGGCGTTCGCGCTCCGTGAGCGTGTCGAGCACGTCCTTGATCTTGTCCTTGAGCAGGACGATCGCGGCCTGGTCGGCGGGATTTTCGGCACTCTTGTCCTCGATGAAATCGCCAAAGCTCGTGTCGTCGCTGTCGCCCACGGGCGCCTGGAGCGAGATCGGCTGCTGGGCCATCTTGAGGACGGCGCGCACGCGCTCGACGGGGAGTTGAATTTCCTCGGCGACTTCCTCGGGATTCGGCTCGCGGCCGTATTCCTGGACGAGCTGCTTCTGCACGCGGATCAACTTGTTGATCGTCTCGATCATGTGGACCGGGATGCGAATCGTGCGCGCCTGGTCGGCGATGGAACGGGTGATCGCCTGGCGGATCCACCACGTCGCGTAGGTCGAGAATTTGTAGCCGCGGCGGTATTCGAATTTTTCGACCGCCTTCATGAGGCCCATGTTGCCTTCCTGAATGAGGTCGAGGAAGGAGAGGCCGCGGTTCGTGTATTTTTTCGCGATGGAAATCACGAGGCGCAGATTGGCCTCGACCATCTCGGTCTTCGCGCGGAGGGCCTTGCGATGCCAGTCCTTGAGCGCGTGGTGCTGCTTGCCGTATTCGGCGGGTGCGAGCCAAAGACGCACCTGCATCTCGCGGAGCTGCGACTCGACGTTGCGCTTCGCCTTCGTGGCGTCGGCGGTCTTGCCGCTCTTCTTCGCGCGGTCGCACTCGTGCTGGAGATTCTGGATGAGGCGCAGGTTTTCGTCGGCGAGGGCGACAAAGTCCTCGATGACCTTCTGCTTGAAGAAAAATTTCGGGTAGAGCTTGCGGAGCGCGGCGACGTTTTTCTCGAACGTCTTGCGATTCGACTCGGAACCCTTGCCGTCCTTGGAGTCGGCAATCTCGCGGTAGGCGGTCGTGACAAGCTCGGTCTGCTTGCGGACCTGCTGGCAGAGGCGCGGGAGCACCTTCATGTAACGCTCGCGGCTCTCGATCTTCTTGTCCTGGATCACGCGGTCGAAGCGCTCGCGCATATCGACAAGCTTCTGGGCGAGGTCGAGGTGGGCGCGGGCGACAAAGCCGAAGCCGTAGAGCGTCTCCTGCACCTTGATCTCGGCGTCCTCGATGCGCTTGGAGATTTCGACCTCCTGCTCGCGGGTGAGGAGCGGCACCTGGCCCATCTGGCGCAGATACATGCGGACAGGGTCGTCGAGGATGTCGAGTTTCGAGTCGGCCTTTTCGTCCTTCTCCTCGTCCTCCTCCTTCTTGGAACTCACGCGGTCCACGTCGGACGCGTCGATGATCTCGATCTCGACGCCGCGGAGCTGCGCAACGATGGAGTCGAGCGTCTCGGGATCGTTCACGCCCTCGGGGAGCGCCTCCTCGAGGTCGTCGAAGGTGACGTAGCCCTGCTCCTTGGCGAGCTTGATGAGTTCGCGGACTTTGTCCTGGATCGCCTTCTGGGCGTCGGCGGGGGTCTTGGCGGAATCGCCGTTCAAATGGTTACCGTTCACTGAGGAAATTTCTTTGGTTTTGGGCTCGGCGCCTTTTTTGGCGGCGGGCGTTTTGACCGGGGAGGTCTCCTCTTTTTTCACTGACTTGGCGGCGGCCTTGGGGGCTGGAGCTTTCGCCGCGATGACCGTCTTCTTGAGTGCCTTCACGGGCGACTTCCCGCCGGTGGCGGGCTTGCGCGCGGGAGCGACGGCCTTCGGCTTGGCGCCGGTGACGGCGCGGGCGGGCTTTTTGGCGCGCGCCGGGATGCGGACCGCCGGCTTGGCGATCACCCGCGAGGACTTCGCCGCGGGACGGGACGCCTTTGCCGCCGGACGCTTCCGCGCCGGGCTTTTCACCTTCGGCGCGGGACGCTTGGGAGCGGCCGCCGGGCGCTTCGCGCTGACTGTCGCCCGGGGCTTCGTCTTCGCTGCGGGGCTCTTCGCCTTGGCAGTGGGACGCGCGGATGCCGACTTGGCGGCCGCTTTCGGGGGACGGGCAGGCGAGGGCTTGCTCTTGGAGACTTTGTTTTTGGGTTTCAAGAAAGGTTGGACGGCAGCTTCAGCGAGAAAAAAGGCCTTCAAACCTGTCCCAGCCTCTTCTGGAGGTCAAGGATTTGTTTGTGAAGCGAAGCAACCTCGTCGAGTCCGGTGTCGGGATGCCGCATGCGGGCCTGCAACGCAGCCATCTCGGAGGCGAGTTGCTGGCGGAGCAGTCCCTGCCACGCGTCGGCCGCAACCTGCACCGGAGCCTCCGGCAACCGGCCCAGGTGCAACCCCGCCAACGCCCGCTCTTCCGCCGCGGACAACGTTGCGGCAAAGGCCCCGAAGGTGGCCGCTTCCTCGAGCGAGCCCTCGGCGTGCAGGATCCGATCCACCACCGCGTAGCCGGGACCAAAAGTCGCCGCCGGCTCGGGCCGATCGCGCATCCAGGCTCGCGCGTCGGCGGAGAGAATCGCGAGACGGCAAAGCAGGCGCGCGGGTTCCGGGAGATCGAGCACCTCGGCGGGAGCTTCCTCCTCGGACTCGCGGTCGGCATCGGGACGCGGCGCGGACTTCACGAGCTCGGCAAAGGCGGCGTCGGTGAGTTCCAGCCGGGCGCGAACCCGCGCGGTGACCGCCTCGCGCAGCGCGGAGTCGTCGATCAACCGCACGAAGCCGGCGAGCTTCCGCGCGAGGGTGGCGCGCTGCCGCGGACTGGCGCCCGGCACGAGTTCCTCGGCGAGCGTGTCGTCGAAATAATCCCGCGCCCCGGCCACGACGGCGCGCAACGCTTCCGCCCCCTGCTTCCGAACGAGCGAATCGGGATCCTCTCCCACCGGCACGCGCGCCACCCGCACGGTGAGCCCCACCGCAAGCAGCGCCGGCAGCGAACGCTCCACCGCCTTGCGTCCGGCGGCGTCCGAGTCGAAACACAGCACCACGGATTCCCCGAAGCGCCGAAGCAACCGCGCCTGCTGCGCCGTGAAGGCCGTGCCCTGCGGCGCGGTCACGTTTTGCACGCCCGCCTCGAAGGCCGCGATCAAATCGAGCTGCCCCTCGCAGACGATGGCTTCGTTCGCGTCGATGATCGCGCGCTTGGTTTTTTCGAGTCCGAAAAGCACGCGTCCCTTCGTGAATATCGGCGTCTCGGGCGAGTTCACGTATTTTGCGGGATCGTCGCCGAGCGTGCGGCCGCTGAACCCGATCACGTCGCCGTAATCGTTGCAGATCGGGAACATCACGCGGTTGCGGAAGCGATCATACAATTTAGGATTTTGGATTTGGGATTTTGGATTTTCCGGCTCCTTGACGATGACCAGGCCCGAGCGCGCGATTTCGTCGTTCGTATATTTGCGCTCGCGGAGTATGCCGAGCAGCGCGTCCCAGGACTCCGGCGCATAGCCGAGACGCCAGCGGACGGCGATTTCCGACGTGATGCCGCGGCCCTTGAGATACTCGCGCGCGCGGGCGGCGAATTTTTGCCGCATAAGGTTCTCGTGCAGCCATGCCGCCGCGTCGCGATGGAGCGCGAGCAGGCGATCCCGCTCCCCGCGCCGTGTCTCGTCGCCCTCGGATTCCTCCTCGACGGGCACGCCCGCCCGCGCGCCCAGCCGGCGAACGGCGGAGGGAAAATCGACGTTCTCGTAGTCCATGATGAACCGGAAAACCGAGCCGCCGGCCCCGCAGCCGAAGCATTTGAACGTCTGTCGCGCGGGGTTCACGTGAAAGGACGGCGTTTTCTCGTTGTGGAACGGGCAGAGGCCCTTCCAGTTTGCACCCGCCCGCTTGAGCTGCAGGTAGCTCCCGATCACATCGACCACGTCGCTCGCGTTGGCGACGCGCTGGATGGTGTCTTCGGAAATACGGGGCATGGCGTTGAAGAGCAGCTACAAAGGCAGTATTGAACAGGAGGAAACAGAGGAAGCAGAGAATGATAACCATATTAAGGCTGATTTTAATTTTCTCCGTTTTCTCCGTTGCCTCCTGTGAAAATGCATTTTCCGCCGGCGAGGTCGTCGTCGTGCCGCTCAGCGGAGAGGTCTCCAATGCGCAGACGGCCTTCCTGCGGCGCACGCTCAAGCAGGCCGAGACCGACAAGGCGGCAGCCTACGTGATCGAGATGAACACGCCCGGCGGCGAACTCCAGGCCGCGGTGGACATCCTTCAACTCCTGCTTAAGGCGCGCATCCCGACTTACACGTGGGTGAATTCCAACGCCGGCAGCGCGGGCGCGCTCGTCGCGCTCGGCACGGACCACATTTATATGGCGCCGGTGAGCGCCATCGGCGCGGCGGCCCCGGTCTCCAGCGACGGCGCGGACATCGCCGAAACGATGAAGGCGAAGGTCGTCTCGTATTTCTCGGGTTATTTCCGCAGTGCCGCCGAGGCAAAGGGGCGGAATCCCGGCCTCGCGGAGGCTTTCATCGACAAGGACAAGGAATTCAAGATCGGCAACGACGTCATCAGCCCCAAAGGCTCGCTCCTCACGCTCAGCGCACAGGAAGCGGTGCGAAAATTCAATGGCAAGCCGCTGCTGGCCGACGGCCTCGCGAACTCCATCGAGCAGCTCAAGACCGAGGCGAAGCTCACCGGTCCGACGGTGGAGATGGAGCCGAGCGGCTTCGAGCGCGTCGCGCAATGGGTCACGCTGCTCGCGCCGCTCTTTCTCGTGGCCGGCATCGCGGCAGCTTACCTGGAATTCAAGGCGCCGGGCTTCGGCGTCGCCGGCGTGCTCTCCCTCGTGTGCTTCGCCATCTTTTTCCTCGGCCACTACATCGCGGGACTCACCGGCTGGGAGGCGGGCGTCGTCTTTTTGTTCGGCCTCGCGCTCGTCATTCTCGAGCTGGTGCTGTTCCCCGGCGTGACCGTCGTGGCGGCGCTCGGCGTCGCGCTCATGCTCGGCTCGCTGCTCTTCGCGATGATCGATTACTTCCCGGGCGATCCGGTGATTCCGAGCGCGGACGTCCTCCTGCGCCCGGCGCTGAATCTCGCCGTCGCGCTCGTCATCTCGACCGTCGTGATCGCCTTGCTGGCACGATATTTTCCGAGCCTGCCCTTTTTTCGCCGCCTCCTGCTGCCGACGGTCGCGATCCCCGGTCCCTCGCTCGCGTCAGCGACCGCGACGGAAGAAATTCGCATCGGCATGACCGGCGTGGCCCGATCCATCCTGCGACCGGCGGGCAAGGCGGAGATCGGCGACCGCATCGTCGATGTCGTCACCGAGGGCGAATTCCTCGACGCGGGCGCCGCCGTGCGCGTACTGCACGTCGAGGGCAGCCGCGTTGTCGTGGCCTCAGCCTAGCAGCAACCGCACCGCCGCGAGCACCGTGAACGCGATTAGGAGCGCCTCGAAGAGCGCCTGATTGATTCGCGCCAGCAGCCATTTGCCGAAAAAGGCGCCCGCGGCAACGAGCGGCGCGAGCACGAGTGTGAGCAGCAGGGATTGGCCGTCGATCAAACCCAATCCCGCGCTGAACGGCACCTTCGACACATTCACGACGAAGAAAAACCACGCGCCCGTGCCGACGAGTTCCATCTTCGGCAGACGGCACGCGAGCAGATAGATCGCCATGATCGGGCCGGCCGCGTTTGCAAGCATCGTCGTCAC
>Ga0207649_10001261_pt1 | contig 15146 bp, 17 predicted proteins | sample KBSC43metaG_FD_184317 | JGI IMG/M metagenome (GOLD analysis project Ga0207649, IMG submission 184317) | Corn rhizosphere microbial communities from Kellogg Biological Station, Michigan, USA - KBS C4-3 metaG (SPAdes) (version 2) | ecosystem: Host-associated > Plants > Roots > Rhizosphere > Soil ... | reverse complement strand
GGGAGATGATCTCGTCCATCGTCAGGACGTCGTACACCGGCTGGTCCGAGGCGAGGCCGCGCAGCGTCTCGCGCAGTGGCGCCGCGAGCCTGGCCGGATCCGTGCGGCCGCGGAGCACCAGCGTGACGTCGTTGAGCCAGGGCGCGTTCTCGGGGTCGTCGTAGGGGAAGTCGATCTCCGCGAGCGGGGGCTTGTCGAGCCCTGCCTGGCGCACGTCGCCCACCACCCCGACGATGGTGTACGGCGTCTTGTCGATGATCAGCCGGCGGCCGACCGCACGTCCGTCCTCGAAGTGGCGGCGGACGAGGGCCCGGTTCACGAGGATCGGCTTCTCCTTCGACGCGCCGTCCTGCTCTCTGAGGTCGCGGCCCTCGATGATGGGAACGCCGAGACTGGCGAACGTACCGGGGCTCGTCACCCGCATCTCCGCCGCGGGCGCGAGGCGTGGGTCGGGGATGGGCTCGCCGTCGACCGCGTACTCGCCATTGGTCCAGGCCTGCTGGATCGGGAGCAACGAGATCAGCCCGGCCGAGTCGACGCCGGGGAGAGCACGGAGGGCCTCGAGCGCGGGGTGGAGCAGGCGCGGGGCGAGCTCGAGCTTTCCGAACTTGCCCTGCGGGATGGCCAGGTGCGCGGTGAGAAGCCCGTCGGTGCGGAGGCCCGTGTCCGTGTGAAGGAGCGCGTGGAAGCTCCGGACCAGAAGTCCGGCTCCGACCAGGAGCACGAGCGAGAGCGCCACCTCGGTCACGACCAGCGCCGAGCGGAGACGGTGCGGGGCGCCCGGGCTCCCATGCTCGGCTTCGGCCATGCGGGCATGCACGTTGCCGGAGGTGCTCTGGAGCGCCGGAGTGAGCCCGAAGAGCAGCGCGGTCACCATCGACAGCCCGAGCGTGAAGAGCAGAACACGTCCATCGAGGCCGATGCCCCCGGCCGCGGGCAGGCCGATGCTCAATCCGCCGGTGAGCGCCTTCAGGCCCAGCCAGGCCAGGAGCAGCCCCACCGCCGCGCCGGCGAGAGCCAGGACGGCACTCTCGACCAGGAGCTGTCCCACGAGTCGAGCCCGTGAGGCCCCCAGTGCGTGGCGAAGCGTGACCTCGGGCTGCCGGGCGGTGGTGCGCGCGAGCAAGAGATTCGCCACGTTTGCGCAGGAGATGAGGAGCACCAGGCCGACTGCCCCGAGGAGCACCAGCAAGGTGGGGCGGACGTCGCTGACCACGGTATCGATCAGCGGGCGAGCGACGGCGCTGCGGCCGACCTGCACGTTGGGATGTTCGAGCTCCAGCCGGCGCGCGATGGCTGCGATGTCCGCGGTGGCTCGCTCGAGGGTGACTCCTGGCCCGAGCCGACCGATGACGCCCAGGAAATGCGACCCGCGATCGGTCCGCAGCTCCGGCCGGAGATCGAGAGGCAGGAACGCCTCTGCGGCGCTGCGGCCGGGGAAGGTGAAGAGCACGGACATCACCCCGATGACCTCGTGAGGCCGGCCGTCGATGGTGATCGAGCGTCCGAGCACCCCGGGGTCTCCGCCAAACCTTCGCCGCCAGAGCGACTCACCGAGCACCACCACCCTGTTCGAGCCGGGACGGTCCTCACCGGCTGCGAATCCGCGTCCGAGCAGCGGCCGGACGCCGAGGGAGGTGAAGAAGCTCGCGCTCGCGCTCACCGTCGGGATGCGCTCGGCGCCCTCAGCGCCGACCAGGTTGCTGCTGCCGACCTGGAACGCGGTGAGGTGCTGCAGCGACGTTTCCTGGAGCGCCCAGTCCTCGTAGTTCGGAAAAGAGACCGCGCCACGCCATCCCGGCCCACGTGCGGGCAACGTCTCGAAGACGCGGACCAGGCGGTCCGGCGCGCCGTACGGCAGAGGGCGGAGCAGCACGGCGTCGATGACGCTGAACACCGCGGCGTTGGCGCCGATGCCCAGCCCGAGGCAGAGCAGAGCGACGGCGACGAAGCCGGGATTGCGCCGGAGCGTCCGGATCCCGAACCGCACGTCACGGGCGACATCGTCGAGCAGCGTCAGCCCCCGCGCGTCGCGGACCGAGTCCTTGTGGCGCTCGACTCCGCCGAAGCTTTGCTCGGCAAGGCGCCGCGCCTCGTCGGGTGCATGGCCGCGGGCGATCAGCGCCCCGACCTCCATGTCCAGGTGGAAGCGCAGCTCCTGGTCCAGCTCCTGCTCGAAGCTCTTGCGCCGGAAAGCGCGGAGGAGCCTCTTCAGCCAGCGCTCGGGTGCGGTCATGGCGGCGCCTCAGGCGGACTCGAGAACCCAGCGGACCGCGGCGCTGAACGTCTCCCAGCTCCGCGTCTCCGACTCGAGCTGCTTTCTTCCCCGGGCGCTGAGCCGGTAGTAGCGAGCGCGGCGGCCGTTCTCCGACTGCTTCCACTCCGACTCGAGAAAGCCCTGCTCCTCGAGACGGTGAAGGGCCGGATAGAGCGAGCCCTGGTTCACCTCGAGGACCTCGCGCGACCGCTGCTGGATCCGCTGAGAGATGCCCCAGCCGTGCCGCGGGGCGACGCTCAGCGTCTTGAGGACGAGGAGGTCGAGGGTGCCCTGCAGCAGGTCCTGGCGAGCCGGCGGACGTCCCATGCACTGCCTCCTGTCGAAGGTCGACAGGAGACACGAGTCACCCGCGCCGCGATTGCAGGGCAGGTCGGCATTCTCTCCCTGGTCTAGGGTTTGCGCCCGGCGCCGGAGGAATCACCATGGCAGACAACCCCAGGGAGTGGCCGGTCCATCACCGGAGGGTCGAGGCCGGTGAGCTCTCGCTCTTCTACCGGGAGGCGGGGGCGCTGGGACCCGTCGTTCTCGGCACGAGAGGTCGAGGCCCTCCGGCGCGACCACCCTGGAGCAGAGACCCACGTGCTGGACGGCGGGCACTTCGCCCTGGACGAGGCGACCCCCGAGATCGCCCGTCTGCTGCGCGCGTTCCTGGACCGCGTGCGCCCCTGACCGGGCTTGTCTCCGCCGCCAGAAGCAAATGAGCACATGCTTGCTCGCTCGCTGGGTGTGACCGGGTCGAGTTCTGGCTCGCCAGTCGGGGCGAGATAACGAGGTGTTTGGCACCCTTGTAGGCACTCGCATGCTTGATCGGTTGCCAAGCGCAGGCTGACGGACCGGCCGTCGAGGCGTTCCTGGGAGGGCTAGCGTCCCCCGGCGCGGCCAGACGCCGCGAAGGGGGTTCCACCATGCCGCGCCGTCTCCGCCTCACCGTTCTCGCGGTCGCCTCGTCTCTCCTCGCTGCGTGCACCACCACCGGCGCGAGCTTCGTGAACCCGCCCGGCCTCCAGAAGCCCTCCGGGTACACGCACGTGGTGGACGTCCCCGCGGGACGCACCCTCTACGTCGCCGGTCAGGTCGCCCGGGACGCGAGCGGCACCCTCGTCGGAGGTCGGGACATGCGCGCCCAGGCCGAGCAGGTCTTCCGGAACATCCAAACCGCCCTCGAGTCGCGCGGCGCCACCTTCGCGGACATCGTCCAGCTCACCGCCTACGTGCGTGACATGTCCCAGCTCGCCGCGTACCGCGAGGTGCGGGAGCGCGTGCTCGGAGCCAACCCACGCCCCGCAAGCAGCCTCGTGGGCGTGGCCGCGCTCGCGAACGACGACTACCTGCTCGAGGTCGAGGTCGTCGCCACCCTGCCGCGCTGACGGCTAGTGCGCCGCCGCGGCGATCTCGGCCGCGTTCCCCTTCGGCTTGCGGAGGAGGAAGACCAGGAAGAACGACAGGGCGAACACCGCCGCCAGCACCAGGAAGCCCGAGTTGAACGCCCGGACCAGCGCCTGGGCGTCGAGACGCGCTGCCATGAGCGCGTATCCGCTCTGGATCGGGTCCGGGAGCCGGGCCAGCGCGCCCTGGGCCTGCCGCAGCTGCTCCTGGAACAGCGGATTGTACGGGTCGGCGTACCGGGCGAGGTCGGTCCGGAACTGGTGGGAGCTGTTGGTGATCATCGTGCTCATCCACGCCGTGCCGATGGAGCCGCCGAGCTCGCGGGTGAGGTTGAACAGGCCTGCCGCGCTCCCGCGCTCGCTGGGCTTGAGCCCGGACAGCGCGACCACCGAGAGCGGGACGAAGCAGAATCCCAACCCGAGCGAGCGCACGAAGATGGGCATGGTCATCGCGTGGGTGTCCGCGAGCTGGGTGAGGTGGCCGTTCAGCCACAGCGACGCGATGATCCCCAGGATCCCGAAGGCGATCAGCCCGCGGTTGTCGACCTTGCCGACGAGCCGGCCGACCAGCGGCATGATCAGCAGCTGGATCCAGCTTCCGCGCAGGAAGAGCATCCCGATGTCCAGCGCCTCGTAGCGCATGATGGTCCCGGCAAAGAGCGAGAACAGGAACGAGCCTGCGAAGAGCGCGGTCCCGACGAGGAAGTTCAGCGCGGTCGCGGCGCTGTAGCTCACGTTCTTGAAGACCCGGAAGTCCACGACCGGGTGCTTGGCCTCCAGCTCGTGGACGACGAAGGTCACCAGGCAGACGAAGGCGGCGCAGGCGAGGACGACGATCCGTCCGTCCTCGAACCACCCGTCGCGGTTCCCCTCCTCCAGGACGTACTGGAGCGACACCATGCCCACCGCGAGCAGCCCGATTCCCCGTCCGTCGATCGGCTCGCGTGCCGGCTTGAACTCCGGCTCCTTGATGGAGACGAACGACACCCACGCGGCGAGCAGGCCCACCGGCACGTTGATGAGGAAGATCCAGTGCCAGCTCGCAACGTCGATCAGCTTGCCGCCGATGGTGGGCCCGAGGAGCGGTCCGGTGATCGCGCCGAGCGCGAACAGCGCGCCGGCCATCCCGTGCTCCTTGTGCGGGTAGCGTCCGAAGAGGATGTTCTGCGAGGTCGGGATGATCGCTCCACCGCCGATGCCCTGGAGGATCCGGAAGACCACCAGCGAGGGCAGGTTCCAGGCGAGGGCGCAGAGCGCAGACGCTGCGGTGAACATCAGCAGGGAGCCGGCGTAGTAGTTCCGGAACCCGAAGCGCCGCTGGAGCCACCCGAGAGCGGGATGACGGTGACGTTCGCCATCGCGTACCCGGTGGACACCCAGGCGATCTGGTCGAGCGGGGTCCCGAAGCTCGCCCGGATGTCGCTGAGCGCGACGTTCACGATGCTGATGTCGATGACCGCCATCAGCGCCCCGAGCATCGCGGCCACGGTGATCCAGAGCTTGCTGCCCTGGATGGGAGTCTGCTCCTCCATGACGCGCCTCAGTTCGTCCGGACGGTGACGACCGCGCTCATGCCGGGACGGAGCGGGACGTCGGGAGACCGCTCGAGGCGAACGAGCACCGGCACGCGCTGGACGACCTTCACGAAGTTGCCGCTCGCGTTGTCCGGCGGGAGGAGCGAGAACCGGGCGCCCGACGCGCCCGCCAGGCTCTCCACGTGGCCCTGGAAGTCACGCCGGCCGTAGGTGTCGACGCGCACGGTGGCCGTCTGGCCGGGCCGCATCTCGCCGATCTGGTCCTCCTTGAAGTTGGCGACCACCCAGATGTCCTGGAGCGGCACCAGGGCCAGCATCGGCCGGTCGGGCCCCACCAGCTGGCCCTGCTCGACGGTGCGGCGGCTCACCGCGCCGTCGACCGGCGCGCGGACCTCGGCGTAGCTCCGGTTCAGGGTCGCCAGGTCGTAAGCGGCCTGCGCCTGATCCACCCTCGCCTGCGCGGCCTGCACCGCGACGTCGGCGGCCTTCACCTGGTCGGGCGCGGTCTCCGCCGCGGCAAGGCGTCCCTGGGCGGTGGTCAGTCCACCGCCGGAGGAGCTCAGGTTCGCCTCGGTGCTCGCCTGACGCGCACGGGCCTGCTCGAGCTGCGCGTGCGCCTGCTGCGCCCGCGACTGGCGGGCGTCGATGTCGGCACGGGAGATGGCCTCGGCCTTCGCGAGGTCCTGCGCGCGGGCCCAGTCGGCCTGGGCGAGCCGGTCGGCTGCCTCGGCGGCCTCCACCTCGGCACGAGCCTGGGCAAGCGCGCTGCGAGTCGCGGCGACGCTGGAGCTGGCCTGGGTGACACCGCCGCGCGCCTGGCGGAGCGACGCGTCCGAGTTCGCCTGGGTCAGCTTGAGGTTCACCTGCGCGGAGGCGAGGCCGGCCTTCGCCGCCTCGAGGTCCGCGCGCGCGGAGGCGAGCTTCGCGTCCAGATCCTTGGTGTCGAGCTGGACGAGCAGATCGCCCTGCTTCACCTGCTGGTTGTCGGTGACCAGCACCTTCTCCACCTGCCCGCCAACCCGCGGGCTCACGCTCACCACGCGGCCCTCGACCTGCGCGTCGTCGGTGCTCTCCTTGCCGTGGCCGATGACCCAGGCGCCCAGCCCTCCCACCACGGCGAGCGCGGTCAGACCGGCGAAGACCCGGGTGGAGCGGCGCTGCATGAAGCCGGGCTTGCCCGGAGCGGGCGCAGGCGTCGGCACCTCGGAGACGGGAGCCGGGAGCTCCCGCGGGGAATGATCACGAAGAGCGCTGGTCGTGGCTGGGGACATGGAGGATTTGCACCTTTTCGTTGCGACAGTCGTAAGACGAAGACCCGGCGTCAGTCGTGACGGAACACGTGCACTCGCTTCCGGAGCTTCTCGATCAGCTCCACGAAGCTCTCACGCTCGGCCGGAGTGAACGCGTGCATCAGCTCCTGCATCCGGCGCAGGTGGTCCGGAAGCACGGAGGCGAGGAAGTCGGTGGCCCGCGGCGTGAGCCGGACGCGATACGTCCTGCGGTCCTCGCCCACGTCGCCGCGCGTGACGAACCCGGACTCCACCAGCCCATCGATGAGCCCGGTCATCGCCGCGCGGGTGACGCCGGAGAGCTCCGCCAGCTCTGCGGGCGTGAGGCCGTCCTCGTCGGGCGCCTTGTAGAGCGCCATCAGGACCTGCCAGCGGCCACGGGACAGACCGTACGCCTGGTAGTGCCCCTCGAGCGCCGCGTCGAACTCCCGGTAGAAGTAGAGGAGCGGGACGCAGTCCGAGATGGCGTCGGTGTCGAGGCCGGGGACGCTCCGAGCGAGCTGGGCGATCTTCTCGAAGCGAGGGCAGGGCGAAGACTTCATGTGTTGATAGTTAAGTCGTTGATCATCAGCGGTCAAACCAGATGCGTTCCAGTCCGGTTGTCCGCGAGATGTCAGGGGGTTGCGCGATGTTCCGGCCCCTCCCAGCCCCGCCGGCCGGGATGTGGGGTCCTGTGCGCAAGCTCAATCTCTCGGAACTGGAGTGGCTCCCCTACGCGATCGCCCCGGGGGTGGGCGGCGAGGTCCGCGACGTGGGGCGCGCGGTGGGCACCCGGAACGTGGGGCTCCGGATCCAGCGCATCCCGCCGGGTGCCCGCGCGTCACGCCGCCACCGGCACCTCTTCCAGGAGGAGCTGCTGGTCGTGGTGCGCGGCGAGGGCACGCTCCTCCACGGCGAGGAGCGGGTGGCAGTGCGCTCGGGTGACTTCGTGAGCTACCACGCCGGCGATCCCGAGGCTCACACGCTGGAGAACACCGGACAGGGCGTCCTCGAGGTCTGGGCCTTCGGCGACCGCGTCCCCCACGAGGTCTGCGTCTACCCCGAGGAGCAGGTGGCCTACGTCGAGGCGCTGGGCGGGGACGTCCCGCTGGGCGACGTCGAGGCGTGGGCCACGCTCGCCGGCCGCGGCAACGGCATCGAGGCCGCCGGCCCCGACGAGCACGAGGAATAGAGCGGACACTCCCCGCAGGAATCGAGCGGAGAGGCGTGCGCCTTTGTTATGCCGCGCGCACCCGTGAGCCCCGCCCCCGTCCTCGAGGTCGAGCAGCTCGTCAAACGCTACCGCGACGTCACCGCCCTCGCCGGGGTCACGCTCACCATCGACGCCGGAGAGATCTTCGCGCTCCTCGGACCGAACGGCGCGGGGAAGACGACGCTCATCGGCGCGGTGTGCGGGCTGGTGAAGAAGACCAGCGGGACGATGCGCCTCTTCGGCGTGGACCTGGACCAGGACCCGCTCCGACCCCGCTACGACGTGGGCCTGGTGCCGCAGGAGGTGAACTTCGATCCCTTCTTCACCGTCAGCGAGTCGCTGCGCATCCAGCTGGGCTACTACGCGCGACCGCCGGACGAGGCCCGCATCCGGGAGGTGCTGGAGGCGCTCAGCCTCGATGACAAGGCCAATGCCCAGACGCGCGCGCTGTCGGGAGGCATGAAGCGCCGCCTCCTCATCGCCAAGGCGCTGGTGCACCGGCCGAAGCTCGTGTTCCTGGATGAGCCCACCGCCGGCGTGGACGTGGAGCTCCGGCGTGACCTCTGGGCCTACGTCCGTCGACTCCGGAGCGAGGGGACGACGGTCATCCTCACCACCCACTACCTCGAGGAGGCCGAGGAGCTCGCCGATCGCGTGGGGATCATCAACTCCGGGCGGCTGCTCCTCGTCGAGAACAAGGTGGCCCTTCTCCGGCGGCTGGGCGAGAAGCGGGTGCGGATCACATTCGCCGGACCGGTCGGTCCGCTTCCGCCCTCCCTCGACGGCAAGGCCGAGCTCGCCGAGGACCGCCGCTCGGCCGTCGTGACCGAGCGCAACGGAACGCCGAGCGCCGGCGAGGTGCTCCAGGAGCTGTACCGCGGCGGCTTCCCGGTGACCGAGGTCGACACCCGCGCCAGCCGGCTCGAGGACGTGCTGATCGAGATCCTGCATGGCGGCAGCGAGGGCCAGGCATGAACGTCACCGGCCTCCAGACGCTCTTCTCGAAGGAGGTACGCCGCTTCCTCCGGGTCCCCGGGCAGACGGTGCTCAGCCCGCTCATCTCCACGACGCTCTACTTCGTGGTGTTCGGGGTGAGCCTCGGCGGCCGGATGGAGGAGGCCACCGGGCAGCCCTACCTTCCCTTCATCGTGCCGGGTCTGGTGTTCCTGGGCCTCGCAAACAACGCATTCCTCAACACCAGCAGCTCGCTGTTCATCATGAAGATCCAGGGGACCATCGTCGACCTCCTCGTGGCGCCGCTCGGGCCCGGAGAGCTGCTGCTCGGTTTCGTGGGCGGCGGGATGGTGCGCGGCCTGGCGGTCGGGCTGCTCACCTGGGCGGTGGCTCTCGTGTTCGCGGGGTTCCAGCTCGCGCATCCGGTGGCCACCTTCGGCTTCCTCCTCGGGACGGCCTACGTGTTCTCGGTGCTGGGGCTCGTCGCCGCGGTGTGGGCCGAGAAGTTCGAGCAGATCAACTTCTTCCCCACCTTCGTGATGCTACCGCTCACCTTCCTCGGGGGAGTCTTCTACAGCATCAGCCGGCTGCCCGAGCCGTGGCGGACGCTGAGCCACTTCAACCCCATGGTCTACATGGTGGAGGGGCTGCGGTACGGGATGCTGGGGACGAGCGCGCTCCCGCCGGGCGTCGGCGCGCTGATCCTCCTGCTGCTCGCGCTCGGCTCGACGGCGGTGACCTACGCGCTGCTCGCGCGCGGCTACAAGCTGAAGCAGTGAGCGGCGTCAGGCCGGGCCGCGGTCCACGTCGGCGAAGAAGCGCCGGACGATGGCAGCGACCTCGTCGGGCCGGTCGAGCTGCGGCCAGTGGCTGGTGTCCTCGATGAAGACGTTGGGAACTTCAGGGACGGCGGTGCGCATCGACATCGGGCCGTCGAAGGCGCGCACCGTGATCACCAGCTTCGGGCCGGGGAAGCGCCGGACGACGGTCGGATCGAACCGGAGCATCGACTCCATCGAGCCGACGTAGGTCTCGCGCGGGGTGAGCCCGAGCGTCGCGAGCACGTGCTGGCGGGTCTCCGGACGTGCGTCGTCGAGGATCCGCTCGAACCAGGCACGGCTGGAGGCGCGAAACCGTTCCGGGGCCATGCTGGCGCGCCACGCGGTGAGCTCCTCCTCGGGAAGGCTCCGGACATCGCCAGCGGGATCGAGGAACACCGCGCCGGAGAACCGGGCGGGGAAGCGAGCGACGGCCTCGGCGGCGACCGCGCCGCCGTAGCTGTGCCCGACCAGGATGGGTCGCTCCAGGCCGGTGGCGGAGGCGACCGCGACCACGTCTCCTGCCATGTCGGCGAGCGCGCTCTGGCCCTCGCGCGGCGGAGCGGATTCGCCGTATCCGCGCTGGTCGAACGCGACGACGATGCGGTCCGTGGCGAGGAGCGGAACGAGCGCGTGCCAGTGGCTCCGGTCCGCGCCCCCGCCGTGAACCAGGAGCACCGGGGTGCCGGCGCCGGCTCCGGTCTTCTCCACCCGCAGTCTTCCCGCGCCTCCGTCGACCCAGTCCATGGCGGGCGTGGACGCTACGCCCGGAGAGCGGGCGGCCGCCACAGGCACGAGGAGCGTGTTACAGCTCCGGCCATCGATGCTGGCCGCGCGTCCGCACATCGAGCCCCGCCGCGTGCCGGGGGCCGACTCCGTCGTGGTGAGCGAGATCTATCTCTCGCTACAGGGCGAGTCTTCCCATCAAGGGCTACTGTGCAGCTTCGTGCGGCTGACCGGATGCCATCTCCGGTGCCGGTGGTGCGACTCGGCCTTCGCCTTCCACGGCGGGACGCGGATGTCGGTGGCCGAGGTCGTCGAGCGGGTGAAGGCGCTCGGCTCACCGCGCGTGGAGGTGACCGGGGGCGAGCCGCTGCTTCAGCCCGGCGTGTACCCGCTGATGGAGGCGCTGCTCGCGGAAGGGCTCGCGGTGCTGCTCGAGACCTCCGGGGCGATCGACGTGCGGCTGGTGCCGCCCGCGGTGCACAAAATCGTCGACGTGAAGTGCCCGGGCTCGGGAGAGTCGGATCGCAACGACTGGCGATGCCTGGAAAGCCTGACCGAGCGGGACGAGCTGAAGTTCGTGCTCGCCTCGCGCGAGGACTACGACTGGGCGAAGGCGTGCATCACCGAGCGCGCTCTCGACCGAGGCCCGGCGGGACTGCTCTTCTCGACCGTGCACGGCGAGCTGTCGCCGACGGACCTGGCGGAGTGGATCATCGCCGACCGGTTGCCGGTGCGGTTCCAGCTCCAGCAGCACAAGGTGCTCTGGCCGCCGGACGCGCGCGGCGTGTGATGGCAGCCCGATGGCGCTCGTCGTCCTGCGTCGACTCAGATGACCACGCGAGCCGCGGCGGTCCTGGCGTCGCCCGTGTTCGGGGTGCCGGTTGGCTCGATGAGGAGGATGTGCGCCTCCTCGTCGGCGACCGGTCGGTGCTCCACGCCCTTCGGCACGACGTAGAGGTCGCCCGGGCCCAGCTCGACGTTCCCGTCCCGCAGCTCGATTCGCAGGCGGCCCTTCAGGACGAGGAAGAAGTCGTCGGTGTCGTCGTGCTTGTGCCACACGAACGGGCCCTTCACCTTCACCACCATCAGGTCGTGGCCGTTGAACTGCCCGATCGTCCGTGGCTCGTAGTGCTCGGAGAACGTGGCGAGCTTTCGAGCGAGGTTCACACCATCCATGGAGTGCGCTCCGTCGTGAGGGGGCAGCGGGAGGCCCCGCGACTCGACAGTGCCCGCGTCGGGCCCTGCGGTGCCAGCACAGTTCGAACGAGATCGACTCGGCCCGGCGGGACGCCTCGCTCAGCCCATCACTGCTTCAGGCTCGCGAGGTCGATCACGAACCGGTACTTCACGTCGTTGCGCACCATCCGGTCGTAGGCCTCGTTGATCTTCTGGATCGGCAGCATCTCCACGTCGGCCACGATGCCGTGCTTGCCGCAGTGGTCGAGCATCTCCTGCGTCTCGGGGATGCCGCCGATCGCCGAGCCGGCGAGCCGCTTGTTCCCCCGGATCAGCGAGAACGCGCCGAGCTGCAACTTCTCCGGCGGGACGCCCACCATCACCATCGCGCCTCCCGGCCGCAGAGTCCCGAGGAAGCCCTCCACGTCGTGCGGCGCGCTGATCGTGTCCAGCAGGAAGTCCAGCTTGCCTGCCAGCGGCTTCAGCGCGTCCGGGCCGCGCGTCAGGACGAACCGCTCGGCGCCCAGGCGGTGGGCATCCGCCTCCTTCGACGGCGACGTGCTGAACAGCGTCACCTCGGCCCCGAGGGACTTCGCGAGCTTCACCCCCATGTGGCCCAGGCCGCCCAGGCCGATGACTCCCACCCGCTGACCGCTCTGCACCTTCCACTGCCGCAGCGGGGACCATGTCGTGACCCCGGCGCAGAGCAGCGGAGCAGCGGCCGAAGGGGCGAGCGCGTTGGGGATGCGGAGCACGAAGTGCTCCTGGACCACCAGCTGGGTCGAGTAGCCGCCGTAGGTCGGCGTCTTCCGGTCCATCTCCGTGCCGTTGTAGGTGAGCGCCGCGCCCTCGACGCAGAACTGCTCGGTCCCCCCGCGGCACTGCTCGCACCGGCCGCACGAGTCCACCATGCAGCCGACGCCCACCAGATCGCCGGCCTTGAAGCGGGACGCCTCGCGGCCCACCCGGGTCACCCGGCCGACGATCTCGTGTCCTGGCACCATCGGGAAGATCCCGCCGCCCCACTCGTCGCGAGCCTGGTGGACGTCGGAGTGGCAGACACCACAGAACAGCGCGTCGATCGCCACGTCCCGCGGCCCGGGCTCGCGACGGTCGACGGTGAAGGGGGCCAGCGCGGCTCCAGCGGTCCGTGCGGCATAGGCGGGAACTCTCATGGTCCGTCTCCAGGCGGGGCCCCGGAACACCCGGGGCAGTGCCTGCTACCTGCTGGTCAGGTCGGCCCGGCGGAACTCAAAGGGTCCGCAAGCGCCTTGTAGACTGGCTTCACAATGCCTTCGACTCGTCTCGACGCGTTCGCCGAGTTCCTCGTGGTGGCGCGGCATCGCAGCTTCACCGCCGCAGCCACCGAGCTCGGCGTCACCCCCAGTGCGCTCAGCCAGGCGGTGCGGCAACTGGAACATCGGCTCGGTGTCACCTTGCTCACCCGAACCACCCGCAGCGTGGCGCTCACCGAGCCCGGACGTCGCCTGGTGGACGAGGCTGGACCCGCCGTCGCCCAGGCCCTGGCCGCGCTGCGGGGCGCCGGCGCCTCTCCCGACGAGGTGACGGGCACGGTTCGCCTGACCGCGCCCCAGCTCGCGCTCTCCGCGCTCGAGCCCCTTGTTCCGGCCTTCGCCGCGCGCCATCCGCGGGTGACGCTCGAGATCCTGATCGAGAACCGCCTGGTCGACGTCGTCGCCGAGGGCTACGACGGCGGGATCCGCCTCGAGGAGTCGCTCGACCGGGACATGGTCCAGCTCAACCTCACCGGGCCGACCGCGTTCATCGTCGCCGGCGCACCGAGCTACCTCGCCGCACGAGGCGCGCCGCAGCGCCCCCGCGATCTCCTGTCCCACGACTGCATCGGCTACCGCTCCGAGACGACGGGACTCCTCTACGCCTGGGAGCTCGTTCGCGGAAAACGCCTCTTCCGCGTGCCGGTGAAGGGCCCCCTGGTTTCCAACGACGAGCGGCTGGCGCGGTCCATGGTCGAGGCCGGCCTGGGGCTCGGCTACCTCTGGGAGCCGCACGCGCGCGAGGCGCTGCGCAGCGGGCGGTTGCGTCAGGTCCTCCGCGAGTACTCCGCGGAGGTGCCGGGCCTCTTCCTCTACTACCCGGGCCGCTCGGTCTCGCGCGCCTTCCGGGCGTTCATCGAGGTGTGCCGGGAGGTGCTCCGACCGAAGAAGCGTCCCCCGCGGACACCGCCCGCCTCCTGAGCTCGCGAGGCCGGTCGAGAAGAGGCGGCGACGCCTCGGAGGTCCTGCAACCTCATGGAAAGAGGGGGAGTCGTGCGCGGAGCAGGCTTCAGCGCACCGGCGCCAGCAACTCGGCCAGGCTGACCCGCGTGGCGTGCACCCCGAGGCAGACCGCCGCGACGCCGATGCACGCGAACCACGCCGGGACCAGCAGCGCCTTCCGGCGGTGCTCGAACTGCCCCACCGCGAACCAGGCCACGTAGGCCGGGATGAGGAGCACCATCAGCCCCGTTCCCAGGCTGCGCCCGAAGGCGTGACGGAGGATCGGGACGGTCAGCACCGCCGCGGCGATCGAGAAGAGTGCACCCGTCCAGGCCAGCATCGTGCGAAGGTTCCCTGCGCGGAGGTCTCTACCATGAGCGCAGTCCGCAGCGTCGTCTCTTGGGCCCTGTTCGGTGGCCTGGCCGGCACGTGGGTGGGCGGGGCCATCTCCCGCGCCTTCCTGCCCTGGTTCAACACCCCCGGGGCCGGGATCATGTCCCAGTGCGCCTGCGAGCCGCTGGCCATCAGCACCGTCTCTCACACGCTGATGATCGAGTTCGGCGGCCTGATCATCGGCTCGCTGGTCTTCGGGGTCCTGGCGATCGTCCTGGGGGCCGGACGGAAGCGGAAGGTCGAGCCTTCCGCCCCCGCGTCCCCGCCGGCGCCCGCCGCCTGAGCAGCGCGAGCTTCTCGGGACGGCTCAGCTGCTTGAGCGCCCACTCGCGCCGCAGGGCCATGCTCCGGTCCGCGGCCGGCTCGGCGTAAACCAGCCGTACCGGGAGCCGGCTCCGGGTGTACGCCGCGCCGCGGCCGCTCCGGTGTACCCGGAGGCGCTGGTCGAGGTCGTTGGTGGCGCCGGTGTACAGCGAGCCATCGCGGCAGCGGAGCATGTACACGCACCAGTCGTGCACCGTGAGAGCGGGGAGGCTGGTCATCCCGGGTGGCGCCATGCTACGGCACCGGGCCGCCCATGGCCCGTTTCGTCCTCTCCTCGCTCGCCGTCCTCGCACTCCTGGGCTGCCAGAAAGGCAGCTCGTCGGAGCGCATCACCCTCGACTTCGCCCCGAAGAAGACGGAGGGAAAGCCTCTCGTCACCTTCAAGGGTGGAGCCATCACCGTCGAGGAGGTGAACCGTCAGCTCGCCACCCTTCCCCCGATGGTCCGGATGCGCCTGCAGGGCACCGCTGCGCGGAAGGACTACGTCGAGGGCCTGGTCCGGGTCGAGCTCCTCGCGCGCGAGGGAATCCGTCAGGGTCTGCAGAACGATCCCGACGTCGTGGAGACGGTGAAGAAGGTGCTGGCCCAGAAGACGCTCCAGCAGACCCTGGAGAAGAACGCGCCCCAGCCCACCGAGGACGAGGTGAAGGCCTGGTACGAGGGCCATCAGGCCGACTACCAGCGTCCCGAGCTGGTGCAGGTGCAGGACCTCTTCCTCACCGCGGACTCGAAGGACGCGGCGAAGCGCAAGGGCCGCGCGTCCGAGGCCGACAAGCTCCGTGCCAAGGCGAAGACGCTCAAGCCGGAGGACGAGCCCGGGTTCTCGGCGCTGGTCAAGG
>Ga0207649_10001257_pt1 | contig 15171 bp, 12 predicted proteins | sample KBSC43metaG_FD_184317 | JGI IMG/M metagenome (GOLD analysis project Ga0207649, IMG submission 184317) | Corn rhizosphere microbial communities from Kellogg Biological Station, Michigan, USA - KBS C4-3 metaG (SPAdes) (version 2) | ecosystem: Host-associated > Plants > Roots > Rhizosphere > Soil ... | reverse complement strand
CGCGGCGGCGTGGGGGGAGGGGAGTTCGCCGGTGGAGACGGCGAGACGCAGGCTGGCGGGTGCGTGGAGCGAGAGCTCGGAGAGGTAGTGGACCCATTGACTCCAGAACGGCGTGGGCACGCTGAGGGCGGTGATGCCTTTCCCATCGACGAATTCCTGGAAGGCGGTGCGGGTGGGCCAACGGTCCTCGGCGCGGAGGACAACCGTTGCGCCGCTGAGCAGCGTGACGAGGGTTTCCTCGACGGCGCAGAAGGTGCCGGTGGGCGCGAATTGCAGAACGCGATCGGCGGGGCTGAGAGCAAGCAGGCCGGCGAGGCTGGCCAGGGCGGTTGCGAGAGCTTCGTGGGTGAGCGAGCGGGCTTCGTCGCCGGAAGTCCACGCAATCGCGATGGAATCGGGCTTGGTTTCGTTTTGAACGCCACGGGATTTTTCAGCCGCGATGGCGCTGGCATCCGCATCCAGGGCAATGACGGGTGCGGTGCGGGCGTCGCCCTCGGGCAGGGAGTCCACGATCCACGCGCTGACCTTGGCTTCGGTCGTTCCAGGGCGCACGGGCACGATGGTCGCGCCGGCCTTGAGCGTGCCGAGGAGGGCGGCGATCCATTGCGGCGAGCGCGCGAGGGCGATGCCGACGCGGGCGCCGGGCTGAACGTCGCGCTTGCGCAGGAGCCGGGCGAATTGATTCGCGGTGGCGTTGAGCTGCGAGAAGGTGAGCTTTTCGTCGCCGATCTCCGCGGCGATCGCGTCGGGAGCCTCGGTGGCCGCGTCGGCGAACATTTCGTGGATGCCCTGGGCGACGAGCGAACGAAAAGCGGTGGGGGCGTCGGGCGTCTCCACGAGCGCGGGCGCGCCGGGCAACGGGAATTCTGCCAGCGCGAGGGCGGGGTCGGCCGCAAAGGCTGTCACCGTGCCGCGGAAAGCCTCGAACAGGGTGCGCGCGGCGGCGTCGGAGAGGACGGCGGGATCGTAGTCGAGGGCGAGTTCCGGGCGGTCGGTGGCAACAACGCGCAGGGTGATCGAGCCGGGCGTTTTTTGGAAAAGCTGGGTGTCGGCGGCCATCCAGCGGGGCATCTCGAGCTGGAGGCGGTCGTTGAGCGTGTGGTCGCGGTAGAGGAAGGCCGGGGAATTTTCGATTTTCGATTTTCGATTTTGGATTTCGGATTCCTCGGCGAAGGCGCGCACGAGGTCGGCGGCGGTCGCATGCGGCTCGACGGCGTGGACGCGGGGAAGAAAGGTCTCGAGGCGGCCGATGCCCGCGGACGGACGGGAGGGCTCGGCGAGCAGGGCGTCGTCGGAGGAGGTGACGCGGGCGATGACGAAGGCCCAGGCGGCGCCGAAGAGAGCGGTGAGATCGCCTCCGAGTTGCTGGGCGGCGGCGGCGAGTTCCGCGCGCTCGGGACGTTCGAGCGTGTGGGAAATGGAGCGGCGGGTGCCGGGCGGGACGTTGGTCTCCGGAAGCGGCAGGATGACCAGCGGACGCGAGGACGGAAGTTCCCCGGTCGCCTCGGCTTCGGCTGCATTCTCGACGAGGGGCGGCTCCTCCTCGAATTGCGGGGCTTCGGCGCCGGTGCGCAAGCAATCGTAGGCGTGCAGCCAGCGATGGAGGACGAGGGAGATCGAGGCGTCGTCGAGCAATGCGGCATGGAATGACCAGAGCGCGTGGCCGTCGCCATTGGGCAGGCGAATGAGCGTGATGCGTGCCGGCGGCTGATCACCGCTCGCGATGGGTGTGGCGGCGTCGGATTGGACGAGGGACTGCCACTCCGCGCCGAGATCGGCGGGCGGCGCGGACTGCCAGTCGAGATCGGTCCACGCGAAGCCGGGCGCGGCGGCTTCCACGAGATTTTCCTCGGGACCGAACACAGCATGCAGCGCGCTGTGGGCTTGCGCGACCAGCTCCCAGGCGGCGCGGAGGGCCGCGGCGTCGATGATTTCGCCAAAGCTGATCGACACCTGGGTGGTGTGAAACGCCGAGTCGGCGGGCTGCCCGGAGAGCTCGAGATAACGGTGCAGACGAAAATCGTCGCGCAGGGACACAGGCAGGTCGCGCATAAAAGGAGAGGGTGTTTTAGAAGCCGGCGTCGGTCACCGCGCCCTGCGAGGCGGTGGTGACGTGGGCGGCGTATTTCGCGAGCACGCCGCGACGGTAGCGCGGCTTCGGCTTTTTCCACGCGGCGAGACGGGCGGCGATTTCCTTCGCGGGCAGACCGAGCGTGAGCGAGCGGGTGGGGGCGTCGATGGTGATCGGGTCGCCATTTTTCACGATGGCGAGGGGGCCGCCCTCGAAGGCCTCGGGCGTGATGTGACCGACGACGAAACCGTGCGTGCCGCCGGAGAAGCGGCCGTCGGTGATGAGGGCGACGGATTTGCCGAGGCCCGCGCCCATGACGGCGCTCGTGGGCGAGAGCATTTCGCGCATGCCGGGGCCGCCGCGCGGCCCTTCGTAGCGGATGACGATCACGTCGCCGGCCTTGATTTTTCCGTCGAGGATGGCGGTGAGGGCTTTTTCCTCGGATTCGAAAACGCGCGCGGTGCCGCTGAAGCGTTCGCCTTCCTTGCCGCTGATCTTGGCGACGGCGCCCTCGGGCGCGAGATTGCCGCGCAGAATGACGAGGTGGCTGTCCTTCTTGAGCGGCTTCTTAACTGGCGCGATGATTTCCTGGCCCTTCGGGTAGGGTTTAAATGGAGCGAGGTTCTGCTTCATCGTCTTGCCCGTGACGGTGAGGCAGTCGCCGTGGAGCAGGCCGGCGGAAAGCAGCTCTTTCATCATGGGGACGATGCCGCCGATCTCGACGAGCTGGCTCATGAGATATTTGCCGCTCGGTTTGAGGTCCGCGAGCACGGGCGTGCGTTTGCCGATGCGCGTGAAATCATCGAGCGAGAGCTTCACGCCGGCGGAATGCGCGATGGCGAGGAGGTGGAGCACGGCGTTGGTCGATCCGCCGAGGGCGATGACGACGGTGATGGCGTTTTCAAAGGCCTCCTTGCTGAAAATGTCGGAGGGCTTGATGCCGCGCTTGAGCATTTGGATGACGGCGGCGCCGGCGTTGCGGCAATCATCCTTTTTGTGCTGGGAAACGGCGGCCTGCGCGGAGCTGTTTGGCAGGCTGAAGCCCATCGCCTCGATCGCACTGGCCATCGTGTTCGCGGTATACATTCCGCCGCACGAGCCGGGGCCGGGGATCGCGCAGCTCTCGACGGCGTGCGCCTCGGCGTCGGAAATCTTGCCGGCGGCCTGCTGGCCCACCGCCTCGAAGACGGAGACGACGTCGAGGTTGCGGCCGTTCAGGCAGCCGGGGAGGATCGTGCCGCCATAGACGAAGACGGCGGCGCGGTTCAGGCGCGCGATGGCCATCATGCAGCCGGGCATGTTTTTATCGCAGCCGCCGATGGCGACGAAGCCGTCGTAGCCCTGGCAGCCAACCACCGTCTCGATGGAGTCGGCGATCACCTCGCGCGAGACGAGCGAGTATTTCATGCCCTCGGTGCCCATCGAGATGCCGTCGGAGATCGTGATCGTGTTGAAAATCGTGGCCTTGCCGTGGGCGGCGTCGATGCCGAGCGCGGCCTCGCGGGCGAGCAGGTCGATGTGCATGTTGCAGGGCGTGACCATGCTCCAGGTCGAGGCGACGGCGATCTGCGGTTTCGAGAAATCCTTGTCGGTGAATCCGACGGGATAAAGCATGGCGCGGCTGGGCGCGCGGTGCGGCCCGTCGAGGACGATCGAGGAATGCGGGCGCAGGTTGGCGGCGGGAGTTTTCGAACTCATAGGGATGGCGAAAATAACGGGTCGGTGGCGGGAGGGGAAGCGCCGGCTTGCTAATTGCTCAATGCGCCGGCGCGGCTGCGCACCGTGGTGATCGCGGTGTCGAGATCGGCGCGCTGTTTGGTCGTGAGATCGGGCGTCTTCGCCGCGAGCTCGAGCTGCTCGAGCGCGGGCCGGGCGAGGCCCTGGTGCGCGTAGCATTGGCCGAGATAGACGCGGTAATCGACCGTGGGCAGGCCCTCCGCCTCGGCAAGCTTCACCAATCGTTCGAGGGAATCCTGCTCGGCCTCGTAGGCGTGGGCGGCATTGGCGAGCTGCGCATGGAGAAACAGCACATTCATGTCGTTGGGATCGGCGTGGGATTTCAGCTCGCCCGCGACGGCCCACGCCTGGTCCGGCGCGCCGGCGGCGGCGAGGGTGCGGGCGGTGATTTCGAGCGCGCCGAGGTCGTGCGGGTCCAGCGCCAACGCGCGTTGGGATTCCGCGATGGCTTGGGCGTAATCCTTGCGGCTGAGCGCGAGCGCGGCCGCGCCGACGTGGACGATGGCCTCCTTCGGCGCGGCTTCGATGGCGGAGTCGGCATACGCGCGCGCCGCGGCGTCCTGACCGGCGGCCTGGAGCATGAGCGCCGTCCGGGCGAGGTAGCCGCCGCGTTCGCTGGCGCGGGGAAAGTCGTGCGGCACGTCGCCGGGGTCCGGCGCCCGATAAGACGCGGGCTCGCCCCGCACGAACAGCGCGCCCCAGTTGTCCACGCGGACGAGGTGGAAATCGGGCGAATCCACCAAGTGCGTCAGCAGCGGCTGGAATTCCGTGACCGGCCCGGCGAGCAGCACGGCGTCGAAGCGCTTTTCGCGGTCGAGCCGGCGCCAGGCCTTCGGCGCAAGCGCGGCGGCGGCATCCTGCGGAGTGGCCGGCGCGAGGGCGAGGTGGCCGGCTCGCTCGTCGAAGAGGGTGCGGGCGCGCGGATTCGTGAAAATATTCTTCGCGCCACTTTGGCGGGCGGCATTGGCCAGTTCGCGCGGGGCTTGCAGTCGCGGGTCAACGGCGGCGGGGCGCTGGCAGGCGGAAAAAAAACAGGACAGGGCAACGAGTAAAAAGAAAGCGCGGAACGGACGCATCGCGATTGCAGGGTAGAAGCGGCCAGCTAGAATATCAAAGCCCCATTCCCCTTGCCGCACGTATCCTCCTCCATCCATGAAACGCCTCCTCGCCCTTCTCACCACGACTCTCGCCGGACTTTTGCCGCTCCATGCCACGCCGCTCGCCGTGGGTGCGGCCGCTCCCGACATCGCCGCCGTCGATGAAAACGGCCAGCCCGTGAAATTCGCCGACCTTTACGCCAAGGGGCTGACGCTCGTGTATTTCTATCCGAAGGCCGGCACGCCCGGCTGCACGGCCCAGGCGTGCTCGTTGCGCGACGGCATCGTCGATCTGAAAAAACTCGGCGTGAACGTGATTGGCGTGAGCCACGACACGCCCGCGGCGCAGAAGGCCTTCAAGGAAAAATACCAGCTGCCCTTCACGCTCATCGCCGATTCCGACGGCAAGGTGATCGCGGCCTTCGGCGTCCCGACGATTCCCGTGGTCGGCCTGGCGAAGCGGCAGTCGTTCCTCGTGAAGGACGGCCGAATCGTGTGGTATTCGCCAAACGCGCAGACCGCCACTCACGCGAAGGAAGTCGAAGCCGCGATCGCGTCGCTCAAGTAGCTTGGTCGCGCGCCGCCCAAGGCCGCGGGGAATTCGTTGCTTGCCCTCGCGCGAAGCGGCGGCTATTTTTCGCCGCTCTCGGGATTTCCATTTCGGGTTGGTAGCTCAATGGTAGAGCAGTACCCTTTTAAGGTATTGGTTCTGGGTTCGAGTCCCAGCCAACCCATTCCCGCTTTCGTTTTTCGACGATCGAATTCTCATGGACTCCGCTTCGAACGATCCGCGCACCCAGCGGGAGCGCATGCTCGCCGGCGATCTCTATCTCGCGAGCGAACCGCGGCTGGCCGCGGAAAATGCCCGCGCGATCCGGTTGAGCGACCGCTACAATCGCCTGTCGGTGGACGATGCCGCCGAGCGGCGGCGCATTCTGGAGGAATTGCTGGGCTTCGTCGGCGAGGAGGTCGTGATCCGCGCTCCGTTCCAATGCGACTACGGATTTCAGCTGCACATCGGGGCGCGCACGTTCGTGAATTTCGGATTGATCGCGCTGGATGTCGCGACGATCACCATCGGCGAGGACGTGCAGATCGGGCCGAACGTCCAACTCCTCACCGCGACGCATCCACTCGATCCAGAGACGCGCCGCGCCAAATGGGAAAGCGGGGAGCCCATCGTGATTGGAGATAACGTGTGGCTGGGCGGTGGCGTGATCGTCTGCCCGGGCGTGACGATTGGCGAGAATACCGTCGTCGGGGCGGGTGCCGTGGTCGTGAACGATCTGCCGGCGAACGTAATCGCCGTCGGGAATCCGGCGCGCGTGATCCGCGAAGTTCCGGCGTCGCGTTAACGCGCGGACTTTGCCGCGATCAATGCCAGCGGCGAATGCGGAAGCCCATGTCGTCCGTGAAATTGCCGGAGAAGATCAGGACGAGATCGACAACCACCCAGAGGCCGAAGCCCCCGAGGGTGAGGAGCTGTAGCAGTCCGGTACCGAATTTTTGAACGTAGAACCGGTGGAGGCCAAAGATGCCGAAAAACAGGCAGAGGACGGCTACCGGTAACCGGGAGCGCCGCGATTTACTGCCTCGCACGAAATGGAGAAGAGTGGTTTCTGTCATGTACCGAAGGGGGGGTCGGTACGGATAATTTTATCCACCAAGAAGACACAGTAAACTCTATTCCGCCTTGTTTTCCGCAGGGTGCGGGGAACGTGATCGGCGGGGAGTCCGTGATGGGCGAGCCGTCGGCGGACTCTTGAGGAATGAGGTCAGTTCGCCGGCTTGGGCGGGCGGCCGGGACCCCAGATGAGCTGCTGCGGCCGGGCGCGGAGGCTGTCCACAAGGGCGTGGAGCGAGATCGACGTGGCCTTCAACTCGATGAGGGAGACCTTTCCGTCGCTGGCGATGGAGTTGAGGTTGCCGGTGTTGTCCCTGACCAGTTTGTCGATTCGCTTGGCGACTTGATCGAGGTTGTCCGCGGCGCTCGAGAGCTGCGTGATGAGCTTGTTGATCGGCTCCTTGTTCTTGTCGATGAGGGTCTGTCCGCTCGCGACGAGCTGGTCGGCGTTTTTGATGAGACCGTCTCCCTGATCGACCATGCCATTGGCGTTTGCAATGAGGCCGTTGCCGTTGGTGACGAGGCCCTGGGCCTGGGTGAGCGTGGTGGAGAGCTGGGCGAGAAGGGCGTCGATCCGGGGCAGGACGCCGTCGAGCGCGCCGCCGTTGGCGCCGCCGAGGAGCGCGTGAATGGTGGCGAGCGCGCCGGAGAGTTCGCGCAGGATGGCATCGAACGTGACCGGGGTGATGCTGGCGATGGTGGCGCCATCGGCGAGGGCGGGAGCCTTGGGATTGCCGCCGGAGAGGAGGACGAATTTGTCGCTGAGCAAGGTGTCGGAAGCGACGCTGGCGACGAGGCCTTCGTTGAGAGCGGGGACGTTTTTGTTGAGCGCGAGGGTGATTTCGATGGCGTTCGCGGGATTCGCCGAGGCGGTGCGTTCCTCGGGAGTGAGCATGCGGATCGCGTGGACGGAACCGGCGATGGCGCCGGCGTATTTCACGAGCGAACTGGGCTGGATGCCAGTGATGTCGGGAAATCGCGCCTTGAGCGTGCGATGGGGCCGGTCGAAGGGGTTGCCCTGGAGCGCGAAGGCGAGCGCGAGGAAGAGCACCACGCTGCAGGCGACGACCGTGAGGGCGATGGCCCAGTCTCCAAGTTTTTTGGTCATTGGTCCGTAGTCATTAGTCATTTGGAGTTCGGTCGGCAACCAATGACTAATGACCAATGACCGGCCTCACATGTCCTCCGGGCGGGGATGGCCGAGGAGGCGCTCGAGATAATCCTCCTTGGCAAGCTTGAGCGGGATCGGGCCGTCGGGTTGGCCGTTGATGAATTGCTGCACCTCGGGGTTGTCGCTGTTGCGGATTTCCTCGGGGGTGCCCATCGCGATGATGTGGCCCTGTTTTTTGCCGGCGCCGAGCATGATCATTTTCGTGCCGATGCGGAAGGCGCTCGTCATGTCGTGGCTGACGACGACGGCGGTCATGTCGAGCTTGCGCGTGAGGTCGAGCGTGAGCTGGTCGATAACAGCGGTCATGATGGGATCGAGGCCGCTGGTGGGTTCGTCGCTGAAGAGGAGCTCGGGATCGAGGGCGACGGCGCGGGCGAGGCCGACACGCTTGCGCATGCCGCCGCTGATCTCGGCGGGCTTCATGTGCTCGAAGCCGGTGAGGCCGACGAGCTCGAGCTTGAGCTTCACGACGAGGTCGATGATCTCGGGATCGACCTGGCTATTTTCGCGGAGGGGCAGGGCGACATTTTCGCCGACGGTGAGGGATTGGAGGAGAGCGCCGAACTGGAAGTTCATGCCGAAGCGCAGCCGCAGCTTCTCGATCTGAGCGCGGGGCATGGTCGTGATCTCCTCGCCGAAGATTTTGATCGAGCCGCTGGTGGGCTGCATGCTGCCGATGATGTGGCGCAGGAGCGTGCTTTTGCCGCAGCCGCTGCCGCCCATGATGATCATGGTGTCGCCCTTTTCAACGGTGAACGAGATGCCGTTGAGCACGGTGCGGTCGCCGAATTTTCGGACGAGATCGCGGACTTCGATGACGGGCTCGCTCATGATTCCGCGAAGAAGAAGATGCCGGTGAGGATGGCGTCGGCGATGAGCATCGTGAGGATGCAGACGACGACGGAGTCCGTGGTGGAGCGGCCGACGCCTTCCGCGCCGCCCTTCACGCCGAGGCCGTAAACGCAGGCGATCGTGATGATGAGCCAGGCGAAGACGAAGCTCTTTACCGTGCCGCTGTAGAGGTCCATCGGCTTCGAGCTTTCGATGAGGCGGCGGATGTAGGCGGCGGTCTCCAGATCGAGCGAGAAGTGGCAGATGATCCAGCCGCCGGCCATGCCGATGTAGCTGCCGAAGACGGTGAGCGCGGGCAGCATGATCATCATCGCGAGGAAGCGCGGGACGACGAGGAAGCGCACGGGATTGATGGCCATGACCTCGAGGGCCTCAATTTCCTCGGAGACTTTCATGGTGCCGAGTTCGGCGGTGACGGCGGAGCCGCTGCGGCCGATGACGACGACGCCGACGAGCAGCGGGCCGAGCTCGCGGAGGAGCGAAATGGCGACGAGATCCGGGACGTAGCCGGTGGCGCCCATACGGGAGAGCTCGTGCGCGCCCTGCATGGCGAGGGTGATGCCGATGCTGAGCGAGGTGAGCGCAGTCATGGGCACGGCCTGCACGCCGATGCGGACCATTTGCTCGAAGACGTGCGCGAGCCGGACGGGGCGTCCGCGAAAGGGCGCGAGCAGCGTCCAGTAGAGAATCTGCGCGTTGAGGCTGAGGTAGTCTCGCACGCGGAGAAGGCGGGGTTCAGGCCGCGCCGAGGGCGGCGAGGGCGGATTCCTTGGTGTCCACGATGGTGAAGAGCTCGTTCAGGCGGACAAGTTCGAAGACCATTTTGACCTTGGGCTGGAGGCCGAAGAGGGCGAACTTGCCGCCGAAGGGTTTGCTGTCGCGGACGTATTCGATGAGTGTGGCGAGGCCGGAGGAATCGATGTAGGCGACGGCGCTGAAATCGACGAGCAGGAGCGGAGTTTTCGTCTCGACGAAGGAGTGCAATTCGGCGCGGAGGGCCGGCGACGCATGGAGATCGATTTCCCCCTCGATCTGGAGGATGCGCGCGCCATTTTCCTCGGACTTACGGATTTCCACGGAGTTTGGATTAGCGGGCGGGCGGGACGGTGGAAAGCGGAATGTGGGCGGGCGGATTCAACCCGCCGGTGGAGGCCCGAGATCGCGCACGATTTGTCGGACGACGCGGCCGTCGAGGACCATGAACGGATGCATGAGCACGAGCAGGGAGTCATTGCGCGCCCAGGGAAGGGTGGAGCTGGACGAGGGCAGGATCATGAGGTCGAGCGGCGTGCGGATCGTGATCCATTTGGTGGCGTGGTATCGACGGGCGTCCGCATCGACGGCTTTCAAAAAGGCGCTGTCCGGCCGCATGTCGCGCACGCCCGGCGCGGCGGAAAACCACGCCATCCAGGTGCCGCGATGCGGGGACGAGATGCTCACGAACGTGGCGATGCGCGCGGGATCTCCGAATTGCCGGAGATAGGAACGGGCGACGAGGCCGCCCATGCTGAAGCCAACGATGGAAAAGCGGGCGTCGTGAGGCACGTGTCGCGTGACGGCGTCGCGGACCTGGATGGCGAGAGTGTCGAGGCCGGTGCGGCCGTTGTTGGGCGTGAGCGGGACGATGGTCGGCTCCATCCCGGCGTTGCGAAGGGCGCCGGCCATTTTGCGCAGCGTGCCGGCGGTGTCCCAAATGCCGGGGACGAGAATGACGTGGCGCGGAAACTCCGCCGGAGCCGAGACAAGCGTGGAGGCGGCGAGGACGGAGGCGGCGAGGGCGGCGCGCTTTGTGCTGGGTGGGCGGCGGTTCATTCGTTACACGGCGGCATGGCGAACTTCGGCGCGATTTTTGATTGGGACGGCGTGATCATCGACTCCTCGGCGCAGCACGAGCGGTCGTGGGAATTGCTTGCGGCCGAGAGGCAGCTTCCGCTGCCGGAGGGGCATTTCAAGCGGGGATTCGGTAAGAAGAACGAGGTGATCATTCCCGATCTCGGCTGGGCGACGGATCCCGACGAAGTGCGTGAGTTGGGCCTGCGGAAGGAGGAGCTTTATCGCGAGTTGGTGCGGCGCGATGGGATGACGCCGCTGCCGGGCGCGCGGGAGTTGCTCGCGGCGCTGCGGGACGCGGACGTGCCGTGCGCGGTGGGTTCCTCGACGCATCGCGAGAACATCGAAACAATTTTCGAGGCGACGGGATTGCGGCCGTTTTTTCGCGCGGTCGTGACGGGCGAGGACGTCGTTCACGGCAAGCCGGCGCCGGATGTTTTCCTCGCGGGGGCGGAGCGGATCGGGCTGTCGCCGGGACGCTGCGTCGTGTTCGAGGATGCGTTTGTCGGCATCGACGCGGCGCATGCGGGCGGGATGAAGTGCGTGGCGGTGGCGACGACGAATCCGCTTGAGGCGCTGATTCCTCGGGCCGAGCTGGCGGTGGCGAGTCTCGAGGAGGTTACCGTCGCGCGGCTGATCGAGTTGGTCGGCGGGTAGGTGCGTCACAGCCATTTGCGGAGCGCTTCGGCGAAGCGGTTGTAGAGGAAGCCGAGGGCGAGGAGGACGCCGCCGAGAACGAGGAAGCTGAGGATGCGGTAGAGCGTCTCGAGCTGCCAGACATCGACGGTGAAAATGCGCGCGACGGCGGCGGCGAGAATGCCCAGTCCAAGCAGGCGGTAGGTGCGTTCCTTGAGCGCGAAGCCGGCGGCCAGCACGAACAGCGCGAGTAGCGACCACGCGACCGTGACGAGAAAGCCGCCGGCGACTTCGCTCGCGAGGCGGTGGATGAGAATCCACGAGCCGATGCCCGCCACGAGGCAGAGGGTGGCTTGAACGGGCGTCGCCAGATATTTGCGGCCGAGGCGTTGGGCGAGCGCGAAGGCGAGGAAGCCGAAGATGTCCGGCCAGAAGGCGAGGCTGGACGGCAGACGGCCGATCCAGACAAACGTTGCGAACGCGGCGAGCGTTGCCGCGTAGAACCGCGCCTCGGCGGAGACGATGGCGTTCGCGAGAATGAAGAGTGCGAGGCCGCCGGCGGTCAGCGCGAGGAACCAAGTCGGCTCCGGCAGATAGGCGAAGATCATTGCGACGAGGAGCGCCAGGGTGAGGAAGTGGAGGCCGGCGCGGAGGTTGAGCCGTGGCGTCTCCGCGAGGGCGACGCGACGGCTCCAGCGGCTGAGAAGCGGGGATTGCAGGACGATCAACGCGGTGGCGACGAGCGGGCTCATCCACGGCAGGTGAGCGGAGATTGCGAAGCTCGCGGCGGCGATTGCGAACAAGCTGAAGGGCGCGCTGGCTGCGGCGAGAATGCCGATGCGGGCGAGAAGTCCGTAAGCCAGGACAAGGAGGCCGATGAGAGCGAGGGCGGGTGCGCGGGAATCCGCAGAGAGCTGCGCAAAGGTCCAGGCGATGCCGAGGGCGACCGGCACAAGGCTGTGCAGCGCCTGCCAGCAGCGGCGTCCGGCGAGACCTGCCGGCGCCTGCCATTGCCAGAGATGGATGAACGCGAGACCGAACGCGGCGGAGGTAATCGTGGAGGGATTCGGAGCTTCGAAGAAGTGGACGACGAGCAGCATCTGGCCAAGGAGGGCGAGCGGTTGCGCGACATACGCAGCCTCCGGCACTCGGTGCCAGCGGAGCAGGAGCAGCGTGGCGGCCGCGAGGGCGAGCATGCGCAGGGCGCTGGGGAGGAGGGCTTCGTCGAAGCAGGCGGCGGTGGTAAGGACGCCGCTGAGTAGGGCGAAAAGCAATGCGCGCCAGTCTAGACGCGGAGCGAAGCCGGTGGCGCGCCTGAGCAGCCAGGCGTTCGCGAGGAGAATCGCGGCGACGCCGGCCGCGACGAGGCGGGCGTGATCGTGGCCGCGGACGAGATTTTCGAGCGCGACGGTCGTGGCCGCGAGGGCGCTGACTCCGGCGAAGAAGCGATAGACGCCGCCGTGGCGGAGGCGACCGAGCGAGACGAGCGTGCTGCTGAGCAGGGCGAAGCAGAGCGCGAGCTGCCAGCCGCTGAATTTCAGGAACAGGCCGAGCAGAACGAGCGCGAGGCCTTGCGCGAGATACGCGCGGTCGAAGCGGAGTTCATCCGGGGCGGTGCGTGCGGCGATGGTGGCCAGTGCGAGGAGCACGGCGCCGAAGCTCGTGGTGGCGAGCCAGAAGACGTCGGGATGCGTGCCGGCAATCGCGGGGCCGGCCAGCGCGTAGAACGCGGCGTTGTTGATCGTCAAAAATGCGGGCCGGGCCTCGGGAGCGAGGCCGTTCATTCGGCGTAGCAGCACGGCGACGGTGTGGACGGCCCAATACGCGGCCGGAAAAAGCACGGCGGCCCAGAACGTCGACGCGTCTGCGGCGGAAAACGGGAGGAACGAACCGGAGTTGTGAAACCGCCAGAATGCGAACGAGCCGTAGCTGCCGGCCAGGCTGAGAAACGTGACCGAGACCCAGCGGCGTCGCGCCAGCAAAATTACGGCGACCGCGCTGATCACGAGATTGCTGAAAAGGGAAAAGGCGCCGTCGGCGTTGATGGCGGCGGTGTAGTAGGAGAGCGCGATCGTGGCGCCCGCGAGCAGCTGGGAGCGGCGGCGATCTGCCAGGACGGCGAACGCGCCGCCGAGCGCGAGGAGCAGTGCGCCGCCGACGAATGGCGAGTCGATCACGCGCAGCGTGGACACGAAATGCGCGGCGTAGGTCGCGTAATAGATCGTCGCGCAACCGCCGGCGAGCAGCACGCGGCCGTAGTTGCGCATCGCGGGTTGTCGCCGCGCCAGCCATCCGCCGAGGGCGCCGAGCGCCACGCCGGCGAGGTAGAGGAGCGTGAGCTTGCCGCCCGCGCCGAGGCGACCGATGAACTCGTGGTAGGCGTAGTTGCCGAGGAACACGAGGCCGGTGAGAAGGATGACGATGCCAATGCGGGCGAGCCACACGCGGCCGAGACGCAGTTCCAGGGATTCGGCGGGAGCGGCTGGCGCGACTTGTGCGCCCGGCGGGGGTGTCGGCAGCGGCGGAGGACTTGGGATGGTGATTGGCGCGATGGGAGCGACGGGCGGAGGCGAGGTAATCTCGACGATGACGGGAGTTTCCGCCGCGGGTTCGACGGGGTGTTCCAAAGCGTGAATGCGACCGTCGAGGCTTTGCAGCTGGGCGCGCAGGCGGTTGTGCTCCGCTCGGAGCGCCGCGATCTCTTCCGAAATTTCCATGCCTCGCTTTAACGGAGCGCGGTGAATTCGCCGCATTGATAAATTTTGCGGCGGCATTGACGACGCCAGCTCGGGCTTACAGGAGATCCACGCAGTCGATACTGTAGCCGGGGCTCAGATACGTCGCGCCGGACGATCCGCTGACGGGCGAAATGGTGAGCGTGTTCGTGCCGGTGACGAAGGCGCTCGCCGGGACGTTGAACGTGTAGGTGACGTTATTGCCGCGGTAGGTGCCGACGGTGAGCGTGCGGGTGGAGGGCTGGGAAGAGGCCGATTGGTTCGCGGAGTGCCAGGAGTTCACCGTGATGTGGGGGCGGGCATGGGAATAGGCGCAGGTGATGCCGACGCGAACCGTGTGGGCGGCGACTTGGGCGCTGGTGAGGTGGAAACTCACGGCCTGACTGCCATTGACGGCCGCCCACTGGTAGCAGGGGAAGGAGGAGTTCCCGCTCGAACCGACGATGTAGGCGCCGGGAGTCCAGCTGCTCATGCGGATGTCCGACGGGTGCATGGAGGTCACGAGACCGCCGTTGCGAAATTCCGTGGGCGTGCCGTCCCAATCGCCGATGCGCCAGATGGCGGTAGTGGCGCTCGGGTCTCCGGTGATGGTGATGGGATTAAAGGTCGTCGTGCCGCCGGCGGTGACGGTGGCCGAGCCGGTCCAGACGGCGAGTTCATTTTTATAAATCGTCATCGTGTAGACGCCGGGGCGCATGCCGGTGCAGGTGAAGGCGCCGTTGCTGGCGGCGGCGGTCCAGTATTGGGCCGTCGAATTCGCGAAGCCGGCGGTGTAGGCGTAATTCGGGTCGCGACCGCTGATGCCCAATCCGGTGACGCGGCCGCGGCTGGAGTCGGCGAGGTAACCGGTGAGTCCCATGCTTCCGAACCACGACGTATCGATCACGCCGGGAGGCGAGCCCGTGGTCATGACGAGCGTGTAGGAATTCAGGATGCCGGGGCGGTAGGCCTCGGTCTGGCCTTCGCCGTAATTCACGATGTAGGTGATTTCCTGATGGGTGCTCGTGCATTGATTTAGCAGACAACGGAAGAACGGGCCGCCGGAGCCGCCTTCGTTATTGTCGCGCACAATCCACATGCCGACGTTGCGGCCGGTGGCACCGATGTAGGACCAATCCTTCAGTCGCATGTTCGAATAATGCTTGGAGCGCGTTTGGCCATTGCGGAGGCCAAAGACGTCGCCCGACTCGATGGCTCCCGTGTTATTGCGGATGTCGGATGGAATGGGGCCGGTTGGGAGTTTTGCGACCGGGATGCGCAGGATGTAGCGGCAAAGTCCGAGAGTGTCCGGCTCCGACGTGAAATAGTCGGCCATGTAGATGTGGGGATAACCGTTCCGCGCGAGGTAGTAATGCGTGAGCTTGCCGGCCTGCACGGTGACCTTGATGAAGCTGGCGTTGATGAGGGCGGCACTGACC
>Ga0207649_10001256_pt1 | contig 15172 bp, 11 predicted proteins | sample KBSC43metaG_FD_184317 | JGI IMG/M metagenome (GOLD analysis project Ga0207649, IMG submission 184317) | Corn rhizosphere microbial communities from Kellogg Biological Station, Michigan, USA - KBS C4-3 metaG (SPAdes) (version 2) | ecosystem: Host-associated > Plants > Roots > Rhizosphere > Soil ... | reverse complement strand
CATCGGCAGCCTGGGTTCCGCCGCGACCTACGATCCGAAGACCGGCGATGTCTTCCTGATGCCCGACCGCGGCGCGGGCGACGGTTCGATCGACTACCGCCCTCGCTGCTATCGCGTGCACATCGATCGCGACGGCCAAAAACTGCACGCTCGCGTCGTCGAAACCATTCTCTTCCGCGACGAACACGGTCGTCCCTTCACTGGTCTGCTCGCGGATCCGGGTTCGCAACCCGTCCACGGCAACCGTCGTTGCCTTGATCCGGAAGCCATCGCCGTCGCACCGGACGGCTCGCTCTACGTCAGCGACGAATACCAGCCCGCCCTGCTGCACTTCGATCGCACCGGCCACCTTCTGCGCACGCTTCCGCTGCCAGCCTGGTATCGACCCGTCAACGCGAGGAGAACCCCCGAATACACTCCCGGCGCCGGGCTCCGCTCCGGCCGCACCGAAAACCAGGGCTGCGAGGCCATGGGCATTCTCCCCGACGGCAGGAGCGCCGTTCTCATCCTGCAAAGCGCCCTCACGCAGGATGGCGGCCGCGGAGCCGGCACCAGCCGCGTGCTGGTGCTCGACCTGCGCAGTGGTCAGCCGCTCGCGGAATATCCCTACGCTTTTTCCCGCCCCCACGGAACCGCCTTCGCCGAGCTCTCGGTCAACGACCTCGCCGTCATCAACGATCACACTCTTCTCGTCCTCGAACGCGACGGCCGAGGCCGCAACGGCGCTCTTCGCTTTCCCGTCGCTCGCTCCAAATCCGTGTGGTTGACCGATCTCTCCCACGCCACGAACCTGCTCGCCTTGCCGGGTCGTCCGTATGATCAATCCCCCGGCGAGCCTGAATTCAAGCCGCTCTCCCGGCAGGCAAAGGTTGCGTTCGCCCGCAAAACCCGCCTCTTCAACCTTCCCGATCTCGTCGGCCAACTCGGCCTTCGCCGGAGTTCCCTTGACGCAAAATGGGAAGGCCTCGCCCGGCTGCCCTCCACGGAACCGCACGTCTTCCGATTGCTTCTTACCGCCGACAACGACTTTGTAAACCCGTCCCTTTCGTTCAACGGCGTCACCCACCGCTTTCCCCGCGCGGAGGAATCCCTCCCGACGCAGCTCTTCGAAATTCGCGCGCCCGACCCGCGCCGGTAACCGCGCTCCGTGTGATCGCTTCGCTCTTCTTCGACCGCCCCGGCGCTCCCTCGCCCCGCTGGGCCCGCGTCGCCACCCTCGTGATTCTCGCTGCGCTCCTCGCCGCGGTTTGTTTTGCGCTCCTCGCCGCATCGACGTCGAACTGGTCTGCAATCTGGGATTACCGTGATGTGTTCTGGCGCGGCTGGCTTCTCACCATTCGCATTTCGCTCTACGCGCTGGCGCTGAGCACCGTGGCCGGCCTCCTGCTGGCCCTCGCGCGACGCGCCAGCTTCCTCCCGCTGCGCTCCCTCGCGCTCCTCACGATTGAAGTCATTCGCGGCTCTCCGCTCCTCGTGCAGATTCTCTTCATCTGGACCGCCGTCGGTCTCGTCCGCATCGACGACCGCCTCCTCGTCGGCACCCTCATCCTCTCCGGCTTCAGCTCCGCCTACCTCGCCGAGATGATTCGTTCCGGCATCGAAAGCGTCGGCGCCTCGCAGTTGGAATCCGCCCGCGCCATCGGCCTTACCCCGCTGCAAACTTATCGCTTCGTCATCTTTCCGCAGGCGATCCGCCAGATTTTGCCGTCCCTCGCGGGCCAGTTCGCTTCGCTCATCAAGGATTCGTCTCTCCTCTCCGTCATCGGCCTCGCCGAATTCACCCAGGCCGCCCAGCAGGTGAATTCCGCCACCTACAGCACGCTCGAAAGCTACGTGCCGCTCGGCATCGGCTATCTCCTGCTCACCCTGCCGATCTCCGCCCTCTCCCGCCTTCTCGAACGCCGGTTCCACTATGAAAATTGAACTCCGCGGCGTCTCGAAGCGCTTCGGCGCACAATCCGTCCTCGCGAACGTCACCGCGACGCTGGAATTCCCGCACACCCTCGCGCTTATCGGCCCCTCCGGCGGTGGCAAATCCACGCTCCTGCGCCTGCTAGCCGGCCTCATCACCCCGGACGCCGGCTCCCTCTCCGTCGACGGCCACGCCATTCCCAATTCCACCTCCGCCCTTCGCTTGTATCGCGCCCAAATCGGCATCGTCTTCCAGGCCTTCAACCTTTTCCCGCACCTCTCCGCCCTCGAGAACATTCTTCTACCCCTCACGCAGGTCCACCACGTCCCGTCCGTCGAAGCCGCCGCCCGCGCCCAGGCCGTCCTCGAGCGATTCCACCTCGCTACGCACGCCGGTAAACGCCCCTCCGAACTCTCCGGCGGCCAGCGTCAGCGTGTCGCCATCGCCCGCGCCATCGCGATTCAGCCCAAATTCCTTCTCTTCGACGAACCGACCTCCGCGCTCGATCCCGAAATGACCGCCGAAGTCCTCGACCTCCTGGCGGAACTTCGCTCCGAAGGCCGGCCAATGATTCTCGTCACCCACGCGATGGGCTTCGCCCGGCACACCGCCGATCTGGTCGCGTTCGTTTCCGGCGGAACGCTTCTGGAAATCGGCCGCCCAGACCAAATCCTCGAAGCCGCGGTCCACCCGGAAGTCCGGCAATTCCTCGACCGCGTGCTGCGCTACTGAGCAAGCCGTTCCAAGGTAAACACCTGCCCGGCGCGCACTTGTTCACATCTTGAATAAGAATTTATTTTGGAAGGCCGATTACTTCTTAATCTTAATGCCGTGAATAACTAGCCCGGATCCTGTTCCTCGGTGGATTCAAGGGTGTTCCACGCCGATTATGGTCTGTGAATGACTTTTCATCGCGTGCGACCGCATCCTGATAAACCCTCCACGCCGCGCGAATAACCACAGCTGCGCCCACGCGTTCACGAGTTATTCACAGGTTGTTCGCGACCGGAAGGCCGTCACCCTCAGGGCACGTAGCGCGCAACGATCAGCGTCGTGTAATTGTATTCCTGAATCGTGGCCCGGCCCTTGATCGCCGTCTGGGTTTTCCCCTTCGATTGCCGGATGGCAATGATCCGCGGCACGCCACCGGCCACCGATCCCGAGCCGGCATAATTACTCTGGCGATATTTCCGAAGGCCGACTTTCACTCCTTCGAGGATGGTAATTTCGACGGAGACGTTCGATCCGCTGACCGTGCCGGAGACATCCGCGCGTTGATTCCCCAGCCGGGTGCTGTTTGCAAAGTTGCTGCCCGCCGCGACCGCGAGGCTCTGGTTGAAGACGACCCAACCGGCGTGCAGCGCGGGAAGATTCGATTCGACGCGATCGGAATCCGTGATCTTCATCAAATCGACGCCCTGCAAAGCCTGCGCGATGGCGTCGAGATCCCGCGCGTCGGTGTATTGAATCACTGCCAGGTCGAGCCGGCCAGCGTGAGCGGCCAGCGTGACCGAGAGAAAGGAAACGACAGCGGCGAAAAGAAGGGTTGGGCGCATGAGCAAACGCTTCCCAGAAGGCTCCAAACCATGCAACAGAAAACCCATGACGACGCTCACCCGGCCCGAAATCTGGACATCACCGGACGGCAGCCGCCTGGGTTGCCGCCAATGGCTGCCCGAAGGATCCATCCGGGCGCGCGTGATCGCCCTGCATGGACTGAACTGTCGCGTCGAGGATTTTGCACCGCTGGGCGAATGCCTCAGCCGTCGCGGAATCGCCGTGGAAGCGTGGAATTTGCGCGGCCAGGGTCTCGATCCGCAAATCGCTCGGCGTGGGGCGTGGCTCGATCTCGAGGGAATGCTCACCGACCTCGAGGCCTTCGCAGGCGAACCAACGGCGGTTCCGCTTTTCCTCTGCGGGGACAGCATGGGCGCGCTCCTGGCGATCCAGGCCGCGGCGCGCGAGCCGTGGCGGGAACGGCTCGCAGGGCTGCTGCTTTTCGTGCCCGTGGTCGGCCTCGCGCAGAAAAACCCTCCGTGGTTGAAGTCGCTTTTGCAGACAATGGCGGGACTCTTTCCCCGGCTGCGCCTGGATCCCAGCTGGTTCGTGCAGGGCAGTCCCGCCATGCCGAAACTCACGCGCATCCCCGAGCGCCAGCACGCCGTCGAGACCGCGCCGTATCGACTCGGCCCGACCACACTGGGTTTTCTCGCGCGCATGGGCGACCTCATCGAGAGCGCACTGCCCGCGGCCCCGCGGCTTAAAACGCCCGTTGCGATTTTCACCGCCGGGCACGACGTCTTCGTGACGCCCGCGCAGCAAAACGAGTTTTTTGAGCGAATCGGCGCGGCCGACAAAACGCAATTTCACTACCCTGAGGGCTACCACCAACTGCTCTTCGACCTCGACGCCGATAAAGTCCTCGCCGCCGCCGCCGGCTGGATCGACGCGCAGCTCGCTAAGCGAACATCTCCGCGATAACCGGCGCGTATTTGTCCGTCACGACGTGGCGGCGAATCTTCAACGTCGCGGTAACCTCGTCGCCGATCTCGAAGGGCTTCGGCACGAAGCGCCAGGCGACGATGCGCTCGAAGGGCTTGAATCCAGTCTCCGCGCCCACGAGTCGGCGAATCTCGGCGTCGACGAGCGCACGCGCGGTGGAATTTTCCGCCAGTGCAGCGACGGAATCCACGGCGATGCCGGCTTCGCGAAACGCATCGAGATGCGGCACCAGGAGCGCGCCGAGTCCCTTTTGATCCTGCCCGACGATCATGCATTGGTCGACGAGCGGGGAGTGCGTGAGCTTGTTCTCGATGGGCAGCGGCTCGATATTTTCGCCGCTCAGCAAAACGATGGTGTCCTTCGAGCGGCCGACAATTTTCAGGCAGTCGTTGAAGGTCACGAGGCCGATGTCGCCGGTATTCAGCCAGCCATTCTTGAGGATCCGCGCAGTGCCGGCGGGATCCTTGTAATAACCGGCCATGATCTGCGGGCCCTTCGCATGAATCTCGCCGCGGAGGCCGCGGCCCTCGCCGGGATGTTTGGGATTCGGATAAAGAATTTCACCGGTGTTGAGGCAAATGATGCGGACTTCGGTCTCGGGATAGAGCGGGCCGACGGTGCCGATGACAAGGTTCGACCAGCGACGAACGGCGAGCACCGGCGAGGTCTCGGTAAGGCCGTAGCCTTCGAGCACGGGAATGCCGATGAAGTTGAAGAATTCATCGACGTGCGGCTGCAGCGCACCGCCGCCGCTGATCGTGCCGCAAAATTCCCCGCCGACCACGGCGCGCAATTTTTTCAACACGGCGCCGTCGAGCACGTGATAGGGAATCGTGAAGATGGCGAGGCTCGCGAGGTGCTGGACCGCGAGCATGAGGGACTGCGCCGGCGAGCGGCCGGTGAGATCGAGTTGCTGACCGCGGAAAAATTGGCGCGCGCGCTTCACGCGCACCGCGCTGCGGTAGGCGATGTTGAAGAGGACGCGCTGCGTCGGCGTGGACTTCTCGACGTTGGAAAAAATCTTGTGGTAGAGATTTTCCCACAGGCGCGGGGCCGAGCACATGACGGTCGGCTTCACCGAGCGGAGGTCGTCGGCGATGTGGCGGAGGCTCGTGTAATAGATGCAGACGCTCCAGCTCATCGCCAGCATGGTGAAGACGCGTTCGTAGCTGTGCCAGATGGGCAGGATCGAGAGCGCGCGGCCGCCGGCGGGCAGCGGAAAGGGCAGGTTGCGCACCTGCGACGCCATGTTTGCGTGGGTGAGCTGCACGCCCTTCGGTGTGCCCGTGGTGCCGGAAGTGTAGATGAGCGTGAAGAGATCCGTGTCCCGAATGTCGGCGGTGCGTTCCTCGACGCGCCGATCGCCCGCGGCGCGCAGCTCGCGACCGCGGGTCTCGATCGTGGCCAGAGGGAGCGCGCTTTCGTCGCCGGCGAAAGAGGGGTCCATCACGATGACGTGGCGCAGGCCGCTTACGCCGCTTGCGTGCAGCTTCGCGAGCACGGCGGCGTTTTCCACGAAGCAGACGCGGACGTCGGCGTGCTCGAGAATGTAGCGAATTTCCGCCGGGGTGACGTCGGTGCCGCGAGGAACGTCGGCGGCGCCGCAAAGTTGCACGGCACCGTCGCAGAGGATCCATTCCAGGCGGTTGTCGGCGAGCAGTCCGACGTGTTCCCGCGCCTCGACGCCGAGGTCGATCAAGCCGGTTGCGAGGGCCGTCGCGCGGTCGTGCAACTCGCGGTATCCGACGAAGGCAAAGCTGCCGCCCTTTTGTCGCGTGGCAAAGGCGGGGGCGTCGCCGAAGCGCGACGCGGCGTCACGAAAGAGTTCCGCAATATTGCGGGGGACGACGCGGCCGGTCATTTCGTCGGCCGCGGAGGGCCGCCGCCGGATTCGCGAAAGGTAATGCGGGCCTTGGTGAGGTCGTAGGGCGAGAGCTCGACCGTCACGGCGTCGCCGGGCACGATGCGGATGAAGTGTTTGCGCATTTTTCCGGAGATGTGGGACAGCACGACATGGCCGCTCTCCAGCTTCACCCGGAACATCGTGCCGGGGAGAACCTCGATCACGACGCCTTGGGCAACGAGGGCTTCTTCCTTCGCCATAAGTGCGGCGGTTTATATTACGTGCCGGGCTCGAAATCAACCCATCTCACGAGCGAGCCGAGGTTCGGAAGGCCTTCGGCGTGCCACGTCGCGGGCGGGAATTGCATGCTTCCAAGCGGACAAATGCGGGACGCGCCGAGCAGGGCGACGCGACCGGCATTCTCCGGTGTCGCGGGATGGATGCCGATCGCGCCGAGCCAGCCGCTCACCGGCGCGAGCGCTGCGGCGAGATCCGCCGGGAGCGGCTTCACGAAGACGACGCGATTGAGCGGCGACGTGGCGAACCACGGATCCTCTTCGTAGATCACCGTCCAATCCGTCGAGCTCGCGCTCGTCCACAATTGCACCCGCGGATCGTTCGCCGAGCGAAACGCGTAGCTGGCGCGCAGGTCCGCAATCGCGGCGTTTCCGCTGATGCCGAGCGGCGCGCGGGGCGTGAGCCGATTGAAAGCCTCCATCGCCTCTGCGAGCCGCGCGGCGTAGGTGCGCGCCGCGAATCCCTCCGTCTCGCGCACGTAAATATCGTGCGGCGACAGGCAACCCTGCTGGTCGTAGAGCGAAACATCGCGCGCGGCGGCGGTGACCGATTCGCAACCGGGATCGTCGAATACCACGCCTACGCTCACGCGATGCCCGTGCGCTTGGAACGGCACGCCCGCCGACACGCGGGAACGAAAATGCGCGATGGTTTCATCGCTGCCGAAGACGACCACGGCGTCCGCTTCGCGCGGCCAGGAATCGGGCAGCGCGGCGGAAATTTCCACCAACGCGGCAAGCGCGGGCGGCAATGCGGCACAAAACGCGGTGACCTCCGGCAGGCCGACCGAGGGCAGCTTCACGCGGTTGTGCGAGCCGAGCAGCAGGCCGCGGACGAGGCTTTGCAGCGCGGCGTGCGGTGTGTTTCCGCTCACGATGTGAAGCAGGCGGCGCGGCGGAATCGCCCGCGCGAAATGGCCGCCATAGGGGCGGAAGCCGTCGAGGATTTCCACGTGTCCGAGTTCGAGTCGCACGACATCGAGCAGGTCGGCGGCGCGGACTTCGCCGAGCAGCGGAAACTGCGCCGCGGCCGTCGCGAGCGCGGCGGCGCGGTCGCGGGTGGAAGGCGGTCGCGCGTTGTTCATCCCCGCGATGAATGCCAGCGGACCGCGCGCATCGCGAGTCAAACCCGCGCAAATAGTCTTTTCAGCGCCATACGGCACGGAAATGATCCAGGCACCGTGCCAACTCCAGCCCTGCCTTTCGAGATTCAGGAATTCGAGCGCCTGCTCGCCCGCCCGAACAGCGACCCCACCGGCCTCGCCGGATTTTTCAACAGCGGCGAAATCTTCGTCGGCCGCGTGCCCGCCCGCCTCGACGTGATGGGCGGCATCGCCGACTACTCCGGCGCCAACGTCTGTGAGGCCGTGCTCGGGCGCGGAATGCTAATGGCGCTGCAGCCGCGCACGGATCGCACGCTGCGCATTCGCACGTTGCAGGAGGGCCGTCGCACGCTGCCCGTCGAGACGCGTATTCCGCTCGATTATTTCACCGCCGGCGACGGGCTCGCCGGCTACGCGGAGGTGCGCGAACTCTGCCACGCGAACCCGCTCTCCAGCTGGGTCGCCTACATTGGCGGCAGTATTTTCACGCTGCTCAAGGAGGAGGCCATTCCACTGCCTTACGGCTTCAGTCTGCTGCTCCTGAGCGCCGTCCCGATGAACGTCGGCATCGGCAGTTCCGCCGCGGTGGAGATCGGCACGCTCTCCGCGCTCAACGCCTACCTCGGCCTCGGCCTCGACGCCGCCCGCATCGCGCGGCTTGGGCAGATGGCCGAGAATCACGTCGTCGGCGCGCCGTGCGGCATCATGGATCAAACCGCGATCACGAGCGGCCGCGAGGGCCGGCTTACGCACATTCTTTGCCGGCCCGGCAAGGTGATGGGCGATCTTGCGATCCCCGCCGGCACGGGCTTCGTCGGCATCAGCTCGATGGTGCGGCATTCCGTGGCGGGCAATCCTTACAGCGACACGCGCATCGGCGCGTTCATGGGCCGGCGCATCATCAACGATCTGCGCGCCCGCACCGGCCGGGCGCCGCTCGACTACCTCACCGAGCTGTCGGTCGCCGAGTTCGACGCGCAATACGCCGCCGCCCTGCCGGAAAAAATTCTCGGGTCCGAGTTCGTCGCGGTTCACCGCACGCACGACGACCCCGTCACGACCATCCAGCCCGACGCGACCTATCGCGTGGCGGGTCCCACGCGCCATCCCATTGAGGAAAACGAGCGCGTGCTTCGTTTCATGGACGCGATGCGCGCGGCCGACGGGGGCGACGAAGCCGCGCTCGGCCAGGCCGGCGAGCTGATGTATGCCGCGCACGAGAGCTACCGCGAGAATTGCCATCTTTCGGTGCCCGAGGTCGATTTCCTCGTGGAAGCCGTCCGCAAGCGCAGCGCGGCCAGCGGCCTCTACGGCGCGAAAATCACGGGTGGCGGCACCGGCGGCACGGTCGCGGTATTCGGAAAGCTCGACGCCTTGAAAAAGCACGTGCCCGAGATCGCCGAGGAATATTCGCGCCGCATCGGCCAGCTCCCGGACATCTTCGAGGGCACGTCGCCCGGTGCCCTGGAGTTCGGCGCGCGCCGTTATCAATTCGCGGCCAACGGCTGGAGCGGCAAGCAAGTTTGACCTTCACATGAGCACCGTTCGCAAAGCCGTCGTGCCCGCTGCCGGCCTCGGCACCCGCTTGTTTCCTGCCTCGCACGCGGTGAAGAAGGAGCTCTTCCCCGTCGTCGGCGCCGACGGCATCGCCCGCGCGATGATTCACTATCACTTGCTCGAGCTTGTGAACGCGGGCATCGAGGAGGTCTGCGTGATCGTGCAACCCGGCGACGACGCGCCCATCCGCGCCTACTTCGAGGGCGCGGACGACGCCTACCTCCGCCGTCTGGAGAAATATCCCGCGCTCCACGCCGAGGCGCTCCACATGCGCGAGCTCGCCGGCCGGCTGCGCTTTGCGGTGCAGCACGAGCAGGAGGGTTACGGCCACGCCGTCTTCCAATCGCGCGACTTCGCCGCCGGCGAGCCCGTCGTGCTCTGCCTTGGCGACCATCTCTTCCGCGGCGAGACGGTTTCTCCCGCTCACGAACTCATCGCCCATTGGGACGGCGTCCGCAGCGTTTCGGCCGTGAACCGCATCGCCCCGCACGAACTCAAGGGCTACGGCACCATCGCCGGCACGCGCCGCGCGGAGGAGCCACGGCTCATCGACGTCTCGCTCATCATCGAAAAGCCCGCCGTCGAGGTCGCCCGCGAGTCGCTGCACGTCGATGGTCTCCCGGCGGATACTTTCCTTGGCTGGTTCGGCATGCACTTGCTCGCGCCCAGCATTTACGACGTGCTCGAGGAGATGATCCGCGACGACGTGCGTGACGGCGGCGAATTCCAGCTCACCCGTGCGCAGGAAATCCAGCGCCAGCGCCACGGCTACCTCGCCCTCGAAATGACGGACGCCCAGCGCTACGACTTCGGCGTGCCCGACGATTTCCTCACGAGCGTGGCGGCCTTCCGGCGTTAACCGGCGGCGACCGCAAGCTGGCCGACGGGCGGTCGGCGGCGGGTGAGGCGGGTTTGGACACGCTCGAGGTAGAGGTAGAGGATGGGCGTGAGGTAGAGGGTGACGAGCTGGGAGACGATCAATCCGCCGACGACGACGAGGCCGAGGGGCTGGCGGGCTTCGCCGCCCTGGCCGTAGGCGAGCGCGATGGGCAGGGCTCCCATCATGGCGGCGAAGGTGGTCATCATGATGGGGCGGAAGCGGACGAGGCAGGCCTGGAAGATGGCGTCGGCGGGCGGGCGTTGTTCGGTGCGTTGGGCCTCGAGGGCGAAGTCGATCATCATGATGGCGTTCTTTTTGACAATGCCGATGAGCATGAGCAGGCCGACGAAGCCATAGACGTTCAATTCCGCGCCGAAGAGCCAGAGCGTGACAAGGGCGCCGAAGCCGGCAGCCGGCAGGCCGGAGAGGATGGTGAGCGGGTGGACGAAGCTTTCGTAGAGGATGCCGAGGACGAGGTAGATGACGAGCACGGCGATGACGAGGAGGAAGCCGAGGGTGCCGAGGGAGGATTGGAAGGCCTCGGCGGTGCCCTGGAAGCGGGTGCTGATCTCGGCGGGGAGGGACTGCGCGGCGGTGCGCTGGATTTCGGGAACGACTTCGCTGAGGGAGGCGCCCTTGGCGAGGTCGAAGGAAAGCGTGACGGCGGGGAGTTGGCCGAGGTGTTGGACGGTGAGCGGGCCGATCTTTTGGGTGATGGCGGCGACGGTGTTCAACGCGACGAGATGGCCGGTAGTGGTGGAGCGGACGTAGAGGCGGTTGAGGTCGAGCGCCTCGCGTTTGAAGCGGTCCTGCGCCTCAAGGATGACCTGATATTGGTCGGTGGGCGTGTAGATGGTGGAAATCTGGCGCGTGCCGTAGGCGCTGCCGAGGGTGGCCTCGATCTGCTCGGCGGTGATGCCGAGGCTGGAGGCCTTGTCGCGATTGATAGTGACGAGGACCTGCGGGCTGGTGATCTGCAGGTCGCTGGTGACATCGACGATGCCGGGAATTTTTTGCATTTGCGCCTGCATGGTGGCGGCGGCGGCGTAGAGGCCGTCGAGGTCAGGGCCGAAGAGGGTGAATTGGTAGAGGCTGTTCGTTTGGGTGCCACCAATGCGGATGGAGGGCGGGTTTTGCGGGAAGACTTTCAGCCCGGCGATGCCGGCGAGGTCGCGACGGAATTGGCGGACGATGTCGTCGATCTGGCCGCGTTCGCTGCGGGGCTTCAGCGTGAGGATGAGGCGGCCGAGGTTCGTGGCGTGATTGCCGCCGCCGACGCGGGAGACGAACGATTGGACCGCGGGATTTTTCGCGACGATGTCGGCGGCCTTTTGCTGGAGCGCGACCATTTTGTCGAAGGCGATGCCCTGCTCGGCCTCGGTGGAGATCATGATGCGGCTGGCGTCTTCGTTGGGCAGGAAGCCCTTTGGCGCCAGCACGAACATCCAGGCGGTGACGGCGGCCATGCCGATGGCGAGCGCGGTGACGACGAGATGGTGGCGCAGGGCGAGGCGGAGCGTGCGCTCGTAAAAGGCGAGCATGCCGGTGAAGACGCGCTCGGAGGCGCGGAAAAGCCGGCCAGGCTTTTTTCCGTGCGGGCGCAGGTAGCGGCTGCAGAGCATGGGCGTGAGGGTGAGCGAGACGAAGCCGGAGACGAGGATGGCGACGGCGATGGTGACGGCGAATTCGTTGAGGATGCGGCCGAGGATGCCGCCCATGAAGAGGACGGGGATGAAGACCGCCGCGAGGGAAAGCGTCATCGAGAGAATGGTGAAGCCGATTTCGCGCCCGCCTTTCAACGCAGCTTCCCACGGCGTCATGCCTTGCTCGACGTGGCGGACGATGTTTTCCAGGACGACGATGGCGTCATCGACGACGAAGCCGACGGCGAGCGTGAGCGCGAGGAGGGTGAAATTGTTGACGCTGAAACCGAGCAGATAGATCACGCCGAAGGTGCCGATGATCGAGAGCGGAATGGCGGCGCTCGGAATGAGCGTGGCGCGGAAACTGCGGAGGAAAAGGAAGATGACGAGGACGACGAGGGCGACGGCAAGGACGAGGGTGAACTCGACATCGCGCAGCGAGGAGCGGATGGAGAGCGATCGGTCGTAGAGGACATCGAGCGAGACGCCGGCGGGGATTTGCGCGCGGATGGTGGGGAGCTGCGCGAGGATGTCGTCGATCACCTGCACGGTGTTCGCGCCGGGCTGTCGCTGGACGGCGAGGATGACGCCGCGTTCGTTGTTGAACCACCCGAGATTCTGGTCGTCCTCGACGCCATCGACGACGGTGGCGAGCTGCTCGAGGCGGATGGGCGCGCCATTGCGGTAGGAGACGATGATGTGGCGAAAATCCTTGGCGCTCGCGAGCTGGCCGGTGGCCTGGATGGTGCGCGTCTTCGAGCCGGCGTCGAGCGTGCCGGTGGATTGGTTCGTATTCGCACCGCGGACGGCGGACTCGATTTCGTCGATGCCGATGCCGCGGGTGGCGAGCTCGCGGGGATCGACCTTCACGCGGACGGCGTATTTTTGCGAGCCGTAGATATCGACCTGGGCGACGCCGGTGATCGTGGAGAGGCGCTGGCCGACGAGCGTCTCGGCGTATTCATCGACCTTGCTGAGCGGGAGGGAATCGGAGGTCGCGGCGATGAGGAGGATCGGCTGCTCGGAGGGGTTGACCTTGCGGAAGGAGGGCGGCGTGGGCAGGTCCGTGGGCAGATCGTGCAGGGCGCTGGAGATGGCGGTCTGCACGTCCTGCGCGGCGGCGTCGATGTTGCGCGAGAGCGCGAATTGCAGCGTGATGCTGGTGGAGCCGAGCGAGCTGGAGGACGACATCGAGTCGATGCCGGCGATGGAGGAAAATTGCTTCTCGAGCGGCGTGGCGACGGAGGAGGCCATCGTCTCGGGGTTTGCGCCGGGCAGGCTGGCGGAGACGGTGATCGTCGGGAAATCGACGTTCGGAAGATCGCTGACGGGGAGCTTCGTGTAGGCGAGCAACCCGAAGCCGAGGATGGCGAGCATGACGAGGGTCGTCATGATCGGCCGCCGGACGAACGGGTCGGTCAGGCTCATGGCTGCTTGCGCGGGGCGGTTTTTGTGGAGGCCGTGACGTGGGCGCCATTGGCGACCCGGAGCTGGCCGACTGTGACGACCTGCTGGCCGGGCTCCAGGCCGGAGCTGATGACCGTTTGATCGCGGAGGGTCCGCTCGACGACGACCTTTTTCAACGTGGCGACGCCGTCTTTCACGACGAAGACCTGGGCGCCGTTCTGGCCATCCATGATGGCGGTGGATGGCACGACGAGTGCGTCGGATTCGTCGGAGAGTTTGACGACGAGATCGACGAACTGGCCCGGCCAGAGGTTTTCGTCGGGATTCGGAAAAGTCGCCTTGAGCGCGATCATGCCGGATTGGGTGTCCACGACGTTGTCGACGAAATCGAGCCGGCCGGTGCCGAGGGCTTTGCCGCTATCGGGCTCGAGCGCGGTGACGCCTACGGCGGACTTGCCCATCCAGTCGCGAACCTCGGCGAGTTGCGTCTCGGGGAGCGAGAAGCGGACGGCGATGGGCCGGGTCTGATTGATGACCGTGAGCACGTCGGAATTCGCCTGCACGATGCTCCCGGCGCGGAACAACGCGGCGCCGGCCCGGCCGCTGATGGGCGCGCGGACGGTCGTCCAGTCGAGCGAGAGCTGAGCCTGGTCCACATCGGCCTGGCGGGCGGCGAGGACGGATTTTTGCGACGAGGCGGTGGTGACATACTGCGCGTATTGCTCTTTCGAGGAGACGCCCTGCGACATGAGCTTCGTGTAGCGATCGACCTGATCCTGCGCGTTTTTGGCTTCGGTTTGCGCCTGAGCAAGGTCAGCCCGGGCGCGGCGGAGAGTGACCTCGAACGGCCGGGGATCGATCGTGAAAAGCGGCTGGTTGGCGGTGACGTAGGCACCGTCGGTGAAGAGCACTTGGGTGATCTCGCCTTGAACCCTGGCCTTGAGCTGGACGGTGGCGAGGGGCTCGACGGAGCCGATGGCATGGAGCTCGACGGGCACGGAGCGGCGTTCGACCGTGCCGAGTTCGACGGGCACCGGTGGAGGCGTGGCGGCTTTGCGGCCGGCGTTTTGGTTGCAGGCGACGAGCAGGATCGCGAGGAGCGAGAGGGAAGGGGCGAGGGAAGCGATGCGCATGGATGCCCAGCGAGGCCGGCAGCGTGACGATACGCAGGAAGCCGCGGCGGGCAAGGGGCGACCAGGCGGCCTAATTGGCGGATGCTTCGAGCGGGGCGTAGGATTCCACCACGCTGATGAATTTCGTGCGCACGATGGGCTTGGTGATGTAGCCGTCCATGCCGGCATTGCGGCACACGGCCTCCGCCTCGCTCATGGCGTTGGCGGTCTGCGCGATGATCGGGGTGTGAATGCCGCGGGATTTCTCGAGCGCGCGAATTTCGCGAGTGGCCGCGTCGCCATCGAGTTCCGGCATGTGCATGTCCATGAGGACGAGATCGAAAGAGCCCTTTCGCCACAAGTCCACTGCTTCGCGGCCATTGCTGGCATGCACGACATTGTGGCCGCGCAAGGTGAGCATGCGCTGGGCGACCATGGCGCTGACGCGGTTGTCCTCGGCGAGCAGGATGTTCATTGGGTGGCTCGAGCGTTCGATGATCGGAGACCTGGTTGCGGGGTGCATGGAAAGTTGGAGGGCGGCATGAATGGCGCGCAGAAGTTCGGAGCGGGTGACTGGTTTCGTGAGGAAGAATTCGCAGCCCAGTTCCGCGGGATCGACGTCGTCGCCGCGGAACGCCGACGAGAGCATGAGCAGATGGGTGTGAGCGCAAAGATTCTCCGTCTTGATGATTCGCGCGACTTCAAATCCATCTATGAACGGCATCACCACATCGAGCAGGAGCAGGTCGAATGGCGGTCTCTCGCGCGCGGCGGAACGCAGAATCTCGAGCCCGGCGGCGGGGTCGGAGGCCGTCGTGACGCTGACGCCCCAGCTCTCGAGGGTCTCCCGGAAAATTTCTAGGTTGAGAGCGTTGTCATCGATGACGAGGGCGGTGAGCCCGGCCAGCGCGCGAGGA
>Ga0207649_10001241_pt1 | contig 15264 bp, 18 predicted proteins | sample KBSC43metaG_FD_184317 | JGI IMG/M metagenome (GOLD analysis project Ga0207649, IMG submission 184317) | Corn rhizosphere microbial communities from Kellogg Biological Station, Michigan, USA - KBS C4-3 metaG (SPAdes) (version 2) | ecosystem: Host-associated > Plants > Roots > Rhizosphere > Soil ... | reverse complement strand
GCGCGGAGCAACGTCAACGCCTATCGCCTGTCAGGGATTGAGCGCCTCGTCGTCGGCATCGGAGAGTTCGTCGTCGTCGGAATCGCCGTCATCGAACTCGTCCTGGACTTCGTCCTCGTCGATATCGTCTTCAGTCATGTCGGCGTCGTCATCTTCTTCGCCGACATCATCGGCGGACATCTCGACATCGTCATCCTCTGGCTCATCGCCCAGATCCGGATCGAGGTCGGTCAGGATCGTGCCGTCGGTCGGCCCGTCGCTCGTCGCTTCCAATATTTCGGCGCGCTGGCTTTCGTCATAGCCCTCTTCGTCATACCCGTCGTCGCCGGGGCCCTTGCCCGATACCTGATAACCGCCCATCACCATCTCCTGACTGATTAGGGTGCAGACCCAATACTAAAGAGGATCGTTAGTATTGGGTCTGCACCCTTAAGACGCGAACGGCGACGCGGGCTTCGGGTTCCGTCTGGCTATATCAAGCGGGGCGAAACAGGCGACCGCGCTCGACGATTGCCGCCAGCGCCAATGCTACCACTCCGGCGGTCAGGAAGCCAAGATGCAACGGCGTGGTGGTGCCGTCGAACGCCATGCCGATCAGGCCGCCGATCGCGGCACCGCCGGTGGTGACGACGAAGCCCTGCAGGCTCGATGCGGTGCCGGCGATCTCGCCCATGTTCATCATCGCCATCGCCGAGCAGTTCGACGCGGCGAGGCCGAAACACGCCATCGTCACCGCCTGGAGCGCGACGAAGGTCCACAGATTCTCCAGGCCGAGATGACTGATCATCAGGCTGGCCGATGCCGCCACGATCAGCACGACCATCGCGCCATGCGAGATGCGCCGCATGCCGAGCCACATGACGATCCGCGAATTGAGCAGATTGCCGCAGGCCATCGTCACCGCGCAGGCGGCGAAGATCAGCCCCAGCCGCTGGGGTTGATGGAACACCTTTTCGACGATCGGCTGGATGCTGGTGATATAGCCGAACAGCGCGCCCTGCAGCCCGATCACCGCGGCGGCATAGCCGACCGACAAGCGATCCTGCAGCGTGCGTTTCCAATTGCCGAGCAGCAGCTTGGCCTCCAGCGGGACGCGGCGCTCCGACGGCAATGTCTCGGGCATGCGCGCCACGAACCACAGAACGATCACCACGCTGACGACCGCGATCATGTTGAAGATCAGCCGCCACGATCCCATCAGCAGGATGAATTGCCCGATGCTCGGCGCGATGATCGGAAAGATCATGAACGTCATTACCGCCAGGCTGCTCACGCGCGCCATCGCCCGCCCGGAATAGCAATCGCGGATCAGCGCGATCGTCACCACGCGCGTCGCCGCGATCGCCACGCCCGCGCACACGCGCGAGATCAGCAACAGGTCGAAGCTCTTCGCCATCGCGCAGACGAGGTTCATCAGGATGTACAGCACCATCGACCCGATGAGGACTGGGCGCCGCCCATAGCGGTCGGCCAGCGGACCATGGATCAATTGCGCCGCGCCGAACCCGCCGGAGAACATCACGACCACCAGCGGCAGATCGTGCGCCGCGACGTTCAGGTCCTGGCCGATCTCCGGCAGCGCGGGTAACATGGTGTCGATGCCGAGCGCGCCCAGCGCCATCAGCGCCGCGATCAGCGCGACGAACTCCACGAAGTGGATCGGCGACGAGGATTCGGCGCGGGAAGGAGCTCCAGGCTGCGGCATCCGGTCCCCATGCCCCAGCGGCGCGAACAAATCAGCCCGAAAAAATTTTGTCACGCAAGCGGAATAGGCTGCCGCCGCCGGACCGATCACGGCCATTGCCGGTCGCGGGTACAGGTCCTAAGCCATCGTCCTTCGGGGGCGGAAAACGTGAGGAGAATCGCATGAGCATCTTCGGTACGATCAAGGACGCCATTTTCGGCTCGGCCGCCGCAGCGCCCGCACCGGCCCCTGCTCCCGCCGAGGCAGCGGCCCCGCCGCCTCCCCCTCCTCCCCCGCCGGCGACGTTGAGCGAGGACCAGATCTATGCAGTGCTCGAAAAGCACGCCGAAGCGCGGGGCGAGCCGCTCAATTACAAGGAATCGATCGTCGACCTGATGAAGGCGATCGGCCAGGATTCGAGCCTGGAGGCGCGCAAGCAGCTCGCGACCGAACTCGGCTATACCGGCGACCAGAGCGACACCGCGACGATGAACATCTGGCTCCATCAGAAGACGATGGACAAATTGATGAACGGCTGACGCGCCGATCCTTCTTGCCGTGGCGGGCGCCCCAGTGTATTATTGGCATAATGCACTATGGGAGCCCGCCATGCTTCGTCTGATATCTCTCGCCGCCGCCGCGCTGGCGCTCGCCGCTTGTGGCGAGCATGACGGCAACAGCACCTCGATCAGCTTCAGCGGCAACAGCTCGGACGGCGCCGTGTCGGGCGGGATCGACAGTTCGGGCAACCTCAAGATCGACGCCAACGGCTTCAAGGCCGATCTGAAACTGCCCAAATTCTCGGTCGACGCGAATAATTTCGAGATGAACGGGGTACACCTCTATCCCGGCTCGACGATCAACTCGATCGACGTCAATGGCGGCGATGATGGCAAGGATACCGGCAAGGTCCGCGTCGCCTTCACCAGCCCGGCCACCGCCGCGACGGTGCGCGACTGGCTCAAGGAACGGCTGGGCAAAGCCGGCTTCACCCTTTCGGCCGACGGCACCGGCCTGACCGGCAAGACCGACGACGGCAAACCCTTCGCGCTCAAGTTGAACGATCAGGGCGCGACCAAGTCGAGCGGCACGATCGACATGGGTGGCTGATCCTCGTCACCCCAGCGCAAGAGTATCGGGTTGAGCATGCCCCGCATGCTCAAGGATCGTCCGGGGGACGATCCGACCCGATGCTGGTCTCGTGCCGCAAGCGTCCGCTAAATCGCTTGAGACCCCAGCTTGCGCTGGGGTGACGGGCAGGCTGTGAAGGTCTATCATCCCGCTTTCGAGAATTCCGGACGATAAAAATGCTAGACACCCCCTCCGCCCAGGTCCCCGCCCTCAGCCTCGCTGACGAAGCGCGCGATCCCGCCGCCTTTGCCGCGGCGTTCGGCGGATCGTTCGAACGCTTCGGGTTCGCAATCGTTGCCGACCACGGCATTTCGCTGCCGCTGATCCAGCGCGCCTGGCGCTTGACCGAGGAATTCTTCGGGCTGCCCGAGGACGAAAAGCGCGGCTATTACGACAAGGCCTGGGGCGGCCAGCGCGGCTATACGCCGTTCAAGACCGAGATCGCCAAGGACGCCAAGCATGTCGATCTGAAGGAATTCTGGCATGTCGGGCGCGATTTGCCAGAGGGCCATCCCGCCGCCGCGACAATGATGCCCAATATCTGGCCCTCGCGTCCGGGCGATTTCCAGGAAGCGCTGACCGATCTGTGGAATGCGTTCGACCGCGCGGGCTTGCGCCTGCTCTCGGCGATCGCGCGCCACCTCAAGCTGTCGCCTGATTATTTCGACACGGTGGTCGATCACGGCAATTCGATCCTGCGGCTGCTCCATTATCCGCCGATCCCGGCCGATGCCGAGGGCGTGCGCGCCGGCGCGCATGAGGACATCAACCTGATCACCTTGCTGCTCGGCGCCGAGGAAGCCGGGCTCGAACTGCTCGACCGCGACGGCAAGTGGCTGGCGATCCGGCCGCCCGAAGGCGCGATGGTGGTCAATGTCGGCGACATGCTGCAGCGGCTGACCAACAATGTCCTGCCGTCGACCACGCACCGCGTCGTCAACCCGCCGCCCGAACGCCGCGGCTTTTCGCGCTATTCGATGCCGTTCTTCCTCCATCCCAATCCGGAATTCCTGATCGAGACGCTGCCGAGCTGCATCAGCGCAGACAATCCGAACCGCTATCCGGCGCCGATCACCGCGCACGATTATCTGCACGAGCGGCTCGTCGAAATTGGCCTCGTGAAAGCCTGATCGTTTCGTGCTAAAGGCCTGCGCGTCACGGGAGGGAAATATGCGCCGCGCTGTTCTGACGAGCTGTATCCTGACGAGCGGGCTGTTGCTGGCCTCGATCGCGGCTGCGCGTCCTGGCGCGGACCTGTTCGCCGGCGAACGCGACGACGTCACGCGTGTCGAGCGGACAGTGCCGAACCCTTCCGGCCTGCTGCGCTTGTGGTCGACGGTGGGGCGTTGCGTGGTCCAGCGCGACCGTAACACCGCACTGACCTTTGTCCGCGCGCCCCTCGGCTCCGATTTGTCGCTCGCCGCCGCGCGGCGGCTGGACCCCGTATTCGCCGGTTGCCTGGCCGGATCGCGCGTGCCCGGCCCGTCCAGCGTGGTGCTGCGCCGCGCCGCTTTGGCCAACGCGCTCGGCATCGCCGGAACGCACATCTAGAGCGTCCGCAACTTTTTCGACCGATCCAATCCGCCGCGAATGCTTGCGGCGGGCGGTAATGTTCCTCTACGCGGGACAGCGATGACTTCGACTTCCCCGCTCCGCGTTGCGCTCGCAGGCCTTGGCACCGTCGGTGCCGGCGTGATCAAACTCCTCGACGTCAATGGCGAGCTCATCGCCCGGCGCGCGGGCCGGCCGATCGAGATCGTTGCGGTGTCCGCCCGAGATCGCGCCAAGGACCGCGGCGTCGACATCGCCCGGTTCGATTGGGTCGACGACACCGCGGCGCTGGCGCATCGCGACGACGCCGATGTGGTGGTAGAGCTGATCGGCGGATCGGACGGCCCGGCACTGACATTGGCGCGCGCCACGCTGGCGGGCGGCAAGGGACTCGTCACTGCCAACAAGGCGATGATGGCCCATCACGGGCTCGAACTCGCCGAGGCGGCCGAGGCAGCCAATGCGGCACTCAAGTTCGAGGCGGCGGTCGCCGGCGGTGTTCCGGTCATCAAGGGGCTGCGCGAAGGCGCCGCGGCAAACGAGATCAGCCGGGTCTACGGCATCCTCAACGGCACCTGCAATTTCATCCTGACCAAGATGGAAGCCGAAGGGCGCGACTTCGCCGACGTCCTGGCCGAGGCCCAAGCGCTGGGTTTCGCGGAAGCCGATCCCAGTTTCGACATCGACGGAGTCGACGCGTCGCACAAGCTGTCGATCCTCGCGAGCCTGGCGTTCGGCACGCGCCCCGCTTTCGACGACGTCGCAACCGGCGGGATCCGTCATGTTCTGGCCGCCGATATCGCCGAGGCCGCGACCCTGGGTTACCGCATTCGTTTGGTCGGCATCGCCGAAGCCGGGTCGAAAGGGCTGTTCCAGCGCGTTCACCCGCACCTCATTCCGCTCAGCCATCCGCTCGCGCATGTCACCGGCGCGCTCAACGCGGTCGTGGCGGAAGGCAATTTCGTCGGACGGCTGCTGTTCCAGGGGGCCGGCGCGGGCGATGGCCCGACCGCGTCGGCGGTGGTCGCCGACCTGATCGATATCGCCCGCGACGAATTCGGGCCGCCTTATGCGATGCCCGCCGCTCAGCTGACGATGCTGCCCGCCGCCGATAGTGGCGAGCGCCGCGGCCGCGCCTATCTGCGCTTCATGGTCGCCGACCGCGTCGGCGTGCTGGCAGAGATCGCCGCGGCGATGCGCGACGCCGGGGTCTCGATCGAAAGCCTGATGCAGCGCGGCGTCAGCGCCGACGGCAGCGTGCTCGTCGCGATCGTCACGCACGAAGGACCCGAACGTGCGGTGGCCCAGGCACTCGAAAAGCTGCGCGGGTCGCAAAGCCTGGCCGGCGAGCCGCTCTGGATGCACATCCTCGGCTGATCCGTCCCGGAAGCTGTTTCTCTCAGGGCAGCAACTTGCCCTCGGTCGACGGCGGCGTATCGTCGAGCGGGATCGCGATGCGGCCGGTCTTGTCGGGCTTTTTCGCGAATGCTTTTCTTGCAAGGTCCGCCGCGCCCTTGATCATCGGCATGAGCGGCGGTCCGAATCCGACGACGCAACTCCGGCTGATCGGACAAGGTGTGCTTTCCGCGGCGAGCGCGCCGGCACCGTTCCTATAGGGATTGGACGGCACCGGCCCGTCAGGCGGTATTTCCTCGGGATAGGGTAATGTTTGCGAGGGCAGCGGATTGCCGCACACCACGATGTCCTTGCCATCGACACGGCGGACGCATGGTTCGCTGGCCACCGGGACCAGGATCGAGAATCTTTCCGGCGTGTCGGCGGCGGGCGTCCGAGGTGGCGCGGCGCCGGGCGCCACGGCGGCCTGCAAGGCCAAAGACAATAACAATCCGGGCATGAAGACCCTCCCGCGAACAATGTACCGCTCGAACCCGGCGTCAATGCGGCATGAAACTCGCCCGCAACGTGTCGATCGGATTCTGATCCGACCGCAGCAAGGTGCGGCGCTTGCTGAGGCAGCGCATCGCACCGATCACGTCGCACTTGCGACCGTCGTCGGCGAGCGCGCGATCCTTGAGCGGTTGTGTGTCCTCGCTGGATGCCGGCAGTCGGTACCGATCGGCGCATAGGCCTACGCATCGCGACGGCGGCGCCTGGGGCTTGAGCGTAAAATTCAGCTTTAACGGCGGGCTGTGCGCCGCAGCACCCAACATCACGAACACCAACGGCGTGAGCATCGGACCGACCTCTGTCTCGAGCACCCCAAACGCGAACACATGAGGCCACAAGACGTTTCGCGGCGCCAGATGGTACGACCGAACCGGCCGATTTTTCGTCGCAATTCGCCGCAATTACGGGGCGATCGGTCGCTCACCCATCAGCGACACGCCGGATCGCGTGCTGACCGACACTCCAGCCGCGCCGCAACCGACGAGAAAGGTCGACTTTTCCTGGCAGTTATTGGTCCTGGCGAGCATCCGCTCCCGCTCGGCCGGCACGCCTTCATGCCGGGGGTCGTCGGGATCGATCACCGTCAACGGCGCGCGATAACGATCAGCCTCGCGCCGCCCACAAATGACGATATCGTCAGGCTGATTGTCATGGCAGTCGATCGTCGCGCGAGTCGCGGTGCGGTAGCGATCCATCGCCGTATCGAGTTGCGGGGCCGCCTGCATCATCACCAGCCACCACAGCATGATCCGACTCCGCCGATGCTCCGCGCGAGTCCGTAATGACCCGCGATTGCGGCGGTTTCGCGTCAGGCGGCGATGCGCGGCACGCCCAATCGAGGGATTTCAATCGCCGGACAGCGATCCATCACGACTTTCAGCCCCGCCGCCTCGGCCCGCGCCGCAGCCTCTTCGTTGATGACGCCCAGCTGCATCCACACGGCTTTCGCGCCCGAGGCGATCGCTTCGTCGAGCGCTTCCCCTGCCGCCTGCGGCCGGCGGAAGATGTCGACGATGTCGATCGGCACGCCGATCTGGGCAAGGTCATGGAACACATATTCGCCGTGGATGTGCTCGCCGGTGATCTGCGGATTGACCGGGATGACGCGATAGCCGTGGCGTTGCAGCATCGCCATCACGCCATAGCTCGGTCGATCGGGGCGATCCGATGCGCCAATCACTGCTATGGTGCGGGCGTTGGTCAGCAACTCGCGAATATCCTGGTCAGCGCTGAGTGGCATGTCCGTCTCCCAGATCCGCTCGGCTAACGACCGGCAGAAAGCCAGTCGTTCACTTTCGCGGCTATTTCTCCGAACGCGGCACCCTCCGGCCCGTTCCCGGCAGCCGGCGGCGTTCCCCCGTCCGACGCAATCCGAATCGCCATTTCTAGCGGCACACGCCCGAGGAATGGAACCCCCATCTCTGTCGCCGCGGCCTCAGCGCCGCCCTGTCCGAACGGATCGGAATATTCGCCGCAATGCGGACAGCGATAGCCCGCCATGTTCTCGATAACCCCGATCACCGGCACGCCGGCCTTGCCGAACAAATCGGCGGCGCGGCGCGCGTCGATCAGCGCCAGGTCCTGCGGGGTCGAGACGATCACCACGCCCGCCGGCTTGTATTTCTGGATCATCGTCAGCTGCACGTCGCCGGTGCCCGGCGGCATGTCGACGACCAGGGTGTCGGCGGCGCCCCAATCGCCCTCGATCAATTGCCCCAGCGCGCTCGCCGCCATCGGACCGCGCCAGGCGATGGCCTGACCGGGCGCGACCAACTGGCCCATCGACAGGATCGGCACGCCGAACGCGGTCGGCACCGGAATCATCGTCTTCTCACGCGCCTGGGGCTTGATCCCCTCCACCCCCATCAGGGTCGGCTGCGAGGGGCCATAGATATCGGCGTCGACCAGGCCGACCTTGCGCCCAGCCCTGGCCAGCGCGATCGCCAGATTAGCGGCGACGGTCGATTTGCCGACTCCGCCCTTGCCGCTCGCGACCGCGATCAGCTTGCGGCCGATCCGCTCGCTGGTCATCGCGATGCGCACGTCCTGCGCCTCTGGGCCGGCCAGAACAGCGGCGCGAACCGCCGCCTCCAGCGCATCGCGCGCGTCCACATCCAGCCCGGTCACATCGAGGATCACGCTCGCGCGACCGCCCTCCAGCCTCACTGTTGCGCGGTCGCCCGCCACTTCTGCGACGCGTGCCGCCAGCCCCATCTTTTCGTCCATGGGCGCCAGATAGGGCCGCAACCGCCGCTTGCCACTGTTTTTCCGCGCAGCGGCACCTATAAAGACCGATATGACGATTGCCTTGCCGTGGCGGCGCCGCCTTTCCGAAACCATGTCCGACAAGCCGAAAAGCCCCTGGGGGGGCGGTGGCGGCGGCAGCGATTCCGATGGCGGGAGCGGCGATGGCAATGGCGGCAACGACGCCGGTCCGCGCAACCCCTGGGCGCAAGCACCGGGCTCGCGCCCGCGCGGCCCACGTGCGGGCAGCGGTATCGAAGATCTGTTGAAGCGCGCCCGTGGCGGCGGCGGTGGTGGCGGCGGTAATTTCCGCCTCCCCGGCGGCGGCAATGGGCGATCCTTGTGGCTGGCGGGCGTCGGCCTGCTGGTCGTGTTGTGGATCGCGTTCACCAGCCTGCACGTGATCGGGCCGCAGGAGCGCGGCGTGGTGACCTATTTCGGTCGCTATTCGGGCACGATCGGCCCAGGCTATAACTGGACGCTGCCCGCCCCGATCGCCTCGGTCAGGACGATCAACGTCACTGGCATCCAAACTTTCCAGTTCCCCGATACCGACAATGGCGGTGGCGCGCCCAATCTGGTGCTGACTCGCGACGGCAATCTGGTCGACCTCAGCTATTCGGTGCAGTGGAACATCATCGACCCGCAGAAATATGTGTTCGAGCTCGACAAGCCCGATGAGGCGGTCAAAGCCACTGCGGAAACCGCGGTGCGCGCGGCGATCGCCAATTCCACGCTCGACGATGTGTTGGGTGCGGGCAAGCTGTCGATCCAGACTCAGGTCGCGCTCACCATGCAGCAGATTCTCGACGATTATCAGTCGGGCATCCGCATCGTGAACGTCGCGCTCAATAACGCCGCCGCGCCGGCGCAAGTGAACGACGCCTTCAAGAACGTTACCGCCGCGCAGAACGAACGGCAGTCGAACATCACCCAGGCGCGCGGTTATGCGCTGCAGGTTGTGGCGATCGCCCAGGGCCAGGCCGCGGCGTTCGACAGCGTTTACGAGCAATATAAGCTCGCCCCCGAAGTGACGCGCCGCCGCATGTATTACGAGACGATGGAAGCGATCCTGTCCAAGAACGACAAGACGATCATCGAGCCGCGCAACATCGCGCCGTTCCTGCCGATACCGGGAGGAGTCCGGAAACTGCCCGATGCCCCGCAAGCGGAGGCACGCTGATGACTTGGTTGCGTAACCCGATCACGCTCGGCGTCCTCGCCTTGCTCGCGGTAATCCTGCTGGCCAGCACGGTCGCGATCGTTCCGGAAACCAAGCAGATCGTCGTCGTCCGGTTCGAAAAGCCGATCGGCACGGTCAATCGCTGGAAACCCGGCGAAGCGCTCGGCCAAACTGGTGCGGGGCTGATGGCGCGCATTCCGATGGTCGATCGTCTAATCTGGATCGACAAGCGCGTGCTCGACCTCGATCTCGACAACCAGCCGGTACTGTCGACCGACCAGCAGCGGCTCGAGGTGGACGCCTTCGCGCGCTTCCGGATCGTCGATCCGCTGCGCCTCGTCCAATCGATGGGCCTGACCTCGGGGACCGAGGATCGCGTCCGCGCGCAGCTGACGCCGTTGTTCGCGTCGGCACTCCGCTCGGAACTCGGCAAGGTCGATTTTGACGCGCTGCTGAGCCCTGAACGCGGCCAGCTGATGGACAATATTCAGATCGCGCTGCAGCGCTACGCCCGCAATTACGGCGTTCAGATCATCGATGTCCGCATCAAGCATGCCGACTATCCGGAAGGATCGCCGCTGCAATCGGCGCTCGATCGGATGAAGAACACCCGCGAACAACAGGCGCAGACGATCCGTTCGGAAGGTCAGCGCGACGCGGCGATCATCCGCGCCCAGGCCGACGCGCAGGCGGCGAAGATCTACGCCGAAGCGTTCAACAAGGACCCCGCTTTCTACGACTTCTATCGCGCGATGCAGTCCTATCGAGCCACGTTCGGGGCCGATTCCAACGGCAAGCTGCCGCCGGGATCGACCAACCTGATCCTGACGCCCGACAATTCGTACCTGAAGCAGTTCGAAGGCAACGGGAAATGACGCACTGAACCGATAGCGGCGTGGCGGGTTTGACCAATCACGTTCCTTGCAGTTCGTTCATATTCAATCGCCGTTCAGGCTCCGAAGGGCAAGAACAGTCCAACTGGGGCATATCGAGACGAAGAGGATTCACCCAAGTGCGCTACGCCTACGCCATTACTACCGCCCTGCTGCTCGGGGGCGCCGCTACGACCGTGTTGTCGCCTTCCTATGCGCAGAACGCGCAGAACGAGCCGGGCACCATCTCCGCCGCTGCGCCCAAGGCCGGCGCGCCGATGAGCTTCGCCGACATGGTCGCCAAGCTGCAACCCGCCGTGGTCAATATCTCCACCAAGCAGAAGGTGCAGGTCTCGTCGGGCGGCAATCCGTTCGGTGACTTGTTCGGGGGGCTGCTCGGTCAGCAGGGTCAGGATGACGGCCAGCCGATCACGCGCGAGGGGCAGAGCCTGGGATCGGGCTTCATCGTCTCGCCCGACGGCTATATCGTCACCAACGCCCACGTCATCACCGCTGCGGCCAAGGGCAAGATCGAATCGATCACCGTCACCTTGTTCAACCGCAAGGAATATGTGGCGAAAGTGATCGGCAGCGACACCGCCTCCGACCTCGCAGTGCTCAAGGTCGATGCGACCAATCTTCCGTACGTGAAATTCGGCGATTCGACCAAGGCGCGGGTCGGCGACTGGGTGATCGCGATCGGCGAGCCGTTCGGCCTGGGCGGCACCGTCACCGCGGGCATCGTCTCGGCGCTCAACCGCGTCACTGGCCAGGGCGGCGCCTATGACCGCTTCATCCAGACCGACGCGGCGATCAACAAGGGCAATTCGGGCGGCCCGATGTTCGACCTGAACGGCAACGTGATCGGCATCAACTCGCAAATCTATTCGCCGTCGGAAGGATCGGTCGGCATCGGCTTCGCTATCCCCGCCGCCTCGGCCAAGCCGATCATCGACACGATGATCAAGGGCGGCAAGGTGCAGCGCGGCTATCTCGGCATCGGCCGCCAGCCGATCGACGAGGATATCGCCGGTACGCTCGGCCTGCCCAAGGATCGCGGCGAGCTGGTCAACCGCGTCGAGCCGGGCGGGCCCGGAGAGAAAGCGGGGCTGAAGCAGGGCGACGTGATCGTCTCTGTCAACGGCCAGGAAGTGAACCCCGAACAGACGCTTCCCTATCTGGTCGCGAACGTCCCGCCAGGCGGCGCCGCCAAGCTTGGCGTCATCCGTGACGGCAAGCCGATGACGGTGACCGCGGTCGTCGGCAACCGCCCAAGCGAAGAGGAACTCGCCAATTCGATCACCGGCGGCAATGACGGCGACGATGATGGCGACGGCACGCCCGGCAACGGCGCGCCGGAACTGCATGCCGGCGTCAACCTGCTCGGCGTGCAGGTAACCGCGCTGACCCCACAGATCGCCAATACGCTGGGCGTCAATCCGAGCCAGGTGAGCGGCGTGGTCGTGACCGGGGTCGACATGTCGAGCGACGCGGCGGCCAAGGGCCTGCAGCGCGGCGACATCATCTCGTCGATCAACCGGGTACCGGTGCGCACGCCGACCGAGTTCGACGCGCAGATCCGCGCGGCGAAGACGGCGGGCAAGACGACATTGCTCCTCTACATGACGCGCGCGCGCCAGGGCAGCCAATATATCGCGATCAAGCTCAAGGGGAGCTGATCGAGCAGCCCTGACTTGGCAGCCCTGGGGCTCTCCCGCTAAACCTCCCTCGTCCTCAGCCGGGACGAGGGAGTTTTTGCATGGGCGACATGAGCTGATGACCGCGCGCATCGCCTCGATCCAGGTCGGACGAATTGCCCCGCTTGGTCCCGAGCGCGTGTCCAGCGCGTTCATCAAGAGCACGGTGCATGGGCCGATCATGGCCGGCGCGCTCGGGCTCGACGGCGATCATCAGGCCGATCTGTCGGTTCATGGCGGCCCGGAAAAGGCAGTCTATGCCTATTCTTCCGCTCGCTATCTCGATTGGGCCGCCGCCTTTCCCGATCTCGCGCCTCGCTTCGTCGCCGGGGCGATGGGCGAAAATTTGACCGTCGAAGGGATGAGCGAGGACGATCTAGCCGTCGGCGACGTGCATGCGATCGGGGATGCGCTGTTGCAGGTTTGCCAGCCTCGCCAGCCCTGCTTCAAACTCGCTCTGGCGCTGGGCGAGCCAAGGCTTGGCAAGCATATGGTGAGAACCGGGCACTCGGGCTGGTATTATCGCGTCCTGCGCGAAGGACCGATCGCGCCGGGAGACGAAGTGGTACTCGCCGAGCGGCCCAATCCCGGCTTCGGGTTTCCGCGGCTGGTGACGATCGTCAACCGCGGCGGCGCGACCTTGCCCGAACTGCAAGACCTCGCAGCGATGCCGGGACTCGCCAGCAATATCGGCCGCCGCGTGCGCGAGGCGCTTGCGGCCGTTTGACCGGCCAGCTCCTGCGGAAGCCCAAGGAGGTGATGGGAAGCTTTTGGCTCCTAAGGCTCCTGCTTTGGCAGGAGCACATTGCCTGTAGCCGCGGTCTCGCTAGGATAGGCAAAGACCGGAAGGACGCATCATGAATGACTTCTCCACCGACTGGATCGCCGCCGGCGAGGCAGAACTCGCCGACGTGGTGGCACTGCGACGCGCGATCCATGCCGACCCGGAAATCGGCAATCAATGTCCGCGCACGACCGCGAAGCTGCGCGCCGCGCTCGACGGCCTGCCGCTCGAGATTCACGAATCGACCTCGACCACCGGATTCATCGCGATCCTGCGCGGCGGCGGCGACAATGGCCGCACCGTGTTGTTGCGCGGCGACATGGACGCGCTGCCGATGCCCGAGGAGACCGGGCTCGATTTCGCCAGCCAGGTCCCCAACGCGATGCACGCCTGCGGCCATGACAGCCATTGCTCGATGCTGGTGGGCGCCGCACGTGCCCTTTCCGCGCGCAAGGACAGCCTGCCCGGCACCGTCGTCTTCATGTTCCAGCCGGGCGAGGAAGGCCATCACGGCGCGCGCTTCATGATCGAGGACGGGCTGCTTGATGTGCAACGCCCCGACAGCGCCTTCGCGCTCCACATCTATCCCAACGCCCGTGCCGGAGCGATCCAGACGCGCCCGGGTGCCCTGCTCGCCTCGACCGACGCGCTCAACTTCACCATCCGCGGCGCGGGCGGCCATGCCGCGATGCCGCATGACGCGATGGACCCGATCCCGGTCGCCGCGGAGATCGTCACCGCGCTTTCCGTGTTCATCGCGCGCCAGATCCCGGCGACCGATCCCGCCGTGCTGTCGATCACCAAGATCGAGGCGGGCAGCGCGTACAACATCATCCCCGACGAAGTGCAGATGATCGGTACGCTGCGCACCCTCAGCCAGAAGACGCGCGAAAAAGCGCGCGAAGGGCTGAAGCGGATCGCCGAGAATATCGCCATCGCGCATGGCTGCACTGCCGATGTGCGGATCGACGATGGCTATCCGGTGACGATGTGCGATCCGCGCGCGGTGTCGCTGCTCAAGCAGATTTCCGAGGACCTCGAGCCCGGCCAGTGGCAACCGATGCCGGCACCGATCATGGGTGGCGAGGATTTCAGCTATGTATTGCGCGAAGTACCGGGCGCGATGGCGTTTATCGGAGTCGCGCCCGAAGGTTCCGAGCCCGCCAAGAATCCACCGCTCCACAACACCAAGATGACGATCGAGGAATCGGTCATGGCCAAGGGCATCGCGATGCACTGCGCCTATGCCGAACGCTTCCTCGAGAATGGGTTCGATTGACCGCGCCGCGCGAATTGAGCGCGGCCGAGTTCGCCGCATGCTTCGAAGAGCCGATGCTCGACGTCACCGATGACGAGGATGCCGATCTCGACATCGACATCTGGCCTTATGTCGACGCGCTCGATGCCAAAACGCTGGGTGTGGAGCGGTTCGACGATGTCGACCGCGTCTATCAGGATGCGCGCGGTCGCTACGATCAGATCATCATCGAAACCGACCGGCCCGACATCTTCCTGGTTGTCGTGGTCGATATCGAAGCGAGGTCGATCCATGGCCACCGTCTGCTCGACCTCAACGTCGAATATGGTCTGATCCCGAAGCCCGACTGACGCTGCTGAGCGATGCTCGTTGCCGATCCCGACCTGGTCGCCCGCTGGGCGGACGCATGGGCGATCTCGCGCGGCGCGGCGATGCCGGTCGCACGCGACGGCGGGCTGTACATCCATGTCGATCAGCCCGATCAGGTCGGCCGCTACATCTTCGCGCAGATCGACGCCGAGGCGATCCGCCCGCTTGCCGCCAGTATCGAGCGTCCATTGCTTTACCTCAAGGTTTGCGCGCCGGCCCATGCTGTCCGCCCGCTATTGCCGCATGGCTGGGAGATCGCCACGCCCGGCTATATGATGACCGCACCTTTGTCGGTCATGCTTGACCGGCCGGCAGTCTTTTCAGCGGAATTCGAATTGCGCATCACATACGACAACTCCATCACGTTTGCGCATATCATCGATGCTGTCGGCGAAGAAGCCGCGCGCGGCCGCATCGTGGCGGTCGATGACCTGATCGTGTTCGACCGCATCCGCACCGCCGATCGATATCAGCGCCGCGGCCTGGGCAGTGCGATCATGCGCGCGCTGGCGGCAGAGGCGCGGCAGTCGGGTGTGGCGGACGCGATGCTTTGTGCGACGCACGACGGCCGCGAGCTCTACAC
>Ga0207649_10001238_pt1 | contig 15279 bp, 12 predicted proteins | sample KBSC43metaG_FD_184317 | JGI IMG/M metagenome (GOLD analysis project Ga0207649, IMG submission 184317) | Corn rhizosphere microbial communities from Kellogg Biological Station, Michigan, USA - KBS C4-3 metaG (SPAdes) (version 2) | ecosystem: Host-associated > Plants > Roots > Rhizosphere > Soil ... | reverse complement strand
GTCGGACGTGCCGCCGATCTTCAACGTGAAGCTCGCGGAGTGGTCGGTGAACAAGGAGCCGGCGATCGGGCGATCGAAGGCCGTCGGTGAACCCCCGTTGTGCCTCGGCTATTCGGTGGTCGAGGCACTGAGCATGGCCGTGGCATCGGTCGCCGATTATCGCGTGCACCCGAACCTCGACATGCCGGTGACGCCCGAGCGCGTGCTGATGGGCGTGGAGCGGATGCGGAAGGCGGGGCGATGATCGCGCGCGTGGCACCACCCTCATCCGCCCTACGGGCGCCTTCTCCCGCGAGGGGAGAAGGCGATGGGGCCGACAGTGCGAAGAGAGTGATGCAGGACGAAGTGTGGGGGCCTTCTCCCTTGATGGGAGAAGGTGGCCGAAGGCTGGATGAGGGTGGGGCAAAGATCGCGAGAGCCCGGTCGTTACGCAAGCGGAGCACCGATGCAGAACGCAGGCTTTGGGAGTTGCTGCGCGATCGTCGCCTGGTTCAGTTCAAGTTCAGGCGGCAAGTTTTGGCTGCAGTTGCGCGCGACACAAGGCAAGCGGCACCACCCTCATCCGCCCTTCGGGCACCTTCTCCCATCAAGGGAGAAGGCGAAGGAGCCGATGGTGCGGCGCAGGGGGTGGGCGATGCGCGCGGCTGAGCTCAAGGCTTTCACGGGTTCGCACGAAGCAGCGATTGTTGCTGAGCTCACGCGCGTGCGCGGGTCGTCGCCGCGGGACGAGGGGACGTTCATGGTGATCGCGGCGGATGCGATCATGGGGACGATCGGGGGCGGGGCCCTCGAATATATGGTGATCGCGCGGGCGCGACAGGCGCTGCGGGACGATGAGGAGCCGCAGGGACTCGATATTCCGCTCGGGCCGGAGATCGGGCAGTGCTGCGGCGGACGCGTCGAGGTTTCGCTCCGGCGGCTGACGGCCGCGCGTGCGGACGCCCTGGGCGAGCGGCTCGAGGCGGCGGAGCGCGAGCTGCCGCATGTTTATCTGTTCGGGTCGGGCAATGTCGGCAAGGCGCTGGCTGTGGCGCTATCGGCGCTGCCGGTCCGGGTGCATGCGGTCGATACGCGGCCCGAGGAGCTGAGCGATCTGCCGCTGGGCGTTGAAGCAATCGCGCATCCGATGCCGGAGGCGGTGGTTCGCTCGGCGCCAGCGGGCAGCAGTTATGTGATCCTGACGCACGACCACGCGCTCGATTTCCTGATCGCGGTGGAAGCGTTGAAGCGCGACGACTGCCCCTATGTCGGCATGGTCGGCAGCCGGACGAAGCGGGCGAAGTTCGCGAGCTGGTATCTGAGCGACGCGGGCGGGAGCGAGGATCGGATGCGGCGTCTTGTCCTGCCGATCGGCGACTTCGGATACGTGGATAAGCGTCCGGAAGTGATTGCAGCGCTGGCCGCGGCTGAAATTATGGTCCAGATTGGGCGCCGGGAAGTTTCAGTGAGCGACGCGCCGGAGACCCTTGTGATGGGGAACCGCAGTTGACCGACATCCCGCGCCTCAGCCTTCGCGGCATTTCCAAGAGCTTTCCGGGCGTGCTGGCCAACGACAGTGTGTCGTTCGAGGTGAAGCCTGGAGAAATCCACGCGCTGCTGGGCGAGAACGGGGCGGGCAAGTCGACGCTGGTCAAGATGATCTACGGGATCATGCAGCCCGATGCCGGCGAGATTTTCTGGAACGGCGAGCGCGTCGTGATCCACAACCCGAAGGCCGCGCGCAAGCTCGGCATCGGCATGGTGTTTCAGCATTTCTCGCTGTTCGAAGCGCTGACGGTGCTCGAGAACATCGCGCTCGGCATGGACGCCAAGATTCCGCAGCGCGAGCTCGAGGGGCGCATCCGGCAGGTGATGGAGCTCTACGGGCTGAAGCTCGATCCACGGCGCATCGTGGCCGACCTCAGCGTGGGCGAGCGGCAGCGGATCGAGATCGTGCGCGCGCTGTTGCTCAATCCGTCGCTGCTGATCATGGACGAGCCGACTTCGGTGCTGACGCCGCAGGAGGTGGACCAACTGTTCGCGGTGCTGCGGCAGCTGGCGCAGGAGGGCTGCTCGATCCTTTACATTTCTCACAAGCTGCATGAGATCAAAGCGCTCTGCGGCACGGCGACGATCCTCCGCGGCGGGAAGCTGGTCGATACTTGCGATCCGCGCGTCGAGACCTCGCGCTCGATGGCCGAGAAGATGATCGGGGGAAACCTCAAGGATATCCAGAAGCCGGTGGGCAAGGGGTTCGGCGCGGAGAAGTTCGTCGTGACCGAGCTCAATGTTCCGGCGGCGGGGCATTTTGGAACGGAGCTCAAGGATATCAGCTTCCGGGTGCACGCCGGCGAAGTGTTCGGCATCGCGGGTGTGGCGGGCAATGGACAAACGGCGCTACAGCTCGCGCTCAGCGGCGAGACGGTGACGCAGGATCGGGATGCAATCCGCATCAATGGCGACGCTGTCGGCGAGCTTCATGCCAAGGCGCGGCGCTTGCGGGGGCTCGCGACGGTGCCCGAGGAGCGCAATGGGCACGCAGCGGTACCGGATTTCACGCTGTCGGAGAATTCGCTGCTCACCGGTCGCGACCGGCTGAAGCTCGCGGTGTCGGGGATCATTCATCCGACGCGGGCGAGGAAGTATACGGGTGAGGTGATCTCGGCCTTTGCGGTGAAGGCGACGGGAACTGAAGCCACGGCGGGATCGCTCTCGGGCGGGAACCTGCAGAAATACATCATGGGCCGCGAGATTTTGCAGCGGCCCGAAGTGCTGATCGTCAACCAGCCGACCTGGGGCGTGGATGCAGGCGCGGCAGCAGCGATCCGGCAGGCGCTGGTCGACCTCGCCGCTGCGGGATCGGCGATCGTGGTGATCAGCCAGGACCTCGATGAGCTGCTCGAGCTCTGCGACACGCTGGCGGTGATCAATGGCGGCGCTCTCAGCAAGGCGATGAAGGTCAGCGATGCCGATATCAATGAGATCGGCCTGCTGATGGGCGGCATTCACGGTGACGCGGAAGCCACGCGGCACGTGGCGGAGGAGCAGGCCCACCATGCGGCTTAAGCTCGAAAAGCGGGGCGAGCCGAGCCGGCTGATGCTCTACGCGACGCCGGTGGCGGCGGTGCTCATCACCATGATCGTGGGCGCGATCATCTTTTCAGCCATCGGGTACAATGGGCTCGCCGCGGTATACCAAGTGTTCGTCGCGCCGCTGGTGACGGTCTACAAATGGCAGGACATTGCGCTCAAGGCCTCACCGTTGATCTTGATCGGTGTCGGGCTCGCAGTCGGTAACCGGGCGGCGATCTGGAACATCGGAGCCGAGGGCCAGTACGTGGTCGGGGCGCTCGGCGGGGTCGGCATCGGCATTGCGACGCTCAATATGCATGGGCCGTGGATTCTGCCGCTGATGGTGCTGGGCGGACTGGCGGGCGGGGCGGTGTGGGGCTCCATCCCAGCGCTGCTTAAGACGCGGTTCAACGTCAACGAGACGCTGTCGAGCCTGATGATGACCTATGTAGCCATCCACATGATGAACTATTTCGTCACCGGGCCGTGGAAGAACCGCAAAGGATTCAGCTATCCGCAGACGCCGCCGCTCACTCATGACCAGATGATGCCGACGCTGATCCCGGGCACGCAGGTGCACTACGGCGTCCTGTTCACGCTGATCATCGCGGTGGGCATGTGGCTGGTGATGTCGCGGTCGGTGTTCGGCTTCCAGGTGCGCGTCATCGGGTCCGCGCCAAATGCAGCGCGGCACGGGGGCTTTTCGCAGAAGCTGACGGTGTGGTTTGTGTTCCTGCTGTCGGGCGCGCTGGCTGGGCTGGCCGGGGTGTTCGAAGTCACCGGCCCCTATGGTCAAATGACGCTGGGCTTTCCGCAGAACTATGGGTTCACCGCGATCATCGTGGCGTTCCTCGGTCGGCTCAATCCGCTGGGTGTAATTCTTGCCGGCATCGTGATGGCGATCACCTATGTCGGCGGCGACCTGGCACAATCGGCGGCGCAGCTGCCCAACGCGAGCAAGGGCATCTTCCAGGCGATGGTGCTGTTCTTCCTTCTCGCGAGCGACATCCTGATCCGCTACCGGGTCCGCATCGTAGGCGGGGCGCCGGTGCCTGTCGTTACGCCAGCGCGGAGCCCGGCGGAATGAACATCGATTTCGTGATCGCCGTGTTCATCACCGTGGTGGGCGCCTCGACCCCGATCTTGTTCGCCGGGCTGGGCGAACTCGTCACCGAAAAGAGCGGCGTTTTGAACCTGGGCGTCGAGGGAATGATGTTGATCGGAGCCATCGCCGGCTTTGCCACTGTCGATCTGACCGGCAATCCGTGGCTGGCGGTTCTCGTTGCGGCCGCGGCGGGAGCCGCGGTGTCCATGATCTTTGCCGTGCTGACGCTGACCTTGAGCGCCAACCAGGTGGCGACGGGGCTGGCTCTCACCATTTTCGGCACCGGCCTGTCGACGCTGGTGGGGCAGGGCTTTACCGGTCACGGCATTCCGATCTTCGGCTCTATCTTTCCGCCGGCACTGGCGGAGGACCACTTCGGGCGGGTGCTGTTCGGCCATTCGCCACTGGTCTATTTCTCATTCATCATGGTGATCCTCGTCACTTGGTTCCTGCGCTCCACGCGGCCCGGGCTGATCCTGAGGGCGGTGGGGGAGAACGACCACAGCGCCCATTCGATCGGCTATTCGGTGATCGCGGTGCGCTACGCGGCGGTGGCCTTCGGCGGCGCCATGGCGGGGATCGGTGGTGCGTACTTTCCGCTGGTGCTGACCCCGCAATGGTCGGAGGGCATCACCAGCGGCCGCGGCTGGATCGCCATCGCGCTGGTGGTGTTTTCAGGCTGGCGCCCGGTGTGGCTGCTGGTCGGCGCGTACTTCTTCGGACTGCTGGGGACATTTGAGCTCTATGCCAAGGCCTCGGGCGCGTCCTGGACCAATGTGCTGCCCTCCGAGGGCTGGGCGGCGCTTCCGTACCTCGCGACCGTGATCGTCCTCGCGGCGATCTCGGTCAGCAAGTCGGCCGGCGGCAATGCGCCGGCGAGTCTCGGCAAGCCGTTCATTCCGTCGGCCTAGCCAACAAGAAACGATCAACAGGAGAACGTCATGATAACACTCAATCGACGCCATTTCATTGCGGGGGCAGGTGCCTTCGCGACGATGGCCGCCATGGCCAGCCGTGCCACCGCCGCCGATCCGCTGAAGGTCGGCTACATCTATGTCGGCCCCATCAACGATGGTGGCTGGAACACCGCGCACGAGGCGGGTCGCCAGGCTATGCTCAAGGCGCTCGGCGATAAGGTGACCTCTGTCTACGTCGAAAACGTCGCCGAAGGCCCCGACAGCGAGCGCGTCCTGCGCGACCTCGTCAACCAGGGGTGCAAGCTGCTCTACGCGACCTCGGTCGGGTACAACGACGCCGCGCTGAAAGTCGCCCAGGCTTTCCCCGACATCAAGGTCGAGATGTGCACGGGCTGGAACCATGCCGACAATCTCAGCAACTACAACATCCGCTTCCACCAGGCGCGTTCCGTGTTCGGCACCATGGCGGCGATGCTGAGCAAGTCCGGCGTCGGTGGCTATATCGCGACGTTCCCGGTGCCGGAGGTGGTCTCGGGCATCAACTCGTTCACGCTGGCGGCGCGTAAGGTCAACCCGAACTTCAAGACCAAAGTGCTATGGATCAACACTTGGTACGATCCGGGCAAGGAAGCCGACGCGGCGCGCGCGCTGATCGACCAGGGCGCCGAAGTGCTGACGCAGCACACCGACAGCCCAGCGGCGGTCCAGGTCTGCGAGAGCAAGTCGATCCCCACCTTCGGGCAGGGATCGGACCAGGGGCAATTCGGCCCGACGATGTGCAAGAGCTCGTCGCTCGACCTGTGGGGCTCGTTCTACGCGGGCCGGACGCAGGCGGTGCTCGACGGAAGCTGGAAGCCCGACGATACGTATTGGGGCTTCAAGGAAGGTGCGCTCGACATCGCGCCGATCAAGAACGTGCCTGACGACGTCAAGGCAGCGGGTGAGAAGGTGAAGGCCGGCTGGCTGGACGGCAGCTACAATGTCTATGCCGGACCGATCAAGGCGCAGGACGGTAGCGAAAAGGCTCCTGCCGGCGGTGCGCTCGACGATGGCGCGATCCTGGGGATGGACTGGCTGGTCGAAGGGGTCGACGGCAGCTTGCCGTCGTAAGAGCCGTGACGGCATTGGAGGCGGGCCGGTGGTCCGCCTCTATTTATGCGCGCGTGGCCTCCCCTCATCCGCCCTTCGGGCACCTTCTCCCACAAGGGGAGAAGGCTCGACTGCGCGTTCTCGGCTCTATTGCCTTCTCCCTTGATGGGAGAAGGTGGCGAAGCCGGATGAGGGTGGGGCAAACGGCCGAGGACCAAGTGGCAAATGCCTGACTACGCGATCCTGTGGGAGTGGCTGGCGTTCGCCGTGCGGTGGACGCACGTGATCACGGCCATCGCCTGGATCGGATCGTCGTTCTATTTCATCGCGCTCGACCTCGGCCTGCGCAAGACGCCGAGCCTGCCGCCGCTGGCGCATGGCGAGGAGTGGCAGGTGCATGGCGGCGGCTTCTATCACATCCAGAAATATCTGGTGGCGCCCGCGTTTTTGCCCGAGCACCTGACCTGGTTCAAGTGGGAGAGCTATTTCACCTGGATCAGCGGCTTCGTGCTGCTGGTGCTGGTCTATTATTTCGGGGCCGACCTATTCCTCGTCGACAAGCACGTGCTCGATGTGCCGAACTGGGCGGGGATCCTGATCTCGCTCGGCTCGATCATCGTGGGCTGGTACATCTATGACGGGCTCTGCAAATCGCCGATCGGGAATTCGACCGGCGGGCTGATGGTGGCGCTGTTCGTGGTGCTGACGGTGATGGCGTATCTCTACACGCTGGTGTTCACCGGCCGTGCGGCGATGCTGCACATGGGCGCGTTCACGGCGACGATCATGGCGGCCAACGTCGCGATGATCATCATTCCCAACCAGAAGATCGTGGTGCGCGATCTGAAGGCCGGGCGCGTGCCGGACGCGAAATACGGCAAGATCGCCAAGCAGCGGTCGCTGCATAACAACTACCTGACCCTACCGGTGATCTTCTTCATGCTGTCGAGCCATTATCCGCTCGCCTTCGCGACGAAGTGGAACTGGCTGATCGCGTCGCTGATCTTTCTCGAGGGTGCGCTGATCCGGCACTGGTTCAACACGCGGCATGCCAAGAAGGGCAACCCGCACTGGACCTGGGGGCTCGCGGTCGTGATCTTCATCGTGATCGCGTGGCTGAGCTCGGCCGGCGGGCCCGTGAACGGCACGACGATCGTGGCGCCGCAGCAGAGCGCAGAGGTGTTCCTGAACTCGCCGCATTTTGCAGCGGTAAAGCAGGTGATCGATACGCGCTGCACTGAGTGCCATGCGGCGACACCGGGCTATGAAGGCGTGCTCGAAGCGCCCAAGGATGTGAAGTTCGACAGCGATGCGGCGATCGCGCAGAGGGCCGAGCAGATCGCGATGGAAGCGGGGTATTCGACCGCGATGCCGCCCGGCAACGTCAGCGAGATCACGCCGGCAGAACGCGCGCTGATCGTCCAATGGTACCGCGAGGCGCGCGGGTCGTGACGCACGATCCGGCAGGCGTGACGGTGCTGCGCGGGCGCGTGCTGACGTTCGTCGACGCGCCCAAATCCATCGATGATGATGCGAGCTATCGCTACATCGAGAATGGCGCGGTGGTGATCGGGCCGGACGGCAAGATCATCATGATCGGCGAGTTCAACCCGAAGGCCGCGGCGCATCATCGGGTCGTCGACCACCGGCCAAATCTGATCATGCCCGGGTTCATCGACCCGCATATCCACATGCCGCAGATGCAGGTGATCGGAAGCTATGCGGCCAATCTGCTCGAATGGCTCAACACCTACACTTTTGTCGAAGAGCAGAAGTTTGGCGACGAGGCGCATGCGCGACGCATCGCGTCGCGCTTCATGGACGAGCTGATCCGGCATGGGACGACGACAGCGTCGGCCTATTGTTCGGTGCATCCGCAATCGGCTGACGCATATTTCGCCGAGGCGCAGACGCGGAACATGCTGATGCTGGGCGGCAAGGTGATGATGGACCGCAACGCGCCGGCGGCGCTCTGCGACACGCCGCAGCGCGGCTATGACGAGACCAAGGCGGGGATTGCGCGCTGGCACGGCAAGGGGCGAGGGCAGTACGTGATCTCGCCGCGCTTTGCGATTACGTCGTCGCCGGCACAGATGGAGATGGCGGAGGCGCTGGCGCGGGAATTTCCCGAGCTCCACATCCAGACGCATGTGGATGAGAATGTGGGCGAGATCGAGCTGGCGCGGGAGCTCTATCCAAACCTGCCGGATTATCTCGGCATCTATGAGCGCTATCATCTGCTCGGTCCCAAGACGCTGCTCGGCCATTGCATCCATCTGACGGAACGCGAGGTCGAGGTGCTGACGGAGACGCGGAGCGTTGCGGTGTGGTGTCCGACGAGCAATCTGTTCATCGGGTCGGGGCTGTTCGATCGCGACCGCTTGATGGCGCACGGCGTGCGCGTCGCCGTGGCGACCGATGTGGGCGGCGGCACCAGCTATTCGATGCTGCGGACGCTCGATGAGGGGTACAAGGTGCTGCAGACGCGCGGGCAGCGGCTCGATCCGCTGATGTCGTTCTATATGATGACGCTGGGGAACGCGCGGGCGATGAGCCTCGAGGGCGAGATCGGAACCATTGCGGCGGGGAAGGCCGCGGACCTTGTGGTGCTCGATGCGCGCGCGACGCCCCAGATGGCGCTGCGGATGGAAACGGTCGAAACGCTCCGGGGCGAGCTCTTCCTGCTGCAGACCTGCGGCGACGATCGCGCGGTGGCGGAGACTTATGTGATGGGTAAGCCGACGAAGAGCGGGCTTGCGTTATCCGCTCAGGAGTGAGAACTGAGACGATCGTCTCATTTTCGAAAGGCGAGCGATGCCGAACTATGTGAGCAAATCGGGGCTGCAGGTCGACGAGCGGCTGGCGCGGTTCATCGAGGATGAAGCGCTGCCCGAGACCGGCCTGCAAGCGTCGGACTATTGGGCGGGTCTCGCCGGGCTGGTCGACAAATTCATGCCGCGCAACCGCGAGCTGCTCTCAGTCCGCGACCGCATGCAGGCGCAGATCGATGGGTGGCACCGCAAGAATGGGCCGGTCGCAAAGGACCCGACCGGCTATGAGGCCATGCTGCGCGAGATCGGGTATCTTGTGCCGGAGCCCACCGATTTTCAGATCGAGACGTCGGGCCTCGATCCCGAAATCTCGACGATCTGCGGACCGCAGCTCGTGGTGCCGGTGTCCAATGCGCGCTACGCGCTCAATGCCGCGAACGCGCGCTGGGGATCGCTGTTCGATGCGCTCTACGGGACCGATGCGATTTCGCGCGAGGGGGCGCTGGCGCCGGGCAGGGGGTTCAACCCCCAGCGCGGCGCGGCTGTGTTCGCCTATGCCGCGAAATTCCTCGATGAGGCGTTCCCGCTGGTCTCCGGCAGTCACGCCGACGTTACGGCCTACACGGCGCATTTCGGCATGCTGATGATCGACATCGGCGAGGAGGGCGTGGCGCTCAAGGACCCAACGCAGTTCGTCGGCGATGCCGAGGGTGGGGTTATTCTGCTCAAGCACAATGGGCTGCATGTGGAGCTTCACATCGACCGCAACCATCCCGTCGGCAAGACGCATCCCGCGGGCCTCGCCGATGTGGTGATCGAGAGTGCGCTAACGACCATCCAGGATTGCGAGGATTCCGTCGCGGCGGTGGATGCCGAGGACAAGGTCGGGGTCTATCGCAACTGGCTGGGACTCATGGACGGCACGCTTGAGGACAGCTTCGAGAAGGGCGGCCGCATGGTGACGCGGCGGCTCAATCCGGACCGGCGATATACGGCGGCGGCTGGCGGCGAGCTGGTGCTCAAGGGACGGGCGCTGCTGCTGGTGCGCAATGTCGGGCATCTGATGACGACGCACGCAGTGCTGGACAAGCAGGGGCAACCGATCGGCGAGGGGCTGCTCGATGCGGCGGTGACTGTGCTCTGCGCGATGCATGACAAGGGGCGCAATTCGCGCACGGGCGCGATCTACATCGTCAAGCCCAAGATGCACGGACCGGCGGAGGTGGCGTTCGCGTGCGAGATCTTTGGAGCAGTGGAGGCGATGCTGGGGCTCAAGCCCAAGACGATCAAGATCGGCATCATGGACGAGGAGCGGCGGACGTCGGCCAACCTCAAGGCCGCGATCTACGAGGCGCGCAAGCGCGTGTTCTTCATCAACACCGGGTTCCTGGATCGCACGGGCGACGAAATCCATACCTCGATGGAAGCGGGGCCGGTGCTGCGCAAGGACGACGTGAAGTCCGAGCGCTGGATCCAGGCCTATGAGGATCGCAATGTGCTGATCGGACTCGCCGCCGGGTTCTCCGGCAGGGCGCAGATCGGCAAGGGCATGTGGGCGCGGCCGGATGACATGGCGGCGATGCTTGCGAGCAAGGCGGCGCATCCCAATGCAGGAGCGAATACCGCCTGGGTGCCGTCGCCGACGGCGGCGACGCTGCATGCGCTCCACTATCATCAGGTCAACGTGTTCGGCGCGCAGAAGCGGCGGCACAATCAGGCGACGCCGGGGCTGGACGAGCTGTTCTCGATGCCGGTGCTGGATGTGAACAAGCTCGACAAAGCCGCGATTTCGGCTGAGCTCGAGAACAACGCGCAGGGCATACTCGGCTATGTCGTGCGCTGGGTCGACCAGGGCGTCGGCTGCTCGAAGGTGCCGGATATCCACGATGTCGGGCTGATGGAGGATCGGGCGACCTGCCGAATTTCTTCGCAGGCGATTGCCAATTGGCTTCGGCACGGCGTGGTCAGCGATGATGAGGTGCGGGCGACGTTCGAGCGGATGGCGGCGGTGGTCGACGGGCAGAATGCGGGCGATCCGAACTATATTCCAATGAGCGGGAATTTCGGGTCGGTGGCGTTCAATGCGGCGCTCGATCTTGCGATGGAGGGGACGCGGCAGCCGTCGGGGTATACCGAGCCGATTTTGCATGCGGCGCGGGAGCGGGTGAAGGCTGGGGGTGAGGTGAGGGGCGTCTAGCGCGTGGGGCCGCCCCCTCCACCACGCTACGCGTGGTCCCCCTCCCCCGTACGCTTCGCTACGGGAGAGGAGTCCCGACTGAAATATGCGATGAGAATCCACAGACCGAGCGCGAAGCTCGGGAGGCCGACCCAGTCGGTCACCCAGTGCAGCGGGCCCTGGTAATAGTGCGGCACGAGGATGGCGTAGCCGATCTCGAAGACCGTCAGAAAGAATGCGTAGGGCAGGCTGAGGCGCGCGAGGCGGTCGGCATTTGGGTCGTCCAGTAGCGGCAGGCAGGCTACGAGCGCTAGCCAGCAGATCCAGAATTGCGGGTTGCCGACCTTGTAGGTGAGGAGGACGGCGAACAGGCCCCCAGTGGTGGCAATGAGCCAGCGCTCGCGGCGAAGCCAGGTCACGGCGATCGCGCCGAGCCAGACGAGCACGACGAGCGGCCCGTTGAATTTCACGAAGGTATCGACGAGATCGCCGAAGCCGTTGGCTCGGCCGAGGACGGTGATGGGTTTCAGGATCGAGAGGATGGTGGCGTCGCGGCTGATGCCGTAGCGCACCGCTTCGAGCCATTCGGTCTGCCAGATCAGCGTGGCGGCGGCGAGGCCCAGTGCGATGGTGACCAGCGATGACAGGATCAGGCGCGGGGCGACGACGCGGCGGTCGATGGCGAAGAACGGGATCAGCAGCGCCGGGTAGTATTTGTCGAGTGTCGCGAGGCCCAGCAAAATGCCGGCGAGGATGACGCGATCCTTGTGGCGGGCGAGGACGGCGCCGATGACGAGGGCAGCAACGAAGGTGTCGTTGAGGCCATAGACCAGAGCGCTGACGAGGACGAGCGCATTGGCCCAGAGGGCGCCGGCAAAAATCCAGTCGTAAGTTCCGATCGGGCGCGCGCTGAGGGCGCGGGCGAGGAGCGTGCCTGAGAGCAGGAGCGCGGCGGCGTTGACCAGCTTAGGCAGCAGCGGGTCGAGGAGGATCAGTGGCGCGAAGGCGTTATGCAGCGGGCCATAGGCGTTGTTGCCGGACCACGGATCGGCGCCGGAGAGGACCAGCCGCCATTGGTCCAGGTAATAGATGTAGTCGTGCTGGACGTCGGTGACGATGATGATGAGCGCGGCGGCGAGGGCGATGGCAAAGAGGATCGCGCGGCCGCGCCAGCTCATTGCTTGAACACCGGCAGGTGGATGGCGCTTGGGTGTTCGATGTCGTGGAAGATGTCGAAGTCGACGGTGCGCAGCGTTGTCGCGGTGCCGAAGGGCTCGTCGGTGCCTGTGTTGCGGGCATAACGCGGGTGTGCGCCGGCGGCGATGACGAGGCGGAGGCTGTGGCCCGCGGCGAAGCGGTGCGCGGTGGCGTGGAGCTTGAAGTTGAGCCGCCAGATGCCGTTCGGGTCCGGTGCTGATTTGCGGACGATGCCGTCGCAGATGTTGATGGACTTGCCGGTCTCGTCGACATCGTTGAGACGGACGAAGAGGTCCGCGTGCGGCAGGCTCGCCTTGACGTAGATCACCGCGCGGACGTTGCCGATGATGGTCAGCGGATCAACCAGGGGGCCGGAGGTAAAGAGCAGGACGTCCTTGCGGTTCTCGAGCGCGCTCTGGTCGACTGGGCCCGCGCCGCTGAATGCAAAGATCGCGCCGCCGACATTCGGCGTCGGGTCCGCCGGGTCGTAGTGGAACGATGAGGCGGTCGACGATTTCGCGGGCTTCAGGCCGAGTGATTTGTCGTCGTGCAGATTGAGGATCTCGATGTCGATGGGCGACGGCGGGTAGGCATCGAAGTCGCGCCATTCATTGGCGCCGCTGATGAAGAGGCGCACCGGTTTGGCTGGAAGGAAGGACGGATCGTCGCGCAGTTTCGCGTCCATCCAGGCAAGTGTGTCTCGGAAGCCGTAGAGCTGCAGCTCGGGGCTGATGTGCCACCACGGACCGACGGTGAGCTGGGCTACGCCGCCGGACATTGTGAGTGTGCCATAATCGCGCAGCAGCTGGTCGATCATAAAATCGTACCAGCCGGAGACGAAGGTGGTTGGAGGTGTGCGCGGACCGATGCGGTGGGTGTGGTCGAGCGGCTTCCAGAACTCGTCATTGCCGATCGCGCCATTGAGCCAGCGATGCCAGAACGGCACCTCGCGGCCGGTGGCGCGCTTGTCGGCATCGATCAGCGGCAGCTTCATCGACGCCGCGAGGGTGCGTTTTTCGACGTACCCGCTCGCGAGCTTGCGGCCGATGCCGAACGGCGGCTTGCGTAGCAGCTGGACGATCTGCATCCAGCCGAGCCAGAGTCCCAGATGGAAACTTCCGCCGGGGAAGACGACAGACTTGAACTCGGCGCTCGAAATCTTGACGGCCATCGCCGACTGCTTGGGCAGCGAGTCCGAGATGGCCCATTGCGCGTAGCCGAGGTAGCTCGCGCCGGTGGTGCCGAGGCGGCCGTCAAACCAGGGCTGGGCCTTGATCCAGGCGAGGGTATCGAGGCCGTCGTCGCGCTCGTGGATCAACGGATCGAACTCGCCCTCGGAGCGATCAGTGCCGCGGCACGCCTCGAGCACGACGTTGTAGCCGCGCTCGGCGTAAGCGGTGGCGACCGCTGAAAAGGCACGCAGGCCGTACGGTACCCGCATCAGCAGCGTCGGGTATTTCCCCTCGGCGCGCGGTCGGTGGAGCTCGGAGGCGAGATGGACGCCGTCGCGCATGGCGATCATCAGGTCGCGCTGGCGCTGTGCGCGGTTGAGGCGGCGGGGCAGTTTCGCTGCCCTGGCGACGAGAAAGCTGCCGATCGTCATACCTGCCGCCGCTCGAAAGGGCCCGTGTGCCGCACTCTGATCCCGCCTGCCATTGCCGGCCCAGATTGCCCGGCACGCCCACGCGGTCAAGGGGCGGCGGAACTTCGCCCCCGGCGCGACGTTTTGTCCCCACCTCGATGAAGGAGGGGCAAATGGCAAAGTACGAACCGCAGAATCCGCCGACCTACGACGCGCACAAATCCGCGACCGAGGTACGGCAGGGCAGCCGGACGCTCGACAATATGTGGGTGCTGGTGATCTCGACGGTGCTGGTCATCGCGCTTTTCGCGATCGTGTACCTGGTCTTTTTCGCCACGACGCCAGTGACTGCTCAATAAGGGACGGAAGTGCGGCTGAAGACCATCAAGCGCGAGGATCTCGTCGTGCGGCGTATGCGACATGGCCGCGGACACGCCTATTTCGACGTTGAGGGCAAGCCTTGGCCCGCCGGTGAGCTGCGAGACCGCGCGATGCACCTCGGCATTCCGCCAGCTTGGACCGACGTACACATAGCGCCCGATCCCAGGATGCACATCCAGGCCTGCGGCACCGACGCCGCCGGCCGCGTGCAATACATCTATCATCCCGAATGGGAAGCGCGTCGGACCCGCCGCAAGCAGCGGCAGCTGGCGCTGTTGACGGAAGCGCTGCCGCGCATTCGCCGGAAGGTCCATGAGGATCTCGAGGCCGAGACCGGCAGCAAAACGCTCGCGCTCGCGATCGGGGTCGCTCTGATCGATCGAACAGCGATGCGCATTGGGCGCGAGCGATATCTTGACGCGCGAGGCACGCGCGGGGCCGGCACCTTGTTCACGCGCGACGTGGCCGTGGAGGGCGACAGGTTGACGCTGAGCTTTCCTGCCAAGAGCGGCAAGCGCGCCGACTACACGCTCGAGGATGCGCGGCTGGCCGGCGCCATCGCGCGGGTGAAGACGATCCCGGGTAAGCGCCTGCTGATGTACCGGACTGACGAGGGTGTCGCGAAGGCAATCCGGACCGAGGAGCTCAATCGCTATCTGCGCGAGATCGCCGGCGCGCCGGTGAGTGCCAAGGATTTCCGCACGCTGCACGCGAGCGCGTTGGCGGCGGAGGCCTTGGCGAAGATCGAGCCGGGCGAGTCCGCGGCGGCGCGAAAGCGGCAGGTGGCGGACGTGACGCGGAACGTCGCCGCGTTCCTGCGCAATACGCCGGCGATCACGCGCAAGAGCTACATCGCGCCGTGCCTCTTTGCGCTGTTCGAGACCGCCAAGCTCAGTGACATGTGGGCAGCGGTGGCCGAGCGGCATGACGGGCTGAGGGTGCGCGAGGCACGGCTCGCCGCGGTGCTGGCGGCCGCGGCCTAGAACTCAATAACGGTCGTGATAGGGTGC
>Ga0207649_10001197_pt1 | contig 15641 bp, 3 predicted proteins | sample KBSC43metaG_FD_184317 | JGI IMG/M metagenome (GOLD analysis project Ga0207649, IMG submission 184317) | Corn rhizosphere microbial communities from Kellogg Biological Station, Michigan, USA - KBS C4-3 metaG (SPAdes) (version 2) | ecosystem: Host-associated > Plants > Roots > Rhizosphere > Soil ... | reverse complement strand
GGCCCGCCTTCGCCCAAGGTGCCGTATTCTGCTGGCTCGTAATGCGCGCGGTGATCGAGCCGTTGCCGTTCAGTTTCCGGCAGGCGTAATAAAACTCATCCGCCGTGCTCCAGATGTCCGCGCCGGAGCCGCTGATGACGATGCGGTTACCCGACTTGGCAAACTCGCCGCTCACGCCAACATCACCGATATCCTGCCCCAGCCAGCTCGACGAGCCGGCGAGAATACCGGGAACCACCACCGAGTCGCTCGAAGCCGTCGAGCCCTGCGTTGCCGTGACGACGTAGTAGGAGATGCTGCCGGCCTGCGCGGTCGTATCGGTATAAGTCTGGGTTGTAACACCACTCGCAATCGAAGTGAAGGGGCCGGCAGGATCCGTGGCGCGCTTCACGGTGAACGGGCCTGAAATCAGTGGGGATGACCACCGGAGCATCACGCCATTCGCCGTGGAATGCGCGTAAACATCCGTCGGTGTCGGCGGGCGCACGATCGAAGTCGGCCCGATCTTGAAGCACACCGCGGTCTGGAATGGCATGCTCGCCGGACAGGTGATGTTCAAGTCCGTCGCGGTCTGGCTCCAGGTGAGCGTGCTGTTGCTGCCGAGCAGTTCCACCGACGTGATCGGCCCTGCGAGGTTGTTATCTCCCGTGCCGAGTGCCGTGAGCGTGAGCTGGGCGCCGCCGGCGGGCACTTTCATGCAATACGCGTAGAGATAACCGTCCGCGCCCACCGTGTAGCGGAAGTCGGCAGTGGTGAATGTCGCGTTCGCCTGTGAGTTGCCGAGACTTCCCGTGGGGAGTTTGTTGGTGCCTTCACCATAGAGCACCCACGCACGGCTTCCATAGATGCCGGCGTTGTTGATCGTCATCCAATTGCCGATTGCCTGGAGCTGCGTCACGCTGCCGGGATCGAGCGAGCCGTCTGGCCTCAGCGCGATGCAAACAGCCGCCGCGCCATCGCGCGACACGCACTCGAGCAGGTAGCGGATGACCATGCCAGGGTCGTAGTTGAAGCCCGTGTTGTAAAACCAATCGCCCACGGCCACTTCTCCGATCCAGGGCTGGTCCGTCTTGATGGCGGAGGGATAATTCGCTTCGAAGGTGTTCACGATCCCTCGGGGACTCGGATTGAACTTCACAATGCCGAAGGTGTCCACCGAACCGCGGCGCTCGAGCGTGCGGTTGTAATAATGCGCCAGCACCCGCTGCATGGCGTCGCATTTGTAACCCAATCCGCTTTTGTAACCGGTAAAGGGCTGCGTGGAATTGCCGTCCGTGTAGATGAAATCGGGATCGTAATTCTCGATCACGTCCAGGATCCGCAGAGCCCACCACGTCGCATACCAGTGCGCATACTCGAGGTGATTCACGAAGATGCCGCCTTGCGAGATATTGTAGTAGTCGGTCTTGTCCAATGCGTCGGCTATGCCGATGTATTCACGCATGTTGACCGTGTAGAGCTTGCGCAAATCCATGCCCTCCCACCATTGGCCCGTGCCCAGCGCGGTCGTGGGATCGGTCGTGAGATTACCATCGTAGGGCACGCCCTGCTTGCCATAGGTGGTCGCCGTATCCGCCCGATAACAACTCTGCCACCACCACCATGTGTATTCATGGTGAAAGGTCACGCCGAAGCGCATGCCCTTCGCGCGGATCGCCGCCTTCCACTCGCCAAGGATGTCGCGCTTCGGGCCGAGATTCATCGAATTCCACGGCTGGTATTTCGAGTTCCAGTTGTCGAACTGATCGTGGTGCACGCCCTGGATGAGAAGGAAGCGGGCGCCAGCGTTGTAGTAGGAATTCGTCAGCGCCGCGGGATTAAGCGCGGTGGGATTCCACGTTCGCACGAGGTCCTTGTAACCGACCGTCGAAGGGTGCCCGAAATCGCGGATGTGATTCGTGTAAGCCGTCTTGCCCTCGATATACATGCGCCGCGCATACCAGTCGCCACTCTGCCCTGCGGCCTGCGGACCGAAGTGAACCCAGATGCCAAATTTCGCCTGCCGAAGCCAGGCGGAATCCTTCGCCGGATAGTTCGCAAGGATCGACGACCACGTGGGCGAGAACGGCCCGCTCTCGATGGGGAAATCCATTTTCACCTCGGCAAAGTTGGCGGGATTCCCCAGTGTCACCGTGCCTGGAGTCTGCGGCGTTGGCGGCGTGGGCACCGGATCCAAATCGGGAAGCGTGAAGCCGTGCGACGAGGGCGACAGGCAAAGCGTCATCAAGCCGGCGGCAAGCGCGCACCGGCGGAGTGAAAGAAATCCGCGAAAAAATCGAATTCGCGAGAAGGAGGAGATCGTTGAAAACATAGGACAAAAATTAGGCGGCCCTCACTCGGAACACGTTGGCGGTTTTCTTCCGCCAACGTGCCCGATCTGTGCCCCCCGGCACAAACTTCAGGAAATAACGGGGCCTCCCCGCCCGCCGGATTTTGTTCCGGGCCGGGTCAACAGCGGGTTGGCCGGCGGCGGCGTTTGATGAGCAGGAGCCCGACAAATCCAGCGCCGAGCAGCGCCACCGTGCCCGGCTCGGGGACCGTGGAGAGCACCGTGAGCGTGTTGTTCGGGTTGCCGGAACTCGTAAACGAAACCGAGGTGCCCAAAGCATTGAGATCGCTGCTCGTGTAGATGCCGGCAGTCACCACAGAGCCGTTTAGCAAGAGACCATTGATCGTCTCCGAGCCGGAGGCGAAGGCCAGATCGAGCGTCGTGCCCGACGCGAGGCTGAGCACGATCGTGTCGTCGAGCGACACATTCGTCGCCAGCGCCAGCGTGCCCGCGTTCACAATGGCATTGCCGGTAAAGGTGTTCGTTCCCCCGAGGCTGAGGATGCCCGCGCCGTTCTTGGTGAGACCGCCATCGATGGCGTCGCTGCCCGCGTGAACGAGTGCCGTGTTGATGTTCACGTTGAATCCGTTCGTGTCGATCTTCGCGCCGCCCTCCGCAACGTTGGTCGTGACGACCTGGAAGTTGCCCGTGGTGGCCGTCTCGAACCAGCCATTGCCCTGCGTCTGGTTGGCCTGCGCCTGGAGAACGCCGCCATTGAAATTGAAAATCGCAGTGCCCGAGCCTTGCGTGCCCGCTGTGCCGCCATCGCGAATGAATTGGCGACCGGTCGCGAGCGTGCCGCCATCGAGGTTGATGATGCCTGTCCCATCATCGCGACCCATTGCAATGTAGTTCCGCTGATCCTGCAACGTCGCGCTGCCAGCAGTGATCGTCGCCGTGCCTGAATTCACGTTCAGGGTGCCCGAGGCCGTGGCGTTATTATTGCCAAGGATGAATGCGGTATTGCCTCCGATTGCCAACGTGCCGCTGCTGCTCATGTCGGTGGCGCCGACATTCAGAGTGCTGTCGGAGTTGGCATTCTGGCCGACGATGGTGCCGGGCGTGGTGCCGGTCGTGCCATTGATGGCGAGCGAACCGCCATTGAGGATGGTGAGTGTGGTGGGCGAAGCGTTGCCAATCGTCGCAAAGCCCGCGTTGTTGTTTGCGCCACCGTCGATCGTCGTCGATCCGGTGATATCCACCGAACCGGTTGTGATGAGGAGTCCGCGATTGGCACTTGTGAACGTCAGGCTATTGGTTCCGCCCAGCGTGATTTTATTGGTGGGGCTGAGATTCCAATTGCCTACAGCGGAGCCGGTGATGTTGCCGTTCACCGTAAGCGTTCCTCCATTCGCAGTGAATGTCGGCGTTCCCGTCACCGTGATGTTATTGGAAATCGTGGCCGCAGACGCCGCGTCCAACGTGGTGGAATTGTTCATCGTCACACTACCTGTGCCGAGCGCGCTATTGCCGCTCACCGAAAGCGTGCCGCCGTTCAATGTCGTGCCACCGCTGTAGGTGTTGGCCCCGTTCAGTGAGAGCGTGCCGGCTCCAGTCTTTGTCAATGCCAGGGTGCCGGCGCTGCCATTCTGGATGGTGCCATCGAAGGAACCGCTGCCAACCGACAGGGAGCCATTGGTGACATTCGAATTTTCGATGGTTGCCGTGTTGTCCCCGTTGATTCCGCTCAGGACGAGCGCAATGCCATTGACCTGCAGCTTACCGTTGGACGATGCGCCAAATGTCAGCGGGCTCGTCGAGGTTCCAAGGGCCGAAGCGTTGCCGACTCGCACCGTGCCGGCATCGATGGTGATGCCGCCATCGAAGGTGTTGGCCCCGTTCAGGACCAACGTGCCCGTCCCCTCCTTGTTGATGGAGAATCCATTGCCGCCAATCACGCCGCCCACGGTCAAAGCCCCGGTGCCGTTCGTCGTGAGAGATACCGTGGCTCCGAGCGTCACGGCTCCGGTGCCGAGATTCAGGTCGTTGCTGCCGCCGAAGGTGAAGTCGCCGTTCCAGAACTGGGCGTTGTTCGTGGACAAGGTGACGGCAGATCCACTGGTGTTGTCGATCGTCGTGCCGGCGGCGATCGTCAGCGAGCCGGTGCCAATGGCCGAAGCATTGTTGATGTTCAGCGTGCCGGCGTTGAGCGTGGTGCCGCCGCTGTAGGTATTGGCCGTGTTGAGGGTGAGACTACCCGTCCCGCTCTTGGATACGGAGCCGCTCGCGATGCCAAAACCGCCGCTGCTCGAAACGCTGTAGTTCTTGCTCGAGTTATTGAAAACCACGCTCGCCGGGCTCACGCTGGCGTTCGCGATCTGGATCGCCGTCGTGCCCGTGGCCGTGTCGTCGAAGAGGACCTGATCGTTCGTCAGGAACTGGGTCCCCGTCCCCGCGGTTTGCAACTTCCAATTGAAAGGCGATGGCTGCGCGGTGGTCGTCCAGTTTCCATTGGCGGCGCCCGTCCACACCGGCGTGTCACCGTTGATTGCGAGGGTAATGAACCCGCTGCCCGCGCCCGTATTTCCCAGCGTGGCGCTCTGGCGGCCACCGAGGCCGGTAACGGTGCCAAGGGTGAAGTTGGTATTCGCACCGTTGAAACTGCCGTAGCTGATGAGGTCGTAGGTGCTTCCGTTCGCCCACGCCGGCGACGTGAGCACGTTCAGCGTGATTTGTCCGTTCGCGGGCGTCGTCGTGAATGCGTTGGTGACGGCCAGCGCCACCGTGGACGTATCGCTGGCCTTGTTCAGGCTGACCGTGCCCGCGCCATTGAAGGTCAACGAATCCATCGTCAATGTAGAGGTGCCGCCGCCGCCGCCGCCGTTGGTCACAATGCCGCCCGTGCCGTTGCCCACGGTGACCGCGCCCACCGCGCCCGTGCCGTCCAGCGTTCCCTGGGTCAGCGTAATCGGGACGGTGACCGCCGTGGAGCTGGTCTGGACGAACTTCGCCGTGCTGCCGTTGATGGTGATGCCGCTGCTGCCGTTGATGCCGCCCGTGCCGCTCACCAGCAACGTGCCGCCGTTCACCGTCGTGGCGCCCGTGTAGGTGCTCGAGCCGGAAATCGTCAGCGTGCCCGTTCCGGTCTTCGCAAGGCTGCCGCCTCCGCTCAGGATGCCGGAATAGGCTGCGGGGCTCGTGTTGTTGTTGCCAACCGTCAGGGCCACGGCGTTGGCGCCGTTGTCGGCAAGGGCAATGTTGGACGTGCCAGAGAGACCGCCAAAGGTGAAGGCATGGGTGCCGACCGAGGAGTCGAAAACGAGCGCGGCTCCACCCGTGTAGTTGAGAGTGCTGTTCTGCAGGGCCAGCGAATTGGCCAGCCGCAGCGTGCCGGCGCCGATCGTTGTCGCGCCGGTGTAGGTGTTCGTGCCACCGAGGATCATCGTGCCATTTCCTCCCTTGCTCAGCGCACGTGCCCCGCCGCTTTCACCGATATTGCCGGAAATGGTTCCCGTGCCGGAGTTAACGCCGATGGTGAAATCGCCGGTGCCTGTGATGTCGCCCGCCAACGTCACGTTTCCTGAAACGATTGCGCTATTCTCCACCCGGAGTTGACCGAGGGATTCACCCGTGTCGCCGCCGTTCAGGGTGATATTGCTCGGAAGGGTATTGGTTTGGGCGTAGAAAAGGGTCGCATTCGAGGCAATGTTGATCGTCGAGCCAGCGCCCAGAGTGGCGTTGGTAATCTGAGCCTTGCCTGCACCAGCCGCTGCCCCAGTGCCGATGTTGATCGTGCCGGTAAACCCAGTGCCGCCTTTGAATGCAGTGTTTTGGCTGCCGGTGCCAACGGTCACATTGACGATGCCCGAGCCGCTCAAGCTGGCAAAGCCATAGGTCGTGTTACCCGTGCTCAAATTCAGGGTGCCGCCGGAGCCGACAGTCACAGTGCCGGTAGTGCCCAACGCGTTATTAACCGTAGCACTTACGGTCCCCGCATTGATGTTCGTGCCGCCGGTGTAGGAGTTGTTACCGGAAAGGGTCAGCGTGCTGGTGCTGGATGTGTCCTTCGTCAGCGCACCGCTGCCGCTGATAACACCGGAAAGGGTTTGCGCCGCGCTGGAGCTGTATTGGAACGTGTCGCCGGTGCCGATGACGATGCTCCCCGCGTATGAACCGGAACCGAGCGAACCGGCACCGCCGATTTGCAATGTGCCGCCATTGATCGTTGTTGTGCCCGTGTAAGAGTTCGAGCCGGAAAGCGTGAGCATGCCCGCGCCAGCCTTCGTAAGGGCGGAAGCGGATGTGTTATTAATAATCGGCGTGCTGATATTCAGAGCATCTGAGGAACTATCCACCCGCACCACCATTTCCGCGCCGCTGGTCGTCGCCGCGAGGCTGGTGCCACCGCTGATCGTCGAGGCGCTGTTGCCCGACACAAGGATGCCATTGGTCTGGAAGGCCGCGCCCGTGTCGAGCGCCAGGGTATTCGCCCCCATGTTCAGGGTATTGATCGACGCGCTGGCCTGGGTATCGACGTTGCCGGTGAGAGCCACGTTGTTGGTCGGAGTGTTGGCGATGCTATTGGAGCCGGTGGCGGTCACATAGTTCGTATCGCCGGAACCGTAGGCTCGGACAAAGCCACCCGAGTCATAGGCCGCATAGCTGCTGCCGTTGTAGAAGTAACCTTTGTCCAACAGCGTTCCCGTGGAGGGAGCCCCGCCGGCGACCTGCGTGAAGACGATCTTGTTCGTCGTGCCGTTCGTTCCGCCCGAAACGACGAAGTTCGCCGACGCGCCAGCGTTGCGCGCCACCACGTTCGAGAATGTCAGGCTCGTGTTGCCGCTGCCGCCGTAGATCGACTGCACCGTGGCCCCCGCTCCCGCGCTGAACGTGAGCGCTCCCATGGTCTGGCTGGAACCAGCAGCTTCGTTGAAGTTGACCGTGCCTGTGTTGGAAAACGTCAAAGCGCCGGTCCCCAAGCTGCCCGACGTGCCATTTCCCACGTTGAGCGTGCCGCTCTGAATGGTCGTCGTGCCCGTGTAGGTATTTGTCCCCGTAAGCGTCCAACTGCCAACGCCGCTCTTGGTCAACGAGGTAGCCCCTGTGTTGTCGCCGATGATTGCAGCCAGGGTGTTCGCACCGGTGTTGGAACCGGTGAGGGTCAGCGTCTTCGCCGCCGTGCCACCGTTGAAGCCCATCGAGCCGGTGTTGGTGAAATTGACCGCGCCGGTGCCGGATGCATTGATGCTGCTGCTCACCTGCAGCGAGAAGAGACGATCCGTGCTGACTGCGGCACCGGTATATTGAAGGGTGCCGCCATTCAGGATCAAATTCGACGCCGCGTTGGAGGATGAGCCGATGCTGCTATTCGAGCCGCCGTCCGCCAGCGAGGAAGCAGTCAGCGTGCCGGCGTTGATCGTCGTCACGCCGGTGTAGGTATTACTGCCAGTCAGATTCAGCGTGTTATTGCCCACCTTGGTGAAGCCGAAGCTGCCGCCACTCTCTCCGATGATGCCGCTGATCGTTCCGGCGGTGCTGTTGGTGCCGATGGACGAGTTTCCCTTCAAGGTCACGGATCCGGTTTGAATCACATCGTTCTCGAGACGCAGCGCACCAAAACCTTCCGAATTGCCGGCGCCGAACAGTTCGATTTTTGCCCCGTAGGTAAGAGTCTTGTTCAAGTAGAGCGTCGCACCGCTTTGAACCTGGATGGTCGCGCTCGACGACATGACGCTGGCCTGAGTTGTGTTCGAGAAGTTGACCTTGCCGAAATTGCTGGCGCCCGCGAGGATGTTGAGGGTGCCGGTAAAGCCGCTGTAGATGCCGCCAAGTTGAAGCGTGTTGCCTCCCGCGCCAGCGGGATCCTGTGCGGTGACCAGACCGGCACCGGAAATGTTATTGGAGACCGTGTTGTTCCCGGTTCCGGGATTGATCGCCAGCGTGCCGCCGCTGTTCACGGTGATGGCGCTGGCGCCAAGGCCGTTGGCCGCATTGAGGTTGAGCGTGCCGCCGCTGATCGTGGTGGCGCCGCTCACCGTGTTGGTGCCCGTCATCGTGACAGAGCCCGTGAATGTGTTGTCGAGAGTGATCGCGCCGATGGTGAGGCCGGTCGCCGTGGTCACGTTGTTCGTCGGCGTGCCCGAGAAGAGCGCATCATTGCTACTCGTCCACGCGGCCGTGCCGGAATCCCAGTTCAGCGCCGAAACATCCCAGACGCCGCTATTCGTGCCGGACCACGTTTGCGTCGCGGCTTCGGCAGACGAAGAAAAGGCGCCAGCAATGGCGCCAATGAAAACTGCGCTCACGGCGCGCGAGAGAACTCTGGAGGGAAGCAATGTTCTGGTCATAATGGGGGGAGGAGAAGAGTTGGGGGGGAGGAGATTGGAATGGAAATCGGGGAAATCGCGAAGTGCTCGCGATTTCCCCGACCCCTTCGGAATATTTACACCTGCTGGTTGCGGCGGCGGATGAACACCATCACGCAAAGCAGACCTACAATCGCGAGCGCGAACTGATGCGGCTCGGGCACGGCCGTGAAACTCACCTGCAAGCCCGTGCCAGTGAAGTTATAGGTCGCCGTGTAGCTTCCTCCGGTCACCGCAGAGAAGTCCGTCGTGATGCTCCCCACAGTGCCAGCGGTCAACGAGCCCGTCGTCGAGATCAGCGTGTAAGCGGTCGTCGTGTCGAGCGTCGTGCCGGAGAAGCTGAAGTTCAACGTCGAGAACGAGAGCGCATTGGTTCCCAGCGCAATCTTGTCGTTCCTGCCACCCGCGGTCGTGGAGAGGTCGAAGTCGAGATTCGCGTCGGTAAGCGTCAGACCACTGGCGTTCGAGAGCGTGAGCGTGCCAGCGGAACCGAAGTTGCTGGACGACGTCACAACACCCGGAGCAAGGCGGCTGCCGTTCGTCACAGTCACTGCGCCAGCAAGACTGCCAGAGCCACCCAGTGTCGTCGAAGTGCCACCACTCACGGCCACGGCGCTGTTGGCGAGCGAGCCCGTGACATTCAGTTTGCCTCCGTTGATCGTCGTCGCACCCGTGTAGGTGTTTGCGCCCGAGAGCGTCATCGTGCCGGTGCCGGTCTTGGTCAGGGCAATAGTAGCCCCGCCGGAACCGCCGTCCGCAATGGTCCCTGAGAAAATGTCGTTTGCGTTCCCCAATGCACCTGCTGAAATCGTCTTGGATCCGGTAATTCCGGTTTCGATTTGGATCTGTCCGCTTCCCGTTATCGAACCGAAGTTGATCGTGCCTGTGCCGTTCCAACTCAGCGTCTGTCTGTTGGTGTTCGAATTGTTGAAAACCCAATTGGCGCTGGCGCTGCCTGCATTCACGCCACTAGTGGCGCCGTGGCCGAAACGAACGACGGAGCTCGCGTTGTTCTGAACCGTGAACGTGCCGGTATAGCCGCTGTTATCGCCATTGAGGTAGATACTGGAACCCCCGTTGGTTCCACGAAGGATATCTCCACTGCCGGAGATGTTGCCGTTGAGGTCCCAGTTGGCGCTTCCGGCGGCATCGAGGGTGGTTGCACCATTCACGATCAGATTATTGGTCGTGGTGACAGCGGCAGTGCTGCGAAGCAGCCCGCCACCATTGGACGTGATTGCGCCCGTGCCGAAGGAGGCATTGTTGTTGAATGTCACAATACCTCCGCCGATCTTGGTGCCACCGGCATAGGTGTTCGCCGCATTGAGGGCGAGCGTGCCCAGACCAGATTTAGTCAGCGAGCTGGTGCCGTTGTCGGCGATGACCGACGTGATCGTCAGGGTATCGCCGGAAGCGTTCGAGCGAATCACCATTTCACCGCCACTGGAAGCCTGAATGCTGCCTGTGCTAATTGTTCCAGCATTGCCACCTGCTTTCAAAATACCATCCACAGTGAGAGTATTTCCTGCAGTCATGGTGACCGCATTGTTTGCCGCAGTTCCCGACGCGAGGCGGAGAGTGTTGATCTGAGTGGTGGTCCCGTTGGTAACGGCACCGGCTAGATCCACATTGCTCGTCGAGGATGTTCCAGTGAATCCGGTTGCGCTAGCTGCTTGAGACACATAGCCTGTGTCACCACTGCCGTAAGCGCGGGCGTAGCCGGTCGAGTCGTAAGCGAGGTAGCTCGTGCCACCAAAGTAGTCGCCCTTGTCCACCAGAACTCCCGTCGAGGGCGCCGAGGTAAAGGTGATGTTGTTGGTCGTGCCGTTGGTGCCGCCGCTGGTGGTGTAGTTGTTGGTCGTGCCAGCCGTGCGGGTGGCATTGGCAAGGTTCAAGATCGCATTGCCGCTGGTGCCATAGGTGGACTGGTAAGTCCGATCACTACCGCTAAAGGTATACCCGCTCGCGTCAAAGGTCGTGCTCGCAGTGGCGTGTTGATAGTTGAAGATACCACCATTGAGTTGGATGGTCGGACTCGAGGCCAGAGAACCCGTGTTGCCATTGAGGGTGAGGGTGCTGGCGGTGCTCCCGTTCGCATTCACCACAAACCCGCCAGTAAGGCCGGTCGAATTGCCCGTAATGGAAAGCGTGCCGCCGCTAATGGTGGTCGCGCCCGTGTAGGTATTGGCGCCACTGACAATCAAGGTTCCGCCACCCACTTTAGTGAATGCACTGGTCGTAGATTGAGTAATCGCAGCGTTAATGGTGCCCGTGCCGCTGTTGGTGCCCACGCTGGTATTGCCACCCAATACAAACGAACTTGTGGCGCCGATCACCGAATTACCCTCGATGCGAAGCGCACCAAGATTTTCATTGTTTCCACGTCCAACGACATTGAAGGTCACGCCATCAAAGGAAGCCGTCGTATTCGCAATGTAGAGCGTGCTTCCACTGGTGATGTTCACCGTCGCGCCGCTGCCGATTTTTTCAGCGACTGTCGTCACGGCCACCTTCTGAGAGCCAGTGGTGTTCACATTGAGGGTGCCAGTGAAGCCATTCAATCCCGAGGCATTACTGAAAGTCGGCGTGCCCGTGCTGCCACTTGCCGTGATGGTGCCAGTGCCGGTAAAGACGTTGGCGACATTCCCGTTCGCCGTAATCGCCACAGTGCCGGAAGACCCAATCGACACCGCACTGGTGCCGAGACCAGTGTTGCTAGTGAGATTGAGCGTGCCGCCGTTGATCGTGGTCGCGCCATTTACCGTGTTCGCCCCTGTCAATGACACCGAGCCGGTGAACGTGTTATCCAGCGTGATCGTGCCAATGGTGAGCCCCGTCGCCGTGGTCACGTTGTTTGTCGGCGTGCCGGAAAAGAGCGCATCATTATTGCTCGTCCAAGTCGCCGCGCCGGAGTTCCAGTTCAACGCCGAAGTGTCCCAAACGCCACTGGCCGTGCCGGACCACGTCTCGGTCGCCGCATGGGAGGAAATCATTCCAAAGGCGGAAAGAAGCCCGGCAATCGCGGCGGAAGCCTGTCGGCGGTGGCTCCGGCGCTTTGCCGAAGAGAACTTGGAAGGTCGGTTTATCATTGAGGGAGGTGGAATTTGATGTGCACAGCCGTCCTCGCTCGACGAGGTCCCGGCACATAAAAGAACGTATTCCGCCGACAAAACCCGCCACCCCTGCAAAAAAATTTGGCGGAATTTGAAATTTTCAGCCTTTCAGCTAAGTCGCTCTCCCCTTTCAGGGAAGTTGCCTCCCGCCTTGTGGACCCTCGCCGTGGCAACCGCAGCGCACGACATGCGCACCCCGCTCAGGCGATCCGTTGATCCCAAACTTGGGACCGGATCGATTCCACCGCGCCCGGCCTTCAAATCCTGCCACGAAGCCGTCCGCCCTCGACAATGCGGAACGGAAAAGTGGACGCCTCGGCGAAACGTCCCTACCCGAGTAGGAATGGCTGACCTCAGCCATTCCATTTTTACCCCTACCCTCGCGCCTACTATTTCAGCGTGATCTTGAAGACAGCCGCGTCGGCGACATCGCCGGCCGGTGCGCTGGGAATTCCCGTGATTTCCAGGCCGGCGGGGGTCTGCTTCCAATTCACATTGCCGCGACCGAGAAGCGTGACTCCGGCGATCGGGCGGTCGAGGGGCCTGGCGTCGGTCCCGAGGGACTTGAAGAGCGCCGTCCCGGCCGACCAGCCCAGCACGATCGCGTAGAGCGTGCGGCCGTCCTTGCTCACCGTATAGCGCACGTCTTCGGCCGTGAAGGGCTTGCCCTTGCCTTCGTTGAATCCCTGGCCGGAGAGGGCCGCGCCTTCGCTCGCGGGACCTTCGCCGAAGGTCTTCCACGGACGCGAGGCGAAGATGGCCTCCTTGTTCACGTCCATCCAGGAGGCGATGCCTTCGAGGACGCGGACTTCCTTGTCGTCGATGGAGCCGTCGCCGCGCACCGGAACGTTGAGGAGGAGATTTCCGTTCTTGCTGACGATGTCCACCAGCATGTGGATGACCGTTTTGGCGTTCTTGTAGCCGTTGCGATTATAAAGGCTCCGGTCGTAATGCCAGGTGCCGAGGCAGGTATCCGTCTGCCAGGCGTAGGGGAGCGTCGTGCTCGGCGTGCCGCGCTCGATGTCCCAGACCATGCATTTCTTCTGCTCGTCCGTAAGGATCTTGCCGAAAATCACGCCCTCGCTGCGACCTCCCGACTTGGCGAGATTCGAGTTGTAAAAGTCCGCGGCGATCTTGAGGCCGGCGTCCGAGACGGGCCAGAGCGGGAGGGCCGTGTCGTCGAAGTAAAGGAGATCGGGCTGGTATTTTTTGATGAGGTCGGCGGTGCGGTTGTAGAATTTCTGGCAGTAGGCGAGATCAGGCTGACTGACGCCGCCGCCCCAGTTCCATCGGCCGTGAACTGAGGTCGGTTTCTCGAAATCCGGGGAGGATGTGTGATTCTGTTCGTAAAGATCCTGGGGATCGAGCCCGTCCCACCATTTGCCGCGGCCGTCGGCCTTCGTGAGCTTGCCGTCGTAGGGGACGCCTGCCTTCGGGCCGTTTTTGTCGGCGCCTTGCGAGACTTCATACCAGCTCCAGGTGTGCGCGGCGTGGATGCTGACGCCAAAGGGCAGACCCTGCGCGCGCGCGGCCTTCGCCCAACCGCCGATGATGTCCTTCCTGGGCCCGATCGCGACGGAATTCCACGGCTGGTATTTGCTGGCCCACATGTCGAAGTTGTCGTGGTGGTTGCCCATCGCGAAGAAGTATTGGGCGCCGACTCGCTTGTAGAGAGCCACGAGCTGATCGGGATTCCATTTCTCGGCCTTCCACGCGTGGATCACGTCCTTGAAGCCGAACTCGGAGGGATGCCCGTAGTTCTGAACGTGGAAGCGATTTTGCGCGGAGCCTTCCACATACATGTTGCGTGCATACCAGTCGCCGTCCTCGGCCTGGCACTGCGGCCCCCAATGCGCCCAGATGCCAAACTTCCGGTCTCGGAACCACTCGGGCACCTCGTATTGCGAGAGCGACTGCCAGGTGGGCTGGAACTTGCCCGGCGCGATCGGCTCGGCAGTCGTGGAAACGATCTCCGAAGGCTTCAAGTCAGTGGGAATCGGGCCGACGCCAGCGAGCGCCGACAGGCCGGAGGCAAGCAGGACGAGCGGAACAAGATTCACGGGATGGAAACAACGGAAAAACGACGGCTGGGATTTCATGAAAAGACTTCGCTCGAGTTGCCTGCCGGACAGATGGCATTCCGTGAAAGGATACACTCTCTGGGGAGCAATGCATTTCCGAATCGGCGTGAATAAAATCCGAGCACACCGAGTCGCGCAGAAACAAACAACCTTCGCAAACAAAGGAGCGCATTCGCCAGCGGAAATCCGACAGGCTTTGTAGCGTCGGTCTATGACCGTCGCTCGACTCTTCCAAACAAGTGCGACGGTCATAGATCGACGCTACAGCTCACGCGTCACCGGATCGTGCTTTCCGCCTCGCGCAGAAGAATCCTCGCGAAGACCCAGTCATACCAATATCCCGCTTTCCCGTCTCCCTTGTCGAGACGCTGAGTAAATCCCGCGTTCACGATTTTCCGCGCGCGTTCGAGATTCCCCCTCGCTTCCTCGACCTTTCCCTCATGGAAAAGAGACATCGCGAGAAGGACGCAGCCCGTCGCCGTGGCAGCAGAGTCGCCCGATGGCACTTCCTTCGAGAATGCGTATTCCGCGGCGCCTCGGTAATCTCCGCGGCGGTAATGCCAGAGGCTGACGGGGATGTTCGCCCACAGCTTGCCACCGCTCCTCTCAAACGAGCTCTCGGCAGCCTTTCTCAATGGCTGTAGCGCAGTCCTCAATGCCGCATCCGGCGGTCGCAGGAGACAGGATTTCAAGATCCTGCCAGCAGCGTCTCCATTCGACTCCCCGGCATACCGCGCCGCAGCCGTGCGGCAGAACTGTGCGTAAGTCGAAAAATCGCCAGTCTCCACGAGCAGGACGGCGTAGGCCTGGTAATCGATTGTCACCGAGCCCCAGATGTCGAGCTGGTCGAGGTGCATGACCGTGGCATAGCGACGCGCTGCCTCCTGCCATTTCTGATGGACGGCCAGCCAGTCCCCGACCGCACGAAAGATTGAGACGGCGTCAAAGCTGGGATGCCGCGGCAATGTGTGAATCTGCTCCAGCAAGGCATCAGCCTCGGCGGGCTTCCCCTCGCGGACGAGAAAAACGGCGCGCGTGATCGTCGCGTTCTTTTCCGCCTCGGCCAACAATTTCGCCTGCTGCTGGCGGGCATCGCGTTCCCGGAAGAATAGCACGGTCGAGGTGCCCAGGCCGATGACCAACGCCGCCGCCACCGCCGTTCCCGCCGCGAAGGTCGCCCGGTTGCGCCGCACCATCTTACTCAGCGAATACATCCGGCTCGGCGGCCGCGCGGACACGGGCTGGTTGCGGAGATAACGCTGCACATCCACCGCGAGGCCGTTCACGGTCGCATACCGCCGCTGGCGGTCCTTTTCCATGGCGTTCGTAACGATCCAGTCCAGATCGCCCTTCAGGCTGGCAATCAGGCGCGCGGGCTCGCAACGGCGTTTGCCGGCGATCTCCGCCAGCTCCGCACTCTCCAGCGAAAGAAGGAGCTTCGAGGGCCGGGGCGGCTCCTTTTCGAGCAACTCCCGCCGCATCTGCTCGACGCCAAGCTTGAGCAACTCGTTCGCGTCGAAGGGCGGCCGACCGGTGAGCAGTTCGTAGAGAAGCGCGCCGAGGCTGTAGATGTCGCTGCGGGTATCCACGTCCATGCCGCCGGCCTCCGCCTGCTCCGGGCTCATGTAAGCCGGCGTCCCGATGAATTGCCCGATCGACGTGGCGGTGCGCCCCGCGGCGAGGCGTCCTTCGATGGCCTTTGCGATGCCGAAGTCGATGACTTTTGGCATCGCTTTCTCTCCATGCTCCACGACGAGGATGTTCGAGGGCTTGATGTCGCGGTGCAGGATGCCCTTCTGGTGCGCGTGCTGGA
>Ga0207649_10001194_pt1 | contig 15660 bp, 12 predicted proteins | sample KBSC43metaG_FD_184317 | JGI IMG/M metagenome (GOLD analysis project Ga0207649, IMG submission 184317) | Corn rhizosphere microbial communities from Kellogg Biological Station, Michigan, USA - KBS C4-3 metaG (SPAdes) (version 2) | ecosystem: Host-associated > Plants > Roots > Rhizosphere > Soil ... | reverse complement strand
GGATGGCGGCCTTCGACCGCCGCTACCCGAACGCCGTCGCCTTCCTCGACGGCCGGGCCGACAACGAAATGGCCGCCCATTGCCTCGCCGCCGGGGCCGGCCGGGTCCGCCTCATCGGCCTCGACCGGGAATTCCTCGGCTCGGCCGGGCTGATGCTCGAGGCGATCCTGCGCGAGAGGCTGAGCCCCGCCGCCCGCTCGGCGGTCGAGAGCCTGCGGGCCGACGAGCGGCGCCGAGCCGCGCTCGCCGCCGCGAGCGGCGATCCGTCGGGCCTGCTTCTGCTCGCCGCGACCGATTCGGCGCTCGCCCCGGCGGAGGCGGCCCTGCGCCGCGGCGGCACCGCCCATGCCCGGGAGATCTTCGCCGAGCTTCGCGCCAGCCGCGACATCTATGCGCTGAACGCCGCCGGCTCGCCCGAGGCCAACCGGATCCGCGGACTCCTTCTCAAGCGCCATCTCGCCGGTCGGCTACCGACACGCGGCAAGCTCCTCTTCAAGTTCGGCGACTGGCATCTCTACAAGGGCGTCAACCCGCTCGGCCAGCGCGACCTCGGCAACTTCATCGCCGAGACCGCGGAAGGCTCCGGCGCCGCGTCGCTCCACATCCTCGTCCTCGGCGCGCAAGGCGTTCACGCGACCTTCGGCGGCTATTCGAAGCCGCTCGGCCGCGCCCCCTTCACGATGAGCGAGGACAAGGATTATCGCTGGTTCGCCGCCGCCGCGGCCAATCAGGCGCCGGGCGGGGGCTGGACCTTGTTCGACCTGCGCCCGCTACGCCACCGCCGCCTCAAGGATCTCGACCCCGACTGGCGCCGGGTCCTCGACGGCTACGACCTTCTGGTCGTGATCCCCGCGCTCACCCCCGGCGACCTGCTGCGCTAGGATTCCCGCCCAGTGCCGTTTCCCGGCGAAGGCCGGGATCCAGGCCCACGACTTATGGCTGGGCCCCGGCCTCCGCCGGTGAACAAGCGCTTAGACGGAAGGAGCGGACCCGGTAGGCCTCAGCGGCGCGGCTTCCTGAACCGGTAGACGAAGCGGTCGGTCTTCCCCCGGATCTCGGGATCGAAGACGCCCTTGCTGTGGTCGTCGGCCGGATTGCGAAGAACGTTCGATTCCGCCTCGAGCACGAATCCGGCCCGCTCGAAATCGGCTTTCACCGTCGCCGGATCGATCCGGTGGAACTGCTCGACCAGCGCGCGGGTGTCCCCCGCCGGCCCGACATGGTCGACCACCGCGACGACTCCGCCCGGCTTCACCGACTGGTACAAGGTGGCGAGGATCGAGGACGGATCGACCTTCGGGAAGCCGTATTTCACGCTCTCCCAGTAGAGGTCGTGATAGTTCAAGTGGAGCATGACGAAGTCGAACGTGCTCGCCGGAAGCGACAAGGCGTTGATCGGGGTCGCCATCATTCCGACATTCGGAGTCCGCTGCTTCAGCGCGGCGAAGCCGGCGCGGGTCTTGTCGTTGAGGAAATTGGCCGGCTCCCAGGCGACGACTCCGCCCGTCGGGCCCACCGCCTTGCCCATGATCTCGGCATAATAGCCGCCGCCGGTGAACAGATCGAGCGCCATGTCGCCGCGCTTCAGGCCCTCGAAGGCGAGCACCTGCGCCGGCTTGCGGCTGTCGTCGAGCTTCACCTGGTCGGCGGGACGATCGGCCGACGCGACCGCGGCCGCGACGTCGGCCGCGCCGCGCGAGGCCGTCGCCATCGTCCGGGTCTTCGCCGCCGCTCCGCCCCAGGCCGAAGCGGCCAGGCCGAGCGCCAGAATCATCACACCTGTCTTGCGCATATATCCTCCCTCTTCGTCGCGAGCGTTCCCGCGCCCACAGCAGCAATCCTCCTAGCCCGACAGCGCCGCGCGACGAAAGCGCCCGCCGGCTCTGCCAAAGGGGGCGAATCACAAGCCCCCGGCTGTATACGCATTTTTCCGATGTGATCCGCGCGAACCCCTCTCCCCCGGGGGAGAGGGGGAAAGTTGCCGCCCTTGATGCCGAATGTCTGGCACGGGTCAGACGAAGGGCAAGGCGCCGATCTTTCCGACCAGAGCGGTGACCGAGCCCACCGCCGCGGTGATCTTCGCCACCGTCTTGGTGGCGTTGGCGAGCAGATCCGCCTCGCGCTTCGCCTCCGCCGCGCTCGCCGCGATCTGCTTCATTTCCGGTCCGCTCGCGATCGCCGCGTCGATCTGGCCGAGGCCGAGCACCGCCAGCTCACGGCCCTGCGCCGCAAGCGCCTGCGCCGCCGACTGCGCCTTCTGATAGGGCGAGGCGGGGTCGGAGGAATAAGGCGCGTCCTGGAGGAGCTCGAGCGCCGAAGCCATGTTCTCCGCCAGCGCCTGGTGAGCGTCGCTCCAGGCGGCGAGGCCGTTCAGCTTGACTGCCATGTTCCTAATTCCCCCCGCCGTTCGCCGGCTTCTGGTCCTTGAACGCCTTGAGCGTCGAGTCCGCCGTCCCGGCGAGCTGCACGATCGCCGCGATGGCCGACTTGAGCTCGGCCGGCGAAGCCCCGGCGCGCGCCGCCAAGGCGAGCTTGGCGTGCGCCTCGCCGATCGCCTGGAAGCGCAAGGTGTCGGCGCCCTGGGCGTTATAGGCGGCGAGCTGCGCGAAGAGCGCGTCCTGCGCCGCCCTGACGTCGGCGACGCTCGAAGCCGGATTGTTGGCGACGGCGCTGGCATGGTCCTGCGCCTGCAAAAGCGCCGAGGCGAGCTCCGAGCGATAATAAAGCTGCACCCGCTCGTCGGCGCCGGAGAGGAGCCGGGTGGCGGCCTGGACGACCGGATCGGCGGCGATCACGATCCGCTTCAGCACCGCCGCCCGCCGCTGCGCGAGATAGAGGCCGCCCGTCTCCGCGAGAAGCCCGGCGACCGCGTCGATCCGCGGCGCGTCCTGCCCCGCCTTCGCGCCGGTCGCGGTCCGGACCGCGCCGTCGAGGCCGCCCACCGCCGTCCCGAGCGCCGTCACCGACTGGGTGAAGGCGGCCTGGTCCTGGGTCGAATCCGCGGCGAGCGCGATCAGCTGGTCGGAATAATCGGACAGAGCGCCGGTCAGCGCGATGACGTTGGCGAAGCCCGGCGCCTGCGCGACCGGCTTCCCGCCCACCTCGACCAGCCCGCAGGCCGGCGCCGCGCCTCCGCCCGAAGGATCGGTCAGAAGCCGAGCCGCGCAGTCGGGCTTCAGCCGCAGGTCCGCCCGCCGAGTGGCGAGGTCCGAGCGAATCCGCTCCGCCTCCTCCGCCGCGATCTGCGCAACCCGCGCATTCTGCTGCGCGGCGGCCGCCTTGGTCAGCGTGCCATATTCGCCGATCGACTGGCGAAACGCCGGGTTCACGCAGGCGGAGAGGGCAAGCACCCCCGAAAGAGCGAGCGACCGCCCGCGCCGCCTCGGCGATCTTCTCGAATTTTCCATAGTCCCCCAAACCCCGTCGCCGCCCGAAAGGCCGGCGGAAAGCGAAATTCACTTCTTTTCGAACCTCTGTCCAGCCCCGACTTGTCCCTCGCCAATTCACGGCAGCTTCTGTAACCGACGGTCATGGAAGTAGAGCCCAAGCTCTATCGCGCGATCATGGTCTCCAGCACCTTCACGGACCTGGAAGCCCACCGCCGCGAGGTCATCGACGCGATCCACCGCTTCGGCTTCCAGGCCAATGTCATGGAATATAGCGGCGCCGGCGTGGCCGATGTGATCGCTACGAGCCTTCAGATGGTGCAGGACTCGGTCGCCTACCTCTGCCTGATCGGCCACAAATACGGCCAGACCCCCGCCGACCCGGATCGAAATCCGAAGGGGCTGTCGATCACGGAGCTCGAGTTCAACGAGGCGCGCAGGCTGGGCCGGCCCATCCTGCTGTTCCTGATGGCCAAGAACCACCCGGTGACTCCGGACGATGTCGAGCTCGACCGGACGAAGCGCAAGAAGCTCGACGCTTTCAAGAAACAGGCGAAGCGGGTCGACCCCGCCGCACCGGTCGAGCGCGTCTACGAGACCTTCGCGAGCGTCGAAGAGTTCGCGAAGAAGGCCGCTATCGCCATCGGCCTTCAGGCGATCCGAATGACCGGCGCCTCGGACGTGCCGGACCGCGCCATCCGCGACGCCATCGCCCGCTTCATCGACGTCAAGCCCGACGCGAAGCAGTCGGAGCTGACCGAAGCGATCGACCGCTTCGAGATCGGCTATCGGGCCTTGCAGCAGCAGCTCGCGGCGATCCCGGTCAACGACAACCGAGTGACCTCGCTCAAGGCCGCCGCCGAAGCCGCCCTCGCCGAAGGCGATCTCGACAAAGCCCGCACCGCCTATCGCGAAGCCGCCGAAGCCGCCCGCGACAAGCTCGCCGAGCCGGTCCGCACCGCCGCCGACCTAAAGGCCGCCGAAGCCGAAGCCCACCTCCTCGCTCTGGACTGGGAAGCGGCGGACGCCGCCTGGGCCGAGGCTGCGGCGATGCTGACCCCGTTCGATCCGGGCGCGGCCAGCAAGCTGATCGCAAAGGCGGCCGAGCGGTTGGCGGGTCACGGTAAACTTTACGCTCGAGTGGGAGCGGTGAGAACGGCGACAGATCGTTGGTATGCACTCACCGCCTTGGCCGAGGAACTCGGCGAGCCAAGCGAAGCCGCGCTCCTTCAGTACAATCTTGGACTGTCGCTCAAAATGCAGGGCGAGATCACGGATGGGGGCGAAGGCCTTCACCTGCTCCAGACAGCTGTTATCGCCTACCGTAAAGCGCTTACTGTCTACACTCGCGCCGAAGCGCCCTCCGCATGGGCTTCGATCCAAAACAACCTCGGCAACGCGCTTCGGAACGTAGGCGATCGCACCAGCGGCACGGCTGGCCTTCGCGTGCTGGAGGAAGCCGTCACGGCATTTAGGAATGCGCTTACGGTACGCACCCGTGCCGACATGCCGGTCGACTGGGCAAGATCACAGCAAAACCTCGGCAACGCGCTCGCGAACCAAGGCGAGCGAACCGTGGGAACCAAGGGCCTTCAACTTCTGGATGAAGCCGTCACGGCGCTTCGAGGCGCGCTCACCGTTCGCACGCGCGCGGACATGCCGGTGCAATGGGCGATGACGCACAATAACCTTGGCGGCGCTCTTCGAACTCTTGGCGATCGCACCGATGGCCCCGCTAGCCTTGGTCTGCTCGAGGAAGCCGTCGAATCCTTCAATAATGCCCTGACCGTGCGCACGCGTCGCGACATGCCCGCCGCCTGGGCGATGACCCAGCAAAATATCGGGCTGGCGTTCGAGTCGATGCCAGGGTCGACTCGGGCCGCGCGCTCGAGCACCTCCTCAAGGCCGAAGAGGCATTGGTCGTTGCCCTGGACGTTTATACGCCCGAGCACATGCCTTTCTATAACGACAAGTCGACAGCCGCCCTCGACCGCGTTCGCGCGAAGCTCGCCGCCCTCGACGCCTGAGTTCGCCCCTCCCCCCACCTTGCCTTCGGCCCCTGCCGCACCCATCTCCGCCCTGCCGCGTTGCGCCTTCGGCCCCCGGCCTTGCACCCTTGGAACAAATCTGGAACTAGGCTGGCCATGCTGACCCATCTTTCCGTCCGCGGCGCGCGCGAACACAATCTCAAGAACGTCGACGTGGATATCCCGCGCGAGACGCTGACGGTGATCACCGGCCTGTCCGGCTCGGGCAAATCCTCGCTCGCCTTCGACACCATCTACGCCGAGGGCCAGCGCCGCTACGTCGAGAGCCTCTCGGCCTATGCGCGCCAGTTCCTCGAGATGATGCAGAAGCCCGACGTCGACCATATCGAGGGCCTCTCCCCCGCAATCTCGATCGAGCAGAAGACGACGTCGCGCAACCCGCGCTCCACCGTCGCCACCGTCACCGAGATATACGACTACATGCGCCTGCTCTGGGCGCGCGTCGGAGTGCCCTACAGCCCGGCCACCGGCCTGCCGATCGCCGCCCAGACGGTCAGCCAGATGGTCGACCGGGTCATGGCGCTTCCCGAAGGCACCCGCCTCTACCTCCTCGCGCCGGTCGTCCGCGGCCGCAAGGGCGAGTACAGGAAGGAGCTCGCCGAGTGGCAGAAAGCGGGCTTCACCCGGGTCCGGATCGACGGCACCCTCTACGAAATCGAGGACGCCCCCGCGCTCGACAAGAAGTACAAGCACGACCTCGAGGTTCTGGTCGACCGCCTCGTCGTCCGCGAAGGCATCGAGACCCGCCTCGCCGACAGCCTGGAGCAGGCGCTCAAGCTCGCCGAAGGACTGGTCTACCTCGATCCCGCGGATGCGCCCGCGCAGGACGTCCCCGGCGCCGAGCGCACCGGAGTCGCCGCCGCGCTCGAGGAGGCGCATGAGCGCGCCGTCCTCTCCGACAACGCGCCTCCCGGCCGGATCGTCTTCTCCGAGAAGTTCGCCTGCCCGGTCTCCGGCTTCACCATCGCCGAGATCGAGCCGCGCCTCTTCTCGTTCAACGCCCCCCAGGGCGCCTGCCCGGCCTGCGACGGCCTCGGCGAGAAGCTCCTCTTCGATCCCGAGCTGGTCGTCCCCAACGAGAATCTCTCGATCAAGAAGGGCGCCATCGTCCCCTGGGCCAAGTCCAACCCGCCAAGCCCCTATTACATGCAGGTCCTCGGCTCCCTCGCCCGCGAGTTCGGCTTCAGCCTCGAGACTCCCTGGAACGAGCTTTACGAGGAGGAGCGCGACATCATCCTCTACGGCTCGAAGGGCAAGCCGGTCACCCTCACCTTCGTCGACGGCCGAAAGTCCTACGACGTCCGCAAGCCGTTCGAAGGCGTGATCGGCAACCTCAATCGCCGCCTCCTCCAGACCGAGAGCGCCTGGATGCGCGAGGAGCTCTCCAAGTACCAGAGCGCGGCCCCGTGCGAGACCTGCCACGGCGCGCGGCTCCGGCCCGAGCCGCTCGCCGTCAAGATCGCCGGCGAGGACATAAGCATGTCCACCCGCCGCTCCGTCCGCCACGCGCTCGACTGGTTCTCGACCCTCGAGGACAAGTTGAACGGCCAGCAGAAGGAGATCGCCCGAGCCATCCTCAAGGAGATCAACGAGCGCCTCGGCTTCCTCAACAATGTCGGCCTCGATTACCTCAACCTCGACCGCACCTCGGGCACCCTCTCCGGCGGCGAGTCCCAGCGGATCCGCCTCGCCAGCCAGATCGGCTCCGGCCTTTCGGGAGTCCTCTACGTCCTCGACGAGCCGTCGATCGGCCTCCACCAGCGCGACAACGACCGCCTCCTCATAACCCTCAAGCGCCTTCGCGACCTCGGCAACACCGTGCTGGTCGTCGAGCATGACGAGGACGCGATCCGCACCGCCGACTATGTCATCGACATGGGCCCCGGCGCCGGAGTCCATGGCGGCGAGGTCGTCGCCCACGGCACGCTCGACCAGGTCCTCGCCAACGAGAAGAGCCTCACCGCCGACTATCTGACCGGCCGCCGCTCCGTCCCGCTCCCCGCCCAGCGCCGCAAGGGCAACGGCAGGAAGCTGACGGTGAAGGGCGCGAGAGCCAACAATTTGAAGGACGTCACCGCGTCCATCCCGCTCGGCACCTTCACCTGCGTCACCGGAGTCTCCGGCTCGGGCAAGTCGAGCTTCACCATCGACACCCTCTACGCCGGGGCCGCCCGCGCCCTCAACGGCGCCCGGGTCGTCTGCGGCCCGTGCGAGAAGATCTCCGGCCTCGACTATCTCGACAAGGTCATCGACATCGACCAGTCGCCGATCGGCCGCACCCCGCGCTCCAACCCGGCGACCTACACCGGCGCCTTCACCCAGATTCGCGACTGGTTCGCCGGCCTGCCCGAGAGCCTGGCCCGCGGCTACAAGCCCGGCCGCTTCTCCTTCAACGTCAAGGGCGGCCGCTGCGAGGCGTGCAGCGGCGACGGCCTGATCAAGATCGAGATGCACTTCCTCCCCGACGTCTACGTCACCTGCGACGTCTGCCACGGCCAACGCTACAACCGCGAGACGCTGGAGGTGAAATTCAAGGGCAAGAGCATCGCCGACGTCCTCGACATGACCGTCGAGGACGCCGTGGAATTCTTCAAGGCCGTCCCCAGCATCCGCGAGAAGATGGCGATGCTGGCCGAGGTCGGGCTGGGCTACATCAAGGTAGGCCAGCAGGCGACGACCTTGAGCGGCGGCGAAGCGCAGCGGGTGAAGCTGGCGAAGGAGCTGTCGAGGCGAGCGACGGGGCAGACGCTGTACATCCTCGACGAGCCGACCACCGGCCTCCACTTCGAGGACGTGAGAAAGCTCCTCGAGGTGCTTCACGCGCTTGTGGAGCAGGGCAATTCGGTCGTGGTGATCGAGCACAACCTCGAGGTCATCAAGACTGCGGACTGGGTCCTGGACCTTGGGCCGGAGGGCGGCGACAAGGGCGGCGAGATCGTAGCGGAGGGGACACCGGAGCAGGTGGCGCAGGAGCCGCGTTCCTACACGGGCGCCTATCTCAAGGAGTTGCTTGCGAAGTCACCCCGTACGGAGGGAACATCCCGACTGCCGAAGAAGAAGAAGGTATCTGCGAGTTCGTTGCAAGAGCGTGAGGCAGCTGAATAACGGCCGTCACACTAATTTGCGATTGCTGTCGTGATCTCCTCAAGGAGCTGCCGGAATGGCTCGAATGTCTCAGCGTTGCGCTGAACAACCCACGTAGCAAAGGCTGTCTTGCTACCGTCGCTCACGGCCTTCGCGAGATACGTAAACCGGTCGTCAATCCGTCCCGCAATTACGGTATCGACGTTGACTTCCAACGGTAGTTCCTCGCTCGCGATCCTAGCCATCCTCGGCTGCAGTTCCAACACCCCTGCTTCAACCGCTTCTTCGATTATCAGGCGCGAAAACATAAATTCGATTGGTAACGGCAGGGGCATTCCAATCCCGGTAAAGGCGGCCTCCGCTTCTTGGAGGTGCGCTGGCGGCCTCAAGGCACCTACATAGACCTTTCGATTTCTGTCCAACGTCCGAAATCCGGTCTGCGCCAGACGGTGATAATTTCGGAACGAGTCAAACTCTTTCCGTCCTCGCGCATCCGCATCGAAAATGCCCAACAGGGGCCTCTGATCAGATTTTACGCGGTGGGTTGCCTTCAAAAACTGGGTCAGGTTGCCCGCACCCCCGGACGATTCAAAACGCACTTGAAGATCATCAAACCCGAGCGCTGCTTTGGCATGTGTCAGTATAGCAACATCCGTAGGACCCTCGACGTACGCGACAGAGCATTCAGCCGCAGCCAATCTGGTCTGCATCTCGGTTACAGTCTCTTTAAGAGACGAGTATTCGTCATACACCTCCCGCATTCTAGGCGTAATCACTGAGAGTAAACCCATGGTTTTGTCAACGGATGCCACGCTAGAAATCGCCTGCACCCGCGACGCCTGTCGACCGTCCTCCGTACGACTCTCAATATACCACTTAGCCGAATTTGGTCCCGCTATGTCATAGAATGCCGGAGAGTGAGTGGTTAAAAAGATTTGGTTCTCCTTCGAAAAGGTTTCTTCAAAGTCGTTTTTCATCTCAAAGGCCCGCGAGAGTTCAAGAGAGTTCTCTGGCTCCTCATAACCCCATATATGGTGCTGCTTCGACTTGGTCGCTATATAGTTCAAAATGAAGGGGAGGTGTCTGCTTTGTATTCCGTCACCTCTTAGAATAAGCGGGATATCGTACTCGCCGAACTTAGTAGAGAAATCGAGCGCTCGAAAAAGATCCTCCAGACTTTCGGGGATGCTGATAGTCGAAGCAATTTTCAGGCTCCGTAGGATTTCCTCACTCATTGCCTCCGTCAAGTCGTGAAGGTCCTGCACCAGCGCTTCTGACGATCTTCTCAGGCCTCTAGATTCGTCCTGCACCAGCGTATCATGCATCTCGGCAAGCAAGTCAAGATGTCTCGGCTTCTTACCGCCGGAACGTAGTGGTATCTAATCTTGTTTAGAAACCTGCCGATAGTTGTAGCGGGAATATCGTCGGGGACACTATCTACAGCTGTCAAGGCGTAGCGGTTCCAAGTCCTCTTAATCGCAAACTGAGGTGGCAACGAATCCCACCCGAGAAAGTTATTGAAATGCACCTTCATCCAGATCGTCATGCGGCCCTTAGCGGCACGAGCTTCATGCTCTCGATCACGATTTAAGTCACGGAGAAAGTCCAAGTCTTCGTGGGGCTCGGTCTCCCCATTGAAAAAAAGGTTTAGCGCTTTGAGTAAGTTTGATTTTCCAGAGTCGTTCGATCCGGTGATAACGTTTACATCGCGGCAGTTAGTCAGCGACACAGAATACACGGATCGAAAGTAGTTTACATCAATTCGATCAATAATCCGCATTTTATCCCCCTGCGTTAACGAGGAGCAGCGACCAGCTTGGTTTGGAAACTCGGGGGAGCCGCGCATTAGCTAGCGACGCGGTCAATCGGCGCACCCGGCTACTGTCACTGCCCTTCGCTCCATCGGTGGATGAGGCTTATCCGACTTCTTTGTCATTGGCGTTCAAGCCGGCGCCGATTCCCCCCGCCGCGATCAGGTCCTTCTTTTGGGAGCCGATCTGCGCAATCCTCGCCAAGCTCTCCTTCCGTTTGGCGCGAGCAACGTACCATTCCTCGAACAGCATCTCGATCAAGTTTAGGAGGGCTCGAGCCTCGCCTGGATCAACCTGTACGATAAGGTTGATATCTTTTTGCATGTGAGCGCCAATGTTCCCTACGCCGCGAATGTGGTCGATCGCATCAACGGTGTCTTGCGTCACACCTTGCGGGGCAGTTCCTTCACCAACCGCCTGCCGCAATGCCCTTATTTCCTCAAAGAGCGTATTTTTCGAAATCCCCGCGAAATCCCTGATCATGCCCTGAAGGCACCGACGAGCAAGGGTTGCTGCCGCCTTCGGACTATCGTCGCAAACAGCACTCGCCTCCATATAGTCTTCAACTATCGGAGCGGGAATAAAATCGGGCTGTGGTTTCGCAGCGCTTGGGGGAAGGAGGCGCCGCGATAGAACAGCGGGCGACTCGAAGTCCGCTCGCACATTGTAATTTCTATCCCGTAAGGCACGGCGTACGTCCACGGTCAACGTAACCTTCCGGCACTCCGAATTCGCGCACCCGATTGCACGAAAAATCACGGCTGAAGGATGCTCCCCAACAGTGATGTTTTCGGAAAAGCTCTGTATCCGATTATCGACCACCGTCTGCGCGCGATCACAATACGGGCACGTCCAATTGAACGGAATCATAGGCGTTCCTAACGGTATGGCGCGGATCGGAATGCCATCAAAGTGGTCCGACTTCCAACCCCCTCTCGATCAGCCGCCTGATCGCCTCCGACCGTGAAGGCTTCGGCTCCGCCTGCCGCTCGATCCAGGCGTCGATCTTCGCCTCCAGCTCCGGGGGCATGCGGACGCCGCGCATGGGGTGGACGCCCGTCCGGGGGCGGCCGCGCGGCCTTTTTTGTTTATCGGCTATTGACCCGCCCCTATTTTCCGTTTAGCTAGAAACAGAAACCAGCAACCGCCCCACGAGGAGGCGAAGGATGGCTGACGGGCAGCTTAAACTGTCGCGGCGCGCGCTGCTAGGCGCTGTCTGCGCCGCGCCTGTCGTGAGCCTGATCGAACGGCCTGTCCTCGGCGTGGTCGAGGGGCCCCACCCCGGCGCGGTGAACCGGACTTTTCAGGCCGGCGGGATCGCGTCGTGGTGTGACTTCAGTGTGACCTTCGGCGGCGCCTCCCCCTCCCCGTCATCCCGGCGGAGGCCGGGATCTCCCGGAGACCCGCTCGGCGCCTTTCCTCCACGAGATCCCGGCCTTCGCGGGGATGACGGGGTGCCTGTCCCGAGCGCGGTCGAGGGGCGGTGGCAGCGCGCCCTCGCCCGCTACCGCGCCGCCGAAGCCGCCCTCGCCGCCGCCGAGAAGGGGCCGGAGGAGGTCTACAACCGCCTCGGCGGCCGCCACCACCAGGCCCTCGCCCGACTCCTCGCCACCCCCGCCCCCGACGTCGCCGCCCTCGCCCTCAAGCTCGATCTCTCCCTCTACGACCGAGTGGTCGAATTCACCGCCGACGCCGCCGCCATGAAGGCGATCAAGCGCGACGCCCACCGTTTGTCCCGAGCCTAGTCGAGGCGGCTCTCCCGACCCTGGCCGCGTCGCCTGAGCCTGGCCGAAGCCGCCCCGCCGCCTCGACGGCTCGAGCCGGTTCCACGCAAGTACCAAAGCACCAATGGCACCAAAGGAGCCGAGGCGGCTCACCGGCCGAAGGCCAACCCCGACCGACGTCGCCAAGAGGAACGCTGACGCGATCGAAGCGGCAGGACGCCTTTGGTCCATTGGCGCTTTGCGTGAAACGACGCCGGCCTGTCCTCCCCACTCCGCCTCGCGCCTAGGCCCGGACGATCCGCAGAGGAGGCGGAAGCTTGCCGAGGCCGGGACGAGCGGCCCGAGGCCGATCCCGGACTTCGCGAAGCCCCTTCGCGATCAGAAGCGTCAGCGCGCCTTTGGTCGCTTTGGCTTCCTTGGTGCTTTGGGTGGATCGCCCTTCTTTCCCTCCCCTGACGGCGCCCCGGACCCTGCCTAGACCGCCGCCTCCGCCACCGCCGAGACGAGCAGGATGGCGACGAGAAGCGCCAGCATCGCCCCGTTCGCCCGCCGGTTCCTGACGAAGAGGAGGGCGATCAGGAGCGCCAGCACCCCGAGCCCCGCCGCCGCGTCCACCGCGTCCGCGGCCGTGATCGAATCGGAGCCGGCCGACGGGGCGACCGCCTCCAGCGCCGCAAGTCCGATCCAGCTTCCCAGATTGGCCGCCAGCAGGCCGAGGATCACCGCCCGGTTCTGCCGGTCGTAATGGTCGTCGAAATCCGGCCATTCCTCCGGGTCGTCGGGAAAGATCAGGCTCGCGGCGAGGTAATAGGTGCCGACGATCGCGAGCACCGCCACGAGCGTGAGGTAATTGGCCGAGAGCTGGTCGCGCGCCTCGAAGGCGACTACCCAGAAGCTGGTCAGGTCGAGGATCACGAACAGTCCGAGCAGGGGCGTCAGCCAGCCCACCCGCACCGCGCGTTTCGAGCGGCGAAGCTTCACCGCCCGGGCGAAGCCGCCCAGCACCTCGGCGATGGCGAGCCCGAGCAGAAGACCGAACAAGGCGAAGACCAGCTCGAACGGACTCATCATTCCCCCTTCCCTCGCCGCCGCCGCCTCCCCGGGCGGCCCGCCGATTCGATCACAAAAAGAACTTCACCCCGCCTTGGCGATCACCGCCGCCACCGCCGCGATCCGCTCGATCTCGCGGTAAGGCGGCCGGTCCAGCTCCTCGCCGAATATGTCCGGGTCGAGCTCGCGATAGGAGAGGGCGCAGCCGAGCGGCGGGAGCGCCTCCTCGAGCGCCTCGCGAAGCGGATCGCGGCCTCCGGCCATCGCCACTCCGGTGTAGAGGATCATGTGCCCGCCCGGCTCGAGCCGAGCCGCCGCCGCCCGCGCCCAGTCGAGCGACAAAGCGGCGCCGCCCAGGCCTCCGCCGCTGCGATAGGCGCGCCCCTCCTCGTCCATCATGAAGGGGGGGTTGGCGATCACGAAGTCCACCGCTCCGGTCACCGGTTCCAGCCCGGCGCCGAGGACCCGCTCCACCTCGACCCCGGCGTGAGCGGCATTGGCGGCGGCCAGGCGCAGCGCCGCGGGGTTTAGGTCGGCGAGGGTGATCCGGGCATCGGGAAGGAGCCGCGCCGCGACGATCCCGCCCGCCCCGCCGCCGGCGCCGACGTCGACCAGCCTGGCGACCCGCCCGAGCCTCGGAAGCTCGGCTCGGAGCAGGGCGGCGTAGCGATAGGTGTCGGGGCCGAAGAACACCGAATCCTCGGCCTTCGTCGGAAAGGCCGAGTGGAGGAACAGGTCGCCGCCGAGGCTCGCCACGCGAAACCGGCTCTTCAGCCGAGCGCCGAGCCGCTCCACCCCGCCGGCGGAGTCCAGCGCCTCGGCGATCGCCGGCGGCAGCAGGCCGGGCGTGAAGGGAAGCGACCAGCCGAAGACGTCGCGAAGGTCGCGCGCCTGCTCCCGCTCGGGACGCTCGACCACCCGGGCGTGGGTGGCGGGGGTGACGGCGGTGAAGCGATAGCCCGCGCGGTCGAGCTCGGCGAGCAGGGCGACGAGGGCGGGTTCGGCGGGAGCGAGGGTCATCCCGGCTTCCTAGGCAAGTCGCGCCGCGCGGCAAGGCCCTGCCGCCCGAACTCGCCGTGGAATCGCTTCGTCGACTCGTCGGACGGCGCCCGCAACCATCGGCCCCGCCGCTCATTCCCCCCACGGGCCGCGGATCGCCGGGGCCGTTTCCCGACCAGGAGAGTGAGCATGAGTATCTTCGGCGCGATCAAGAACGCCATCTTCGGCCACAAGGCCGCCGCTCCCGCCCAGCCCCAGGCGCAGGGCCAGGCGATGCCGCAGATGAACCGCCCCGCCGCCGCGCCCCAGTCCGCGCCGCAATCCGCGCCGCAGGCGGCCCAGCCCGCCGCCCAGCCGGTGGACGTCGATTCGGTCCTCGCCGATCTCGCCTCGAAGAAGGGCGAGAAGCTCAATTACGAAAGCTCGATCGTCGACCTGATGAAGCTGCTCGACCTCGATCCTTCCCTCGCCAACCGGAAGGAGCTTGCGACCGAGCTCGGCTATTCCGGCGCCAAGGATGGAAGCGCCGAGATGAACATCTGGCTCCACAAGAGGGTGATGGACGAGCTGGAGAAGAATGGCGGCAAGGTCTCCGCCGCGCTCAAGGCGTGATCCCGGCGGCCGCCGGGCCTCCGGGCGCGGCGGCCGCTTCCCCCCTTCCATCCGGGGATCCGCCGTCCTCCCCTCGCGGGACAGGCCGAACGGTCAGGCCTTCCTCGGGCGACGGCGCTTCGAAATAGCGGGTGACGAGCGCGAAGTCCGCCTCGCTCGCGGCGAAGTCATGGCCGCCCTCGGCGTTGCGCCGCCGAAGCCGCGCAAGGCAAGTCGAGTCGTCGACATCGAGCCAGTGGAGCACGTGCCGCGCCCCGGCCTCTTCCGCCACCTCCTTCATCCACGCGCGGGTCAATACTGTATTCGCCGGAAAGTCGAGCACCACGTCCACCCCGGCCCGAAGAAGGGCCGCCACGTGCGGCCCCATCGCCGAGCGCAGCTTCGCCGCCGCCCGAACGTAATCGGCGACGTCGCGCATCTCCTCGCCGTAGAGGCGCTTCAGCCAGGAATCCTCGCTGATCAGGACCGTCCCCGGCGCCGACGCCAGCCGGGCGCACAGAGTCGACTTGCCCGCCGCGATCTTGCCGCAGACGAGGTGGAGAGTCGCGTTCATCCTGTTCCTCCCTGGCGGGACGTTTCGCCTGCAAGGTGTCCCCGGCTCCCGCCCGTCCATTTGCATTTATCGCCCCTCGCGCCTACATTGGCGGAGCTACCAGTCGCAAACGAACGGTTTTTGGTGCTTTGCGGCTCCTTTTTCCTTCTCTCGCCTCTCGCAGCAGAGCGGACCGACTTCCGGTCCGCCAGGACAGGAAAAAGTGACATGACCATCGGAACCGTCAAATTCTTCAATGCCGACAAGGGCTATGGCTTCATCCAGCCCGAGGGCGGCGGACAGGACGCCTTCGTCCACATCAGCGCCGTCGAGCGCGCCGGCATGACCACGCTCGATCGCGACCAGCGCGTCTCCTACGATCTCGAGACCGATCGCCGCGGCAAGACCAGCGCC
>Ga0207649_10001186_pt1 | contig 15695 bp, 12 predicted proteins | sample KBSC43metaG_FD_184317 | JGI IMG/M metagenome (GOLD analysis project Ga0207649, IMG submission 184317) | Corn rhizosphere microbial communities from Kellogg Biological Station, Michigan, USA - KBS C4-3 metaG (SPAdes) (version 2) | ecosystem: Host-associated > Plants > Roots > Rhizosphere > Soil ... | reverse complement strand
CTGAAAGACGAAGGTCCACCGCAGGTGGGAGAAGCAGATCAGGGTACGGTCGTCGGCTGGAAGGGGCGCAAACTGGCTCTGCCCCAGCTCCGAGGCGGTGGAAAGCTTGATCAACGCGGGTATCCCTGAAGTTGGAAAGACCCTGGAATAACGTGAATCGGGAACCCCCGGTTCCGCGCCGCAACATGAATTTATATTAATCCAGATAAGGACTAAGCTGGATTGTTTCGGAAACGGGCCATTCCGTTCAGGAATCGAACGCGGCCTTGAGCTCCTCCAGCCACGGTCCCGCCGTCCCGTCCGCCGGAGCGCGCCAGTCGCCGCGCGGGCTGAGCGCTCCTCCGGCCGAAACCTTGGGCGAATTGGGGATCGCGGTGCGCTTGAACTGGCTGATCTGGAAGAAGCGGAACAGGAAGACCTCGAGCCACTTGCGGATCGTCGGCAGGTCGTAGGCGCGCTTCAGCGCGTCCGGATAGCCGACCGGCCACTGCCCCCTCTCGACATCGCCCCAGGCCTGCCAGGCGAGGAAGGCGACCTTGGAGGGCGGCTGCCCGGAGCGGAGGATGTGGAACAGGAAGAAGTCGTGAAGCTCGTAGGGGCCGATCTTGTCCTCGGTCGACTGGATCTCGCCCTTTTCGTCGGCCGGAACCAGCTCGGGCGAGATCCTGGTCCGGAGGATGGCGTCGAGGATCCGGTTGGTCTCGGCGTCGAACTGGCCCGATTTGATCGCCCAGCGGATCAGGTACTGCATCAGCGTCTTGGGGACCCCGGCATTGACCCCGTAATGGCTCATCTGGTCGCCGACCCCGTAGGTCGACCAGCCGAGCGCGACCTCGGAAAGGTCGCCGGTGCCGACGACGAAGCCGCCGCGCTGGTTGGCGAGCCGGAACAGATAGTCGGTTCGAAGCCCGGCCTGAACATTCTCGAAGGTGATGTCGTAGACGTCGGGGCCGCGCTCGCCCTTGGCATAGGGATGGCCCATGTCGCCGAGCATCTGGAGCGCCGCCGGGCGGATGTCGATCTCCTCGCCGACGATTCCGAGCGCCCTCATCAGCGCCCAGGCGTTGGACCTGGTCGAATCGCCGGTGGCGAAGCCGGGCATGGTGAAGCCCAGGATGGTGGAGCGCGGAAGCTTGAGGAAGTCGCACATCTTCGCGGCGACGATGAGGGCGTGGGTCGAATCGAGCCCGCCCGAGACCCCGATGACGAGCTTGCTTCCGCTCGTCGTCTTGAATCGCTTGGCGAGCCCCTGGACCTGGATGTTGAACGCCTCGTAGCAATCCTGGTCGAGCTGCTCGACCCGGTTTGGCACGTAGGGGAATCGCCGGAGTCCGCGCTCGAAGCCGATGTCGGAAAGGTCCGGCTCGCGGGTGAAGTGGATCCGCCGCGCGCTCTTCTCCGGGTGGCCGGCCGCCACCGCATTGTCGTTGAAGGTCGGCATCCGCATCCGCTCGAGCCTAAGCCGCTGGACGTCGACGTCGGCGACGCACAGCTCCGGCTCGATGTCGAAGCGGTTCGACTCGCAGAGCAATTCGCCGATCTCGTAGATCGCGCTCTGGCCGTCCCAGGCGAGGTCGGTGGTGCTCTCCCCGGGGCCCGAGGCCGCGTAGACGTAGGCGGCGCAGCAGCGGCTCGATTGCGAGGCGCAGAGCAATTTGCGCTCGTCCGCCTTGCCGATCGTGATGTTCGACGCGGAGAGGTTGCACAGGATCAGCGCTCCGGCGAGCGCGCCCAGCGTCGAGGGCGGCTGCGGCGCCCAATAATCCTCGCATATCTCGACATGGAAGATGAAGTCGGCGAGGTCCTCGGCGGCGAAGATCAGGTCGGTTCCGAAGGGCACCGTCTCCCCCGCCACGGCGATCTCGATCCCGTTCAGGCCGATCCCGGAGACGAACCAGCGCTTCTCGTAATATTCGCGGTAGTTGGGAAGGAAGCTCTTCGGAACGACGCCGAGGATCCGTCCGCGCGCCACGACCAGCGCGCAATTGTAGAGCCGCCCGTTGCGGCGGAGCGGCGCTCCGACGACGAAGGCGGGCCCGAGCTTCGCCGTCGCGGCGACGAACTCGGCCACCCCCTGCTCGACCCGGTCGAGGAAGGCCTCCTGAAGGAACAGGTCGTCGACCGCGTAGGAGGAGAGGTTGAGCTCCGGGAAGACGACGAGGTCGGCGCCTCGGCCGTCCGCTTCGCGGGCGAGGCCGATCGCCTGCTCGACGTTGAAGGCGACGTCGCCCGACGATCCGGTCGGGCTCGCCGCCGCGACCCGGACGAAGCCGTGGCGGTGAATCGCCGCGAACGCCGCCGCCGGTTTCCCCGGGCCCATCAAAGCATCTCCGTCATCATGTCGACCGCCACCCTCATGCACTTGACGCGTGTAGCACCCCGGCCGCCGGGGCCGAAATGCTCCTCGCGATGCGCGGTGATCCGCCCCGCGCGGGCGCAGCCGAAATGGACGAGGCCCGGCTCGTCGCCGGAATCGGCGAAGCCGGTGATCGCCAGAGCGATATGGGCCCGGCTGTTGGCCAGCGCGCCCTCCGCCATGGCGATCGCCACCTCCTTGGAAACCGCGTCCTTCTCCTCGATCAGCGCCATCGGGATTCCCAGCATCTCGTTCTTCGCCTCGTTCGAGTAGGTGACGAAGCCGCGGTCGAAGACGTGGGCGACGCCCTGCAGGTCGGTCAGGAGGGAGGCGAGCATTCCGCCCGTGCAGCTCTCGGCGGTGGCGAGCATCAGCTCGCGCTCATGGGCCTTTTGGAGGAGCCGGCGGGTCGCCGCCTCGGTCTCGGTGGGGAGGACGGGGGAGAGGGTTTCGGTGTCGGCCATGGCCAAGGAACCGGCCCGCCGCGCCGATGGTTCCAGACCGAAACGACGGAGAAACGACATGGCCGACAAGAGGCAGGACGCGATTCAGCTGCTCACCCAGGACCATCGCGAGGTGGAAGCGCTTTTCGAGAAGTTCGAGAAAGCGAGCCGCGACGGAACCAAGGAGAAGCTGGCGCGGCAGATCTGCACCGAATTGAAGATCCACACGATGATCGAGGAGGAGATCTTCTACCCGGCGCTTCGCGGCAAGGTGGACGACGACGATCTCGACGAGGCCCTGGTCGAGCATGACGGCGCCAAGGTGCTGGTCAACGACATCGAGGCGGGCGAGCCCTCCGACGATTTCTACGACGCCAAGGTGAAGGTCCTCCAGGAGGAGATCGCGCACCACGTCAAGGAGGAGGAGAAGCAGAAGGACAATCTGTTCAGCCAGGCCCGCAAGACCGACGTCGATCTCGACGCCCTCGGCGAGCAGATGGCGGCGCGCAAGGCGGAGCTTCAGCGGCAGGCCGAGAACGGCGGACTTCCGCCCGCCCGGCCGGCGACCCTGACCCAGGAGGCCTGAGATGGGCGCGGGGAGGAAGATCGCGCTCGGTCTGGGCGCCGCCTGCGCCGCCGGCCTCGGCTACCTGGCGACGGTGGTCTGGCGCCGCCGCGGCGACCAGGGCAATCATAGCGGCGCACGGCCGGCGATCAGCGGCTCCGGCGGCCACGGCGCCGTCGGCCATTCCGGCGCCGCTCGCTCGGCGGGGCCCGAGGCGATGCGCGATCCGCCCAAGGAGTGGGAGCGGGTCGACGAGGCGAGCGACGAAAGCTTCCCCGCCAGCGACCCGCCGGCGATCAACCCGCACGTGGATTGACCTAAACCCCCCTCCCTGCAGGGAGGGGAGCCTTGGGAGGCACTTAGCGCGGCGCGTCCTGGTCGTGCCCGTCGGCGAGGATCGTCTCGCGCGCCAGCCGGAGCTCGCGGATCGCCGCCGCGGTCGCGCTTCCCCAGACGAGGTGGGCGGCGATCATCAGCGCGTTGCGGCGGACCGGATGCTCCGTCGCCGGCTCGAGCGTCCCGACGGCGGGGATCCAGCCCATGTAGCTCGCCAGCCAGACCGCGGCCCCGGCCGCCGCGCCGGTGCGCTTCTTCGGATCGGGATTGGCCGCGGCGACCAACGCGCCCATCGCCGCTCCGTAAAGGAAGTGCGAGAGGGTGGTGACGTCCTTCGCCGCCTCGTCGGTCAGCTTCACCCCGAGCTGCCTCGAACCGGAATCGACGATCTCGCGCGGCGTGAGCGGATAGCGCTCCTTCTCCGGCAGGCGCGCGTGCATCCGCCGCATCGCGCTCGTCATCGCCATCGTGCCGACGAAGCCGGCGATCCCGCCGATCAGCAGCCGGGTGCCGAGCTTCAGCTTGTCGTCCTTCAAGGCCGGCCTCCGATCCCGCGAACCCTGCGCCGAAAGGCATGTACCGCCCCCCGCGCCCGGAATCACCCCCCATCGCCCCAAGCGCCCGGCCTCCGCCGGGAAGCTCCTGCCACGCAAGCCCCCGCTCCCCGGCGAAGGCCGGGGCCCAGCCCCGCCGCCCCCTGGATCCCGGCCTGCGCCGGGAAGCACCTTGCCGGCGAGTTATCGAAAAAGAGACGGGTACAGATCGGCCCAATCCGGGTTGTCCGCCTCGATGATGCGCAGCTTCCAGGCGCGTTTCCATTCCTTCATCTGCAGCTCGCGGCGGCGGGCGGCGTCGAGCTGATCGAAGGCCTGGTACCAGACGAGCGTCTTGCAGCCATATTTGCGGGTGAAGCCGGGTACCGCGCCGATCCGGTGCTGATAGATGCGCTGCACGAGGTCGCTGGTGACGCCCACATAGATCGTGCCGTTGCGCTGATTCGTCATAATGTACACATAGCCCGGCTTTTCCATCGCTTTCGATTATCGCGCCAATGCCCCGAGCGGAAGCGATACTTGCCTCCCCGGCGTAGGCCGGGGCAGCCCCGCCGCCCTCTGGATCCCGGCCTGCGCCGGGAAGCACCTTGCGGCGCACCCTGCGCCGCTCCCCTGCCGCGCAAGCCCCCCTCGCTCCCCGGCGAAAGCCGGGGCCCAGTTCCACCGCCGACTGGGTCCCGGCCTGCGCCGGGAAGCACCTTGCGGCGCACCCTTCCCCGCTCCCCTGCCGCGCAAGCCCCCCTCGTTCCCCGGCGTAGGCCGGGGCCCAGTTCCACCGCCGACTGGGTCCCGGCCTGCCCGGGAAGCACCTTGCGGCGCACCCTGCGCCGGGAAGCGCCCTGCCGCGCAAGCCCCCTCGCTCCCCCGGCGGGGGCCGGCGCGGGGACCGGCGAGAGGCGGGGTTATTCGTACCTTAGAGCGTGGATCGGGTTGGCCCGGGCCACCCTGACGGCGTGGCTGGCGATGGTTCCGAGCGCGATCCCCAGGGCGAGCAGGGCGGCGAAGATGAACGGCGTCGGGCCGAGCGCGATCCGGCTGTCGAAACCGTTCAGCCAGTCGCGCATCACCCACCAGGCGATCGGCCAGGCGATGAGGTTGGCGACGATCACCGGCTTCGAGAATTGCCAGGCGAGAAGCCGGACGATGTCGCGCGAGCGGGCGCCGAGCACCTTCCTGATCCCGATCTCCTTGGTTCGCCGCTCGGCGGTGAAGGCGGCGAGGCCGAACAGGCCGAGGCAGCCGATCACCACCGCCAGAACCGCGAAGGCGCCGAACAGCTGGCCCCGCGCCTCGTCGCGGGCATAGAGCCTGGCGACCCGCTCGTCGGCGAACTCGCCGCGGAACGGAACGTCCGAGATGAGCCCCTTCCAGACCCGCTCGACCGCCGCCAGCACCTTCTTGGGCTCGGAATCGGCGTAGCGCACGACCATCGCGTTGGTGCCGTTTCGGGCATAGAGGAACATGATCGGCTGGAGCGGGTCGCGGATCGACCGGAAGCGGGCGTCCTTCACCACCCCGACGATGGTCGCGTTGACGAGCCCGAGCTCGGGCAGGCTCAGGCCCGACTGGATGGTCTTGCCGACCGCCTGCTGCGGGTCGCGGAAGCCGAGCCTTTGGGCCGCGGCCTCGCTGACCACGACGTTCGTACCGCGCTTCACGAACGCCTCCTCCGCCGCCTTGTCGGCCGGGAAGGGCGTGGTCGAATCGTCCATCGCCGCGCTTTGCGAGAAGTTGCGGCCGGCGAGGATCTTCATTCCCATCGTCGGGAAGAAGTCCGTATCGACGACGTAGACGCCGAGATCGATGCCCTTGGGATTGCCGGGCAGGTAGACCGAGGTGACGCTGTTATTGCCCGGAGAGACCCCGATCCCGGTCAGCGCGACGGCCTTGACCCCGTCCACCTTGGCCACTTCGCGCTTCAGGGTCTCCGCCACCTTCTGCACCTGGGGGGCGTTGATCCCCTGAAGCTGGAGAAGCCCGTTGCGATTGTAGCCGGCATCGGCGGTGCGCGCGTAGAGCGTCTGCGCGTAGATCACCGCCGTGCAGATGATGAGCCCGATCGAAACGGCGAACTGGGCCACGACCAGGATGTTGCGGAGCCGCCCCGTTCCCTGGGCCTCGGCCGCCGACTTGTTGGCCTTGAGAACCTGCGCCGGCTGGAAGCGCGAGAGGTAGAAAGCGGGATAGAGCCCGCCCACCGCGCCGACGGTCAGGACGAGGAGGGCGATCGGAAGAAGCACTCCGTCGCCGCCGAGGTAGCGAAGCGCGATGTCGGCATCGAGGAACTTGTTGAACAGCGGAAGGAGAAGCTCGACCATGGCGAGGGCGAGCAGCATCGCCAGCGCGGTGAGGAGCATCGATTCGCCGATGAACTGGGCGATGAGCTGGCGCCGGCTGGCGCCCAGCACCTTTCGAAGCGCCACTTCACGCGCCCTCTGCGAGGCGCGCGCCGTCGCGAGGTTGGTGAAGTTGACCACCGCCATGGCGAGGGTGAGCAAGGCGACGATGGCGAAGGTGCCGATCGTCCGCGCGTCGTTTCCCGGGGTCAGCGACGCGCGCTGGGCGTGGCCGAGATGGATGTCGCGGACCGCCGCCAGGTGCCAGTCCTGCGAATCGCCGGGATTGGTCTTCTCGCCGCCGCCCTTGTCGTCCGGGATGTTGCGCTTCTCCCAGGCGGGGAACTGACGCTCGATGTCCTCGGGCTTCGCGCCCGGGCGAAGCTTGACGTACCACCAGCCGCCCTGGTTGCCCCATTCGGTGAGGAAGGTCGGCTGGTCGGCGAAATAGCTTTGCGGGTCGAAGCGGGCGACGATCCCGAGGTTCAAATGGGTGTTCTTCGGGAGGTCCTTCATCACCCCGCCGACGACATAGTCGACCGTCTTGCCCTGGCTCACCAGGGTCAGGGTCTTGCCCAGCGCATCCTCGTTGGGAAAGCGCTTCTTGGCCTCGGTCTCGGTGAGCACCAGGGCGTTCGGCCGGTCGAGCGCCGTCCTCGCCTCGCCGCGGACGAACGGCACCTGGAGAATGTCGAACAGGTTTCCGTCGACGAAGTTGAAATGGTCGGCGAGGCTCGGCTCGCCATGCTGCATGACGACCGCGCCCGCCGACGCCATGTAGACGCCTTTCTCGACTTGCGGAAAATCCTTCATCAGCGCCTTGCCGGAGGCGTAGCTCGCCATCTGCAGGGCCATTTCCTCCCCGCCATTGTCGGTCGCCTTGTACCAGTCCTGGAACTGGTAGGCGCGCTCCGCGCCCGGCATCCACGCGTCGTAGCTCGTCTCGTAGCGGACGTAGAGGAGGATGAGCAGGCAGGCGGCGAGACCCAGCGCAAGGCCGAAGATGTTGATGAAGGCGTAGGTCTTGTTCTTGGCCAGCGCGCGAAGGCCGACGGTGACGTAGTTTCTCCACATGGCGTTGGTCCTATTCGTAGCGCAAGGCGTGGATGGGATTGAGGCGGGCGACCCGGAAGGCGTGGCCGGCGACGGTGCCGATCGCGATCCCGAGGGCGAGCAGCCCGGCGAGGACGAAAGGCCCGGGCGTGAGCGCGATCCGGACGTCGTAGCCGTTCAGCCAGTCGCGCATCGCCCACCACGCCACCGGCCAGGCGACGAGGTTGGCGACCACCACCGGCTTCGAGAATTGCCAGGTCAGAAGCCGGACGATGTCGCGGATCCGGGCGCCGAGCACCTTGCGGATCCCGATCTCCTTGGTCCGCCGCTCGGTGGTGAAGGCGGCGAGGCCGAACAGGCCGAGGCAGGCGATCAGAACCGCGAAGCCGGCGAAGCCGAGGAAGATCGCCGCCCGCGCCCGCTCCTGCGCATAGGCCTTGGCGACGAGGTCCTCGGTGAAGTCGGCCTCGAAGGGCGAATCGGGCAGGAACCGGCTCCACACATGCTGGAGCCCCTCGCGCACCTGCGACGGGACGGCGCCGCGATAGCGGACCAGGATGAGCGAGGTACGGGTCGGATCGTAGCCGAAGATGAGCGGCTCGATCTCGTCGCGCGCGGTTCGGATCCGGGTGTCCTCGACCACCCCGACGATCGCGCAGGGCACCAGGTCGTCGCCGTCGACGCTCACCCGGACGGACTGGCCGACCGCCGCCTGGGGACTCGCGAAGCCGAGCTGCCGAGCCGCGCGCCGGTTGACGATGACGTTGAGACCGCGCTCCATCAGGCTCGGGCCCGTCGCCGCCTCGGCGCCCGGAGCCGGCCGCGGGATCAAATCCTTCGCCTCCCGCTCGCCGAGCAGCCGACCGGCCAGCAGCCGCATTCCCATCGTCGGGAAGAAGTCGGGATCGGCGCGGTAGAAGCCGATATCCGTCTCCTCGTTGGTAGCGTCTGATTTCGCCGTCATGATCGATTTGTTGTGCGCGTCGGCGACTCCGATATTGCTCCGGGCCACGCCCGCGACGCCCTTGATCCGCGACGCCTCGAGTCGGAACGCCTCGTAATTGCCGTCGCGGGTCAGGCGCGATCCGCCGCTTATCTGGATCAGCCCGTCCCGCTCGAAGCCCGGATCCGCTTTCTGCACGAACCGCGCCTGGGAATAGATCACGGTCGTGCAGATGATGAGGCCGATCGAGATGGCGAACTGGGTTACCACCAGGGCGATCCGGAGCCGGCCCGAACCGACCGTCTCCGCCGACGACTTGTTCGCCCGAAGCACCCGCGCCGGCTGGAAGCGCGACAGGTAGAAGGCCGGGTAGAGGCCGCCCGCCACGCCGACGAGGAGGGTGAGGAGGAGCGCGGGAAGAAGGAAGCCGTCGGCGCCGAAATAGCGGACCTTCAAGGCGATATCGAGCCAGGCGGAGAGCATCGGCGCGGCCAGCTCGACCACCGCCAGGGCGAGCAGCATCGCGATCCCCGAAAGGAGCAGCGATTCGCCGAGGAACTGCGTGACCAATTGGCCCCGCGAGGCGCCGAGCACCTTGCGGAGCGCCACTTCCCGGGCGCGCTGGCCGGCGCGCGCCGTCGACAGGTTGACGAAGTTGATGCAGGCCATGACCAGGATCAGCGCCGCGACGATCGAGAAGGTCGTGACGGTGCGCGCATCGTTGCCGGGCCGCATCGCCCCGAGCTGAGCCTCGCCGAGGTGGATGTCACCCACGTTGACGAGCTTCAAGTCCATGATGTCCGCCCGGCTCGCGGCGCGGCCGTCGATATTCTCGGACGGGATCGTCTTCTTCTCCCACGCCGGAAGCGCGGCGTTGATCGCCGCCGGATCCGCGCCCGGCCGGAGCTTCACATAATGGTAGGGCGCCATGTTGCCCCAGAGGCTCGAAGGCGGCGCGCTGTCCCAGATGTGCGGATCGAAGCGCGCGATCGTCGACAGCTCGAGGTGGCTGTTCTTCGGAAGCTCCCTGATCACCCCCGTCACCTTATAGTCGTAGGTGCCGGTGGAGGTGCGTTCGGTGAGGGTCCGGCCAAGGGCGTTCGCCGTCCCGAACTGCTTGATCGCCTCCCGTTCGGTGACCACGATCGACCTCGTGTCGGGAAGGGCGGTCTTCGCCGATCCTTGCACGAAGGGGAGCTCAAAGATGTCGAAGAAGCTCGGATCGACGTAGAGCTCGTCGACCCACACCGCCTGGCCTTCGCGGACGGTCGCGAGGCGTCCCGGCATGGCGACGCTCATTGCCTCGATCTGGGGGAAGCCGCCCGGAAGCGAGTCGCGGACCGGCACCGGGCTCCTCTGGTTGCGGGTGACCGGCTGGCCGGCTTCGTGCCAGGTCGCCTGCACCTGATAGATCCGGCCGCTGTCGGGAAGCCACTTGTCGTAGCTGGTCTCGTAGCGGACGTAGAGCAGGATCAGGAGGCAGGCGGCGAGACCCAGCGCAAGCCCGAAGATGTTGATCAGCGCATAGGCCCGGCTCCGTGCCAGCACCCGGTAGGCGACCGTCAGGTAATTGCGCCACATAGTGCCGTTCCTACTCGTAGCGAAGGGCGTGGATGGGGTTGAGCCGGGCGACCCGAAGCGCGTGGCCGGAGATCGTCCCCAATGCGATGGCGAGGGCGAGTAGGCCGGCGGCGAGGAACGGCGCAGGCCCCAGGTCGATTCGCGCGTCGAAACCGTTCAGCCAGTCGCGCATCAGCCACCAGGCGGCCGGCCAGGCGATCAGGTTGGCGACCATCACCGGCTTCGAGAATTGCCAGGCGAGAAGGCGCAGGATGTCGCGCACCCGAGCCCCGAACACCTTGCGGATGCCGATCTCCTTGGTTCGCCGCTCCGCGGTGAAGGCGGCGAGGCCGAACAGGCCGAGGCAGGCGATCAGGATGGCGAGCGCGGCGAAGATCGCGAAGGTGTTCCCCCGCGCCTCGTCGGCGCCGTAAAGCGCGGCGAGGCGGCTTTCGGCGAATTGCGACTCGAACGGGACCGCCGGCGCGTGGCGGCGCCAGATCCGCTCGGCCGCGGCCCGCACCTGCTCGGCCCGGGCGCCCTCGTAGCGGACCACAAGCCACCGATAGGCACCGCTGTCCCAATAGATGATCGGCTCGACCGGCTCGCGCACCGAGCGGAAGCGGCTGTCCCGGGCCACCCCGACGATCGTCGCCGGAACCAGTATGTCGTTCTGGAACATCGGGATCCGGATCTGCCGGCCGATCGCGGCCGCCGGATCGGCGAAGCCGAGCTTCCGGGCGGCGAGCGCGTTGAGGACGACGTTCACGCCGCGCCTCGCGATCCCCTGCTCGGCCGCGCCGAGGTCTTCCTGGTAGCGCATCGCGGCCGGATCGATGAACGCCTTGTCGTTGGCGAAGCGGGGCGAGAGCGGCCGGCCGGCGGCGAGCTTGATCTTGAGCACGTCGAAGAAGCTGGGCTGAACGCTGTAGAAGCCGAGCTTGACCGGGGCGCCGGCGCCGGGCGCCGAGACGTTGGTGTACAAGGTCCGGTCGGAGCCCGGCTCGATCATCGTCCCGGCGACTCCGGTCACCCCTCGGATCGCCGCGATCTCCCGGATGATCGAATCGCGTACCGGCAGGATCTCGGGCTGCTCGAGGCCCTTGATCTCGATCAGGCCGCGGCGGTCGTAGCCGGCGTCGACGCTCCGCGCGAACAGGGTCTGCTGATAGACGATGGCGGTGCAGACGATGAGCCCGATCGAGACGGCGAACTGCGCGACGACGAGCAGGTTGCGAAGCCGTCCCGCCCCCCGGGTCTCGGCCGCGGCCTTGCCGCCCTTCAGGATCGCCGCCGGCTGTGCCCGCGACAGATAGAAAGCGGGATAGAGGCCGCCGGCCATTCCGACCGCCGCGGTCAGCGCGAGGATCGGCAGAGCCAATCCGCCCGGCCCGACATAAGCGAGCTCGAGGTCCGAATCGAGGAAGGCGGAGAAGATTGGAAGGACCAGCTCGACGATCGCCAGTGCGATCACCATCGCGGCCGCGACGAGAAGCATCGACTCGCCCATGAACTGGGCGACGAGCTGGACCCGGCGCGCGCCGAGGACCTTGCGCACCGCCACCTCCCGCGCCCGGCGGCTGGCCCGGGCGGTCGTCAGGTTGACGAAATTGACGCAGGCCATGGCGAGGATGAGCAAAGCGACGATTCCGAAGGTGGCGATGGTGCGCAGGTCGTTGCCCGGCCGGTCGCCTTCCGCGCCGCTTAGATGGACGTCGCGGACGTTGACCAGCCGCCAGTCCCACTGCCTGCCGAGATCGCCACCGGCGACGTCCTTGGCGGGAACGTTGCGCTTCTCCCAGGCGGGCATGGCCGCGTTGATCGCCGCGATGTCGACGCCCGGCTTCAGCTTCACGTAGGCGGCGCCGTTGACGCAGCCCCAGGGGCACGGATTTTCCTCGGCCGAGCTGAACCGGCGGACGATGTCGAAATCGAGGTGGCTGTTCCTGGGAACGTCCTCGAACACGCCGGTGACCCGAAGGTCGTAGGTCTTGCCCTCGCGGACGGTGGTGAGGGTTCGGCCGACGGCGTCGATCGTCCCGAACTGCCGCATCGCCTGCGAGCGGCTAAGCGCGACGGAGTCGACCGTCTTGAGCGCCTCCGCCCCGCTTCCGCGAAGGAAGGGAATGCCGACGATGTCGAAGAAGCGCTCGTCCGCCGCGTGGACGGGCATCCGCGCCGGGACCCCGTCCTTCATCACGACGATGTCGTCGGCCTCGAGCTTCGAGACCGCCTCGAACTGGGGGAAATCCTTGGCCAAAGCGGCGGCGACCGGCTGGGTCGAGGCCTGCATGGCGGTGCGGGCGCCGGTGCTGTCGTCGATACCGACCGTCTGCACCTGGAAAACGCGATCGGAGTCCGTGATCCAGCGGTCGTAGCTGGTCTCGTAGCGCACGTAGAGGAGCAGCAGGAGGCAGGCGGCGAGGCCGATCGCCAAGCCGAACAGGTTGATCAGCGCATAGACCTTGTGCCGGATCAGCGCCCGGGCCGCGACCGTCAGGTAATTCCCCCACCGCTTCAGCATTTCAGTCCTTTCAACCCTCTCCCCCATGGGGAGAGGAAGAGCCGCCGAAGGCGGCGAAGGAGAGGGGAAGTCCGTTCGGGTTCGGCCCGACTTCCCCTCTCCCCGACCCTCTCCCCGCAGGGGAGAGGGGGCTAAGGCTCACGCCGCCCGCCTCCGCTCGATCAGGATCTTGCCGTCGAGCATGTTGACGACCCGGCCGGCATAATCGGCGTGGCTCGGCGAATGGGTGACCATGACGATAGTCGAACCCTCGCGGTTCAGCTGCTGGAGCATCTTCATCACCTCCTCGCCATGCTGGGTGTCGAGGTTGCCTGTCGGCTCGTCGGCGAGGATCAGATTGGGATTGCCGACCAGGGCGCGGGCGACGGCGACTCGCTGCTGCTGGCCGCCGGAAAGCTGGCTCGGCCGGTGCTTGGCGCGATGCGCGATCCCGACCTTGTCCATCACTTCCTCGACCCGGCGGCGGCGCTCGGCGGCGGCGACGTCGTGGTAGAGAAGCGCGAGCTCGACATTCTCGCGCACCGACAGCTCGTCGACCAGGTTGAAGCTCTGGAAGATGAAGCCGATGTTGCGCTTGCGGACGTCGGCGAGCTTCCCCTCCGGCAGCCCGGCGACCTCCTGGCCGTTGAAGACGTAGGAGCCGCCGGTCGGCGAATCGAGCATCCCGAGAACGTTTAGAAGGGTCGACTTGCCGCACCCGGACGGCCCCATGATCGCGACGAACTCGCCGTCGGCGATGTCGAGGTCGATCCCGTCGAGCGCGGTCGTCTCGACCGTGTCGGTGCGGTAGACCCGCGACAATTCACGCATGGTCAGCATTGAAGAGGCTCCTTCTTCACGTGTCGAGGTCGAGCCGATCCTTGTCGGCGAAACCGGTATAGGGCGAGGTGATGACGCGCTCCCCGGGCTCCAGGCCCTCGAGCACTTCGATGAAGTCGGAGTTTCGCCGGCCGAGCCGGACGTTGCGCTTGATCGCGCTGTGGCCGTCCGGCGCGACGACGAAGACGAACGCTCCGCCGGTCTCGTTGTAGAAGGCGCCGTTGGGGATCAGCAAGGCGGGGGTCGGATCGCCGAGCGTCAGCTTGACCTGCAGGGTCTGGCCGCGGTTGAGCTCGGCCGGCTCCTGGCCGAGGAATATGAGGTCGACGTCGAAGGCCCCGTTCCTCACCTGCGGATAGATTTTCGCGACCTTGGCGCGGTAGGTCTTGCCGCCGACGTCGACGGTGGCGACCTGCCCGGGCTGGACCCGCCCCAGGTAGAATTCGTCGACGCTGGCGACCAGCTTGTTTCGCCCCGCGCTGTCGAGCTGGCCCAGCCGCTCGCCGCGCTGAAGCGACTGGCCGACTTGGATCGAGAAGGCGGTGAGCTGGCCGTCGACCGGCGCCCGAAGGTTGAGCGCGTCGAGCGTCGCGCGAGCGATGGCGAGGCTCTGGCTAAGCGACGCGTTGGACGCACGAAGCTGCGACAGCTGGCTCGACTGAAGCCGCTCGTCGGTGACTTGCGCGCGGCTAAGCACCTGGGCGCGCCGGGCGTTGGCCTGATATTCGTCGCGGCTGTCGTGATAGGCCTTGGCGGGGATGAAGCCCTTTTCGGCGAGCGGCTTCTGCATCTCGTACTGGCGGCGCGCCTTCTCGGCGGCGAGCTGGGCCTCGATCACCGAGCGGCTGTCGTTGGTGCGGGTCTGCGCGAGGTTGAGCTCCATGTTGCGCATCGAGTTGATCTCGCGCGACACGTCGGCCTGGCGGGCGAGGACGTTGAGCTGCAGGTCGGAATTGGACAGCTCGGCGAGGAGTTGCCCCTTCCTCACCATCGCTCCGTCCTCGACGTAGAGCTTCTCGACGCGCCCGCCCTCTACCGCGTCGAGATAGACGGTGACGAGCGGGGTGACCCGCGCGCGCAGCGGCAGGAAGTCGTCGAAGCGGCCCTTCTCCACCGTCGAAACCGTCACCCGGTCGGCGGCGACGCTCTGGCTGTTGGCGCTCGGCGCGAACCACCAGAAGAGCAGAACGGCGAGGACGAGCGCGCCGGCGGCGAGGCCGATCTTCAGCTCCTTCCGGAGGCCCTTGCGCTCGACCACGCGGTCCATTCCGCTGCCGCTCTGCGCGCCCGAAGGCCCTTCGTTCTTCTGCATCTTGATTACGCTCATCTCCACCTCACGCCGCCCGAGCAGCAATCATCGTGCCACCGAAGCGCTCGTGCGCCCTGGCGCGGTCCGCCGCCGCGGACTGCCTCGCTGTACGATATCGGACATGGCGATGTTCGGACATGGACATCGGCGGCGCCTAGAGGTGCATGCTCTCACAGCCCATCGCCAGGCGCGCGCCGCCGTCGCAGGACGAGGCGGCGAGCGGCAATGCCGCCGGCGCCGCGGCGGCGCGGGCGGAGCCGACCGGCTCGAGCGCCGACATCGGCATCAGCACCGCGACCAGCGCCCAAAGGGCGGCCGCCATTCCCAATTTCAGCTTGCGCATCGTCTTCCTCCCGGAGCGGATCGTCGCTCCCGGTCCCTCTTCAGCATCAGCCGTGCCAAGCGGCGAAAGTCTCGGTTTTCCGCCATTCCCGCGTCTGCCCGGGCGCCCTCGTCAGTCCGCTTCGCAGCCAGCGCGTTCGGCCTCGGACGGTCTCGTGTCCGATGCCGGACGCGCTGGCACGATTGTTGTTTGTCCCCCTACGAACATTGTAGGAGGGACTAGTGGGTCGGGAGGGGAAGCCATTTTCGCGCTGCGTCGTCATCGACGACGATCCCGACATCCTGCTCTCCGCGCGGCTTCTGCTGCGCGACCTGTTCGGGGAGATCGCCGCCTTCCAGTCGCCGGAGGAGGCGATGCCCGCGATCGACGGCTCGGGCGCCGACGTCATCCTGCTCGACGCCAATTTCGGGCGCGGCGCGACCGACGCGGCCGAAGGCTTCCAATGGCTCGGCGAGATTTTGAGCCGCGATCCCGATGCGATCGTGGTGATGATCACCGCCCATGGCGGGGTCCAGATCGCGGTCGAGGCGATGAAGCGCGGCGCCACCGACTTC
>Ga0207649_10001167_pt1 | contig 15838 bp, 28 predicted proteins | sample KBSC43metaG_FD_184317 | JGI IMG/M metagenome (GOLD analysis project Ga0207649, IMG submission 184317) | Corn rhizosphere microbial communities from Kellogg Biological Station, Michigan, USA - KBS C4-3 metaG (SPAdes) (version 2) | ecosystem: Host-associated > Plants > Roots > Rhizosphere > Soil ... | reverse complement strand
ATGGCCGTGGTAAGTTGCGAAAAAAGCTCTGCTGATGGGTAGCCCACTTGCTCGATTTTGATGATAGGCGAATTCATTTTATCAGCTAACGCCAAGCTCTGTGACCCCGATCAGGCCCACAACTCAGATGGCGTATGGATAGAAGTGAAAGACGGTCGTAATCGCAGACGCGTCGCGGCTAGGGGTTCGCTGCAGCGTCTTGTTAGCCTGTATTTAGTAAACAGGATCTTCGTCTAAAGCAGATTGAATTACGGGGGCGTCGAGGTTGTATCTCCTCAGAATTGCTTCCGTAAGCTCCTGGATCCATTTTGGAGAATTGGGGGCGAGATAAATGGAATCCAAGAGGGACTCTAAATCTACTTTGGCATTAATTCCGCCAACTATGGTGTCTTTTGAGAAATCTAATGAATTTGTGTCATCAGAGAGTGGACTGTGATGAATAATCGCACGCAGTTCTTGCTCGTGAGCGAAACTCAGACGTTTGTGGGTGAAAAGGTTAAATATATTTCCCTCTGGCATGAAGTCAGTGGCGTAGTTGATATATTTAACTGTTCCTATGTATATATCTTCTGTGGCGTTCTTCAGAGACGCCTCAAGTTTATTATAGGTGGAACGAATGGCTATGCCTTCATCGCTCTTAAGATATAATTTCCACATCGCAGCAGACTCGTGATAGTTCATATGCCAGCAGCTTATGGCAGTGTAACGTCGCCACTGTCTCGTATGCTCGGAAATATTTTTAAGCATCGATTCGCTCTTCTCACTCGGGATCATCGAGTAAATCTGAGGACGGAGAATGACGTTCAATTTCGCGAATGATCCTTCGAATCGATCTTCAAAGGAATCGGCGCGCGGGAAAAAAAGCGTTTGAGTTTCAAGTAAATGAATGAATTTAGTGAAATCGACATATCTCCAGATGGGAATGTTCGAATCGGAAGGCGGAGAGAAGTTGGGATGTTCTTTTACCATAGGCTAACGCCAAGCTCAGCTGCCCCGATCAGGCGCACAAGCTCTGGAGTGATGTGGATGGAGAGGAAAGGCGGTCGTAATCGATAACGCGTCGTGGCTAGGGGTTAGCTGCAGCGTCTTGTTCGGCTTATTTTGAATGCTTCTCTTGAAACAAAACTTGTAAATTCTCATATAGCTCTTTGTCTGACCAATCGCAATCTGCCGCTTCATAGGCTTCGAGCACCTTATTCCAAACATCCTCATCCGTAGACATAGTCACAAATTGCTCGCCCAATATTGTTAATGGGCCTAGATCGTAAATGACAGGATCGAATTTGTAATCCCTGGTAGATCCTACACCATTAGATATAAAGACGCTCTGAAGAAGCCACAGGCGATGTGCATTCAGTGTCTTCGGATCATAGTCTGCAGTTAAATTGCTATGCTTGTGAATTGACTGAAGCAAAGCTTTTAAAATGTTTAAGTCGGGAATCATTGTTTTCTCCTTTTTGGCCGTTCGCTAATGACAGAAAGATGTGTTGCTCTCATTCGATTGTGAGTTTTTCTATATCGAGTAAAATGCGATGTTTCCTGCTAACGTCCCGAATTACTTTGCTGCCAAGCTCTTCTGCTATTTCTTGCTCAAACATCTGATTCCGAGCTTTTCGAGGGTTGGAAACGTAAAACCACTTTGCACTCTCCGGACCTAGTATTGGAGAGATACCCAAATCGGCCATTGTAAATGCCAGCCAAAAAGGGTCGTATCGAGAAAGTGCAGCAACATCAAATACAAAATTAAGTTGGTTCAATGCGACAATACGAGCGTAGTGCTCAAGCACCTCGGCTTTCTTGGTTTCTGAAAGTTGTCGGAAAGTGTGAACGCCAACAAAAGCGTTCCAAAGTAGCATATATCCATCTGTATGTGGTTGCCAGAAGCGAAACAGGCCCATTGTTATTTTCGTTTTAAGCAGGCTGCTGCGAAGTGGCAGCCTGCTCATTCTTTTCAGGGTAGGGTGGTGTTGCCGGGATTGCGGATCGTTGAACTAAAACCGCGTGTAGCTTTTTGCCGTGGTGCTGCTCTGAGCACGACGGCAAAATGCGTTTAACGAGGCGGGGTATTGCATTTTCAGGAGCGGGGGAATCGTTTTTCTAATCGGTAAGCAGCTTTTTTGCGGCGCTCTGGCCGCAAATATGCTGCACGCTGAATTAAGGCCGCGCCTTGCAGCAAGTTTATAATTATAGCCGAACGCCAAGCTCAGCTGCCCCGATACGACGGACAACTCAGATGGTGGGTGAATGCAGGATGGGCGGTCGTATGAAAAGCTAACCCCTAGCTTCTAGGGGTTAGCTGCAGCGTCTTGTTGGGCTTAATTGTATCGCACTATAGCCTCGTTAATAGCGTCAACAACCTTTTTGATATAGGAGCGGTCTTTAGATGCTAACGCTTTCGCTTCTCCCGAACTGCTAGCTATGCTCACATAATAAACATTCTTGCTAGCAATAAACCATAAAATGCCAGCCCCTACCAAGATTAAAAATATCATAAGTCCTCCTATGAAATTAGCTCCGCCCTCATTAACTATACTTCCAAATAAAATCAACGGCCCGACAATAACTAGGATCGTTGCACAGCCGCGTTTGGCGGGTTCCACTGTCGTTTTTACTGAAGTTATATTTCTTAGAGCATATGTCGTTTCGCTGATGATGAGTCGGCTGGTCGTGACAGAAACGTTCTGGTCTGTGTAGATAACTTCTTCTGACATTCTTTTAGCTGGTTGGCGCGTGGAATTCGGAAATGGAATCACGAACGGTCTATTACAAGAAGGACAAACCGACTTTGTTCCGAAAAGATCATCTGTTGCGGACATTCTCTGACCGCAGTGGATGCATTCAAATTTATAGTCCATGGTCGTAAAAGCGAATCATTTAATAGCCCAACGCCAAGCTCAGCTGCCCCGATCAGGCTCGCAAGCTCTAAAATCAGTGTCGATGCAATCCGCACGTTCGGAACAAAATCGGCCCGGTTGCGACTAGGGGTTAGCTGCAGCGTCTTGTTGGGCTTATCTTTTGAGAGTTCTGAGTCCGCAAACTTTTTCGATGAATGCAAAATCTCTATCCTTATGATGCACAAAGCAGTCATGTTCAAGCGCACATGCTGCGATCAAACAATCAACGGAGCTGCGAATAGTATATCCTTTGCTTCTGCAATCACGAAATACCTTTGCGGCTAACTTGTAAGTTGATCGTTGAGGGAATACTTCAATAAATGGTTCAAAGTGATTTTCGATTGCGTTGGCGTCGCTATCGGTCGCGCAGCCTTGCATGAGTTCCTGCAAGATTACAGATGTGAAAGCAATAGACTCCTCTTCATTTAGAATGGAGGAAACGACCTCCACCTCGGGAGTTTGGCGTCCAGCTAGGAAATCAATCCAAACGCTGGTATCGATCAGAATCATTAGAAGCGACTCTGACGCATCAAATCAAGATTACCTTCCCAGCGAATCTTTCCTTGAAGCTCTAGAATCTTCTTTTGGTCTTTGCGGCGAATGAATTCTCGTAAAGCCATGTTAACGAGATCCTTCTTTGTGCGAAGGCCTGAGAGTTTGAGTCCTCGCGATACCAAGGAGTCATCGAGATCGATATTCGTGCGCATATGTGCATGAAATCACAGGAGAGGTGTATGTGCAAGAGTTTTTTATAGCCCAACGCCAAGCTCAGCTACCCCGATCAGGTGCTGAACTCTGGCTGTGATGTGGATGGAAAGGAAAAACGGTCGTAAGAAAGTAACGCGTCGCGGCTAGGGGTTAGCTGCAGCGCCTTGTTAGGCCTGCCTTTTGTATCTTTTTATAATTCGGTCGATGGAAAGAGAACGCCACTCCAAAATCGCTGTTTCTGCCTTCTCAATTTGATCGGTATCAATGTCTTCGATATTGCCGACATCTCTAGCATAATAAATTAGAGCCTTTTGAACTCCCAAATGCGCTTCGCGGACATCTTCTGCGGCTTGATGAATTTTCGTAGCTTCGCCGGAGGCCTCGACTAAATGAATCAATGCAGCCTCGCGCTTGTGAAGAATATCATACTTTTTCGCGGGATATGATCGTCGCACGTAAGCAGTCATAATTGAAATGGCCTAACGCCAAGCTCAGCTAACCCCGATCAGGCGCACAAGCTCAAAGTGTGGTGTTGATGCAGGCCGGACGTTCGGAACAAAATCGACGCGTCGCGACTAGGGGTTAGCTGCAGCGTCTTGTTAGCTCTTCAGAAATAGTTGGAATAGAAGAACGTATGAAATCCAAATTTGCGATTTTCGGTGAAGCTGAATTTAAAATCGTCCGTGTATTTCTTGTCATTTGCTTGGTAAGAAAGTCGGATATGATATGCGCCCAACGGCAATTCGGATGGATAGCCTCCCATAGAGACGAAGGCATAACAAATATTATTAGAGGTATTATAGTCGCCCTCCCACTGAGAAAAGGGAACGTCCAAAACTTTTGGAGGAACTGAGTCAATGAGCTCTGCTTTGATATCACTTATTGTAAGTTTTTGTTTCGTGCTGTAATTGCCGAGCTCCCATCTAACTTGAAATCCATTTGCGATGTCATTGGGTGCTAAAAATCCGGGAAAGGAGGATCCTCTCGGTCCAAAACATCGAATGGCACTAAATGAGACAGTGATCGGAGGGTGTTCAATCTCAGTTTGGCCTTCAAGTTTGTCGAAGCGATCAATGCGAAAGGCACAAAGACCTAGCGCAAACGGAAAAATTAGTAGCGCGGCAACGATGATCGCTACCACGATAAGGAAATTACGCATTTATAATAGAGCTAACGCCAAGCTCAGCTGCCCCGATACGGCGGACAACTCAGAAGGTGGGTGAATACAGGACGGACGTTCGTATGAAAAGCTAACCCCTAGCTTCTAGGGGTTAGCTGCAGCGTCTTGTTCGGCTGAATTTCTAGGGTCCAGAGTAGGCCCATTCAAAAAAGTTTATAGATGCTATGCATCCCGTCAAAATTAAGAGGGATAGGGCTGCTAGAGATGCTATAAATGCCTTCCGATGGTCGAAAGCTATAACGAAAAGTGATAGAAAGCCAAGTGCGCCTAAAAAGAGAGCTGATAAAAAAGCCGGCCCCTTTTGCAGTCCCGCTGTCAGCCAAGCGAGACTCACAGATACGATTATTGGTGAACCTACAAATAATTGAATCCGTTGCGTGGATTCATCGTCGTCTGGCATGAAGGATCTTGGAAGAACTTGCAGAAGAATAACGCCGATAAGCCAGACGGAGACCAAAGCACAAAGACGCCGCGGAAAGGTCTGATTCATTTTTATAGCCGAACGCCAAGCTCAGCTAACCCCGATCAGGCGCACAACTCAGATGGTGCATGGATGGAAAGGAAAGACGGTCGTAATCGATAACGCGTGGCGGCTAGGGGTTAGCTGCAGCGTCTTGTTAGGCTGTATTTAGTCTTTTCTTCACAGAAGCAGGAAACTCAAAGATAATCTTTAGAAGCATCTCCACAAATGATATCAGTTCTTCTGCCTCTTCGCGTTTCATAAGTGCAATCTCATGATTTGCTTCGTTCCCTTTTGTGCGGATATGATCGACCCAAGGTTTGGCGTCGGGTGGCACATAATTCTTTTCAGACAAATATTCCACGTAGTAGGTGAAGGGTTTATTCGGTTCGGCCGCCTTTGAAACTGCGATATGCATCAAGAGTTTTCGGCAGGCAAGAACGGCTGCTGTATATGCACTCGCAGAAATACACGCTCGTGCTTCGTTGTAGAGTTCCGCTACCGAAGCATCGCTGATATCCTGAACCGCGCTCCCAAAAGAACTTCCGGGATACTGCTTTTCGTCATCGTCGATCAATGTAGGACGTGAGCATTTATGGCAAATATAAATAATGGCATTGGCCAACGAAGAAGATCCAAAATAGCCTTTTTCTGAGGCTATATCCGATCCGCAATAGCCACATGTATAACTTTTCGGAGGAAGGGTGGTGGGAGCTGGCGACTTCCAGTCGATTCTATAGTTGCTCATAAATTGATTAGCCTAACGCCAAGCTCAGCTGCCCCGATACGACGGACAACTCAGAAGGCGGGTGAATGCAGGACGGACGTTCGTATGAAAGCTAACCCCTAGCTTCTAGGGGTTAGCTGCAGCGTCTTGTTCGGTCTTTGTTTTTTTAGCTAAACCTTCGATTTTATTCTTTTCGCGCTGAAGAGATTTAATGTCCTCACTGTATTTAGTGAGTTGATCTGCTAACGCGCTTGAAACACTGTCGCCACAGATCAGTTCGTAACCTTTTGGAACTTTTTCGAGAAGCCGTTTATAGTCTTTTCGAGATTGTATGAGTCTCTTTTGAATTTTTGGAATTTCGTCGTTTAATACGGTGATCCGCTCGTTGATGACCGACAACATCAATTGAGTCTCAGATGTGACCTCGCTTTTTGCTGGCTGTGAACGGGCTCCTCCAATGATGGAGGCAATTATGAGAACAATCGTAGTGAGAAGCTTATTCATTATATGACCGAACGCCAAGCTCAGCTGCCCCGATCAGGCCTACAACTCAGATGGCGGGTGAATGCAGGAGGGAAGGTCGTATGAAAAGCTAACCCCTAGCTTCTAGGGGTTAGCTGCAGCGTCTTGTTCGGCCTTCTTTAATTTAAAATAGAGTTTGATCGCGGCAAAATATGGAATCAGGAGAAATACGATCGTGATTCCGACGGCCACGTATGAATGTCCGTGAGACAAAGGAATAGTGATGTCTGAAACTATAACACTCAAAAATCCATATAAAAACATCCAACCTATACTTTTTAAAATAGAAGTCTTAATGTCTCGTTTAAATCGAACGCGAGAATTGATGAATGAGTAGAGAAAGACTCCGCCAAATGAAATTGCGAAAAAAAACAATAGTTGAACAACTACTTTGACGATTTCGAACGATGTCATAATTATAGCCGAACGCCAAGCTCAGCGAACCCCGATCAGGCGTTCAAACTCTGGCTGTGCTGTGGATAGGAAGGAAAAACGGTCGAAAGAAAGTAACGCGCCGCGGCTAGGGGTTCGCTGCAGCGTCTTGTTAGGCCTGCTTTTCTTGCCACGAGTGGTCGGTAAAATACTGATAAGACGAAAAATAGGTTGAATGTGCTTTAGTTGCTTTGCACTTCGGACAACCTCCAATGGAGTATGAGCCTCCACAATGGCAAGCTGGTAATGGAGTATCGTCATAGCCGGACTGTAGCCACACATCCCCGCAGGATGAGCAGACAGCCGGGAATCGATCATCGAATCCAGATTGCGCAAATCCAATGTAGTCCGTGTTACACTTATCGCAGTTATATCTGATTGCTGAGTCAAATGGACCTCGCATCTGAACCAAAAGTGCCCACTCTGGCCTTTTAAATAACGCTAGAGTGTCGTCGCTATGAGAGTTTGCAATGTAGTGACTTAAATTCTGAATGGGGCTGAGAGCTTCAAGTCTACCTGGAAAATACGAAAAAGCTCCTTTCCACTCACCATATAAATTGAAAAGGCAATATCCATCTTCTAAAGAGGGGGAGAGTTGATGAAGTGAATCAATAGCAGCGCTGTCGCCTGAATTCTGGGCGTCGAGTAAACGAGCGAAACTCTCGATCTTGGAAGTATTCATAATGGCCTAACGCCAAGCTCAGCTGCCCCGATCAGGCGTGCAACTCAGATGGCGTGTGAGTAGAAAGGATAGACGGTCGTAAGCGCTGACGCGTGGCGGCTAGGGGTTAGCTGCAGCGCCTTGTTAGCCCTACATGTTTTTGATCCACGCTTTACCGTGATTCCCCACAATAAACTTCACACAAGGAGTGTGCTCAAAAATAAGTGTTCCAATGTGATAGTTCGTTAAAACTATATCTTGTAGCTCTTGATCATCTTCTAAATTAATAACGGTCAATTCTTGTGCGCGCGCTTCATCACGATCAATTCTTCTGCCGTGACTTTTATGATTGTCGGATCTATTAAAGTAGTTGGCTACAGCATCAGACTTTGCTTGGACATCTGCGCGACCGCTGAAATGTCGTTTTGCTAACCAGCGGGAAACCATAGCCTCACCATAATCAAGAGCGTATTGGGCTTCTTGTAACAGTGCCGGGCCCAATGTCTGTAAGGCCGGCGCCCACACTGAAGCTGATTTTGGATCGGTCAGAATATCTTTTTTGGCTGAGTCGAATTGATCTACAATTGCGCGTGCCGATACAGAACGACCGCTAACTGGCATCTGAGGGTCAATTGGTCCTAACTGACTTTGCCTACCCATAATAAGTTGGTTTGCTGAAAGGGAAATCATGGTTCCAGCAGACATCGCGTATGTAGGAATCACGACTTCGATATCTGTAAACTTATGATGAAGATATTCGACAATGGTCTCAGTTGCGTTAGTAACGCCGCCAGGCGTATGAAGAATAAGCGTTAAGCCTTTGCTCCAATTCATGCCGTTCATTACCGCCATGAAGCCGTTGATATCCTCAGGAGATATTTGTAGAAATGCAGGAGCCACTTGTGGTTTTTGTAGAAAGCCAGAAGCGTAAAATAAAATGTTTCGTTCGCTTCGCTTTGTGCAAAGACGATTCAGCCATTCATTTTGTTTGGCGTTTAGCCAAGCGCCGCGTTGATTCGGATCGGGTAACGATCCGAATTCATTTGTAAGTTCGTTCCAGGAGGGCATGGAAGAATTCGTCTATTTCGTTGTGCAATAGCCTAGCGGCTTTTGCACTGTATAATCCGATGACGAGGGAGTTATGTAGTCTGCGAGTTCCGCAAAGGAAGCAGTTTGATTGATATCAACAAAACGCTCATATTGCTTTCGCGCTTCGTCCAATAGTGTAAATACGGCAGTGTCTTCTTCAGTTAGAACTCGTTTTTGGGGCATGTGGTGTGTTTTCATAGTTTTGACGTGAAATAAGGTAAAGCTTTTTCAAGTGCCTGCTGCGAAGTGGCAGGCACTCACTCTTTTCAGGGCTGAGTTGGCGTTGCCGGGAGAGCGGCGGGTTGAATTGAGGCCGCGCAGCTAGGCTGGCTGTGTGCCGCTCTGGGCACTCTGCCAGCCTAGCGGTAACGTAGCGGTTGTATTTTGGGAGTCAGAGAAATCGTTGCGGCAAATGAGGCAGCTTTTTTTGCGGCGCTCTGGCCGCAAAATATGCTGCCAGTGTGGAACTGAGAATCGGCGTCGCCGGAAAGTCATTAATTGTGGGCTAACGCCAAGCTCAGCTGCCCCGAACGGGCGCACAAGTCAGATGGCGGGTGGATGCAGGATGGGCGGTCGGATGGAAAGCTAACCCCTAGCTTCTAGGGGTTAGCTGCAGCGCCTTGTTCGGCTGCATTTATTTTCTGTAGTCGTCTAATGAAAATGGCTTTTTGCCGTGATGTCTGGTCTAAGCCACTTCCACCATAAAAGAGATATCGGCCAGCATGCTAAAATTCCAAAAAACATAGCTACTGTAGGATTTTTACCTCTCAGCTGGGCGTCCTTCCGAATCCAATAAATTGAATAGATAAACACCATGACGATTAGAAATATAAAAAATGGAGGGCCATCGAATTTCGCTCCGAAGAGATTGATCGAACTCTGAGTGCCAAACAGCCAATGTAGAAATTGCATTATATTTTATAGCCGAACGCTAAGCTCAGTGAACCCCGATCAGGCCCCCAAACTCTAAAAGTGGTGTGGATGCAAGCCGGTCGGTCGGAACAAAATCGGCCCGGTCGCGACTAGGGGTTCGCTGCAGCGTCTTGTTAGGCCTAATTCGATGAATTCAGAGAAATCTACTGAACTCTAATCTGAACTTTAGCCTCTCTTATCAATTCTTCTACAATCTCGATGGGTAAATCAAAATTGAAAGTCGTTATGGAAAACTGCCCACATGCGTCCCAAAATGTAACGGATGCCACTTTCTCTCGAATATCTTTGATGGTCTTAAAAAGTTCGATTGAGGAAAATCCATCCTGAGCGTTGTCGATACGTGAGGTCGAGTAAAGTTCAGTGCCCCATGTGCGGTTCATTTTGAAATAATGTTATGAGGATTTCCTGCAATCGGCGGATTGAATTGAGGCCGGTGGAGCGGATCGGAGAGTGTGTGGCTCTGCACACTCTCTCCGATCTGCGGAATGGCAGGTTTAATCGTTGATTTCAGAGGGGAGAAGCCGTTTTTGCGGAGGGCCGAGGACAGACTCCGCTCTGGGAGTCTCCGCAGGATCTCTGCAAATATGGCTGACCGAACCAAATCCACCCTCAGGAATTATGTATTTTAAAATGGCCTAACGCCAAGCTCAGCTGCCCCGATCAGGCGCTCAACTCAGATGGCGTGTGAATGGAAAGGAAAGACGGTCGTAAGAAAGTAACGCGAGGCGGCTAGGGGTTAGCTGCAGCGCTTTGTTCGGTCTTATTTCACTAAGAAGAAGTTGTGGAAAAATGTGAGAGCGGTTTGATCGCCGATTGCCCAAAGAAAAGTTCCTATTGCAGTGAGACAAAAGCCAAAATTAAATGCAATTTTGTCGCTTCGTAATTCGTGGTCCGAATATGGTGGTTCAGAATACGATCTTCTTATGGACTCTCGATTTAAAAATGCAAATCCAAAAAAACACCAAATCCCTCCTAATCGACTAATCATAATGGCGTTTTTCTGGCAGACAATATCATGAATCATAATTATGGACGCCAAGGCCCAAGCAGCGCTCCAAAATAAGTTTGAAGCGATGGCTTTTCTAAATAGTTGGTTTAACATAGAAAATTTGACCGAACGCCAAGCTCAGCTGCCCCGATACGGCGGACAACTCAGATGGCGGGTGAATGCAGGAGGGACGTTCGTATGAAAAGCTAACCCCTAGCTTCTAGGGGTTAGCTGCAGCGTCTTGTTAGCCTTGTATTCTGAAATTATCATATACTGCGAATGCACCGAAGCAATATGCCGGAAATGAAATCAAAACAGTGATCATGATACCGATATACTGAAGATAACTATTTTCTTTTTGAGTAAATTGAGAATCAGATTTGGCGTGTGTGACGTCACGATATGCACTCCAAGAATCCCAAATTACTGTGAAAGTCAGAATAAATATCAGAGATGAGCCGAATGTCTGTGCAACTTGAGAATGCCAAAACGATAGAATAAAAGCGATAGATGCAATCGCAGAAATAATATCAAAAAAGAGGTGCCACCACGGTTCGCGCTTCTGAAAGTCATCAAAAAAACCCGCGGCACAGAATATGACGAGAACGATCAAATAGGCGGATGACCACCAAGGCATAATAAAATGGGCTAACGCCAAGCTCAGCTGCCCCGATACGGCGGACAACTCAGATGGCGGGTGAATGCAGGAAGGACGTTCGTATGAAAAGCTAACCCCTAGCTTCTAGGGGTTAGCTGCAGCGTCTTGTTGGGCTGTATTTTGGTTGCTAAAGCGACGATTCGAGAGTCGATCCCGTGAAATAGTGAAATCTGTTCAAATGGATTCATGTTAAAAGAATTTTTTATTTCTGTTGAAGCTCCCAATTCCAGTAACAGTTGTGCAGCTTCAAAATGATTTTGAGAAATAGCATGATGGAGTGCAGTTTCTCCGTCCTCATTGATTGCGTTAATTTCTGCTCCTGCTGAAATTAATAACTGAATCGCTCTAGTGTCTCCGCGAACTGCGGCCACTTTTAAAGGACTGTTACCAAAATTTCCAAAAGAGTTAACATGAGGGATAGGTCTCTCAACAAATTCTGGAAGGTCAGAGATGTCTTCGAGAAATTCTTGGACGTTTTTCCACTGGGGGCGGGAAGAAGACATAATTATTATAGCCCAACGCCAAGCTCAGCTGCCCCGATCAGGCGACCAACTCAGATGGCGTGTGGATGGAAAGGAAAGTGGTCGTAATCGATAACGCGTGGCGGCTAGGGGTTAGCTGCAGCGTCTTGTTAGGGCTAATTCGCCTTTAGAAACGAGGTGAACTGGAAGGACGGCTTGAATACGTAGAATAGAATCCCTCTGAATCTCGCTTCCAAGTATATCCGATATGATCTTTGATAGACGAAATAGCGATTTTATCGATCGTTGAGTCGGTCATACTTGTGGTAACCATATAGTCTTTATAACTTGAGAAGATGAATCCTACGCGGTTTTGAAGATGGCGTATTTCTAAAACCGACTTTCCGTCGACAAGAAATTGTTCAAGATATTCGTAATCTTTAGCTCGTTGGGAATGATATCGATAATAAACCGTCTTCCCTTTTTCCTTTAGAGTGAAATAGCTTCCAATGGGAGTCTTATTATCTTTTGGTGAGTAAACAATTCCAGACGACGCTCCGTCGTCTGCGGACGCATGAAATGCGCTCAGCGAGAGGGTGCAAAATGCAATTAGTAGGATTTTCATAAAATGCCCTAACGCCAAGCTCAGCTGCCCCGATACGGCGGACAACTCAGATGGCGTGTGAATGGAAAGAAAGGACGGTCGTAATCGCTGACGCGTGACGGCTAGGGGTTAGCTGCAGCGTCTTGTTAGGTGCTTTCCGAGATATCCGCCGTCCGGCGGCTCGCCAAAAATAAAAAAATTGGGGCCAATGCTACCAAGACATTCCAGAAGCAATCCCCAAAAGCTATCTTGTCTCCAGGGTGACGAAGGAAAGTGAATAAATAAACTGTAATTCCAATATTAATTGCCGATGTGAAAAAGAACGTAGTTATAAAACTAGAAAGATGACGGTTGTTTTTGTGTCTCAGAGAGTGAACCAATATCATACAAGATGCGCTAAATGTAACTGGAACCGAGATAATATAATATACCGATGCCAATATCATCCAAACTGGAGGAACGGCTTGCGCAAAAATCATATTAAATGCACCTAACGCCAAGCTCAGCTGCCCCGATACGACGGACAACTCAGATGGAGGGTGAATGCAGGAAGGACGTTCGTATGAAAAGCTAATCCCTAGCTTCTAGGGGTTAGCTGCAGCGTCTTGTTAGCTGCTCCTATAAGCAATGTCTATTGCTTTGGAATAAAGATATACCTAGTAGAACTCCCGGAGGCAGAACTTGCAGCGTTTATTGCATCTACCTGTTGCTGCGTAGCATTGATCTGCTGCTGTCTTTGAACAGCTTGAATATACGCGGCATTTTGAGCTGCTTGTGCTTGAGCCGCCGCTGCCTGTGCTTGAGCCTCTGCCACTTGTTGACGGAGAGCAAAATAACTATCATCAGCAAAAGCCGCTGAAATCAAGGCCGAGAATGACACGATGAGAAGTGAAATTTTCATTGATGAGGTGGGGGTGTGGATGAATTTTCGAAAGAATAGTCAGGAAGGGACGATATTAACAACATTTTATGCAGCTAACGCCAAGCTCAGCTGCCCCGATAGGGCGGACAACTCAGATGGCGGGTGAATGCAGGATGGGCGGTCGTATGAAAAGCTAACCCCTAGCTTCTAGGGGTTAGCTGCAGCGTCTTGTTCGGTGTCATCGCAGTCGAGTGACCTTCTTCGTGAAAATATCGACAGTAAAAATACGATCCTTCTCATCCGATATCATCAAAATGCCATGTGCTTTATCCAATGAGAGTGAATTGATAAACACATCTTGGACATCTTGTTCTAGAAGTGGGTTGTAGGCAGTTTTATAGATCTGAACTCTCCATATGAGTTTGTCTTTGCCATCGCGAGCCTCGAGAAATCCGCCATTTTGAGGTGATTTTTCATCGAGAATAAATGGAGGCACTGAATAAATGATTCCTTTGAAGTGAACTGGTTTAACCTCAACTGGCTCCAGCCGCTTCGCGAAAGCCTGTGACGCCAGAATTACGGTGAATACAAGCGCGTAGAGGAAGCGAATCATGATTTTATACACCGAACGCCGAGCTCAGCTGCCCCGATAGTGCGCGCAACTCTAGATGGCGTGTGAATAGAAAGAAAAGACGGTCGTAATCGCTAACGCGAGGCGGCTAGGGGTTAGCTGCAGCGTCTTGTTCGGTCTTCATTGAATCAATGACGGATTTGCGAATCTGATCTGCATTACTGACAGAAAATTTGGATATAATACCGATATTTCTTTTGGCGGCCTCTTCGCGAGATAATGGAACGTAGATAGAACCTTCCAACTCAAAAAGTTCAGAACGTCCGTCCTTATGACGAATAGTGAGCATATGCGGATATACATCATTCGGGTATCGGCTGATTACAACATCTACGTTATCACTTCCGATTATTTTTTGGTTTTCGGAGTTGGCTCCGCAAAAACGAGCGAAAACAACGTTTTGATCGAAATAAATCTGTTCATATATCTGCTTGGAACCATTTGACTGAGATATTTCTAGTCGATCAAGAAGCAGTGTCTTTCCACGATAGTAGAAGGTTAAAAATGCTTTGCCGTCAGATGTAACCACATCACGAACAATAGTTCTTATAGAGGTATCGGCGTAGACCACATGGGCGCAGAGCCATACGATGCTGAAAGCGATGATGCGATGCATAATTAGAATGACCGAACGCCAAGCTCAGCTGCCCCGAGCGGGCGCACAAGCTCTAAAGAGCGGGTAAAAGCAAGAAGGGCGGTCGGATGAAGCAGCCGGGTCGCTTCTAGGGGTTAGCTGCAGCGACTTGTTAGGCCTGAATCTCTGATGCGGAGAGGTCTCGGAAACGCGCGGAAGCATCTCGGGAATGCGCGGAGAGGTCTCGGAAACATGCGGAAGCATCTCGGGAATGCGCGGAGAGGTCTCGGAAACATGCGAAAGCATCTCGGGAATGTGCGGAGAGGTCTCTGAAACGTGCGGAAACATCTCGGGAATGCGCGGAGAGGTCTCTGAAACGTGCGGAAGTATCTCTGAAATGCTCGAACAAGACCCGGAAACAGTCGGACGGTTCAAATCAAAGCCGGTGGAGCAGTTCAGAGAATGTGTGGCTCTGCACACTTTCTCTGAACTGCGGGAGTGCAGGTTTGATCGTTGGATTCAGAGGGGAGAAGCCTTTTTTGCGGAGGGCCGAGGACAGACTCCGCTCTGGGAGTCTCCGCAGGACCTCTGCAAATATGGCTGACCAAACTAAATCCAGCCTCAGAATTATGTATTTTAAATGGCCTAACGCCAAGCTCAGCTGCCCCGATACGACGGCCAACTCAGATGGCAGGTGAATGCAGGAAGGACGTTCGTATGAAAAGCTAACCCCTAGCTTCTAGGGGTTAGCTGCAGCGTCTTGTTAGCCTGCATTTTGAAACGCCCAATGCCAAGGTTCATATGCAATACCAAAGACATTATTCCGTGGATATGACATATGAAATCCGAAAAAGGCAGCTTGATCAGACAACCATTCAAACTCAGTTGTATGCTCGAATGACTCTGTTAAATCGAGTGAATCGGGTGAGCCAATGTCAATAGCGTTGCCGGTATGATGCTCGCTGAATCCTGGAAATGCACTAACGGAGAGAATGTCTGTCCAAGATATCCCTTGAGAAAGTTTACGTTGTAAAATCTCTTCTTGATAAGCGTAACTTCGGAAAGCTGAGACGAGAATTAGATTTAATCCGAAATCTGAAGCTGCGTTTTTCATGGATCGCCAAGCCTCAGCAGCCATTGAAGTAAGATATGCTCGGCGTCCTGCGGAGTCGAATCCCACGTCGACTAAAGAGGTGGCTTCTAAATATCGAGGCATCCGCTGGGCGTAATCCAGAGGAAGGGGCGGAAACTGCGCTAGATGCATTTTTATAGGCTAACGCCAAGCTCAGCTGCCCCGAACGGACGCACAACTCAGATGGCGGGTGAATGGAGAGGAAAGACGGTCGTAAGAGATAACGCGAGGCGGCTAGGGGTTAGCTGCAGCGTCTTGTTAGCTGTGTATTTGTATCTACTGCAGTTCAATACGCGGTAAAATGATGGGATCGTGCTCTGAG
>Ga0207649_10001155_pt1 | contig 15892 bp, 15 predicted proteins | sample KBSC43metaG_FD_184317 | JGI IMG/M metagenome (GOLD analysis project Ga0207649, IMG submission 184317) | Corn rhizosphere microbial communities from Kellogg Biological Station, Michigan, USA - KBS C4-3 metaG (SPAdes) (version 2) | ecosystem: Host-associated > Plants > Roots > Rhizosphere > Soil ... | reverse complement strand
GGAGAGCGCTGCAATGGCATTGCAGAGGTCAGGGGTTCGATCCCCCTCGGCTCCACCAACCCTTTCCGCAGGACTGAAAGAGCCCGCAGCGCCCGATGGCGCGGCGGGCTTTTTCGTCGGACCAATTAGCATTCCCGCGCTTGACCGTCCGTCTTAAAGTTTGAAGCTGCCGCGGTCGGCGTAGCCTTTGGGTTCCACCTCGAGTTGTGCAACTTGTACAAGGCGATGGCGACGACAGGAAAATTGATCTTTCAGACCCTGCGTAGAAACTTGGAGCCAAGCACCGTCCCGGCGCTCAAGCCAACCTGACGCGTAAGCGTCTCCCGCTAGAAATCCGGCCCATGCAGCACCGACCCATTTCTTGCTCTCCGGGGACGGCCAGGAGGCGACGTGAATTGATAACTCATCGTAGCCGGCATCATTGACTGATGCGATCGCTGGAATTCCCTCGATTTCAAACTCGAACAGATAGGGATTATGCCGACCATACCGATCCGGCTCGTGCCCTGGCCAGCGATTATCGCCAGGACGTATCGTGAATAGCCGTCGATCGATCGCAACATTGATGCCGGCAACCAGCATATTCCTCCACGAGCGCAACCTTGTAGCGCGTGTGTATTTAGTTTGCTTATATCCTGGGGATCTTGTGCGGATGACGCTGTTACCATCTGCATATCGAAGATTGTCGAATATGAGCCAGCGATCGCTGACGCCCATTTTTCGACCCGACACCGCAGCAAGTCGAGCAATAAATGCAGCTTCGTTCAGCAATCGATGTTCCGGGTCGTCCGGGCCGGACTCTCGGAGTGCCGCTGCCAACGAGATACCGGTTTTAAAGCCCAGAGCAGCTGCAAGAGCTTCAGACAGGTGCGAAGACTTATCTTTGGGAAATCGAGACATTAGGGCCCGTTTTACGTCGCGGATACCAGTCTCATTCAGCGGAATCGCTGCCATGGATCGTTTCCTTCACATACGGTCGATGTCCACGGATTACGCATCGGCCTAGAAGTGAAGGTCGATCAGTTTGCATCATTTATGTCCGCTTTAACCCCGTGGAAGGTCCGGCGAGACTGCCAAACTCAATACTCACTCAGCTGGGCTTAACGGTCAAGGGGGGGCGGGGTGACCTATTACAGTGACACGTGCATAAATCCCCAAATAACAAGTCGGTAGTGTTGCACGCGTCACCGCAATTTCAGCTCGCCGAACTTGCCTGACGCGGGGTCCGACAATCGTTCGCTGTACGCCTTTAACAATGCCATACAGGTCGTTATTACTCGGACAAATCAAGGGCCGAGGCAGGAAGTGGATGGGGCGAATCGTCGGTTGGCTGCCTTGCTTCCGGCCACATCCGGGTTGCCCGGTTCGCAGGTGCCGGCGCTGGCCGCTCCGAACCTCCACGCCGGGCTGTGGGTGAAGAGCGCACCGGAGTTAAGAAAAACAGGGAGAGAATGAATGACGCTATACCATCACCTGCGCACCGCCGCCGTCGCGGGGCTGCTGTCCATCCTGGCGCCGACTGTCGCTGGAACGGCTGCTCCAGCGGCTGCGACCAAGGATAGCGACAATGGGCCGGGCACGGTGCTGCAGCGGATCATGGTCCATGGCCGCTCGCTCGAAGGCAATCTGATGGGGGAATCGGCGGATCGCGAAACCTTTGTGATCCTGCCGCCGAGCTACGCCTCGCATCCGCGCCGGCGCTATCCGGTCGTCTATATGCTGCACGGCTATTCCTACGACTCCAATCGCTGGGTCCATGACGACGATATCGCGGAATCGGCGCGGGTCGATTTTGCCAGAGGGGCGCGGGAAGTGATCCTGGTCCTCCCCAATGCCAGCAATGCCTATGACGGCTCGATGTATTCGAACTCCGCCACGATCGGCAATTTCGAGGACTTCATCGCCTACGATTTGCCGCACTATATCGACAGCCATTATCGCACCATCGCCAACCGAGCGAGCCGCGGCCTGGTCGGCCATTCGATGGGTGGGTACGGCGCGGCGCGGATCGGCATGAGACATCCGGACATGTTCGGCGCGCTCTACGTCATGAGCCCTTGCTGCATGTCGCCGCGCGATGCGGGGCCGATCGATCCGGAGAACGAGGCCAAGCTCGCGGCGATCCGCACGCCCGCCGACGCGAGCACCCTGCCGCGCATGCTCAAGGCGCAATTGGCGGTCGCCGCGGCCTGGTCGCCCAATCCCGCCAACCCGCCGCTCTATCTCGATCTGCCGGCCAAGGACGGCGCGGTCCGGCCCGACGTGCTCGCGAAATGGGCCGCCAATGCGCCTTTGGCCTTTGTCGACCAATATATCGGCAATTTGAAGCAATATCGGGCAATCGCCATCGATGTCGGAGACAAGGATGGGCTGAAGGCCGATACGGTCAAGCTCCACACCATTCTCGATTCCTATCATGTCGCGCACAGTTTCGAGCTCTATGACGGCGACCATACCAATCGCGTTCGCACGCGGTTGCGCGACCTGGTGATTCCGTTTTTCAGCCGATCGCTGGCGTTTCCGTCGCAGCGTTGAACGGGCACTTGGTTCACGGTGACAGGGTTCACGGTGACAGGCGCATAAGTCCCTAAATAATAATTCGGTATTATTGTGCCTGTCGCCGTAATTACAGGTGAAAAGAGTATTTGTCCAAATTGGTGGTAATTGCTCTTGGAGGACGGGGCCTTTATCGATAGTTCTGTGGATCCAATCAGGGGGATCAACATGCGTTGTCGATCGGGTGTTGCCCGTCTAGTCATCGTTGTTATTATCATTCCTTTCATGTTGCAGGGCTGCGGGCGAATACGCGCGATGAGCCGCGTCGATCCGCTCACCATTGCTGTCTATCCTGGCGGTAAAAGCCCCAATGAATCAGGTAATCCCAGCAATGGTGTTGGGACGGCCGAAGAAAAGTGCAATTTGATCGCGGGTGCGGGAGGATATTTCGCGGGGGCCATCGATCTCGATTGCTTCAAGTTTCCCGAAGACCGTAACGACCGACAAGCTGCAAGAGTGCAAGATAGCGGTAAAGATGAGAGCACCCAGGTGCAGATCTTGGATACACGCGATCAATCGAAGAATGGCGTGTCGCAAACCGCAGAAAACTGTTCCACGCCCACTGGTCTTAAAGCCTATGCCCGTGCGGTAAGTTGTAGACGCGAACGCAATCGGCTCACAGCGCTATTGCTCAAGCATTCGGATGATATCTGCGTGCGGGAGATGGGTTCGCTTACTGCCGACCAGGCAGCGACCAACGCGTCGCTCAACATTCTGGCGACAGCCGCCACCACCACTGCCAACATCGTGACCGGTGACCAGGCGAACTCGATCCTTACGGGGGTTGGTACGCTCGCGACGGCAAGCCGCAGCCATATCGATGCCGATGTTTATCGCAATACCGTTGCCTATGCGGTTAGCCGAGCGATCTCGATCGAGCGCAAGCGGCTGCGCGACCTGATCGAGGCGCGATATGGTCAACCCGTGGATATGTTCACCGTCGACGACGCGATCCGCGCTGCGAACGAGTATCATGGCGTCTGTTCGTTTTACCGCGGTTTGGAACTCGTGCTGGCCTCGGTCGAAGGTGATCAGCGCACGCGCGATGCGCAACTGCGCAACGAGCAAATCGAGGAACTGGAGCGTCAGATCACGCGCTATCGTTCGTTGCTCGCCAACAAAACCGCAGGCGAGGATGCAACGGTCTACACCAGTAAGATCAAGGAACTGCTCGACCAAATCCAACGCCTGTCACTTATGGGAATGCCCGTAAGGTTTGATCCGCCGAACGAACCAGGCAAAGATGGATCAGGGCGACCCAGTCAGCCTGCGCCACAGCCTGGAACGCAACCTCAACCCAGCAAGTAGCATTTAAAGGCCATATTTATATTTACGCTGACGTGCATAAATTCCTAAATGCTAATGGGGTATTGTTGCACCCGTCACCGTAATTTCCCGTCACCGTAATTTCCGAGGCCAGCCAGTTCGCTCAGATGGCGTTATTGTGGCGTCGAGATTGCATCGTCGCCTCAGTCACGCCAAGCTGCACTATCCTTGACTTGATGTATCAACCGAAAAGGTGTCGGCCGGTGGCAGAATTATCTAGGTTTGAGGTCGACATTACGCCGAATCCTGCGGGGTATAAATCTATCAAAACGCTCCAATGGAGAGACGTTCCGGGGTTTTCCATACTAACCGGCCGGAATGGTTCGGGAAAAACCCAGCTACTCGAGATTTTAGCTTATTATTTAACAGGAACACGACCCAACCAAGGCGTGTTTGAAGTTAACGTAGCGATAGACGGCTTAGCTCTAGATGCCGATGAAGTAGGATTCGTCCCAAGTACAGGACGCTTCAGCGGTGGCGGATCATCAATAGAGCAAATGCAGAATACGAGACGGAGTTTCTACCAACAAGTTCGACAAATACACAGTTATCAGCACGATCCGGCGCAGATGGCTAGAGCACGACGTGCTGAGAAATTGCTGGGTGGACAGAATTGGGAAGTTATAACTAATAACGGACAACGAAGTTTTTCTGAAAATGATTCTGATGATCTTTTGGTAGACGTGGATGTTTCTGCAAGTCTTGCAACTATTTTTGTCGCATATAGGGTAAAGAGGGCCGAGGCAATTGAGCGTGGAACACCTGGCGTTGGCAAAGACGGGAAATCAATCGGACCGGCGCCTTGGGATATTGTCAATGAGTCATTGCAAGTTGCCGGATTTCCCTATGTTGTTTCGGATCCAACGAGAGTATCGTTCACAGATTACTACGAACTTTCCCTTGTTGATACGACGTCGGCATTGGAAATACGCCCGAGCGATCTCTCTTCTGGTGAGCAAGTACTTTTGCAGCTCACGTTGTGGTTATTCAGTTCCGCAAAGGATGGCGTCTTTCCGAAACTCTTGCTCTTGGATGAGCCCGATGCCCACTTGCACCCATCTATGACGGTGCAGTTTCTTGATGTGATATCGGAGGTGCTCGTCAGGAAACATGGAGTTCGCGTAATAATGACGACGCACTCCCCTTCAACGGTGGCGCTCGCCCCGGAGGGCGCCGTGTTTCAGATGGAGCGCGGCAGTCCAGTTGTTTCGCCGGTTACGGATCGAGCGGCTACAATCAACGTGCTGACCGCCGGCCTTGTCACGGTAAGTGCGGCGACGCGCTTCTGTTTCGTCGAGGACGAGGACGATGTCGCGTTCTACAACGCGGTGCTCGATATCCTGTCAGATGCGGGGCCGAGCAAAGACCCGTGCGCCATACGCAGTTCGCCGTCTCTTGTCTTCATTGCTGCCTCAGTAGGGCGAGGAGTTGAAAAGATCTCTGGTGGTAAGACGATCGTCGAGAAATGGGTTGATAAGCTCGATGCCCCGCCATTGAGTACAACGTTCGTAGGCGTGATGGATCGAGATCTAGGCAATCAACCGACCAACCGCGTCAGGGTGATTGGACGATACAGCTTTGAAAACTATCTGCTCGACCCGATCAACGTCTTTGGGCTCTTGCTCGAAAACGGCACCGCACCTGCAATAGGCGATGTCTCGGTAACCTCGGGCGATGAGCACCTCTTGCGATTATTACCTCCGGCCGCGCTCCAGGCAATCTCTGACGCTGTTACCGAAAAGGTTCAAACATTGAGTTCTTCCCTAATTGTAGAGCCCCGGGTACAAGTCGAATACACTCGGGGAAGTGTTATTGAAGTTCCGGCGTGGGTCGTTAATCATCGGGGGCATGATCTCCTATCGATGTACCAGCGAGCCTGGGGGGGTCATCAACTGATCAGTCCGCCCAGATTGGTTCGGTCGCTAAAGCGTGTCCGACTTATACCGCGGGAGTTGGCCGCGCTGTATTCAGATCTCCAATCTTAACATAAGGTGGCGCCACTCTATAAGCGGTGCGCGCGAAACGTCTGCTTCCGACGCTGCGGAACCAGAGCCGGTAGTTCGGCAATCGGCGCAGAGCAAGGCGTTAAACAAAGCTGCCCGCCCCGATTACGCTCTCTTCTCTCAAAATTTTCTGCGGCCTCCTAAGCGGCCGCAATTGACCGGCAAAACCAATCGCGAGTTACGCTACCTGTCGGCACTGTCGCCAACGGAGCCACTGACGTGCGACTAGCCATTTTATTGATAATGACATTGACTCGCAATAGCGACAATCATACGAGCCGCGCTTCCCGAACGCATCTTGGAAGGCTCGTCGATGACCATTGCCCGCAGGCACCTCGCTCTCTCTGCCGCGCTGGCGATCGCCTGGAGCCATCCGGCCTGGGCCGCCGGGCCTGAGGAAGAGGGTGACGATCAGGCGAAGCCGGAGATCGTCATCACCGGCACCATGCCGGCCAATCAGAGCGCGTCGTCGACTGGGCTGCCGCTGACGCTGCGCGAGACGCCGCAATCGGTGACCATCATCGACCGCAGCCGGATCGACGATTTCGCGCTGACTAACATCGACGATCTGCTCGACCAGGCGGTCGGGATCAATGTCGAGCGGGTCGAGACCGACCGCACCTATTTCAACGCGCGCGGGTTCGACATCACCAATTTCCAGGTCGACGGGATCGGCATGCCGTTGCTCTGGGGGCTGCAATTCGGCGCGCTCGACACGGCTTTGTGGGACCGGGTCGAGACGGTGCGCGGCGCCAATGCGATCATGACCGGGATCGGCAATCCGTCGGCGACGATCAATTATGTCCGCAAGCGCCCGACCGAGGACTTCCAGGCCTCGGCCTCGGTCATGGCGGGATCGTGGAACCAGCTGCGGTTCGAAGGCGACGTGTCGGGGCCGCTCGACGCCGCGGGCAATGTCGCCGCGCGGCTGATCTACGCGCACGACAATCGCGATTCCTGGCTCGACTTCAACCATGTCAACCGCAACGTCTATGGCGGCATCGTCTCGTGGAAAGTCACGCCGCGCCTGACCGCGACCGCCGGCTATACGCGCCAGGAAAACCATGCCGATGGCGTGATGTGGGGCGCGTTGCCGCTGACCTATAGCGACGGGAAGCGGATCGATTATCCGGTCTCGGCCTCGACCTCGGCGCCCTGGACCTATTGGAACGTCACCGACCAGAGCGCGTTCGGCGAGCTTGCCTATGACCTGGGCGGCGGCTGGTCGGCGAAGGGCGTGTTCACCTACAAGCGGTTCGAGGAAGAAGCGAAGCTGCTCTATGCCTATAATTTCCCCGACCGCGCGACCGGGCTGGGCGTCGCGGGCATGTCGGGCATCTATCCCTCGACCTACGATCAGTATCTCGGCGATTTCTACGCGTCTGGCCCGTTCACGCTGTTCGGGCGCCAGCATCAATTGGCGTTCGGCCTCTCGACCGCGCGCTCGCATGGCCGCGAGTGGGAAAATTTCTCGAGCGACGCGATCGCCTTTCCGGCGGTCGGCGATTGGGGGAAGACGATCGTCCCCGAGCCGAGCTATCCGGGCGCCTATCTCGCCGCCGATTATACCGACCGGCTAACCCGCGCTTATGGCGCCGCGCACCTCAATATCACCGATCGGTTGAAGGCAGTGGTCGGCGCCAGCGCGATGTGGCTCAAATCGACCGGCGCGTCCTACGGCACCGACCAGTCACGCGACGCGCATGCGGTCAGCCCCTATGCCGGCGCGGTCTATGACGTGACGAAGAACGTCTCGCTCTATGCGAGCTATACCGACATCTTCAATCCGCAGAGCGAAGTCGACATCAACAACCGCAAGCTCGATCCGGCGCGGGGCAGCAGCATCGAAGGCGGGATCAAGAGCGAGTGGTTCGGCGGCAGACTCTACGCCACCGCGTCTTTGTTCCGCGCCAAGCAGAAGGGGCTGGCCTCCGCGATCGGCGCGTTCGGCGATCCCAATGGGCCGTGCGTCAACGGGCCGGTCGGCGGGACCTGCTATGCCGGCGTCGACACGATTTCGCGCGGGTTCGAGATCGAGATTGCCGGCAAGGTCACCGACAATTGGCGCGTGAGCGGCGGCTATACCGGGCTCGAGATCGAGGATCAGGCCGGCAACCCGACGCGTACTTTCCTGCCGACCAAGTCGCTCAAGCTGTCGACCACCTACACAATGCCGCGGCTCAACGACCTCAAGCTCGGCGCGCAGCTGCGCTGGCAGAACGCGATCCGCTATGCCGATGCCACGGTGCAGGCGATGGGCGTGGTCAGCGGCGACGTCCTGCTGCGCCAGGATAGTTATGCGGTGCTCGACCTGATGGCGGGTATCCGGCTGCTCGATCACGTCCGCGCGACGGTCAATGTACGCAACGTCACCGATACCAAATATCTCGCCAGCCTGATGTGGGGCCAGGCCTATTACGCCGCGCCGCGCAGCGCGGCGGTGACGATCGGGCTCGATTTCTGATGGCGGCGCGCGCGGTCGATCGGCGCGGCTGGCGCTATCGCGGCAATGTCGCCGCGCGCGTGCTCGCCGGGAGTTTGGGCGCTTATGGTGTTGCTTCGTGCCTGGCGATGGCGGTCGCGCGGCTGGGCGCAAGCGGGCGGATCGACGGCGTGATCGCGGGGACCTTGTGTGCCTATGTGACGGTGCCGGCGGTCGCGATCTGGGCGTTCCTCGCGCGCGGACCATGGCGGGCCTGGGGCGGGGTGGCCGTGCTCGTCGCTGTGTTCGCCGGGTTGGCCTGGATGATCGGGCCGCCGGCGCGATGAGCGCGATCCGCGAGGGCATTCGGCAGGTCATGGCCTGGCTGCACGGCTGGATTGGGCTGGCGCTCGGCTGGGTGCTGTTCGTGATGTGCCTGGCGGGCACGATGAGCGTGTTCAAGCCCGAGATCAGCCGCTGGATGCGCCCCGAGGCGACCGCGAGCGCGGGGCGGGTCGAGGCGATCGCGGCGGCAACGAACTGGCTGGCGACGAACGCGCCCAAGTCGGCCGGCTGGTACCTGACCGCGCCCGACGATCGCGCCAACAACGTCGAGGCGACGTACGATACCGGCGGCGACTATGTAGCGCGCGCGCTCGACCCGGTCAGCGGCGCGCCGGTCGCGCGCGAGACGTTGGGCGGGGAATTCTTCTACCGGCTGCATTTCGAGCTCGAACTGCCTTTTCCCTGGGGGCGCTGGCTGGCGTCGATCGCCGCGCTGACGATGCTGGTCGCGCTCGTCACCGGGATCATCGCGCATCGCCGCATCTTCCGCGACTTCTTCACCTTTCGCCCGCGAAAAGGGCAAAGGTCGTGGCTCGACGGGCACAATGCGCTCGGCGTGCTGGCCATGCCGTTCCACCTGATGATCACCTTCAGCGGGCTGGTCACGCTCGCCTCGCTCAACATGCCCTGGGGGATCGTCGCCAATTACGGCGACGACCTGGCGGCGGCGTTCCACGACCTCGCGCCCGGCGCGGTCGACCGGCCGGTGGCGGGGCGTCCCGCGACGCTGGCGCCGATCGCCCCGATGCTGCGAGAGGCCGAGCGGCGGTTCGGCGGCGCGCCATTCTCGCGCGTGGCGATCGCCAATCCCGGCGACGCCGCCTCGGTCGTCACCGTCTATCGCAGCGACGCGGCGCAGATCGGCGCCACCACGGCCGAGGTCAGTTTCGACGGACCGAGCGGGCGAGTGATCGGCGCCTGGGCCGAAATGCGGCCCGCGGTCGGCACCTATGCGGTGATCTATGGCCTGCACATGGGGCGGTTCGCGAATGGATTGCTGCGCTGGCTCTATTTCCTCGGCGGCGCGATGCTGACCTTGGCGGTGGCGAGCGGGATGATCCTGTGGGTGGTCAAACGCCGCGAGCGCGCGCCCTTGTCGCTCGGCAACCGGATCGTCGAGCGGCTCAATGTCGGGATCCTCGTTGGGGCGCCGATCGGTTTCGCCGCCTATCTCTGCGCCAACCGGTTGTTGCCGCCGGGGCTTGCCGATCGCGCGCAACTGGAAGTGACGGTCGCGCTCGATACCGCCGGGCTCGCGCTTCTCGTCGCGCTCGCGGTGCCGCCGCGTCTGGGTTGGCCGCTGCTGCTTGGCGTGCTCGCTTTGCTCTGCCTCGCCGCCCCGATCGTCGGCAATGGGCTATCCTATCTGGCACAGGCTCTGGCGCGCGGCGACTTCGTGCTGCCCGTGACCGACGCGTTGCTCGTGGCCGTCGCCGTGGCCGCTTCGGTCGGCGTGCGGACCGTGACACGCCGACGCTCCGATACCCGTCGCACCATGCGGGGGAGGGCGATGGCATGACCTTCGCGATGCTGGAATTCCTCAGTCTCTATCTGCTCGCCGCGTCGATGCAGCCGCATCGCGGCGTCCTGCTCGGCGGCTGGCGCAGCATCGCCACGCCCCGCGCGACCGTGATCGCCGGCTGGGCGTTTCTCGCGCTGTCGTTCGGGCTCGCCGTCGCGGGGCATCGGCCGACCAATATCGTGACCTGGTTTGGCTTGCTGCCGCTGGCCTGCGGCGCGATCCTGTCGGGCCTGAGCTTCGCCCCGCATCTGGTGCGCGCGTTCGTCGTCGCCGGGCTGGCCGGCGGCCTGGTCGCGATCGCCCTGCACTAATCCCGTCACCCCAGCGAAGGAACATCGGGTTGAGCATGCCCCGTATGCTCAAGGATCGTTCGGGGGACGATCCGACCCGATGTTGGTCTCTGGCGGTGGCGCAATGCCGCCTGAGATCCCAGCTTGCGCTGGGATGACGTGCTTGAAAGTCCTCCCGTCAGCCCTGCGCACCCAGCCGTCATCCCCGCGAAAGCGGGGACCCATCTCGGAGAGAAGTCGCGCCCATCACGGCTGTTTGGAAAGCTGGAGCGAACAGCAGACGGGTCGCGTCCGCACGCTTTGCATCATTGCTGTCGAAAGTGTAATCCGTGAGTTCGACTGAACTTGTGAAAGAGTAGAGCAGATGGCGGGAGCCACGGCGCGGGAGATGGACTCCGACAAGGCGCCGCCGCGCGCCAGCCGGCTACAGACCGATCTTGCCGCGCGCATTCTGCGGCTGCTCAAGGAACAGGGCGCCGGCCCAGGCCATCATCTCGTCGAACTCGATCTTTGCCGTCACTTCGACGTGTCGCGCACTCCGGTGCGCGGCGCGCTCAAACTGCTCGCCGAACAGGGCGCGGTCGAGGCGCGCGCCAATCGCGGTTACGTCCTGCGCAGCCCGGTCACCGAGGCTCCCGACCTCGACGTTACCAACCCCGAGGATGAAGAGGACCAGCGCCTGTTCGTCGCGATCGCCGAGGCGCGCAACCAGGGCCGCATGCCCGATCAGTGCAGCCAGTTGGAAGTCGCGCGGCTGTTCGACGCCAAATTGCCGACCGTGATACGCGTGCTGCGCCAGCTCGCCGAACTCGGATTGGTCGAGCGCAAGCCGGGCAATGGCTGGTCGTTCGCCTCGCCGGCCGATTTGAGCCGCGCGCGTGCGGAGAGCTTCGCTTATCGCGCGATCGTCGAGCCCGCTGGCTTGGTCGAAGCGACGTTCGAGCTCGACCGCGAATGGCTCGATCGCATCCGCGCGGAGCACCGCGCGTTCCGCAAGCGCAAATGGGTCGACACGCGGTCGGTCGAATTATTGGCAATTGATGCCGATTTCCACGAGGGAATCGCTCGCTGTTCGGGCAATCGCTACCTGCTCCAGGCGGTGCAGCAACAGAACAGGCTGCGGTCGTTCATGACCATCCAGTGGATCGATGGCGCCGAACGCATGATCGACCAGCATCTCGAGATCATGGACGCGATGGAAGCGGGCAATATCCGCAAGGCGCATGATCTGATGAAGGCGCATCTGACGCCGGAACGTGACGTCGGGTAATCGTCCCGTTCGAGGACAGTGGTTAACCAATCTTAACGATGGCCGAAATCATAAACGGCGCGTTAACTACTGGCTATGCCAGGGTATCTCCAACTCGCCCCACGGGGGGCCAGCCACCCTTTCCGCCGCCGGCTCGGACTCGACGGCGCGGTCGGTCGACGCAATGACGATAGCGACCTGAAGCTCTTCGTATTGAGCTTCACCGCCTTCTTCATCTGCATCTACACGCTCATTCTCTGAGCAGCGCGCCGCCGGGCGCGTTCGTTCAGTCGCAAGCCTTGTGCAGCTTCTGCGCGAGCCAGGCCGACACCGGGCACATCGCGGCGACGACGAACAGCATGTTGGTCGGCGTCACGCCTATGTTCGACAGCGCGGTGACCATCGCCGCGCCGATCGCCATCGATCCCGAATTGACCACATTGTTGGCGGCGACGGTGCGCGACGTCTCGTCCTTGGTCACCGTCGTGGTCAGGAACGCGTAGAGCGGTACGACGAACATCCCGCCGAAGATCGCAATCCCCATCAGGGCGCCGATCACCAGCAGCGCGCGCGGCATCGCGATGAATTCGAGCCAGCCATAATAATGGCCGACCGCGGGCGGCCACGTCTTGCACAGGATCGAGAACAACACGACGAACGCGCCCATGATCAGCACCGAGGCGGGGCCGTATTTGGCCGAGGTATGGCCTTTGAGCAGCGAGTTGATCGCGACCGATCCGATCGCGATGCCAATCGAGAACAAAGCGGTCAGCAAGGTGGCGACATGCTTGTCGGCGGTCAGCACGTTCTTGGCCAGCGGCGTGAAGATGATGATCAGCACCGCGCCCATCGTCCAGAAGAAGCTGATCGCGCAGATCGCCAGGAACAAGCGGGGAATGTGCATCGTCCCGCTGATCAGCCGCCACGACGCGGTGAAGGGGTTGTAGTTGATCTTGAGCTCGGGCCCGACGCGCGGCGCCGGGGGGACCTTTCGACCGGCGAACCAGCCGATCGCAGCGACGACCAGGGTGCCGATGACGGCATGCTCAACCTTCATGAAGCCGGCGAGCACGGTACCGAGCAGGATCGCCAGATAGGTCGCCGATTCGACCAGCCCGGTACCGCCCAGCACCTCATCCTCTTCGAGATGCTGCGGCAGGATCGCGTATTTGATCGGGCCGAAAAAGGTCGAATGGATGCCGAGCGCCAGCACCGCGGTCAGCATGAACGCCATGCCGATCGCGGTATGGCCCGCTTTGGCCAGCAATAGCCCGCTGCCGCCGACCAGCATGATGATGATTTCCGCGGTCTTGACGATGCGGATGATCTTGCTCTTGTCGTTGGCGTCCGCGAGCTGCCCGGCCAGCGCGGACAGCAGAAAGAAGGGTATGATGCTGATCGCGGTGGCAAGCGCGGTGAAGCTCTGTTCATACTGTGGGTTGTTGTAAATCTGATAAACCACGACGATGACCATCGCCTGTTTGAACAGATTGTCGTTGAAGGCACCGAGAAACTGCGTGACGAACAGCGGCAGGAATCGGCGCTCCTTCAACAAGCCGAGCGCACTATGCATTACGAGTTTGGGGCCCCGTCGTGGCGAAAGAAGCCGGTCCCTTAGCCGAGGGGCATAGGCAGCGACAATCGTTCAATTGGTAAATGTGGTTTGGCGTCCTGAAATCGCCGCTAGCGCTCGATTGCGCCCGGCCCCAACACACCCTTCGCTTCCGCCGTCATGCCGGCCCTGTGCCGGCATCCACCGTGCCGCGCACCCAGCGGCCGTTGGTCAGGTACCACGGTGGATGCCGGGACGAGCCCGGCATGACGAAGGTGGACGCGGAATCACCTCGATAATGAGCGGCGTATTCCCGGCGTCGAGGGGATGCGAAATGCGACAAACGAGCCAGTTCACCATGCAAGCTCGATAGGCGATTGCCTCCACCGCTCGATCCGGGGCGTTGCCGGTTCCCGCCGGGCGTCCTAGGGATAACGATCATGTGGACGCTGCCCAACATCCTGACCCTGTCGCGCATCCTCGGCGTGCCTTTGCTCGTCGCCTTTCTGTGGTGGCCGGGCTGGGAGCTCGGCTATGCGTTCGCCTTCGTCCTCTACGCGCTGATCGCGCTGACCGATTATCTCGATGGCTATCTCGCCCGCGCTCAAGGGACGGTGTCGAAGCTCGGCGTCTTCCTCGATCCGATCGCCGACAAGATCATGGTGGCCGCCGTCATCCTGATGCTGGTCGCGACGCGCGACATCGGCGACTGGCATGTGATCGCGGCGATCATCATCCTGGCGCGCGAGATCATGGTGTCGGGGTTGCGCGAGTTCCTCGGCGGCCTGCAGGTCTCGGTGCCGGTGTCGCAGCTCGCCAAATGGAAGACGACGCTCCAGCTGGTCGCGCTCGGCGCGATGATCCTGGCGGGGGCGCTTCCCGCCTGGCCGATCGTGCACAGCATCGGGCTGGTCGCTTTGTGGGGCGCCGCCGCGCTCACCCTCGTCACCGGGTGGGATTATCTGCGCGTCGGCCTGAGGCACATGGACTGATGGCGACGATCGACCTGCTCTATTTCGCCTGGGTGCGCGAAAGCATCGGAATCGGTCACGAGCGCGCGACGCCGCCGGCCGAGATCGCCGATGTCGCCGGGCTGATCGACTGGCTGGCGGCGCGCGGCGGCGGCTATGCCGAAGCGCTGGGCGACAAGACCCGGCTCAGGGCGGCAGTCGATCAGGTGTTCGTGCCGCTCGATGCATCGATCGTGGGCGCGCGCGAAATTGCCCTGTTTCCGCCGGTGACCGGCGGATGATCCGGGTTCGCGTCACCGATGCGGCGATCGATGTCGCCGCCGAACTGGACGCGCTCGAACACGCCGGCGGCGGCGCGGTGGCGAGCTTCACCGGGCTGGTGCGCGACGATGGCGGCGTGGAGGAACTGTTCCTAGAACATTATCCCGACGCCACCGAAAAGGCGCTGAGCGACCTGGCGGCGGAAGCGGTGCAACGCTGGTCCCTGGCGGCGGCGACGGTGATCCATCGCGTCGGCGCGATGAAACCGGGCGAACGCATCGTCTTTGTCGGCACCGCGGCGGCCCATCGCGCCGCGGCGTTGGAGGCGTGCGCCTTTCTGATCGACCGCCTTAAGACCGACGCGCCGTTCTGGAAACGGGAGACTCGTGGGAAGGACGCGCGCTGGGTCGGCGAGCGTGACAGCGATCATCACGCCGCCGATCGCTGGAAACGGTAACCGCGGCGGGGAGTGGAACGTATCGACCGGCCAGCTTTCAATCCTCTCCCGCCAGGGGGAGGTGGCAGTCCCCGCGAAAGCGGGGGCTGACGGAAGGGGAGGACGCACAACGGTTGGTGCGTCGCCGTCCGCCCCCTCCGTCGCCTTCGGCGCGTTCGAGCGAGATCGCGTCCCCCGGACGCGATCTGGCCTGCCGGGGGCAGGCCAAAGCTCGAACGCTCCCCCTAGCGGGGGAGGATTGGAAGGTCGACCGGCGCCGCGGTCAGTTCAGCTTGGGCAGCAGCACGCCATTAACGACATGGACGATGCCGTTCGACTGATGGACGTCGGGCGTCTCCAGATAGCTGACATTGCCGTTGACGCTGGTCAGCGTGACGACATTGTTGCCGGTGATCGTCACCTTGAGCGGCTGGCCGGCGACGGTGGTCAGCGTGGCGGCGCCGTTGCCGGCGGCGATCTGCGCCTTCAACTGGGCGAAATCGATCGTGCCGGGCACGATGTGATAGGTCAGCACCTTCGCCAGCAGCGCCTTGTTCTCCGGCTTCATCAACTGCGCGAGCGTGTCGGGCGGAAGCCGCGTGAAGGCGTCGTCGGTCGGTGCGAACACGGTGTACGGTCCGGGGCCCGACAAGGTGGCGGTCAGATCCGCGGCGGTGATCGCCTTCACCAATGTCGAAAGGTTCGGCGCTGCGGAAGCGTTGGCGATGATGGTCTTGGTGGCGTCCATCGCCACGCCACCGACCGAAGGATTGGGCGCGGCCGCGGTGGCGGGAGCAGGCGCTGCGGTCTGCGGTGCTGGGGCTGCCGGCGGAGCGGCGGGCGTGGTCTGGGCGAAAGCGGGAAGGGCAAGGGCCGGCGCGAGAGCGAGCGCCGGGATACGCAACAGCTTCATTCTATGAGCATCCTTTCGTGGGTGCACCCGTGCCGGGTGTCCTGAA
>Ga0207649_10001146_pt1 | contig 16028 bp, 15 predicted proteins | sample KBSC43metaG_FD_184317 | JGI IMG/M metagenome (GOLD analysis project Ga0207649, IMG submission 184317) | Corn rhizosphere microbial communities from Kellogg Biological Station, Michigan, USA - KBS C4-3 metaG (SPAdes) (version 2) | ecosystem: Host-associated > Plants > Roots > Rhizosphere > Soil ... | reverse complement strand
CGCTGCTTTCCAAGTCAGGCCGCGCTGGTCCAGACCGTAGTCGATGAAGCGCTCGGGCCAATTCTGGGCTGGACGAGCAGTTCAACGAGCGCGAGCGAGCGTGTGGACCATCTGCTGTCGTCCTCGTTCGCGCGCATCGTGGAGTTTGAATCGACGTTCAAGGCGGCGCTGAAGCTGTCGCTGGAGCAATGGGCGCAAGACCGCGCTGGCACACTGGGTGAAGGGGAGGCCTTCAAGCGTGGGCACCGCGTTGAGCTCTTGCAGAAGGCGATCGAACCGCTACGAGCCGAGCTGGGCAACAAGCGATTCCTGCGCCTCGCTCGGGCGCTTTCGCTGACCTACGGCCTAGAAGTGCTTATCGTGCTCAAGGATATGTGGGGACTGAGCAGCAGGCAGATGCAGGAGACCGCGCGCTGGGCGGCGAAGGCTATGGTGGATGCCGCGCTTAGCGAAGCGCGCAACGAGACCATTGCCAGCGGTGCCAAGACGGGCGGCGCGCAGGGATAATCGCTGCGCCGCTAGGCGACGAGCCGGCATCGGCCGGATGGAATAAATGCGCGCCGCGGATGGCGCAGCGAAGGGGGACTAGAGGTTTAGACGAACCCACATGGATGTGGACCGACCAGGAATATGGCGGCCCAAATTCAGTGAGGCGCTTCGTGGAGGAGCGTGACGACCGGCAATGCCGGTGAACGACAGGGGCTTAGGCGCTAACGGAGGAACCAAATGCGCGTTTTGACCAAAGGTGTACTCGCGGGCATCGGTATGATGCTCCTTTCGAGTACGTCGGTGCTTGCTACTGAACTGACGATCTTGTGGGCGGAATGGGACCCGTCCAACTACCTGCAAGAACTCGGCAACGAGTATCAGAAGGAAACCGGTGTCGCGATCCATGTGGAGACCGTGCCGTGGCCCGACTTCCAGACCAAGCTCTTCACCGAGCTCAATGCCCAAGGCTCGGCCTACGACCTCGTGGTCGGCGACAGCCAGTTCCTGGGCGCTGCGTCGACCGGCGGTCACTATGTCGAGTTGACCGACTTCGTGAAGGCACACGACCTGACCCATTCGATGGCTCCCGCGACGATGAAGTACTACTCGGAATATCCGGGTGGCTCGGGCCGCTACTGGGCCATTCCGCTCGAGGGTGATGCTCTCGGCTGGGCCTACCGCAAGGACTGGTTCGAGGATCCGAAAGAGAAGGCGAACTTCAAGGCCAAGTACGGCTACGATCTCGCCGTTCCCACCACCTGGCAGCAGCTGCTCGACATCGCCGAGTTCTTCACTCGTCCTGCCGAGAACCGCTATGGCGCTGCGATCTACACGCAGAACAGCGGCGACGGCATCGTGATGGGCGTCGAAAACTCCGTGTTCGCCTATGGCGGCTCGTTCGGCGACTACCCGACCTACACCGTGACCGGCCAACTCAACTCCGACAAGTCGGTCAAGGCGCTTGAGGACTATCGCAAGCTCTTCACCTACAACCCGCCGGGTTGGGGCAACGCGTTCTTCGCCGAAGTGAACACCGCAATGGCGCAGGGCCAGGCGGCGATGGGCATGAACTTCTTTGCGTTCTTCCCCTCGCTCATCAACGAGGCGACCAACCCGCACGCCAAAGACATGGGCTTCTTCGCCAACCCGAAGGGTCCAAACGGTGACGACTTCGCCGCGCTCGGCGGTCAGGGCATCTCGGTGATCAGCTACAGCCAGAACAAGGACGAGGCGATGAAGTTCCTTGAATGGTTCGTCAAGCCCGAGACCCAGAAGCGCTGGGCCGAGCTGGGCGGCTACGCCTGCGACGCCAAGCTCCTCGAGAGCGACGCGTTCCGCAAGGCAACGCCGTATAACGAGGCCTTCTACCAGACCATGTTCAAGGTGAAGGATTTCTGGGCTCTGCCGCAGTACGGCGTGATGCTCTCCGATGCCGCCGACACGTTCTATCCGTACGTGGTGGACGGCAAGGGCACTGCTAAGGATACGCTGGACGCGCTGGCGGCCAAGTGGATCAAGACGCTCAAGGACGCTGGCCTCGACGCCAAGTAAGTCGGCCGCAAATTCTGATCCCGGGGGAGGCATGCTTCCCCGGGACTCGCCGAGCCTGAGGGGGACCACGACGTGACTCAAATGATAGCGACGCTCGATCCGCAGTCCCGCGCTGCGACACGGGGATGGAGCGACGTAACGATCCGGAATCTGTTCGTGATTCCGACCGTCGGCTTCCTCATCGTCTTCAACGTTTTTCCGCTGCTCTATTCGCTCTACTACTCGTTCACCGATTTCAGGGCCAACGTCCGCAATCCGGTGAACTTTGTCGGGCTCAAGAACTACGCCGATATTCTCGCCGATCCTGTTATCTGGCGAACCTTTTCGACGACGCTGTGGTACGTGATCGTCTCGGTCGGCGGCCAGTTCATCGTCGGCTTCGGGCTGGCGCTGCTGCTCAATCGAAAGATTCCTGGCAAGGGCCTCATCACGACCCTGCTGCTGCTGCCCATGATGCTCTCGCCGGTAGTGGTCGGCCTGTTCTGGAAGCTCATCTACGATCCGTCATGGGGCATCCTGAACTACGTTCTGGGGCTCGGTCCCGTCGGCTGGCTCACCGATCCAAACCTGGCGCTCTACGCGGTGGCCATCACCGACATCTGGATGTGGTCGCCGTTCGTCATGCTGCTGTCCCTGGCAGGGCTCAGCGCCGTTCCCAAGCATCTTTACGAGGCCGCATCGATTGATCGGGCGGGAGGACTTTATACCTTCTTCCGCATCACCCTGCCCTTAGTCGCTCCGATCCTGCTGATCGCCGTGATCTTTCGCACCATGGAGGCCTTCAAGACCTTCGACATCGCCTTCGTGATGACCGGCCAGCCGGCCGCCGAGTTGATCTCGTCGCGCCTTTATAAAATGGCATTCCAGCAATGGCAGACCGGGCCGTCGTCGGCGATGGCCTACATCATCCTGATCATGGTCCTCTGCATCACCAATCTCTACGTCAAATACCTCAACAAGGCGAAGGAGCGCTGAGATGGCTGTCGTATCGACGCGCGCTGGACGCTTGGGCAATCGTATTGCGATCGCCGCGGTGATCGTGCTGACGCTGCTCTTCCTGGCGCCGATCTACTGGATCACCTCGACGGCATTCAAGCCGCTGCTGCTTGCGACCTCCGTGCCGCCAACGGTGATCTTTCAGCCCCAGATCACGCCATTCGTGAAGCTCTTCACCAAGCGCGCACAGCTCACGGCGCCGGTGGCTCCCGAGACCTACGATGCGGCCCCCTGGTGGGAGAAGCTGGTGCTCGACGGCGGCGAGCGGCTGGCACGCGACGGCAATGGCGCGGTCGTCTACTCACCCTATCCCGACCGCTTCGTGAACTCGCTGATCGTCGCCATCACCTCGACGCTGCTGGCGGTTTCGATGGGCACGATCACGGCATACGGCTTCTCGCGTTTCAGGGTGAAAGGCGAGTCGGATCTGCTCTTCTTCATTCTGTCGACACGCATGCTGCCGCCGGTCGTCGTCGCGATTCCGATGTTCCTGATGTACCGGGCGGTCGGACTCAACGACTCTCACCTCGGCCTCGTCATTCTCTATACGGCTTTCAACGTGAGTTTCGCGGTGTGGCTGATGAAGGGCTTCATCGACGAAATTCCGAAGGAATACGAAGAGGCCGCGCTGGTCGATGGCTACACCCGCATGCAGGCCTTCTGGCGGATCGTCCTTCCCGAGGCGTTGACCGGTATCGCGGCGACCGCGGTCTTCTGTTTCATCACCGCCTGGAACGAATATGCCTTCGCGCTTATTTTGACTAACCGGCGGGCACAGACCGCTCCGCCGTTCATCCCCAGTCAGGTTGGAACGGGTCTCCAGGACTGGACCGTGATCGCCGCGGGCGCAGTTCTGTTCCTGCTGCCGGTCGCCATCTTCACTTTCTTGCTGCGCAACCATCTGCTGCGGGGCATGAGCTTCGGAGCAATCCGCAAATGAACCTGCGCGAGTTCAACCAGCGCTTCCTCGAGCGCGGCGCCATTGCTTTCATGGTGGCGGGCATCCTGTTCCTCTGCCAGCCCTGGGCGGAGATCCTGCATTCGTGGAGCGTGCTGGTCATGTTGATCGGCCTCATCGGCTTCAACGTCTCCGTGCACATCCCGCCTCCGGTGCGCCGCATCGATATCGACGATACTGGACCGGTGTCACTTTCAGAGACCGTGCAGAAGGGCCACGGGCATGGCTGAGATCGAACTACGCCATGTCGACAAGCATTTCGGCCTGGTCCACGTCATCCGCGACGTCAATCTGACGGTCAAGGACAAGGAGTTCGTGGTGTTCCTCGGCCCGTCCGGCTGCGGAAAGACCACGACGTTGCGCGCCATTGCCGGACTCGAGGAGATCGACTCCGGCGACATCCTGCTCGACGGCAAGCCGATCCAGGGCCTCCGTGCCGCCGATCGCGATATCGCGTTCGTGTTCCAGAACTATGCGCTTTATCCGCATTTCACCGTCTACGAGAACCTCGCCTTCCCGCTGCGCGCCGTTCGCACCGCCAAGGACGAGATCGACCGGACGGTGCAATCCGTCGGCAAGTCGCTGGGCATCAGCCATCTGCTGCGGGCGCGTCCGTCGGCCCTGTCCGGTGGCGACATGCAGCGTGTCGCCATTGGCCGCGCGCTCGTCCGTCGTCCCAAAGCGCTGCTGCTCGACGAGCCGATCGGCTCGCTCGATGCCAAGCTCCGCGAGACGATGCGGCTCGAGCTCAAGCGCCTGCACCTTGAGAACGGCTCGACCTCCATCTACGTCACGCACGATCAAGTCGAGGCGATGTCGCTGGCAGATCGTATCGTCGTCATGAACGAGGGCGTGCTGCAGCAGGTCGGCACACCGACCGAGGTTTATCTGCATCCGGCCAATCTGTTTGTGGCCCAGTTCATCGGCTCGCCGGTGATGAACATTTCCGAGACGATGGTCACCGAAGCCGGCGGTAAGGCGCAGATCGCGCTGGATCGTGAAACATTCGAACTGCCGGCCGAGCTGCTCGGCATGTTGCAGCAGAAGAATGCCTCCCGCGAGCTCTCCCTCGGCGTGCGTCCCGAGGGTGTCCTGGTCAGCCGCGAAGCCCGGCCGGACTACCGGCCCGTCGAAGCCCATCTGATCCAGCCCTTCGGCGGATTCGACATCGTCGACCTCAAGGTAGGTGAGCAGACGCTGCGGGCCCGCACGACCGCCGGATACATCGCCAAACCTGGCGAGCGCGTATTTGCACGGATCGATCCGGCGCAGGCGCATTTCTTCGACACCAAATCGGGCGCCTCGCTCGACATCCGCCTGGGCGACTGACATGGCACGCATCCGACTCGAAAATCTCAGCAAGAAGTTCGTCAATCACACCGCGGTCGAAGACCTCGATCTCGACATCGCGGACGGTGAGTTCTTCGTGCTGCTCGGGCCGACGGGCGCCGGCAAGACCACGACCCTGCGAATGATCGCGGGGCTGGAGAAGCCGACGATCGGCCGCATCTACATCAACGAGAACGATGTCAATGAGTGGGGCCCCGCCGAGCGGGACGTTGCTCTGGTCCTGCAGCAATACTCGCTCTATCCGCGACTGAGCGTGCGCGACAATCTCAAATTCCCGCTGCAATCGCGGGTGCGCAACCTCTCGGCTCAGGAGATCGACAAGCGCATCGAGTACGCCAGCCAAACCCTTCGCATCGGCCATCTGCTCGATCGCAAGACCGACCGCCTGTCTGGCGGCGAGATGCAGCGCGTCTCGATCGGCCGCGCGATCGTGCGCGAGCCCCAGGTGTTTCTGATGGACGAGCCGCTCTCGGCGCTCGACGCGAAGCTGCGCGAGTCGCTGCGCTCGGAGCTCAAGAATCTGCAACGGCGCCTGGGCGCAACGTTCATTTTCGTAACCCACGACCAGGTCGAAGCGATGACGATGGGCGACCGAATCGGCATCCTCAACAAAGGACGGCTCGTCCAGGTCGGAACGCCCAGCCACGTCTACAAGAATCCGCGCGATACGTTCGTCGCAAGCTTCGTCGGCTCGCCCGCCATCAACCTGTTGGCGGGTCAGGCGAGTGGCGGCAAGGCCGTGATGACACCGCAGAGCTTCGAATTGCCGCTCGGCAATGCGCCGGTCGCGGGCGACGGCGCCTACACCTTCGGCATCCGGCCCGAAGACGTCCGCGTCGAAGCGGGTGCGCCGGTGGAGGCCAAGGTGCACGACATCGAGAACCACGGCATCGAGAAAATCCTGACGCTCCGTGCCGGCAGCATTCTGGTTCGGGCCGGCGTTCCGGCCCGCGTCCAGGTGAAGGTCGAGGATCCGATCCGCTTTGGCTGGGACCCCTCCAAGGTCATCGTCTTCGACCGCGATACAGGGGCCAATCTGGGAGCCGGGAACTAGCTTCAGACTCAAGCGGGAGGGCGGCATGGCCGAGCAAGCGAACAATTATCCCAAGCTGCACAATGCGGCCTGGCCGGGAATCGTCGGCAAGGGAACGCCGGATTCCGAACCGATCATTCCGCTCGATACGCTTCTCAAGCTGACGGCGGGAGCCGAAGTTGACGGCCAGAAATTCGACGGCATCGATCTCTTCGTGGTCTCGCCGCATTTCGACATAGACAGCGATGCCGGCGCCGTCCGCAAGATGTCCGATCACATCGCGAGCTACGGGCTCAAGGTGGGCTCGTTCGTGGCCCCCATCTGGGGTAGCGCGGGTGGCGGCTCGGCGATGGATGACGGCGAGGATCGCAGGAAATTCCTCTCGATGGTGCGAAAGGCCTGCGCCATTGGCCAGCAGATGCGTGAAATCGGGATTCGCCCGACCGGTGGCGTGCGGATCGATTCCTCGGTCGGCGTCGAGGCGTGGGACAAGGATCCTGTGCGGGGCACCAAGCTGATCGCCGAGACCTTCCGCGAGGCGGGAAAGATCGCTCAGGACCATGGCGAGTTCCTCGTGGCCGAGGGCGAGATTTGCTGGGGCGGCATGCATTCGTGGCGCGAGAATGTGAAGCTGCTCGAAATGGTCGGCATGCCGGGTGTCGTCGGATATCAGGCCGATATGGCCCATTCGATGCTGTTCGTGCTCGGCGCCAACGCCGAGAAGGACCGCATCCTTCCCGCCGATTTCGAGTGGTCGGACAAAGCGGCGCTCGATGCCGCCTACCACAAGGTCGCCGATGCGCTCCGTCCGTGGACCTATGATTTCCACGTCGCGCAGAACGACGGCACGACCTTTGGTTCCGGCACGCACGAAAAGACCGGCCGGCATTGCCAGATCGACGATCCCAAGGGTCGGTTGGATGTGACCAGGCATGCGGGCTACTGGCTGCGTGACGAGAAGGGCGCACTGACCAAGAAGATGCGCCACGTCTGCTGGGACGGGTGCATGTTCCCCAACGCGGTGATGGAGCGCCAGGACACCTGGAACAAGGTTCTGGCGGCAATGATCAAGGTGCGCGACGCACATGGCTGGCGCGAGTAGGAAATGGCTGTGACCAAGCAACTCAATATCGGCATGGTGGGCTACGGGTTCATGGCCCGCTGCCATTCACACGCCTGGGCCTCGGTGTCGCATTTCTTCGACACCGGCTATCGCCCGGTGCTCAAGGCGGTCGCGGCTCGCAACAAGGAAAAAGCACGGAGCTTTGGCGAGGCCTGGGGGTACGAACGCGTCGAAAGCGACTGGCGCAAGCTAATCGACGCCAAGGATATCGACGCCATCGACATCTGTGTGCCCAACGACCTCCATGCCGAGATTGCCATCGCCGCCGCCAAGGCCGGCAAGATGGTGCTGACCGAAAAGCCGCTGGCGCGCACCGCGGCCGAGGGCCAACCGATGGTCGACGCGGTCGAGAAGGCCGGCGTTCCCAATCTCGTCTGGTACAATTACCGCCGCATCCCGGCCGTGACGCTGATCCGCAATCTGGTGGCGGCGGGCAAGTTGGGTCGCGCATTCCATTACCGCGCGAAATTCCTCCAGGACTGGACGATCTCGCCGGACGTGCCGCAGGGCGGCGCCGGCACCTGGCGGCTCGACGTCGATGCGGCAGGCTCGGGTGTGACGGGCGATCTCATCTCGCACTGCCTCGACAGCGCGATCTGGATCAATGGCGGCATTTCATCGCTGACCGCGATGACCGAGACCTTCGTCAAGGAGCGCACCCACGCTGATACGGGCAAGAAGCAAAAGGTCGGGATCGACGATGCGGCGGCGGTATTGACCCGCTTTACCAACGGCTCGCTTGGCACTTTCGAATCGACGCGCTACGCGCGCGGCCACAAGGCGGCCTATACGCTCGAGATCAACGGCGAAAAGGGATCGCTCGCCTGGGACCTGCACGACATGAACCGCGTGCAGTATTTCGATCACTCGGTCGAGGGCCAGCTGCGCGGCTGGACGAACATCCTCGTGACCGACGGCGACCATCCTTATCTCGGCAAATGGTGGGTGCCGGGCCTCATCATCGGCTTCGAGCATAGCTTCACCCACACTGCCGCCGATTTCCTTGAGGGCCTCAAGACCGGCAAGCCAGCCGCTCCGACCTTCCGCGATGCGCTCGAGACCAACCGTGTGTGCGACGCGATCATCGCCTCGGGCCAGTCCGGGAGCTGGGTGTCGCTGTGAAGCTCGGCTTCAACATGCTTCTGTGGGCCACCCATGTGGGTGACCAGCACATGCCGATCATCGAAGATCTCAAGGCCACGGGCTATGACGGGGTCGAGATACCGATGTTCGAGGGCGATCCCGAATATTTCCGCAGGCTGGGAGGGCGCATCCGCGACGCGGGCCTCGAGGCGATCGGTGTCGGCATCATGCCAGGCAATGGCAAAGACGCGATCTCAGCTGTTCCCGCAGATCGGGCGGGGGCGGTCGCTCATCTCAACTGGATGACCGATTGTACCGCAGCGCTCGGCGGCGACATCTATTGCGGCCCGTTCCACCAGGCGCTCGGCCGGTTCTCCGGCAGGGGCCCGACCGACGATGAGCGCGACCGGGCCGTCGAAGTGTTGAAGGCGGCCGGCGCTTATGCCGCCAGGAGCGGCGTGCGAATTTCGGTCGAGCCGCTCAACCGATTCGAATGCTATTTCCTCAATACAGCGGGGCAGGCGGCCGACCTCGTCAAACGCGTCGGCGCGCCAAATGTCGGCTATCTCTACGACACGTTCCACTTCAACATCGAGGAAGACTCGATCACCGATGTGATCCCGTCCACCATCGGCCAGATCAACCACGTCCACATCTCGGAGAACAATCGCGGCGTCCCCGGCGCGGGGCATATCGATTTCCCGGCCGTGTTCAAGGCGCTCAAGCGCGTCGACTATGGCGGGTGGATGACCATCGAGTCTTTCGGCTCGGCGCTGCCCGACCTTGCCGCCGCCACCAAGATCTGGCGCCCGATCTTTGCCAAGGAGACCGATGTCTACCGCAAGGGCTTTCGGCTGATGCGCGAGGGCTGGGACGCGGCCTAGCGCGCCGCGGCTGCGGACCTGTGGCGCATGACGAAAACACCACGAAGGAGCTTACGGGCCGATGGCCAGGATTGCCTATCTGACGACGATTGATTTCGGGCCGGGTGAGCTCAAGACGCTGGCAAGCGCGCCGGCCGAATTGGGCATCAAGCGGCCGCTGCTGGTAGCCGACAAAGGCATTGAGGCCGCCGGACTGGTGGCGAAGACGGCGGCGTTCCTGCCGGCGGGGACTCCGGTATTTCTCGACACGCCGCCCAACCCGACCGAGAGCGCGGTGAAGGCTGCGCTGGCGATGTATCGCGCCGAGGGCTGCGACGGGATCGTGGCGCTCGGCGGCGGCTCGCCGATCGACCTCGCCAAGGGCGTGGCGCTGCTCGCGACCCATGAGGGCGAACTCGAGCATTTCGCGCTGATCTACGGCGGACTCGACCGCATCACCGGCAAGGTGGCGCCGGTGATCGCAGTTCCGACCACAGCCGGCACCGGCGCGGAAGTGGGCCGCGCGGCGCTGCTCACGCTGGACGATGGGCGCAAGCTGGGCATCATTTCGCCGCACCTGATCCCCAAGCGCGCCATCTGCGACCCCGAGCTGACGCTGGGGCTGCCGCCGATGCTGACCGCGGCCACGGGGCTCGATGCGCTGAGCCATTGCATCGAGACGCTATGCTCGCCCCGGATCAACCCGCCAGCCGAAGCCATCGCGCTCGACGGCGCCGGTCGCATCTGGCGCAGCATCGAACGGGCATCGGCGGGGGGCGCCGATCTGATCGCGCGCACAGAGATGATGATGGGCGCGCTGATGGGCGGGCTCAGCTTCCAGAAGGGGCTCGGCGCCGTGCACTCGCTCAGCCACGCGCTGGGCGGGCTGAAAGATGTGTCGCTGCATCATGGCACGCTTAATGCCGTGTTGATGCCGATTGTGGTGCGGTTCAATGCACCCGAGATTGGCGACAAACTGCTGCAGCTCAAGACCGCCACCGGAATCGACGGCGATGTGGACGCGGCGCTGGATGCGCTCAATCGGCGGCTCCGCATTCCGCAGGGTCTGCGCTCGATGGGCGTACGGGAGGATCACTTCGACTGGGTCGTCGAGCGGGCGCTGGCCGACCATTCGCACGCCACCAACCCCCGCGCGCCAAGCGCCGCGGATTATCGCGCCATGCTCACCGAGGCCATGGGCTAGCCGGTTGAACGCTGGCCACGGCGCCGACCGGCGGTCGAATCGTTGCTGCCGCGATGTTCGCCAAGCGACAGCAGCAGCAGCAGCAGATCAGGCGTCATGGCGCAAATGAGTTCAGTTTCGCCTATGATCGCGAACAAGGACACGACACCAAATATATTGGCCTTCGGCATGGGTCTCCTCGTAGACGCAAACGCCGAACTCGAGGACGGATCTCGACTGTGAGCTTGTCCAAATCGCGAGGGTCATATCGCTTCCCCGACAGCCATCCGGGAATCTGAACCCGCTTTTGGCGCGAAGCGGACCCGGGGAGAAGTCGCTCGATCGTTGACTGAAGAGCGTTGGCAGCGACGGTGGCATTTTCAGCAAACGCTCGGATTCTTAGACTTTCCGGCACGTTTCAATACGTCGCCCGGCCACCGGACAGATCGAACACCGAGGCCGTCGTAAACGAATTCTCCTCGCTCGCGAGCCAGCAGATCATTGAGGCTGCTTCGGTCAGTTCGAGCATGCGTCCGCGCGGAATCTTGGAGAGGATCATCTTGAGGAATTCGGGGTCCTGGCTCAGCGCCATCGTCGTCTTGGCGACGGCCGGGGTCACCGCGTTGACCGCGATATTGTATTTCGCGAGCTCCTTGCCCAGCGATTTGGTGAGCCCGATGACGCCTGCCTTGGTCGCCGAATAAGCCGGTGCGCCTGGGTTGCCTTCCTTGCCGGCAACCGACGCCATGTTGACGATACGGCCATAGCCGGCCGCAATCATGTGCGGCACGACTGTACGGCAGACATAGAATGTGCCGACGAGCCCAATCTGCACCACGTCCTCGAACGCCTTGAGGGGATACTCCCAGGTATTGGCGTTCGGCCCGACGATGGCGGCATTGTTGATAAGGATGTCGATCTTGCCGAAGCGATCGAGCACCGCCTTGGTCGCCGCCTCCACCGACTCGATCCTGCCGATGTCGCCGCGCAGCGCCAGCACCTTGCCGGTCTTGTCGTATTTTGCATCAAGGGCGTCGAGGAGCTTCTGGTCGATATCCCAGATCGCCACCGAGGCGCCGCTTTCGAGCATGCGCTCGGCGACGGTGAGGCCAATGCCCTGGCCACCGCCGGTGATGATGGCGACGCGTCCGGCAAGGTCGTAGCTGTTCATGTGAGTGGTCCGATGGAAAGAAGAGGGGCGCGCGAGAAATCCCGGCGCCCCTCATAGAGACTAGAAGTTGAACTTGTCGATGTTCGAAGCGTCGAAGGTGGTGAGCTCGGCTTGCGTGTTCATCACGTTCTTGTCGCCGATGGTGATCGAGCCCAGGGTCGGCACATCGAACTTGGTGCCCACCTTGTTGTCGATGGTTTTGTTGAGCACGCCGTCGGCGAAGTAGGCCGCGAGCCAGCCTTCATTGTAGGGTGACCAGAGCTGGAATGCCTTCACGGTGCCGTCCTTGATGAAGTCCTTCATCTCGGAGGGCAGGCCAAGGCCGGTGACGTGCACCTTGTCGGCAATGCCGCGCTGCTGGACGACCTGAGCGGCCGCTGCAACGCCCACCGTGGTCGGCGCGATGACGCCCACGAGGTTCGGGTAGTTGGAGAGAAGGCCCTCCATTTCCGTGGTCGACTTCTCGGGCTGGTCGTCGCCATAGACCGTCGCGACGAGCTTCATGTCCTTGTACTTGGGATCGTCGGCGAGGGTCTTTTTCATCGCCGCGATCCAGGTGTTCTGGTCCGGCGCTTCGGTCGTCGCCGAGAGGATCGCGATGTCGCCCTTGTAGCCGATCAGCGAGCCCATGAGCTCGACCTGGTTCGGCCCGGTCTTGGTGAAGTCGACCGGCAGGATGTTGGCGTCGCGATGGCTCTCATTGCCCACGAGATCGCCGTTCACCGCGAGCACGAGGATGCCCTTGGCGCGCGCGGCGTCGAGCGCCTGGTTCATGGCGTCGGGGCTGTTGGGCGCGATCGCGATGACGTTGACCCCCTTCTGCACCTGCGCATCGATCAGCGGGATCTGCGAGGTCGCTTCAGCCGTCGCCGGAGCAACGAACTCGAACTGGCAGCCGATCTGCTTGCAGGCATCCTGGAAACCGCCGGTGATCGAGTCGAAATACGGGTTGCCCGTGTTCTTGCCGATATAGACGATCTTGAAGTCGTGCCCGGCGAAGGCGCCGGACGAGAAAGTCACGGCGAGGCCGAGGGCGGCCATGCCGGCGAGTAGGGTACGTTTCAGCACTTGCTTCCTCCTGTTGATGCCGGTTGGCCGGCGGATACGCCCGCTACCTTTGGGTGCGGGAATAGATGAAATTGGTGACGATGATCGAGACGATGAGCAGCACGCCGAGCAGGCAGAACTGCGTGGCGGGCAGCCAGCTGGCGGTGTTCATGGCGTTGGTCATGATCGACAGCAGCCAGCCGGCGAGGAAGGTGCCGAGGATGGAGCCGCGGCCGCCGAAGATGTAGGTGCCACCCAGCATCGCCATCAGCACCATCTGCAGCTCGCCGCCGAGCCCGAGGTCGTAGCGCACCGTGCCGAGCTGCGAGACGAACATCATTCCGGCAAGCGCGCTGACCACCCCGAGCGTTGCGAACAGCGTCGTCTTGATCGTGCGCGTGCGGATGCCGGCGTGGCGCGCGGCCAGCTCGTTGGTGCCGATCTGGAAAACCTGCCGCCCGAAGATCGTGGCGCTCAGCAGCAGCGCGAGGAGGATCGCCGCAACCAGCACGATAAGGTCCGGCACCGGGATGCCGAAGACCGTCACGAGGTTGAGCCCCATGTACCATTCGGGGAGCTTGATCGAATTGTCGCCGGCCAGCACCTGCGCGAGGCCGCGATAGAAGGTGAGGGTGCCGATCGTCGCGATCAGCGAGGGCAACCGCAGGAACACCACGAGGAATGCATTGAAGAGGCCGAGCACGAGGCCGAGTCCGATGCAGATAACGGCGGCAAGCGGGAAGGGCACCCCGGCCTGCTGCACCGCGGCGAAGACGCAAGCCGTCAGCGCCATGCTCGAGGCGGGCGACAGATCGATCTCGCCTGCGATGATCACCAATGTCAGCACCAGCGCCATCAGCGCGAGCGGGGCCGTCAGCGTGAAGGTCGAAAGGATGTATTGGAGGTCGAGCGATTGCGGCCAGAACACGCTGGCAACGATCGGCTCGAGAATGAGCAGCAGCACGGTCAGCATGACCGGGCGGATGAAGATCACCTGCCACAGCGGGCGCGCCGGCGCCGCATCGAGCGGATTGACCGTCGGGGCGATCGGCTCGGTTGTCGTCATGTCCGGGCGCCTCGAGTCGAAGCGAGAGCCATGATGCCGCGTTCGCGAACCGTCTGGTCGATGACCAGTGCCACGATGATCACGAGGCCGTAGATCGCGCTCTGCACCGTCCCCGGTATCCCGAGCAAAGGCAGGGCCGCGGACACGCAGCTCAGCAGCAGCACGCCGAGCACCACGCCCAGCACCGAACCGACGCCGCCATTGATCGAGACGCCGCCGATCACCACAGCGGCGATCACCTGGAATTCAAAACCCCAGCCGGTGTTGGATGGATTCACGAAGGCCCAGCGGCTCGCATACATGATGCCCGCGAGCCCCGCGAGCGCGCCCGAAATCGAGAACACCACGAGCGTCACGGCGGTCACCGGGATGCCGCGCAACGGCGCGGCCACGGGGTTCGAGCCGATCGCATAGACCTGCCGGCCGAGCCGCGAGTGGTTGGCGAACCAATAGGTGATCAGCACCACGGCGATCGCGATGATCACGATCCACGGGAACGCGTAGGTCGGCGAGTTCGCCGACATAGCCTTGAGCGGACCGGGAATGAACTGGCGGTCTATCTGCTTGGCGCCGGAGGCGATGAAGGTAAGGCCCCGATAAAGGTAGAGCGTGCCGAGCGTCACGATGATCGCCGGCAGGCGGAAGGCGATGATCATCACGCCATTGATGAGACCCAGCACCGCGCCGATGCCGATCGCGACGGCGAAACCGAGATACCAGGGAATACCCGGCGCCAACTTGAACATCAGCGCCGTCATCATCGCGGCAAAGCCGAGGGTCGAACCCACCGACAGGTCCACATGCCGCGCGATGATCACCAGCATCTCGCCCATCGCTGCAATCATCACCAGCGGCATCAGCAGCAGGATGACCCTGAAATTATCGGTCGTAAGAAAGCGCGGATTGGCGATGCCGACGATGGCGCAGAAGATGATGATCGCGGCGAGGATACCGATCTCACGCCGCAGCAGGAGCAATCGGACCGCGTTCATGCCGCCACCTTGGTGCGGGGCACGGCGGCGTGCATGATCGATTCCTGTGTCGCATCGGCGCGCGCGATGTCGGCAGTGAGCCGGCCCTCGGACATCACGAGCACGCGGTCGCACAGGGCGAGCAATTCGGGCAGCTCGGACGAGATCAGGAGAATGGCGCGACCCGACGCCGCGAGTTCGCCGATCATGTCGTAGAACTCGGCTTTCACGCCGATATCGATGCCGCGCGTCGGCTCGTCGAGGATAAGGACGCTGGGGTCGGTCAAGAGCCAGCGCGCAAGGATCGATTTCTGCTGGTTGCCGCCTGACAATTCGCCAATGGGCTGGCGCATGGACGCGAGGCGGATACGCAGCTTACGGATCGAGTCCTGGGCCAGCCCTTTTTCGACCATGCGCCGGATGATGCCGGCGGGCGCGATACGGCGCGGCACAGCGGCTGTAATATTCTGTTCCACCGGCAGTGTACGGAAGATGCCGGCAGCGGCGCGATCTTCGGGAACGAATGCAAGGCCGAGGTCGATCGCCCGGGAGGGGGCAGATACGACCACGGCCTTGCCATTGACGGTGATGGTTCCCGAAGCGGCGGGAGCCACACCGAAGATCGCACGGGCAACATCTGTTCGACCGGCGCCGATAAGGCCACCCAGTCCAACGATCTCTCCCTTGCGAACCTCAAAACTGATGTCGTTGAAGAAGCCGGGCTTGCTCAGGTGCTCGACCTTGAGCGCGATCTCGCCGATCGTGGTGCCGTGCTTCTTCATGTATTCGCGCAGCGGCCGGCCGATCATCAGCCGGATGATGTCGCCATCGCTGAGATTGGCGATTGTGTCGGTGGCGATGCGATTGCCGTCGCGGAAGATGGTGACGCGGTCACACAGTGCGCGCACTTCTTCGAGCCGATGCGAAATGAAGATGATGGTGCGTCCTTCATCGCGCAGCCGCCGCGCAATGGCGAACAGCGTTTCGACTTCCTTTGGCGTCAGCGGCGCCGTCGGCTCGTCCATGATGATGAGCCGGCTGTCCGAGGCCAGCGCCCGCGCGATCTCCACCATCTGCTGGTCGGCGATCGACAGCCCGCGCATCGGCCGCGTGACGTCGATGTTGACCCCCAGCAGATCCATCA
>Ga0207649_10001136_pt1 | contig 16102 bp, 15 predicted proteins | sample KBSC43metaG_FD_184317 | JGI IMG/M metagenome (GOLD analysis project Ga0207649, IMG submission 184317) | Corn rhizosphere microbial communities from Kellogg Biological Station, Michigan, USA - KBS C4-3 metaG (SPAdes) (version 2) | ecosystem: Host-associated > Plants > Roots > Rhizosphere > Soil ... | reverse complement strand
CCTGCCCAACTGCCTCGCACCGCTGATCGTGCAGGCGACGCTCAGCTTCTCGAACGCCATTCTGGAAGCCGCGGCCTTGGGCTTCCTCGGCATGGGCGCGCAGCCGCCGACCCCCGAATGGGGCACCATGCTCGCCGAAGCCCGCCAGTTCATCCTGCGCGCGCCCTGGGTTGTGACGCTGCCGGGCCTCTGCATCCTCGTGACCGTCCTCGCTATCAACCTCATCGGCGATGGCCTGCGCGACGCTCTCGATCCGAAGCTGAAGCGGAGCTGACGACGATGGCGCTGCTCGAAATCCGCAACCTCACGGTCTCCTTCGATACCTCCGTCGGCCTGTTCCACGCCGTGGAGGGCATCGACCTGAGCGTCGATTCCCGCGAGGTCCTGGCGATCGTCGGCGAATCCGGGTCGGGCAAGTCCGTCGAGATGCTGGCCGTCATGGGCCTGCTGCCACCGAGCGCAACGGTCACCGCCGATCGCCTAAGCTTTGATGGCCACGACCTCCTCGCCATGCCGCGCGCGGACAAGCGCAAGATCATCGGCAAGGACATCGCGATGATCTTTCAGGAGCCCATCGCCTCGCTCAATCCCTGCTTCACGGTCGGCTTCCAGATCGAGGAAGTGCTTCGCTTCCATCTCGGCATGAACAAGTCCGAACGCCGGGCGCGTGCCGTCGAACTCCTCACCCAGGTCGGCATCACCCGACCCGCCGATCGTCTTCGCTCGTTCCCGCACCAGATGTCGGGCGGCGAATGCCAGCGCGTGATGATCGCCATGGCCATCGCCTGCAATCCCAAGCTGCTCATCGCCGACGAGCCTACCACCGCGCTCGACGTTACCATCCAGAAGCAGATCCTCGATCTGCTGATGAACCTGCAGGCGCGCACCGGCATGGGGCTCATCATGATCACCCACAATATCGGCGTCGTCGCTGAGACCGCCGATCGCGTCGTCGTCCAGTATCGCGGGCACAAGATGGAAGAGTCCGACGTGCTCACCCTCTTCACCGCGCCCAAATCTGCCTACACACGCGCGCTGCTCTCGGCGCTGCCCGAGAATGCGACCGGCGACCGCCTGCCGACCATCGGCGACTTCCGCGAGACCGCGACATGACGGCTGTCCTCGAGACGCGCCACGTCACGCGCGACTACCATGTAAGCCGCGGCCTTGCCCCCGCGCGCATCGTCCACGCCGTCAAGGATGCATCGCTCAAGGTCGAAAAGGGCAAGACCCTGGCCATCGTCGGCGAGTCCGGCTCGGGCAAGTCGACCCTCGCGCGCATCCTCACGCTCGTTGACCCGCAAACCTCCGGGGAGCTCTTCATCGAGGGCGAGGCGATCGACATCCGCAAGACCAGCGTCGGCAAGGATCTGCGCCGCAAGGTGCAGATGGTCTTCCAGAACCCCTATGGCTCGCTCAATCCGCGCCAGAAGATCGGCGACGTGCTCGGCGAGCCGCTGGCCATCAACACGAGCATGCCGCATTCGGAACGCGCCGAACGCGCACACCAGATGCTGAAGCGCGTCGGCCTCGGCCCCGAGCATTTCAACCGCTACCCGCACATGTTCTCGGGCGGCCAGCGCCAGCGCATCGCCATCGCCCGTGCACTGATGCTCAATCCGTCGCTGCTCGTACTGGACGAGCCCGTTTCGGCGCTCGATCTCTCGGTCCAGGCGCAGATCCTCAACCTCCTCGCTGATCTCCAGGATGAGCTGCAGCTCACGTATGTCTTCATCAGTCATGATCTGAGCGTCGTGCGCTACATCGCCGACGACGTCATGGTCATGTATCTGGGCGATGTCGTGGAGCAGGGGACGCGCGAAGAGGTCTTCGCCAACCCGCGCCACCCCTACACGCGGGCGCTCTTTGCCGCGACGCCCAAGGCCGATCCGGAACACATCCGGGCCCGCCTGGCCCGCCGAACGGCCGCCGCCACTTAGCCGGATATTAATTCCGCCTTGGTAGGGTTGACGGTCTGTTAACCGGAGTCCGGCCTTGCCCAGGAGCGACGCTGCGCCGCCGCCTGCCCCTGTCGCGCCCGCGCCCTACGGCAAGAAGCCGCTGCGCACCTTCGCGCTCGCGGTCGCGCTTCCGGCCTTCCTCCACTACGTCCTCGGCGTGATCCTGGTGGTCGGCGCGCTCGTCTATATGGCGCAGGAGATCGACCAAGTGGAGGATCGGCGCGGCATCATCGCCATGCATGCCGCGCTCAACAGTTTCCTCAACGACATGGGCAGCAACGCCTCGGACGAGGGCACCTGGAACGAGGCGTATCTCAACGTCGTGGTCAATCCCGATCCCGCCTGGATGGATTCGACCTGGGGGACGACGGCGCGAACCGGCGACAGCTACGATAACGTCCTTGTCACCGACTCCGCCGGTAAGGTCCTTTTCGGCGAAAACAATGACGGCCAGCTGACCGGTACCATCGCGAACTACTTCCCCGCGGCGCCCACCATGCTCACCGCGCTCGACAAGGACATCGCGGCCTCCGGCGACGCCGCGACCGAGACAAATTTTGCAGCGGACCCCAAGGGGGTCGTCGGCCTTGCCGCCATCTCTATTCATCAGTCGACCCCCGGTTCGATGACCGTGCCGCGGGAAACCCGCCGGATCCTTTGGATCGCCAAGCATCTGACTACCGCCACGCTCCAGGACTTCTCGGTCCACTACCAGCTGCCGGTGGCCAATCTGGTCGAAACCCCCGGCGACGACTCCTCCTCGATTCGGCTGGTCGATGCGGCCGGCAATGTCGCCGGGACCATCGCCTGGTCGCCAGATCGGCCGGGCGGGGCGGCATTCGATCGCTCGCTGGTGGTCGTTGCGATCATCTTTTTCTGTCTTGGCTTGATCCTCGTCGCGTTCCTTGGCTTCCTCCGCCGCCGGCTCGTCGCTCGGGTGAACGCGATCGATGCTGCCGCCCAAATCGCCGAGACCGAGAGCCGGCACATTCCCTCTTCCGTGGCACCGGAGCCTCTGTCCCGTCCACTCGAGAGCTTCGCCGAGGCGCCGCTGCCCGAGCTTCAGGGCGTGCGCCCATCCGACTTCGCGATCCAGTATCAGCCGGTGTTCGACGTTCGGGCGGAAGCCCTCGTCGGCGTCGAGGCGCTGCTGCGCTGGGAAATCGGCCCTGCCAATGTCCTGACCCAGGAATCGCTCGAGTCGATAGCGCGCGCCGCGCTCTTTGATCGCGCCGGGCTTCTGGCCATTCGCCATGCGACCGACGAACTCGCGCCCCTGATCGGCACCACTCTGGCCATCGCGGCAACCTCCACCCAGCTATCCAATCCGGAGTTCGCGGAAAAGACGCTCGGCACGCTCGGCGCCACCGGTTTTCCGGCGCGCCGGCTCCTGCTCTCTGTCGACAGCACCCGCCTGCCGCCGCTCGATGCGATCGCCGAGGTCGTCACGACGCTCCGCCAGGCCGGCGTCCAGGTCGTGCTCGATCGCTTCGCTCTCACGCCCACCACCATCAAGGCAGTCAACCATTCGATGTTCGATGGCGCCCGGCTGGACACGGCACTCACCCGGGGGCTCGATCAGGTGCCCGCCCGCGAGCGCCTCGCTGCCATCACCGTCGAGACCATCCGCGGCGAGGGCATGAGCGTTACGGCGCCGGGCGTCGACCGTCGCGAAGATCTGGCCCGGCTGGTCCGCCTTGGCTGCACCCTGTTCCAGGGCGCCCTGTTCGCTGCGCCGATGCCTGTGACGACGTTGACGCAACTATTGCTCGCCCCGCCGGTCAAGCGCGCGAGCTGACCGTCAGGCCGCGGCGCATCCCGCACACAATCCCCTGAGCTCGATCGTCATGCGCGATGGCACGAATCCCGTGCCCTTGCTCCAGTCCTGCAGGCGCTTTTCGATCGCCCGCTCGGCGAATTCCTCCACCTTGCCGCAGCGCTCGCAGATCGCAAACGCACTACTGCCTGTCCGGTGGCAATCCGCATCGGCGCAGCAGACAAAGGCATTGAGCGATTCCAGCCGATGCGCGAGCCCGCGCTCAGTCAGCTTCTCGAGCGCGCGGTAAACCTGCAGCGGCGCCCGCAACCCGTCGTCGCGCAGCCGGTCGAGGATGTCGTAAGCGCTGAGCGGGCCGTCCGCGTGCGCCAGCGCGCCGAGCACCAGCTCCTGATTGTGCGTCAAATCATCGGCCCAGATATGGTCGTGACCCGCATGCGAATGCGCATCTGCCATGGGCTAATCTCCCTTCATCGCCGGAACCAGCAGTCCGATATTGTGCCGGAACATCTCGAGATAGCTGCCCGCTCCCCGACCAGGGAACGACAGCGCGTCGGCATAGAGCTCGCCCCCGACAGTGATCCCCGTCTCGTTTGCGATCTGCTCGATCAGCCGCGGATCGGTCATGTTCTCGATGAACAGCGCCTTCACGCCGGTGCTGCGGATTTGTTCGATCAGTCGCGCGACGCCCGCCGCCGATGGTTCGGCATCGGTGCTGATGCCTTCGGGCGCGAGAAAGCTCACGCCGTATGCCGCGCCGAAATAGCCAAACGCATCGTGCGTGGTGATCACCTTGCGCTCAGCCGGCGGCACCGTGGCAACAGCCGCGCGCACCTCTACATCGAGCGCTAGTATCTGCTCGGAATAGTCTTGCGCGCTGGCCGTGAAAGCGCCGCACGAGGAAGGAGCGATCCTGCAGAGCGCCGTTCTGATGTTGCGCACATAGATCAAACCATTGCTGAGGCTCTGCCAGGCATGAGGGTCAGTCACCGTCACGCCATCATCGACGAAGTCGCGTGGCGTCACACCTTGGCTCGCAATCACCAGCGGACCTCTATATCCTGTGGCCTGCACGAACCGGTCCATCCAGCCTTCAAAGCCCAATCCATTGACGAAGAAGATTTGCGCGCGCGCCACGGCCGCGGCATCGGACGGCTTGGGCTCATAGACGTGCGTGTCCGCGTTTGCTCCGACGATGGTGGTCACCTCCACGCGGTCGCCGCCGATGGCCTTCACCATGTCCCCCAGGATCGAAAAGCTCGCGACGGCCTGGATCGGCGCCCCGATAGCGGGCGAGCTCAGCAGCAGGGAAATGAGGAGAGCCAGCCAGTGCATCACGCCACCCTGTGGCGGGCAGGGAGTACGCGGCTCAGGATCGCTCCACGCGGCGCCCCGATCAGCGACAGCACATAGATGATCCCGGCGACGAGGATAATCGCTGGACCGGACGCCGCCCCCAGATAATACGACGCCATCAGTCCCAGATAGGCCGACAGCACGCCGAACGCCATGCCGAGCCCGATCACCGCCTCGAGCCGCCGCACCCAGAAGCGTGCCGCGGCAGCCGGCAGCATCATCAACCCGACCGCGAGCAGCGTGCCCAGCGCCTGGAAGCCGCCAACGAGATTGAGCACCACGAGCCCGAGAAAGATGAAATGCGCCACCGGCCCCGAGCGGCTTACGCTGCGCAGAAAGATCGGATCGAGGCATTCGGCGTAGAGCGGCCGCCAGATCAGCGCGAGGCCGACAAAGCTGATGCTTGCGACGAGCCCGATGAGGATCAGCGCATCGTCATTGAGCGCCAGCACCGTTCCGAACAGCACATGCATTAGGTCGACATTCGAGCCCTTGAGGCTGACGAGCAGAACCCCTAGCGCCAGGGAGATCAGGTAGAAAGCGGCAAGGCTCGTGTCCTCGCGCTGCGCCGTGAGCCGCGATACCGCTCCCGCCAGCAGCGCCACCGCCAATCCCGCGACAAACCCGCCTAGCGTCATGGGGAGAATCGCAAGCCCCGAGAGCAGGAATCCAACCGCCGCACCGGGCAGGATCGCGTGGCTCATCGCATCGCCCGCAAGGCTCATTCGCCGGAACATCAGGAATGCGCCCACCGGCGCGGCGCTCAGCGCCAGGATCACGGCCCCAACCAGAGCCCGTCGCAAAAAGGCAAATTCGACGAAGGGTGCCCACAGCACATCGAGGCTCAATGCACATGCTCCTCGTGCCTGTGAGGAGGCTCGTGCGCATGCGGCTCGTGCCACGGCGCCCGCTCATCCCACGCCTCGGGCATCGCGCGCGCGCGGCTGAGGTTGGCTGGAGTCAGCACCTCCGCCGTGGCCCCCCACGCGACAGGCTCCCGCGCCAGCAGTAGCGTCTGCGGGAAACGCTCACGCACCAGTTCGGTATCGTGCAGCACCGCGATCACGGTGCGACCCTCGGCGCGCCAGGCTTCGATCAGCGCCACCAGGTCGCCTACCGTGCGCTCGTCCACTGCCGCAAAGGGCTCGTCGAGCAGCACCAGCGGCGCATCTTCGATCAGCACGCGCGCGAACAGCGCCCGCTGCATCTGTCCGCCACTCAACGTATCGATCGGCCGCCGCGCAAATCCTTCGAGCCCCACGCGCGCCAGCGCCGTTTCTATCAGCACGCGATCGGTCGGCCCGAACGCCGAAAACACTCCGCGCTTGCGCCAGAGCCCGAGGCCGCAAAGTTCGCTGACCGTCGCGGGAAACGCGCGATCGATCTCGGCGCTCTGCGGTAGATAGGCCAGTGCTCTATCATCCCGCGAGATCGTGCCGCCGAGCGGCTTCAGCGCGCCGATCAGGCCCTTGAGCAAGGTCGACTTGCCCGAGCCGTTCGGGCCGATCACGGCCGTCATCGAGCCCGGCGCAAAACTGCCGCTGAGGTGATGCACCGCCGGGTGTCCGCCATAACCGAGCGTCAAATCGTCGAGCACGATGCCGCTCACAACAGGCTCCCGATGACGAGCCAGAGCAGGGCGGAAATGATCAGAGCCACCGCTACGCGCAGGGCGGCGCCGGATTGGACGAGGCTCATGAAGACGCTCCGAACTCAGTCGGAGGCGATGTAACTAAATAACATATCGCGGTCAAGCGCGCCTAGAATTCGATCCCCGCCTGCGCCTTCACGCCTGAGCGGAATGGGTGCTTGATCTCAGTCATCTCCGTCACAAGATCAGCGATCTCGATCAGCTCGTCCTTGGCGTTCCGGCCGGTCACGATCACATGCGTATCTCGCGGCTTGTTCCGCAGCACCTCGAGAACCTCGTCGAGCGGCAGATAATCGTAGCGTAAGACGATGTTGAGTTCGTCCAGCAGCACCATCTTGTAGGCTGCGTCCGCGATCATCGCCTTGGCGGTCTCCCACGCCGCGCGCGCCGCCGCGATATCGCGCTGCCGGTCCGCCACGTCCCAGGTGAACCCTTCGCCCATCGCCTTGATCGTCACGAGCGCCGGATAATTCTCGAGCACATCGCGTTCGCCCGTTCCCCAGGCGCCCTTGACGAACTGCACCACGCCGACCTTGAAGCCATGCCCGATCGCTCGGAACACCATTCCAAACGCCGCCGTCGACTTGCCTTTGCCCTTGCCCGTATGAACGATCAGCAGCCCGCGCTCCTCGGTCTTGGTCGCGAGCATGCGGGTGCGCGCGTCCTTCTTCTTCTTCATCTTCTCCGCGTGATAGGCGTCGCGCTCCGCCTCGCTCATGAGGTCGGTCTTTTTGGGCTGCTTGTCGCTCATCTCGGTGCATCCAGAAATGTAACGGCGCTGTTCGATCGGGGCGTCCAATAGCCCCTTGCCCGCGCCTCGTTGAATTTGTCGATCATCTCGTCATAGCCGAAGCGATTGTTCACGCGAATGAAGTCCCGCGTAACGTCGTCGTCGACGAAGGCCTCGAAGGCGAGGTCGAAATGATGCGTCTTGACCGCCCCGGTGGTCGCCGCGAACGCGAACATATAGTCCACCGTCGCAATGATCTCGAACGCGCCCTTGTAGCCATGTCGCTTCACCCCATCGATCCATTTGGGGTTGACCACGCGGCTGCGCATCACGCGCGAGATTTCTTCCTCGAGCGTCCGCGCCACCGGCCGCTCGGGCCGCGAATGGTCATTGTGATAGGCGAGGGGCCGTCGCCCCGACAGTGCCTCCGCCGTCGCCACGAGTCCGCCCTCGAACTGATAGTAATCATCGCTGTCGAGCAGATCGTGCTCGCGATTGTCCTGGTTGTGCACCACGGCCTCGACCTCACGGAGTCGCGCCGCAAATCGCGCCAGCTCGGGCACACCCGCCGCATGCGCGCCATAGGCATATTGCCCCCAGTTGAGGAACGCGCGGCTCAGATCGCCCTTTGTGTCCCATCGCCCGCTGTCGATCAGCGCCTGCAACCCGGCTCCATAGGCTCCGGGCTTGCTGCCGAAAATGCGATGCCCAGCCTCCATCGCCGCATCGGCCTCGCTCTTGCCGTCTCGCATCAGCCCGAGCGCGTCGCTCCGCATCCGGGCTGAAACAGGGTTCTGATCCTCGGGTTCGTCCAATGCTCCGATCGCCCGCACGGCTCGGTCGAAGAGCGCGATCTGTTGCGGAAACGCATCGCGGAACAGCCCCGATATCCTGAGCGTCACATCCACGCGCGGCCGCCCGAGCTTGGCCAGCGGCACGATCTCATAACCCGAGACCCGCAGTGACGATGGATCCCACACCGGCTTTGCACCAATGAACGCCAGCGCCTGCGCGATGTCATCGCCGCCCGTGCGCATGTTGGAGGTGCCCCACACACTGAGCGCCAGCGAGCGCAAATGCGCACCCTGGTCCTGGAAGTGCCGGATCAGCAGGGTCTCCGCCGATTTCCGTCCCAGCTCCCATGCCGTCGGTGTCGGCACAGCGCGATTGTCGAGTGAGTAGAAATTACGCCCTGTCGGCAGCACATCGAGCCGACCGCGCGATGGCGCCCCGCTCGGTCCCGGCGCAACGAACTTGCCATCGAGCCCATCGATCAGCGCCTTGACCTCATTGGGTCCGCTATCCCTGAGCTTGGGTCGCATCATACGCTCGATCTCATCCAGCACCGCCGCCGACGCCGGCCCGGGGGCAGGGGCGACGCCCTCGATCATCTCCGCCGCTTGGCCTTCCAAAACCTCGACGACATCTCCGATCGTGCGGATCGATCGCCTCCCTCCCCCTTGCGGGGAGGGGCCGGGGGTGGGGGCCGCAAGCACCGGCTGAGGTATCGGTCCCTTCCACTCCGCTCCCAACTCCGCCGTCAGCGGATCGAACCCGAGCTTCAGATCATCCGCCAGCGCCCGAATGAGCGAAGCATCCTCTGGCTGCTCTCCGCGCGGCACGCGCGCGAGCGCGGCGAGCAGATCGCGCTCCAGCCGCCCCGTCGGCGACTGCCCGAACACATGGAGCCCGTCTCGGATCTGCGCTTCTTTGAGGTCGCACAGAAAATTATCGATCGCCTTCAGCGCTTCGGTCTCATCGCCGGGCAGCGCCACATCGCGGTCGAGCCGCTCGTCCCGTGCAAAATCGAGGATCCGCCGCCGCAGATCACGCAGCCGCCGACGGTCCATACCGCTCGCTGCGTAATACTCGTCGAGCAGCGCCTCGAGATCCTTGAGTGGGCCGTAAGTCTCCGCGCGCGTCAGCGGCGGCACGAGATGATCGATGATCGTCGCGCCCGCCCGTCGTTTCGCCTGCGTGCCCTCGCCGGGATCGTTGACGATGAACGGATAAAGATGCGGCAGCTCGCCCCAGAGCAGCGCCGGATACGAGGCCGCATCGAGCGCCACCGCCTTGCCCGGGAGCCACTCCATCGATCCATGCTTGCCATTGTGGATGATCGCATGTGCACCGAACTCGTGCTTCAGCCACAGATACGCCGCGAGATACGCATGCGGCGGCACAAGGTCCGGATCGTGATAGGCAGCGGTCTCGTCCCGGTCATATCCCCGCGCCGGTTGCAGCATCACCGCGACATTGCCAAACATCACTACCGGCAGATGGAACGCCGATCCACCTCGCACAAACGGATCAGCCTCCGACGCGCCCCAGCGCGCGAAGACCTCACGCTGCACCTTCTCGGGCAGGGCCGCAGACAGCTCCCGATATCGCGCCAGGGGGAATGCAACACCGTCGCCCCGTTCGGGGCGTGCGTTTGTCGGGCCGGCCCGCAGGAGCTCGATCAGGGCATTGCCATCGGCAGGGATGTTCGTCGCGCCGATGTGCCGAAGGATTTCGACGGTACTCGCCGGCGCATCATACCCCACTCCATTCGCCAGCCGCCCGTCGCGGATTGGATAGTTCGCCAGCACGATCGCAACCCTGCGGTCCGCGCGCGGCGTCGCCCTCAATCGCACGTAGTTCCGTGCCAGCGCCACGGCACGCCCGATGCCGTCGCGATCCGGCGCGTACGCCGACAACGGGCACTCCGTCGCTGCGTGCCACAACGCTTCCGCCTTGTGCCCAACGATGATGCCGCCGATGCGCCCATCAAGTTCGGGCAGCACGATCTGCATCGCAAGGTCCTTTGCAGACAGCCCCTGCATGTCGGTCGCCCATTGCGCCTCGGGCCGCCCGCTCTGGACGAGCTGGATCACCGGCGCATCGACTCCCGCAAAAGGATTGAGTTTGCCTTCCAGTCCATCGACCCCCAGGGCAAAGCCGGTGAGATTGAGGATCGCCTCCGGCCGGTGCAACTTGAGCGCTGCCTGCACGAAGCGGACGCACGCGCCCTCCTTTAGCGTCGAGATCATGAGCGGCACCGCCGCCATCCCCTGTCGCTCGATCTCATCGATCAACGCCTCCAGCACCGCCGTTCCCGCGCCCTCGAGCGCTGCCCGATAGAACAGCAGCGGCACCGTTGGCCCTTCCGCGACCGGCAGCTCGGCCGTCACGCCACCCTTGGGCGTCCAATACCCAAAGCGCGGGAAGGGGGAGATGTTGCCTATAAGTTGCCCGCGCATCAGTGCAAGCGCGGCGTCGGCATTCTCCGGCCCGCCCGCCGTGAACAGCGCATGCAGCCGCGTCCACATCTCTGCGCTCACAGTAGAACGCGATTGCAGGATTGGATCGAGGATCGCCTCGCCCGGTAGAAGCGCCAATTTGAAGCGCCCGTCAGCCGCCAACGCCGCAAGCTGATCGACGCCATATTGCCAGTAAGTCGCCCCGCCCAGCAGCCGCACCACCACGAGCTTGGAGGGGCTCACGGTCTTCTCGATCCACAGATCAACCGACAGATTATGCGACAGCCGCAGCAGATTGGCGCAGCGCACGCCGAGCACACCTGCGCGGTCCACCGCCCCCGCGATCAGCGCCAGTTCGGAATCCGCCGCCGAAACGAACACGATCTCTCCGGGTGTCTGCCCGAGATCGATCGCCTCGCCCTCCTGCTGCAGCGCGCCGGCTTGCGCCGTGAGGAGGTGCATCAGGCGGCGGCGCGGCTCGCGCGCCTCAGGCTCTGGCTGATCGCGTCATGGTCGAGCGGCGATTCGCCGATCACCACCAGCGCCGTCTCGCGACGTTCACCGGCCTTCCACGGCCGGTCGAACCACGCATTCACCCGCGGCCCCACCGCCTGGATGGCAAGCCGCGCGTCCGTCCCGGGCAGCGCCGCCCAGCCCTTGAGCCGCAGCACATCATGGGCGCGAATGGTCTCTTCGATCACCCGCAGCAATTCGTCTCGGCTCACCACGCCCGGCAGTTCGATCGAGAACGAGTCGAAATCGTCGTGCTCGTGGCCTTCGCCGCCATGCTCGACCTCATGGGCGCTGTCGCGGCCCTCGAGGTGATCCTCGCTCGCGAGTCCCATGCCGAGCAGCGCGCCGATATCGACATGTCCATTGCGCGCGCGGATCACGCCGGTCCCCGGACGTACCTCGTGCCCGAGCCGAGCCTCGACTGCGCCGAGCGCACCCTCGTCGACGAGGTCGGTCTTGTTGATCACCACGAGGTCCGCCGCCACCAGCTGGTCCTTGAACAATTCGCCCAGCGGCGTTGCGTGATCAAGCATGCTGTCCGCCGCCCGCTGCCGCTCCACCGCCTGCTCGTCCGCCGCAAAGCGGCCCTCGCTCAGCGCCGCCGCATCGACCACCGTCACGACGCCGTCGACCGTCACCTGCGTCTTGATCTCGGGCCAGTTGAAGGCGCGGATGAGCGGCTGCGGCAATGCGAGACCGCTCGTTTCGATCACGATATGGTCGGGCTTGTCCTCGCGTCCGAGCAGCGTCTCCATCGTCGGAATGAAGTCCTCGGCCACCGTGCAGCAGATGCACCCGTTCGAGAGCTCGATCATATCCTCTTCGCGGCAGCTCTCATGTCCGCCCGCCGCGATCACTTCGCGGTCGACGCCGAGATCGCCGAATTCATTGATGATGAGCGCGATCCGCTTGCCCTTGGCATGCGCGAGCAGATGCCGCACCAGCGTCGTCTTGCCGGCGCCGAGAAAGCCCGTGATCACCGTGACCGGTATCTTGTCCATTTCGCCACCCTCCGTGTGCGCGTTAGAGACGAGCGTTGAGCTCAGATGTACCGGCAGGTCTCCTGGCTCGCGGGTCGCCGCGCCCTCCGGCCTTCCCGGCAGAACTCTGCCAGTGGCATGTCGGAAGTCGCTCGCCGCTCACAGTTGCGGGGGCAGCCACGGTCTCGGTCCCTGATGGGTACGCCGCTCCGTGTTCCCTTTTGATCCCCTTGGCCCTTGGCCGCAGGGAACCGGCCCGAAATCAGTGTCACGATTGCCGCTCGCGCGCAATCGCGCGGCCGGCGCGAAAACCCTGCGCTTCGCGCAAATCGGCTTGCGTCCGCCGCGCTTCCGGAACAATGAGCAGGCCCGCCTCGTCCACGGCACTCAGCCCACCAGTCCAATACCATGATCGACCCTTCCGGCCCGCTGCCGGCCCAACTTGTGGGTCGCCCATGACGCTGACTATTGTCGCCTGGGTCGTCACCGGCCTCGCCATCGCCGGCGTCATCCTGAGACCCTTCCGCTGGCCCGAATATGTCTGGGCCATCGCCGGCGCGGTGATCGTCATCCTCATCGGCGTCGTGCCCGTCAGTGCCGCATTGGCGGCGGCGGACCGCGGCACCGATGTCTATCTCTTCCTCGTCGGCATGATGCTGCTTTCCGAGATTGCCCGGGAGGAGGGGCTGTTCGATTTTCTGGCCCGCCACGCCGTCGGCTGGTCGAAGGGCTCGCGCGCGCGTCTCTTCGTCATCGTCTATGCGGTGGGAACGCTGGTCACGGCCTTCATGTCGAACGATGCGACCGCCGTCGTTCTTACCCCCGCCGTCGCCGCGGCCGCGCGCGCCGCAAAGGTGCCGTCGCTGCCCTACCTCTATGTCTGCGCCTTCATCGCCAACGCGGCGAGCTTCGTGCTGCCCATCTCCAACCCCGCCAATCTCGTGCTCTACGGCGATCACATGCCGGCCCTGCCGGTATGGCTGATGCGCTTTGCCCTGCCATCGGTGCTGGCGATCATTGCGACCTTCGTCTCCCTCCGGCTCTCGCAAGCCCGCGACCTGAGCGGCAGCATCGATGATCCCGATCGTCCGGAGGCGCTCGGCACCGGCGGCTGGCTCGCAGCCTTTGGCATCATCGCCACGGCGATCGTCCTGGTGGTCGCGTCGAGCCTCGGCTGGCAGCTTGGCCTGCCGACCTTCATTGCGGGCATCGCCGTGGCGATCCTCGTCCTCCTCGTCTCGCGCCAGTCGCCGATGCCCATCCTCACCCACATTTCGTGGGGCGTGCTGCCGCTGGTCGCGGGTCTCTTCATCCTCGTCGAGGGCCTCGACCAGACGGGCGTGCTGTCTCGGCTCGGCGGCGCGCTCAAATCCGGCATGAGCCAATCGGTGCCCATGACCGCGGCCATCTCCGGCGCGCTGGTCGCGTTCGGCTCCAATATCTTCAACAACCTGCCGGTGGGCCTTGTCGCCGCGTCGGTCAGTCACGCCGTCAACGCGCCCGTGCCGGTCACCAATGCCCTGCTGATCGGCGTCGATCTCGGGCCAAATCTATCGGTCACGGGTTCGCTCGCGACCATCCTCTGGCTCATCGCCCTGCGGCGCGAGAAGGTCACGGTCAGCGGCCTGCGCTTCCTCGGCCTCGGCGTCGTGACGATGGTCCCGGCGCTCATCCTCGCGCTCGGCGCGTCGCTGCTGCTACCCAGCTAGCTCAGCATTTGGCGGGCGGCGTCAGGGACGCCGTCAGCCGGTCGATGATCGGCTCGAACGCCTTCATGTCCGCCACCGAATATTCCACCGAATATCCCATGAACGCCTCCCCGCCGCAGATCGCGACCAGCCGTTCATAGACGATCCGCGCGCCCTTCTTGCCCGACATCACGGCAAAGCGCGGCGTTGTCACCTGATAGGTCAGCGCGTAGCCGTCCTCGGTCCACGCATCCCGTGCGAAGCTCGCCTCGGTCTCGAGCGTCTGCTCGCCCTTGAAGATGTAGCCCGCGAACGCTCTCAACTCCGCCGTCGGCGTGGTGAAACGGTCGCCGTCGCCATTGTCGCTCTCGCCCTGCGCTACGAAATGCGGCGGCACGTCGATCGCAAAGCCGAACCGGCCATTGACGTAATGGCCCCAGTCCCCCGCGGCCAAAGGCAGCGTGGCGAGCGCCAGCAGAACTGCGGCAGCGCCCGCCGGCAATTCACATCCCCCGGATGAGGCAGGCCAGCGCCAGGATCACATAGGCGATGGTCATCAGCCAGAAATCGCTGATCGGCAGTTGCGGCATGCCGCGCACGAACACCGATGCTATCCCTATCAGCGCGATGATCAGCGAAATAACGAAAAACAGAACCCGCGGCGCACTGAGTTTCATGTCTGGTCCCTCCGGCGCCCCTCGCGCCCGGGATCAGCCTAGCACCGGCTCCCGCGATTCGCTTCGGCGGGGAGGCCGGATGAGGCGCCGGCTCCTCCCTCGGCGCCGGCGGTCGCACCTCATCCGTCTCGGCCTGCGCCGAAACTCAGGACAGATAGTCCTTATACATCCAGCCGCTGCGGCCCTTGGCGTCGGTGATGTGGATCCAGCCGCGGTTGCTGTCGAGCACCGTGACCTTGTTGCCGCCCGCGAGCGCGAACACGACCTTGCTCGAGCTTCCGGCGGAAGAGTGCACATTTGCGCCCTGGCCCGCGACAACCATGTATTTTGCGCTGCTGGTCTTCTTGGGCTTGACTGGAGCGGGTGCCGGCTCTTCGACAAGCGCCAGCTTCTCCGTCGCCTGCGGTTTGGCAACAACTGCGCTCGGCGCCGCTGCATCGATCGCTGCGGCAGCATCGTCATTTGCTGCCGGCGCAACCAGCGGCGCGACCGCAGGCACGCTGGCCATGGCAACCTGTGTTGCCGGCGTCTCGGGAACATCCGCGGTCGCGGGCGTCCCGTCGGCGTGAATGCTCACGGTCTTGACCGTGCGCGTCGCGAGCGGCGAGTCGTCTGCAGCCGCCGTGCTCTTGAAGCTGGAACTCACCGGCGGCAACGCCTGCAGCACCGGCTGCAATGTGGCAAAAGTCGCCGAGACCACTTCATTATCTGTGAGCGTCGGCGCGGTCGGCTCAGCTGCGGCGACCTTCACCACAGCGGCGGCAGGCGCGGCAAAGCGCAGCGGCGCGGTCGCAGCGTCCTTTGGCCCCGGCACCGACGGCACGGCGCCACATGAGGTCAGGCCCTGCGTCAGGCACCGCACCGGCAGCGCGCCGGTCGCAAATCCCAGGAACAGGAACACTGCAGCGGTCGCAACCAGCGTCCGCATGAGCAGATTTCGACTGAGGTCGGAAAAGAAGGCGAGAGCCATCAGTGTACTCCATTACTACTTCCGGTCTCTCGCCAGACCGGTACGCGCCCCCGCACCCCGTAGTCCCGTTAACCTTTGGCCTCGAATGGGACGAGAATGGGGCAGAGGGGAAGTTTCGATGCCCGCCGCTTTTGCGGTTGACAGGTTACGCAAAAAACGCAGCCGGATTTATAGAACGATAGTCTATAAAGCGGGCTAAACCACCACGATGCCGCTGTGCTTGGCCTTCTCTTCGGGCTCGACGTGGATGGTGATCTGCGCGTCGGTCTCGGCTTCCCTGAGCCGCGCCTCGATCCGGTCGCAGATCGCGTGCGCTTCCGAAACGCTCATGCTGCCCGCCACGACCAGGTGGAATTCGATGAAGGTCCGCCGCCCCGCCTGCCGTGTGCGGATGTCATGCGCCTCGATCGCTCCCTCGGCATTCGCGGCGATGATCTCGCGGATATGGCCGAGGCGCTTGTCGTCGACCGACACATCCATGAGCCCGATCACGCTTTCCCGGATCAGCTGCCATCCCGACCAGAGGATCGCGATGCCGACGAGTCCGGCAAGGATCG
>Ga0207649_10001134_pt1 | contig 16121 bp, 12 predicted proteins | sample KBSC43metaG_FD_184317 | JGI IMG/M metagenome (GOLD analysis project Ga0207649, IMG submission 184317) | Corn rhizosphere microbial communities from Kellogg Biological Station, Michigan, USA - KBS C4-3 metaG (SPAdes) (version 2) | ecosystem: Host-associated > Plants > Roots > Rhizosphere > Soil ... | reverse complement strand
CGTGAATTTCGTCCTCGGCGTCGGCCTGCACAGCTACGGCTTTGGTTCCGGCGGCTTCGGTTACGCGATCACGTTCGTTGCGGCCGAATTGGTGTTCGCCGCGACGGCCTTCGTGCGCCATCGCACCTTGTTGCCCGCGAAGCCGTCGCGCGACGACTCAACGCTTCAACCCTCGACCCCGTAAAACGCCTCGACCAGCGCAAGTGCCCGCCGCTTCGGCAGCACGCCGGCCTCCATCTGGTTCATCACGTAGGCAAAGCCGACGCCCACGTCGGGGTCCGCAAACGCCAGGCTGCCGCCCGCGCCGGGATGCCCAAACGCCCGTGGCGACGGCCCGAACGTCGCCCGCAACTTGCGCCCTTCGCCATCGACGGGATCGCGCATGAACCCCGCCGAGAACGCCGTTTCGAGTCGCAGCACCTTGTCCAGGCCCTGCGAGAGCGTCTGCTGCATGTGCGCCGCCGTGTGCGCGCCAAAAAAATGCCGTCCGGTCCACGAGCCACCGGCCGCCAGCATCGCGTAAAACTTCGCCAGCGCCGAGGCCGTGCCGATGCCGCCCAGCGAGGGAATCGACGCCGCGCGCACCGCCGGGGTATTCATCACCGTCGTGCCCAGCAAGCCGCCGGGCGTGGCAAACGCCCGCCGCGTGAGCGAGTCCGCCTCGCTCATCGCCGCGGCAAAATCGTCCTCGGCGTCCGCGCCGACACCGAGTTTCGGCGCGAGCATTTGCGCCACGCGGGCGTGGTGTTCGGGCGGCGTGCCGATCCAGAGATCGAGATTCAGCGGCTCACCGAAATGCGCGCGAAAATATTCGCCGAGCGGCTCTCCATTCGCGAGCCGGCGCACCATTTCGTCGGCCACGAAGCCAAACGTGCGGGGCCCGTAACCGTGCCCCTCCGTCCAGAGCGGGACTTGTCGCTCGATGGCGCGCGCCACGCCGTCGTGATCCAGCACCGTGAGATCCTTCGCGTCCAGCGCACCCAGTCCCGCCCGATGCGAGAGCACCTGCCCGACCGTGAGCGATTCCTTGCCGCACTGGCCGAACTCCGGCCAGAACTCCGCCACGCGCGCCTCCAGCGGCACGCCGCGCTGCTCCAACGCATGCAGCACGCACGCGCTCGCCAGCCCCTTCGTGGCGGACCAGATCAGCACCGGCGTGTCGGTCTCCCACGGCAGCGACCGCGCCGCATCGCGCCAGCCGCCTGCGAGCGAAAGAATTTCCTCGCCGTGCTGCCAGATCGAAACCGCCGCGCCGACCTCGACGCCGCGGCGAAAATTTTCGTCGAAGGCCGCCCGCACGCGGTCCAGCGTGGAATCCGGCGCGCTCACAGGGCGCTCATCACTTCCTTCAAGTCGGGATCGTATTTCGCAATCTCGCGAAATTTGTCGTCCATCTTGAAGCTGATTTCCAGGGCATGCTGGGCATCCTCGAGATTGCCAAGCACCGCGTCGTAGCAGCCCATGTTGTAATAATACGTCGCCTCGCGCAGCAGGGCGGCGGGACCTTTGAGGAGGAGTTCCTTCGCCTCGCGCGTCTGGCCCAGCTCGTGCAGGCAAAACGCGCCGTGAATGAAGCCCGTGGTCTGCTGCGGATCGGCCGCGCGCAACGTGTCGCAGACGCGCATCGCGTCGCGCCACCGCCGGCCGCGCATGTGGATGAACAACCGCACCTGGAGCACTTCCTGGCAGGACTGGTCGGCGGCCGGCAGCTCATCGAGCTCGCGCAGGGCCTCGCCCGGCATCTCCAGCTCGATGTAACCCTGCGCCGCGAGCAGCGTCCGTTCGATCGACATACCCCAAAATGCGCGCGGCTGCGCCGGTTGAAAAGTCGAATTCCATTTCGCATTTCCCATTTCGCATTCGTCATTACCATCGAAGCCATGGAACGCCGTTGGATCTTGCCCGGAGCCGTGGATGCGGCCATCGCGCGGGATCTTGCCCGCGACCACGGATTGCCGCGTTTCGTGGCGGACATCCTGCTCTCCGGTGGCCTGGCCGATGGCGAAGCCGTCGAACGCTTCCTTCAGCCGCGGCTCCGCGCCCTCTCCGATCCGAATCTCCTGCCCGCGATGCCCGCCGCCGTCGCCCGCCTCGATGCCGCCCTGCGCCGGCACGAGCGCATCGTGCTCTACGGCGATTACGACGTGGACGGCGTCGCCTCGCTCGCGCTGCTTCATCGGGTGCTGACCGCCTATGGTGCCCGCGTCGAATGCTTCCTGCCCTCGCGAGGCGGCGAAGGCTATGGCTTGAGCGCCGCCGGCGTCGAACGTTGCTGCGAACTCCACGCGCCCGACCTCCTCGTCGCCGTCGATTGCGGCACGAACTCGACCGCCGAAATCGCCGCGCTGCGGACTCGCGGGATCGACGTCATCGTCCTCGACCATCACGAACCGGACGCCGATCTCCCGAACTGCGCCGCGCTGGTGAATCCGAAGCTCGGCGACGGAGCCTTCGCCTATCTGTGCAGCGTCGGTGTCGTTTTCAAGGTCGCCCACGCGTTGCTCAAGGCCGCGCCGCTGCCCGGTTTCGACCTTCGCGAGGTGCTCGACCTCGTCGCGCTCGCCACGGTTTGTGACCTGGTTCCGCTCGTGGGCGAGAACCGCATCCTCGTCCGCGCCGGCCTCGAGCAAATGGCCGGCACGCGCTGGCCTGGCCTCGCGGCATTGCTAGCCATTGCCGGCGTCACGCCGCCAATTCGCGCCTCCGACGTGGGGTTTCGTCTCGGACCGCGCATCAACGCCGCCGGCCGCCTCGGCACCGCACAGGCCGCGCTTCAGCTCCTGCTCACGAACGATCCCGCGGAGGCGGCGCGACTGGCCGCCGACCTCGATCTGCAAAATCGCGAACGCCAGACCGTCGAGCGCGCGGTCGTCCTCGAAGTTGAGGCGTGGGTCGAAGCGCACTTCGACGCCACGCGCCACGCCACCATCGTCGCCGGCGCGCGCGACTGGCATCAGGGCGTGCTCGGCATCGTCGCGTCGCGCATTTCCCGCCGCCATCACCGGCCCGCGCTGATCGTGGGCTTCGACGAGACCGGGCAGGGGAAGGGGAGTGGTCGCAGCATCGAGGGCCTTTCGCTGGTCGAGGCCCTCCGCCGTTGCGAGGCGCATCTGGGGAATTTCGGCGGCCACGAAATGGCGGCCGGACTGAACGTGCACGAGGATGCCTTCGCCGAATTTCGCGCCGCCTTCGAGACCGCCGCCCGCGCGCTCCTCACCGACGAAATGCTCGTGCCGTCCCTGCGACTCGACGCCGAGGTGCCGCTGGAGAGCTTTGGCTTCGACCTTCTCGAGGCGCAGCAAATGCTCGAGCCCTTCGGCAACGGCAACCGCCAGCCCCTGCTCTTCGCGCGCGCCATCTCGCCGACTGCGGAGCCGCGTGTGCTCAAGGAAAAGCACCTGCGCCTCGCCTTCGCTGGGGGCCATCGCCAGCCGGTGAGCGCGATCTTTTTCAACGGCGCGGAGCAGCCGTTGCCGCGTCCGCCGTGGGATGTCGCGTTCCACCTCGAGCGCAACGAATACAACGGCCGCGTCGAGGCCCAGATGCAGGTCGTCGCCATTCGTTCCGCCGCGTGATCCCGCCCGACACCTCGCTCAATGCGGTGGATTGGATTCCGCCGAAGCGCCTCCCGAATCTCCGCAAACTTGGCCTGCGCACCGTCGCCGACCTCGCGCTTCACTACCCGCGTCGTCATGAGGACCGGCGGCATTTCTCGCCCTTTCCCGACCAGGCCGGGGACCAGCCCGTGCTGCTCTGCGGCACCGTCGTAAAAGCCGGCTACCTGCCCTACGGCGGCTGGCGGCGCGGCTTCCAGGCCGTCCTCGAGGAAATCGGCGTCGGCCCGCTCGCCCGGCGCATCACGTGCCGATGGTTCAACATGCCCTACGTCGGGAAGCTGATCGCCACGGGTCTGCACATGGTCGCCTATGGCCGGCCGAAAGCCCGCGGCAAGCAGCTCCTGCTCGACTTTCCGGAGTTCGAAATGATCGAGGACGACGGCGATACGCTCATTCACCTCAATCGCATCGTGCCCGTGCATCCCGCCGGCGAGGGCATCACGCCCCGCCGGCTGCGCGAATGGATTTTCCAGGCGCTGCAAGCCGCCGACCTCGCGCAGATTCCGAGCCTGCTGCCCGGAGTGGCACACGCTCCCGCCCGCGTCGCCGCGTTGCGAGCGATTCATTTTCCCGAATCCTTCGGGCAGCTCGAGGAAGCCCGCCGCCTGCTCGTGCGCGAGGAATTCTTTGCGATGCAGGCGCTCATCGTCTCGCGCCGCGCCCGTGTCGAGGCGCTGCCCGGCAAGACGAAAGAGGCGCCCGGAAAGCTGCTCGAGCACCTCCTTGCCGCGCTCCCTTTTGCCCTCACGGCCGCCCAAAAGCGCGCCATCGTGGCAATCCGAGCCGACATGGCCTCCGACCGCCGCATGAACCGACTGCTCCAGGGCGACGTGGGCTCGGGAAAAACCCTCGTTGCGCTCGCCGCCGCGCTGCTCGCGATCGAATCCGGCTACCAGGCCGCGATCATGGCGCCCACGCAACTCCTCGCGGAACAGCACTACACAAATTTTCAGCGCCTGCTCGCCCCGCTCGGCCTCCGCGTAGCCCTGCGCACCGGTGCCAAACGACAGGATAACGCTCCGCTCCCGCTTTTCGAGAACGCGGCCATCACATCGGGGAGCATAGGCTTCCAGCCTGTGCCAGCGGGCATCCTGCCCGCTGATCTCGCGGATCAAGTCCGCTACGCCAGGCGAAACCTCCCCCATTTCGAACGTCCTTGGGCGAAATACGGCATTACCTTCGGGACCCACAAAAAGCGCCCCCTTGCGCCCGCGGCGCGTCGCATCGTTCTCGACGCCATTCTCCACGAGAAACGCCGTAACCGGTTCGAGCTCTACGCGGTCTGCGTGATGCCCGATCACGTTCATTTGCTCATCGAACCCAGCCTCGAACCGAATGCCGGCGAGAAGCCCGTATTTTACGCCCTGCCGCTCATTCTCCACTCGATCAAGTCGTTCACCGCCACTCGTATTAACCAAATCGAGAAATCGACGGAGCCGGTTTGGGAGCCGGAATCCTTCGACCGGATCATTCGCTCGGAAAAGGACCTTCAGGAAAAGTTCCGTTACATCACCCGCAATCCTTGGGACGCCGGAATCGTCAGCCCGGAAGAGGACTATCCGTTTGTTTGGTGGCCGGAAAAAAATCCGGGGAGCATGGGCTTCCAGCCCGTGCAGGCGGGCATCCTGCCCGCCGATTCCTCCCGGCAGGATGCCGGAAGCCACGGGCTGGAAGCCCATGCTCCCCGGACCGACATTCCCCAACTCCTCGTCGGCACGCACGCCCTGCTCCACGATCCCGAGGAGCTGCAAAATCCCGGGCTCATCGTCATCGACGAACAGCACAAGTTCGGCGTGATGCAGCGGGCGAAGCTCATCCTTCGCGCCGACGCGCCCGACGTGCTCGTGATGACCGCCACGCCCATTCCTCGGACGCTTGCGCAGACCGCCTACGGCGATCTCGATGTGACCGTGATCGATGAAATGCCCGCGGATCGCGGCAAGATCATCACCGGTATTCGCGACGCGAAGAAGCTGCCCGAGGCCGCCGCCTTCCTGCGTCGGCAGATCGAGGCCGGCCGGCAGGTTTACATCGTCTACCCGCTCGTCGAGGAATCGGAAAAGCTCGAGGCAAAGGCCGCGACGGCGGAGTTCGAAAAATGGCGCGAACTCCTCGCGCCGCATGCCTGCGGCCTGCTTCACGGTCGCCTGAAACCCGAGGAAAAGGACACCGCGATGCGGGCCTTCGTCGCGGGCGAGACCAAGGCGCTCGTGGCGACGACCGTCATCGAAGTCGGCATCGACGTGCCGAACGCGACCGTCATGCTCGTCGAAAATGCCGACCGCTTCGGCCTCGCGCAGCTCCACCAGCTCCGCGGCCGCATCGGGCGCGGCACGCACACTTCCTACTGCATTTTGATGCCGGGCGAGGACACGCCCGAAGCGCGCGAAAAGCTCGCCGTGCTCGAGCAAACCCGCGACGGCTTCGTCGTCGCCGAGGCCGACCTGCGTCTGCGCGGCCCGGGCGACCTCCTCGGCACCGCGCAGACCGGTTTGCCGCCGCTCCGACTCGGTGATCTCCTGCGCGACGCCGCCGTCCTCGACGAAGCCCGCCGGCAAGCCACCGCCATTTTCCGGGCCGATCCGACGCTGGCCCACCCCGAGCACGCTCCGCTCAAGAATTGGCTGCAACGGCAGGACGCCACCGCCCTCGAGGGCTGAACCGGCAGGAGACAATGAATTTCGACCCCGCGACCTTTCGCCTGAACTCGCCACTCGGCAAACGCATCCTCGCGACAGCGCGGGAGGGCGATTACGCCCATCCCGGCGAGGAGGAGGCGATCCGCCTCACGCTCCAGCCCTTCGCCGGGAATCCGCTCCAGTCATGGCTCGACGTCGGTTGCGGGCGGGGAGGAACGGCCGCCTTCGTGGCCGCGGAAGGTTGGGCGAAGGTAACGGCCTTCGACATCGATGCGGTCTCGATCCAGGAAGCGCAGCGCGCATTTCCCGGGGTCCGCTTTTACGCCTGCGACATTGCGGACGCGCCCGACGTTGTTCCGGGAAGATTCGATCTCATCTACCTCTTCAATGCCTTTTACGCCTTCCCCGACCAGCCCGGGGCGCTCCACGCGCTGCGCGCATTGGCAGCGAATCCTGCCCGCCTCGTCCTCTTCGATTACGTCGATCATGGCGGCTTTGCCGATTCTCCACTCGTCCGCCTTCCGGAGGCCGGGCACTGGCAACCCATGCAGGAAAACCGGCTTCGCGAGCAAATGGCCGCGGCGGGCTGGAAGCTGGAATCGGTCCAGAGTCTCGATGCGGATTACGCGCGCTGGTATCGCGTGCTCCTCACGCGTTTCGACCTGAGGCGCGAAGCGCTGGAGGCCATCGCGCCGCCGGAGGCGATCGACCATGCGCGCCGCTTCTTCGAGGAAGTTCTCCGCACCATCGAGGCGGGAATTTTGGGCGGGGCTATTTTTATCGCGCGGGCTGCGGAATGAATGCCATCGAGAATTTTGCCGTCATTCTCTCGGCCGGAAAATCCGGCCGAATGGGGCGCGAGAAAGCGAGTCTGCCGTGGCTGGAGGAAAAGTCCCTGCTGCAATGGACCGTGGACTCGCTGGCGACCGCAGGCTGGCGGCCGCTCGTCGTGCTGGCGCCAGAGCGTTTCCCCGCTTGGAACGCGGTGCTTCCCGCCGGCTGCGCGGTCCTGAACCCCGATCCCACCCGCGGCAAGACGACTTCGCTCGCCGCCGGGCTGCGAGCGGTGCCGGATGAGGCGCGGCGCATTTTGATTACCGCGGTGGATCAGCCCCGCCCACCCGTCTTGTATGAACGCCTGCACCGCGAGTCGGCGGCGTCGCCGGCCAAAATTCTCGTTCCCGATTATCTCGGAAGGCGCGGCCATCCGGTCGTCGTCGCCGGCTCCACCCGCGACGAACTCCTCACGCTCGACGAGGGATCCCAAGGCCTCCGCGGATGGCTGGATGCTCATCGCGCGGAAACCCGCCGTCTGATGGACTGCGACCCGTCGTGGCTGAAATGGGACCTGAACACGCCCGCCGCATACGAAGAGGCGTTGCGTGCCTTCCGTCGCAGCTGGCCGCCAAAAACAGCTCAGTAGCGCAGGGCGCGACCACGCCCGCGCAGTGGATTCTGTCGGCATTTACGGAGTTGAAAACCCCTTTAAATGGATCGTCCAACCCAGGAGGCGCGCGTAACTGCAAGAACACGATGACCCCACGCGGAAACATGCGACCGAAAGTTTAAAAACAACCTCTTGCGTCCCTAGCACCGGTCCGTTATTAGGCAAAAAACGGTCAATCGCCGAACCTTTCGGCTCAGGAAACCGCTCCCCTTCCTCGACGTTCCTCACCCACACCTTCCTCGCCATGCCCAAAACCCTGCTCGCCAAAAATGCCGACATCCTCGTCACCATGGACAAGGATCGCCGGGAACTCCCCAATGCCAGCCTCTACGCGGAGGACGGCGTCATCAAACAAATCGGCTCCGCCGCCGAACTGCCGCAGACGGCCGACACCGTGGTCGATATGTCCGGACAGATTGTGTTGCCCGGGTTCGTCAACTGCCACCACCACCTTAATCAGACGCTCACCCGCAACCTCCCCGTCTGCCAGAACAACAACTTGTTTCCGTGGCTCCGGGGCCAATACCGGATTTGGGCCAGCACGACGCCCGAAGCGTCCCGCACGAGTGTGATCGTCGGCCTCGCCGAGCTGGCCCTGAGCGGATGCACGACCGTCTTCGACCACTCTTATATTTTCAAGAGCGGCAATACCGTCGATTGTCTGATCGACGCAGCCAGGGAATTCGGCTCGCGGTTTCACTGCAGCCGCGGCTCGATGTCGCTCGGGGAATCCAAGGGCGGCCTTCCGCCGGACGACTGCGTGGAAGACGAAAAGTTCATTCTCCAGGACACCCTGCGCGCCATCGAGGCCTACCACGACTCCGGCCACGGCGCGATGACGCGGATTGTGATCGGGCCCTGCTCGCCGTTTTCCGTCACCGCAACCCTGCTTAAGGATTCCGCGGCGATGGCACGCCAATACAAAGTCGGCCTGCACACGCACCTTTGCGAGACGTTCGACGAGGAGCGCTACACGCTGAATAATTTTTCGATGCGTCCCATCGAATGGATGGAAACCGTGGACTGGCTGGGCGACGAAGTCTGGTTCGGCCACGCGATCCATGTCGATGATGACGAAATCCGCCAGATGGCCGCCTGCGGCTGCGGCGCATCACACTGCCCGTCCTCGAACATGCGCCTGGCGTCCGGCATTGCGCCCATCAAGAAGTATATGGCGGCGGGAGTGAAGGTCGGCCTGGGTGTGGATGGTTCCGCCAGCAACGACAGCTCGAACATGATGCTCGAAGTGCGCACGGCGTTCCTGCTCGCCCGCGTCAAGATGGGACTCCTGCCACCGGAAGGCCCCGCCAAATACATGAACCTTTCGCAGTCGCACCCCAGGCGCGCCGCGGAATGGATGACTGCCCGCGAAGCCCTCGAACTTGGCACGATCGGCGGCGCGAAGGTTCTCGGACGCGATGACATCGGTTCCCTCGAAGTCGGCAAATGCGCGGATTTCTTCAGCATCGACCTCAACACGGTGGACTTCGCCGGAGCGCTTCACGACCCGGTGGCGGCAACCGTCTTCTGCGCGCCGCAGAAAGCCCGGCATACGATCATCAATGGCCGGGTGATCGTGCAGGACGGCCGCTGCGTCACCGTGGATCTCGGAAGGATCGTCGAGGAACACAACAAGCTCAGCAGGCAGCTCGTCAACGCCGCCGTGTAGCTTGGGGAGGTCACCAGCCGGCATTGGCCGGGGACCTCGACCCGGGGAACTCCGACCATGAAATCCAACAAGCTTCTCGCCTGGGGCAGCGCCCAGTTCTTCTTCATCTTCAGCGTTCTGATCGCGGTCGTATTCGCGATTCTCTCCGACGAGATCCTGCAGAAGCTCCAGCTCAGCGACTCGGATCTCGGGTTGCTGGGCGGCGCGTTTTTTGTCACCTATGCGTTGAGCCAGCTTGTGCTGGGCATCCTCATCGACCGGGTGCCCGCTCGCTGGGTGCTCGGCCCCACGGCCCTTCTCGCCGCGGCCGGCACGTTCCTGTTCAGCGTGAGCGACGGGCTGACGTCCGCCGTGATCGCGCGTGGTTTGATGGGCCTGGGCCTCGGCAGCACCTTTGTCGGCGTCATCTATCTCGTCGGCCGCAGGTATGGCGGCCGCTTTGCGTTCATGTCCTCGCTTAGCCAGAGTGTCACGAACGTCTGCGCCGCTGCCCTCGCCATCGCAAGCGCGTTTCTGCCGATCCTCGTGGATTTCCGCTTTCCCTTCCAGCTCATCGCCGCGCTGTTTGTCGTCAGCGCCATCCTGATTTTTCTTTTCGTGGACGATCTTCCGGACGCCAACAAGGGATCGGATGTTTCTTTGCTCTCCGCATTGGGCGCCTCGGTTTCGAACGGGCAATTCTGGGCGGCCACCATATTTTACTGCGGCACGTTCGGGACGCTGCTCGCCTTCGCGGACCTCTGGAACATTCAGTTTCAAATGAATTTTTTCGCGCACAGCGTGCAGCAGTCGGCCGTCATGAATGCCATGATTCCCCTGGGCGTCACGGTGGGGGGGCTGGCTGCGGGGGCGTGGGCGGGAAAGATCGGCTTCGTGCTGCCCGCGCGGGTGTTCGCGGCGTTGGTTTTGATTAGCTTTGTGGTCCTGCTGCTCGTCCCGCTCCCAATCGTCGCCGCGGGAGCGATGATGTTTGTGATTGGCTGCGGGTTTGGCAGTTCAACGCTCGGTCTTGCCGCCGTTCATCAACATCTGCCCGCCACCGTTGCGCCTCTGGCCACCTCGCTCGTCGTGACGTCAGCCTGCATTTTCGGCGGAATCGTCCAGCCGCTGGTCGGCGCGGCGCTCAGCGCCCCTCAACGCACTGGCCAGCTATTCGCCCTGGTTCATGCGGCGAATCCCGATTTCGCCACCTACCAGCGGGGGCTGCTCTGGTTGCTTGGCAGCGCTCTTGCCGCGCTGGTTGCCAGCCTGTTCTTCCGCAAGCCGGCGACGGGCGAAGGGCGGTAAACTGATCAGAAGAGCACCGTCAGCCGGAATGTGAGCGCCCACGCACCGCCGAGGCTGGAATCCGCGCCTGGCGTGGGAATGTAACTCACCGCAGGCTGGAAATAAGTGCCTCCGATAAGGTGAGCCTGATAGTAGCTCTGGAACATCAGTTCACTCGAACGGTTGAAAATATCAGGGTTCAGCCACGCCCAGGACATGCCGACACCTACCGAATCGCCGGGCCGATGCGGCACAAGGCCGAAACCGGTGAAGCCCATGCCGAAGTATTGGTTCATCGGCAGGGTCTCGGAATCATTCACGCCGAATTGAAAAAACGTGGAGATGGAGGCGGTCTGTCCCGAGGCGGTGGGAATGACGACCTTGCCCTTGCCGTCGCTGATTTTCCCCCCGTCCACCACGGGTTTGCCGGCTTCGTTCGACCAGATGCGTTGTCCGCCGAACATGTAGAATCCGCCCGTGCCATTTTGCGAAACACCATTCGGGCCTTGCAGCACGCCCGACTGATACCAGAGTCCCGCGCCAAACTGCCCGGGGTATTTATCCGCGACCACCCAGTCCACGCCTCCCTCCCAGATGTTAAAGGTGTAGCCATTCAATTGCGGCCCCATCAGGCCGGTCTGCACACCGCGTGCGACGTTGCCGTCGTAGAATCCGTAGCGAAGGTAGGAGTTTTTGGTCGGTTGGACGGAAATCGTGGCTCCGCAGACGGAGTTGTAATAGCCGCCGATGGCTCCGAGCAGCGTGGGATTGACGAAAACCGGCGTGTAGAGCAGGCCGGTAACCGCCGGGATGGAGAGCGCCTTGCCCTGCGTCGGCACGGGGCGGGCCACGTTGTTGAAGTCGAACGTGGGAACCATCTTTCCGATGCGGAAGCTGACCTTGCCGTCAAAAAGGTTCTGCCGATACCAGAGCTGATAAAGTTCGGATCGGTTCAAGGGTATGGCTCCGGGCAGGCTGTTGTAACCCTGTACGCTGCCGGCCTGGCCGTCGGTGCTCAGACCATCGATGCTCTGGCCGTTGAATTGAAGGAACTGGATGCCAAGGGACGCGCCCTTCCAGCCGATCAACTTCTCGGCGTCGAGGTCCGCCCCCACGATGAGAGCGCTGTTGAAGCTCCACCTTCCGGGCTGCGCGCCGCCGGAGAGGAGACCGTTCGAGTCCGCAAGCCAGAGCCCGCCGAGGCGCAGGCCGGTATCGGCCGGAAGATGCAGCAGGCGTCCCGCAAGACCGGAGCCGGGCATATCACTTTCGGCAGCCGGATTGCCGGTGATGGATTTTGGCGATTCGCCGAAAAGTTGGTCCATCACCGGAACGGGCGTGGCCGACGGCGGCGCGGCCGCGCGCAGGGATGACATGATGCCGGCGGCGGAAATCAACATGGCGGTGAGATTTTGGGGGAGTCCGTGGGTCACGGTTTTGCCGGGGGTGGGGGCATGCCGCGGGCTGGCGTGAGCACACCTTTCCCGAGATCGTTGTGCCATGTTTTGGAAACGTCGTTTCCTTGAAACGCCTTGCCCGAAAACGGCGACTCGGACGTGTAGATCGCGACAAAGAAATTCGAGGCCTCGGGCGCTCCCAATTTGTAGGTCTCGAGAAATTTCGCGACGTCGAAATTCGTGATAGGGCCTGTCACTGGCGCGAAGTCGATCTTTCCGGTTTGAGGGAAGATGTAGAGCCCGTAACGATCCGAGACCATCGGGATGTGCGGCGCGCGGTAGGGCTGGAGCACGGTCGGCGCCTTGTCCGTTGATTCGACGTAGCCGGCGCCGCGCAGCGTTTCGCCGGGAATGTTCCCGACGATCCAATGCCGCACCGGGCTGTTTTCGCCCGAGGGCACGGGATCGGGCCAGGAACCATTCGCGTTGCCGTCGAAATCCAGCATCAGGAGCGTGTAGAATTTTCCCGCGACAGCGTCTTTCCACCGCACGACCGGCGCGTCGGCGATGTCGGCCTGGAGGAAGAGATTTCCGCCGGTGACCGCGCCGCTGTAGTGACCGCCCGCGACGGTGAACGTGACCTCGAGCGGCGGATTGGTGCGCGTGTAGGTCAGCTCGGTTGCTCCGGACAGACCGGGCAATGCGCAGAGCAGAATGGCGGCGATTCGAGCGGTCATTCTTTGCAGCCTGGCTCTGGTGCGATTTCGCCGAGCGCGCGCACGGTGACGAGGCGGTCGCCCTGCGTTTTGGCGAGGAAGAGGTTCATCGTGACGTGATGGTTTTTGCCAATCGTGACGGGGCCCGTGGGAGCGGTGATCGTGAGGCCGGTGAGGGCATCGATCAGCGCCTCCTTGTCGATTTTTCCGGCCTTTTCGAGCGCCGCCTTCATCGCGATGAGCGCGTCGTAGTTCGTCATCACATAATTGGACACGGGGACGCCCGGGCCGGCCTCCGCATTGACTTTGGCCACGAATGCGCGCACCGCCGGCGCGTCGCTCGACGCCACGAAAGGCACGGTGACGAACATGTTCTGCCCCTTGCCGTGAAAGACCGGGAGGTCGGTCTCCGACAGGCCGAGGAAGGCGACGGTCGTGTGCTTGAACAGCCCGCGGTCATGCGCCTGCGCGATGAAGTTCAGGCCGTCGCCCTTGAGCGCGAAGAGCAGCACCTTCGCTTTCGTCGCGGCGATGCGCGCGATGAGCGGCGCGAAATCCGTTTCGTTGCCGGTGGTGAATTCCTTGCCGACGACGCGGCCGCCGAGCGCAGCGATCCGCGGTTCCGCGGCGGCGAACATCTTCTGCGGCCAGGCGTGGTTCGCGCCGAGCAGGTAGTAGGTGTCGCCAAAGGTCGCGTTCATGTAGGGCAGCAACCGGGAGAGTTCCTGGTTCGGCACGGTGCTGAAGGCAAAAATGTAGCGGCTGCAGGCGCCGCCTTCGTAATTGGTCGCGTAGAGGAGCGGCGTCCTGGCGCGCTCGATCTCCGGTTTGATCGCGTTGAGGTTGCGCGACGTGATCGGGCCGACGACGGCGAGCACGTGGTCGCGCTCGATCAATTTGCGCGTCGCCTTTACTGCGACATCGGGGTTGGTTTTGTCGTCCTCGTAAATTATTTCCACCGGCCGGCCGAGGATGCCGCCGCCGGCGTTGATCTCCTTCACGGAGAGATCGAGCCCAAGCTTCGCCTGGCGGCCATACAACTCGACGCCGCCCGAGAACGGCAGCACCGCGCCGACCTTGATCGGCGGGGACGCGTGGCGGGTCGTGGTCGGCGTGGCGCATCCGGCGAGGAGCGCCACCAGGAGCAGGCAGGCGAAGCGGGTCATCGGGCGATTATTTCAGCAGGCCCATGGCGTGCAGGTCGTCGAAGGATTTCGGACCGGTGCCGCTCGCCGGATCGATGCGGAACGGCCATTGCGTGCTGTTGAACGGCACGAGCGGCGGCAGTAGGGGCTTCTCGCCGCGGGCGGCCATTTCCTTCTCGATGGCGGCGCGACCGCCGAAGCCGAGGAGTTCGTAGTCCATGAGGCGGTCGTCGTTGAAGAAGACCTGGCCGAGCACGCGGTCGGAAAGGATGCGCGCGAAGGCGGTGAGCATGTCCTCGGGCGTGGTCTGGAAGTCGGTTGTCTCCAGCATGAGCAGACGGTCGTTCATCGCCTTTTCGCCGAAGAATTGGACGAGGAGCGTGAAGAGAATGTTGTTCTGCCGGGCGACGTAGATCGAGTTCGAGAGGCCGTAGGTTTTGTCCCAATCCTTGCCGAGCAGCTTCTTCCACTCGGTCATCACCTGGAACCAATGCGCGACCTGCGTGCCGGAGGCGAGGGCGACGAGCTTCTCGATGTTCGGCTCGACGCCGCGGGCGTAGGTCTGCACTTCGTCGTAGGTGAAGCCGCCGTTCTTCAGGCAGGCGTCCTGAAAGACGAGGATTTTGCCCAGCGTGTCCTGGAGGAGCGCCTGCTCCTCGGGCTTGATGCCGAGGTTCTTGATGCCTTCCTTCGCCATCTGAATTTCGAGGTTATAGCTCTTCATGAGCGGCACCCAGGAGGGGTCCTCGTGGGAGGTTGCGATGTAAGGCGCGACGCAGGCGTAGGTGGCCATGGCGCAATGTCCCACCGACTTTGCGGCCTGGTAGATCGGCGGAACGGGCGGCGCTTCGAGCGGCGGCTGGCCCGGCCGGTAAAGAATAAAGCGCCCGCCCTTGCCGCTGAAGAGCGCCATAATGAGCGGCACGCGCGCGAGAATGTTCTTTTGATAAATCGCGAGCGAGTTGTCGTAGATGTTGAACATCGAGCTGTTCAATTGATAGACGGCCTTCGCGGCGAGCTGCTCCTTGGTGGGCGGCGGCGCGGAGTTGAGCACGACCGGCAGCAGGAAGTCGGGCACGGCGGGATTCGTCGCCGGATCGGCGGCGCGGCTGGGATTGATGCCGATCAGCGCGAGCGCGGTGGCGGCGAGGATTGCGGTTGGGGTTTTCATGGTTCGTGGAGTTGGGATGAGGATTTACCAGGGCAGCAGCCGCCAGAAGACGGCGACTTCGAGGGCAAAGAGGACGATGAGAATCAGCACGCCCTTGAGGGTGACGGCGCGGGAATCGTCGTCCTTGAGGAACAGCCACCAGCCGAACCCGCGCACGCACAGCGGCATGGTGAGGAAGCTGGTGGCGGCCACGCTGAGGGCGTTGCCGATGAACGTGGCGAGCGAGGAGTTGAGCCCAAGCATCGTGAGCTGCGGATTGAGAAAGCGGAGTTCGAGCATCACGATGGGAAAAAGCCCGAGCAGGACGAGCAGCGCGGTTTTCCAATTCGGCGGACCCTTGCCGGTCATCGGATCCACCGGCACCCAGCCGGGGAACGAGGTGGCGAGGCGCGTGAGCTGCTCGTGTTCGATGAAATGCTTGGACTCGCGCAGCAGATTTTTGCGCTCCGGCGCGTTCATCCACGCCTCGAGCTGTGGCGCGCTGTCGAAGCGAATGATCGTCGTCCACATGCCGCCCTTTTCGTCGGGCGGCTGGAGGAACATACCGCGATAGCCGGGGTATTTCGCCTGCGCCGCCTGGATGCGCACCGTCCATTCGCGGTAGGTGTCCTCCATGCCGGGTTTGATCCGCGAAAAGATGACTTCCGTCACATCGCCGGCCGGTTGCACGCCCGCGTCGCCGACCTGCGCGACTTCACCGAAGTTGCCGCCCTCGAAGAGCGGAATCCCTTCCGCGATGATCTCCGCGCGTTGTTTGGATTCCTGCCAGACGGCGAGATCGTCCGCCGATTTGAAATTCAGCACGATTGTCCACTCGTTGCCGCCCGCTTTCGTGGAAGGCATCATGTCGCTGCTCACGAAGCCGGCGAACTTGCCGATGACGTTGTCATGGCGCGCCTTCCAGGCCGCGAATTCCGCGTCCTTGCCGGGGCGAACCCGGGCGGTGGCGATGAGAACGGCGGGGCTGCTCATGGAAGCGTATTCAATTGCGCAAAGATGCGGTCGGCGCTGAATGGCAGGCTGTCGAAGCGGATGCCGGTGGCGTCGGCGAGGG
>Ga0207649_10001120_pt1 | contig 16249 bp, 9 predicted proteins | sample KBSC43metaG_FD_184317 | JGI IMG/M metagenome (GOLD analysis project Ga0207649, IMG submission 184317) | Corn rhizosphere microbial communities from Kellogg Biological Station, Michigan, USA - KBS C4-3 metaG (SPAdes) (version 2) | ecosystem: Host-associated > Plants > Roots > Rhizosphere > Soil ... | reverse complement strand
CGACAGCGACGACCCCCTCGTGAAGGTGATCGACTTTGGCCTGGCCAAGAGCATCGAAAGCGCGCCGGACTCGGCGACCGTCACGCTTACGCAGGGCGGCTTCCTGGGCACGCCGCATTTTGCGAGTCCCGAGCAGCTCGAGGAGGGCGTGGTCGATACGCGGTCGGACATCTATTCGCTCGGCGTGACGCTATTTTACATGCTCGCGGGGAAGACGCCGTTCAGCGGGTCGATGGCGCAGGTGATGAGCCAGCATCTTTACCGCCAGCCGCCGCTGGAGCTGCTCAGCGACCAGCCGCCCATCGTGATGGAACTGCTCGCGTCCATGCTGGCGAAGTCGCCAGAGGACCGTCCGCAAACGGCCGTCGAGCTGCGCAAGCGCGTGGAGGCCTGCCTGGAGGAGCTGGCGTTCACGGGCGTGGGCGGCGAGGCGAAGCGCGCGCCGGTGGCGCCTCCCGGGGCCGGCGAGGTGATCGACGGGCGGTTCACCTTGGAAACCCGCGTCGGTGGCGCGGGCGAGTTCGCCCGGTTCCGCGCCCGCGATAGCGAGCAACCCGACGCGTGCGTCGAGGTCATCGTGGTTGACCCGACGATGACGATGATTCCCGGGTTGCGCGACGAGGTGCGGCAGCGGGTGGCGGTGGTGGAACGGCTGCACCTACCGGCGATCCGCCGGGTGATCGCGCAAGGCGGGGCGGGGCGCGCCTGGTTTTTTGCCGTCGAGGAAATGGAGGGCGTTTCGTTGCTGGAGGTGATGAAGACGCGCCGGGCCTTGTCGCTGCCGGAGGCGGTTCTCATTCTGCGGCCGATCGCGGACGCGGCGGATGCGTTTGATCGCGCGAGCGCTGCGCGACCCGACCTCGTGCCGCATGAAATCCTGCTCACGCCGTCGGCGCCCATTGCGATGCCGCTCCAGGAGTGGCCAAAGCTCGCCGTCAAAATCGACGCGCTGCGGATCGAGAGCATGCTGGACCTCCCGGCGGATCACACCGTCGTGCAATCCTCCGGTGCAGCGCTGCGGCGGGCCACGGGTGGCGAAGGCGGCAGCGCGGCCTTTGCGGTCCTCGCCTACGAGGTGCTCGGCGGCGCGCGCTTCGACGCGTTGCACGACCATTGGACGCCGCTGGCCGAGCTCACGCAGGGCGGCAATCTCGTGATCCAACGCGCGCTCGAAGGGCATTTTCCGTCGGCGGGAGCTTTCGTGGAGGCGCTCGCGGGAGAGGGGTCCACCGTCCTGCCCATCGCGCGCCCGGTGGTCGCGGCTTCGGATCTTCCGGTTCCCGTGGTGGAGCAGACGCCGGGTTTGCTCCCGCCGGCTCCATCGAGATCGCCCGGACGTTCCATTCTGGTGACGGTCGGGCTCCTGCTGGCGGTGGCCGCGCTTGCCGCCGGAATTTTTCTCGTTCGTCCGAAAACGGCGCGCGTCGTCGTCCCCGCAACCGCGACCCCCACGGCAACCGCGTCCCCGAGCCCGACGTCACTCGTTGTCTCGGAGCCGAATCAGACGCCCGTCGCTCCCACTCCCGAGATCGATCACTCCGCCTACGCTGCCGAAACCGCGCAGGCCCACGACCTCGAACTCGCCGGGCAGGATGCGGCCGCGCTCGCCGCCTACGCAAAGCTCGTGGAAGCTCATCGCGAGGACGGCGCGCTGGCGGCCTCGATGCAGCGCGTCGCGGCGAAGATCGAGACGGACCATCCGCAGGGCCTGAGCGCCGAGGACTTGTCCAGCTTTCGCGCTTCGCTGGAGGCCGCCGGTTGGCTGGGCAGCCCGAGCGCGCAGGATTTGCTCGGCAATGCGCTTTTCAAGCCGGAGCCGGCGGTCGGTCTGCAATGGCTGGAAATGGCGGCGAAGCAGGGGCGCACGGACGCGATGGTGAAGGCCGGGTTGATGCTCTCGAATGGTCGGGGCGTGGCTGCACGCGATTATGCCGGCGCCGTTCGATGGTTCCAGGCCGCGGCGGATCGCAACGATTCGGACGGAATTACGCTGCTGGCGGATTGCTATCTGCGAGGCCTCGGCGTGACCGCGGATCCCAAACGGGCGGCGGATTTGCTCACCGCGGCCACGGCCCTTGGCAATAGCCGCGCGATGGGCATGCTTGGGCGACTTTACGAAAAAGGCAGCGGCGTCCCGCAGCGCGACTTGAAGAAGGCTATCGAACTCTATAAACGCGCCACGGAGTTGGGAAATCTCGACGCGCAAGCCAACCTGGCAGTCCTGATTATTACGGGCAATGGCACGGATCGCGATCCCGCCGCTGCATTACGGCTCTGGAAGCAAGGCGCCGAGGCGGGCAACGCGAACTGCATGTATTTTTACGCCTCCACGCTCGAGCAGGACGAGCAGAGCGAGGTGCGGGAGTCGGCCCGACCCTGGTTCGTGAAAGCCGCCCAGGCCGGCAGCAAGGAAGCGCAGGACTGGTGCCTCGCCCACGGGGTGCCCCTCGAGACGGGGAATCCCATTCCGCCGTCCCCGCCGACGGATTCTCCAACGCCCGCCGCCACGCCCTGATACGGCACTTGACAGTAAAAACGGTCGCCCGCACGCTTCCCGCTGTCATGAGCGATAAACTTTTCAAAAGCGCGGGAGTGGCGGTGGTGTTGGCGATCGGAGCCTCGGGATGTTCCAATCTGACGCCGGGTGAAAACGCGGGAGTCTTCGGCACGCTCGCGGGCGTTGCGGTCGGTGTGCCGCTCGCGGCAACGGGTGTGGATCCGAACATTGCCATCCCGGTTACTCTCGGCGCGGCCGCGCTCGCGGCGACGACGGCCTACGTGGTCGCGAAATACCAGGCGGACGAGCAGCAGCGCCGCATCGCCGAGGCGCGGGCCCGGCTTTACATGGCCAAGCTGGCGAAGCAGCAGGAAGAGGAGGAAGCCGCCGCCGCCCGCCAGGCCAGCGCGAAGAAGGTGAAGAAGACCACGACGCCGCGCTACATCGCCGTCGAGACGAAGCAGGCCGAGGGTTACAAGGGCAAGGCCGCCGTGATGATCTACGACACGAAGTCGCAGGAGCTCGTCGGCAACAATGTTTACGACCTGAAGAGCGCTCCGAAGGCCGGCACCGTCTCGAAATACGACACCGTGCAGGCGCAATACGTCGGCTCCGGCACGTAGCCGCTCACACCGCCGGGGCGCCGAGACTCTCGACGCTCCGGCCGTGCCACTCGCGATAGATTTGGGGTGAGATTTCCGAGGGCTTGATCTCGCTGCGGCCGCCCCAGAAAACGTTCGTGTAGGAAACCGGAATGCCCACCGTTTCGAGGTGGCGGTCGATGGCCGCCTTGTGCTCGAGCAGGCGGTCACGGTCCGATCCATGCGCCACGGCCATGATGTTCACGTGATTGAACTCCGGCCCGCCCTCGCGCCAGTAGCAATGCGTGAGAATCTCATGCCGCCCGATCTCGGAGCCGGCCTCGATCTCGCGTCCGGCGGGAACGGCCCAATGGAAAAGGCCGTTGAACCGCGTCACCCGCACGCCGCCCTGCGAGGGCTTCACATGCTCGAGAAACGTCGAGAAGCGGCCGATCACCTTGCGGGCATTCAGCGACTCGGCGATCTCGTAAAAGCGTTCCAACGAGACGCCGGCCGCGGCGGCGCGCGCATCCCACGCCGGCTCGCGAATTTCCTCCGGGGCAAACTCGCGCTTGAGTTCGATCAACACGTCCCATTCCTCGTCGGTAAGTTGCACGGTCTCGACCTTGAGCATGCGTGCGGGTTCCTCGGATTTGTCGCCGGGCTCGATGGTCTTGCGGCGCACGTGGCCGACGCCGAGGGCGAAAATTCCGTTGGCGGGCATCAGGCGGTAGCTCTCCGCGCCGGTGCGGGCGAGCAAGTCGTCGCAATGCTCGGCGAGCGATTCGCCTGCCGGCACTTTCACGGTGGTCCAGAGCTTGTAGGCCTCGCCGGGAATCTTCGCGTCGGTCGAACGAATCACGACGTGGCCGGAAAAGGGGTCCTCGCGGAACATGAACTCGAACGCGGCGTCGAGTCGGTCCGCCGGCACCTTCCAGGCGACGAGCGCGCCCTCGGCGAGGTTCGTGGCGATGAGCGTCTGCCGCACGCGACGGATCGTTCCCGCCTCGAGCATGGCGCGGATGCGCTCGGTCACGACGGGCAATTCCACGCCCGAGAGGCGCGCGATCTCGTGAAAGGGCTGGCGGACAAAGCCGCGAATCTTGTCCTCGGAAACGGCGAGGATGCGGGAGTTGACGGGGTCGGTGTGCTCGATGGGCGTCATGAAACGGGAAACGATTGTGCGGTCTGGCCGACGAGCGCGCAAGGGCGGCATCGGACCAAACGCGGAAACGTTAATCCTTGATCAAAACTTTCACCGTTTTGAGGGCCATCTGGCCGCTGGCGCCGGTCGCGCGCACCTGGAACTTGTAGGAACCGGGCTTGAGGCCTTTGGCGAGGAATGACCACTGTGCCGGGCTGCCCTTCGCGGGCTTGAAACCGCCCTTTCCGGGTTTCACTTCGACCTTCGTCGCATCCGTGGCGGCTCCCTTCAACGTGACGCTGCCATGTTTGCCAATGGCCTTGGCCTTGGTGGAGACGGTCGGGGGAAGAATGGCCGGGGGAAGAACGGCTGGGGCTGCCGCCGCGATGACGATGCTCAACAATGCGGAGCCGCTGCCGCCATCGCCCGTCACCTGAATCGTCACGTCCGTCGAGCCGGCGGATTTCGGAGTGCCGGAAATGAGTCCGGTGCTGGGATTGAACGATAGACCCTCGGGCAACGTGCCGTTTGAAACGATCCCTCCCGTGGGATGGTTGGTGGCGGTAACCTGATAGCTGAACGATTCGCCGACCGTGCCCAAGGCATAGGAGGGGCTGGTGATGACGGGCTTCGGTCCGTCGAGAATGGTCCAATTCGTGAAAATGATGTCGGAGATGAGCGGATAGCCGCTGCCGGAATAGGATTGGATCGGGAGGGCGGAAAGCGCACCGCCGTCCAGATTGACGATGGTGTCGGTGGCGGCCCCGCTGCCCGAGTAGTTCGTGAAATTTGCAAAGCGCGTGAGAATGTTCAGGCCGGAGGTGACTTTGCCAAAGACCGTGAAGCCGTCGTTTTGCAGGTCGAGATTTCCGGCGTCCGCCGCTCCGGTGTTGTTGTCCTTGAGATTGATGAACCAGGACGATGTGGCCGAGTTGGGATCGCCCGAGACCTTGGCCATGGTGATTGTCCCCGTGACGTTGCTGTATTCCGGGAAGGGGCCGGCCTCGTTCACAATCGGGGAATAGGTCGGAATGCTGAAGATGCTGCCACTCGAATTGAGCGTGAACGCGCCGCCCTGGAGCACGAACCCCTGGGGGAGGCGGTGGGCGAAGCTGTTCACGAAGAGCCCATCACGGATGTAGCGAAGGAAGTTCGTGACCGTCACCGGCTTCGCGTCGCCGTAGAGCTCGATCGTCATGCTGCCAATCGAGGTGTCGAGCCGGACAATGGCGGTCGGGGTGGCGGCGGGAAGGGAGTTCAGCGCAACGCCGGCAAGCAAGGCGACGAGGACGAACTTTTTCACGGGGGTCAAGGACATGTTGCCCTGAAAGTTGCACAGGACGGGCCGAAATGCCAGTCGGAGAGCCGGATTGCCGGGACGATGGGTTGAGATCGGTTACGCCCGACGTTCCTTGATCGCGGCGAGGACGTCGGCGATGGCTTCCGCCTTGGGCTTGGCGCCGACGTTGCCTTTGCCGTGCAGGCGGATGCTGACCGCGCCGGCTTCGAGGTCGCGGTTGCCGATGACCAGCATGGTGTGAACCTTGGTTTTTTCGGCGTTCGCGATCTTGGCTTTGATCGGGTCGGTGCCGAGGTCCATGTCGGCGCGGACTTCGTTCGCTCGGAGTTCGCGGTGGATTTCCTTCGCGTAGGCGGTGAGGGCTTCGTCGTCGCCGATGGTGATGACGCGGACCTGATCCGGCGCGAGCCAGAGCGGGAAGTTGCCGGCGTAGTGCTCGATGAGGAAGCCGATGAAGCGCTCGTGCGTGCCGAGTGGGGCGCGGTGGATGCAGAGCGGGGTCTTCTCGGCGTTGTCGCGGTCGCGGTAAACGAGGCCGAATTTGCGCGGGACGGCGAAATCGACCTGGTTCGTGGCGATAGTGAATTCGCGGCCGATGGCGCTCCAGACCTGGACGTCGATCTTGGGGCCGTAGAAGGCGGCTTCGTTGGGCACCTCGACGAAGTTGATGCCGCTCTCGATGAGGACCGAGCGCACCATGTCCTCGGTCTTTTTCCAGAGCGCGGGCTCGTCCACGAATTTCTGGCCGAGCTTGGCGGGGTCGTGCGTGCTGAAGCGCATCTGGTATTTGCCGAGGCCGAAGATGGCGAAGTATTTCAAATACATCTCGTTCACGGCGCGGAACTCCTCGGCGAACTGCTCCTCGGTGCAGTAGATGTGCGCGTCGTTCATGTTGAGCGACCGCACGCGCATGAGGCCGAAGAGCTCGCCGCTCTGCTCGTAGCGGTAGCAGCAGCCGTATTCCGCGAGGCGCAACGGCAGGTCGCGATAACTATGCGGCTCCGCCGCAAAGATGCGGTGGTGATGCGGGCAGTTCATTGCCTTTAAGAAGTAACGGTCGGTCGCGACCGTTGCTTCTGGTTGAGAGTTGAGAGTTGATGGTTGAGAGGATGAGTCCTCCGATGCCAACTCCATCGCAGGAAACATGCTCTCCGCGTAGTAGGGCAGGTGGCCGCTCGTGGCATACATCTTCTCCCGGGCGAGGTGCGGGGTGCGGACGCGGACGTAGCCGGCGGCGAATTCGGTTTCCTTGGCGAGCTTTTCGAGTTCCTCGACGATGGCGGTTCCCTTTGGCAGCCAGAGCGGGAGGCCGGGGCCGACGTATTCGGGGTCCATCGCGAAGAGACCCATTTCCTGGCCGATCTTGCGGTGGTCGCGTTTCTTCGCCTCCTCGAGCATGGCGAAGTATTCGTCCATCGCGGTCTTGTTCTTGAACGCGGTGCCGTAGATGCGCTGGAGCTGGGGATTCTTTTCGTCGCCGAGGTAGTAGGCGCTGGCGACGTGGGTGAGCTTGAATGCGCCGATGTTGCCGGTGCGCATGACGTGCGGGCCGGCGCAGAGGTCGGTGAAGTCGCCGTTGCGATAGATGGTGATGGTCTCGCCCTCGGGGATGCGCTGGAGGATATCGAGCTTGAATTTGCTGGGCTCGGGGCGGGCGCCGAGGGCGGCGAGTTTGCCTTCCTTCGCCATAGCGATGGCCTCGTCGCGGGTGACCTCGACGCGCTCGAAGACGTGGTTCGCCTTCGTCTCTTTTTTCATCTCGGCCTCGATGCGTTCAAAGTCCTCGGGGGTGATGCGGTGGGGCAGCTCGACGTCGTAGTAGAAGCCCTGCTCGACGGGCGGGCCGGCGGCGAATTGGGCCTCGGGCCAGATGCGCAGGATGGCGGTGGCGAGGACGTGCGCGCTGGAGTGGCGGAGGCGTTCGAGTTCAGTCATGGCGAGAGCTGGGGAATATCTCACACGGAGGGCGCGGAGGACACGGAGAATCGTAGCAAAGCGAAGATGGGCGAAGCCAAAATGCGGGGAATTTTTTCGCCGCGGGCAGGGCGACGGAGGTCCCGCTTATTTGGCGGAGGCGGCGACCAGGATGCCGCTGGGATTGATGGCGGTGAGGGTGACGGTATCCTCGTAGGGCGTGGCGCGGGTGAAGATTGGCGTGCGGATTTCCGTCTCGATCTCGAAGCGATGCGGCCCTTCGCGGTAGATGCCGGGGGGGATGATCTTGAGGAGTTCGTTTTCCACGACGAGGTAGTGCACGCGATGATCTCCAATGGGCTCGAGCCCGAGGACCGCATAGTGGTCGAGATCGTAAACGGCGACGAGGGGCCGCTGACGGTATTGTGAGAGCTTCACTCCGACGCGGCGTCCGTCCAGGCCGGCGACGCGGAAGTCCTGCACCGTGCCGGTGAGGTGGATGGGGGTGCCGTTGCGAAGGTATTTCGCGGCGAGTTGCGGGTAGGAATCGCAGAGGAAGCAGAATTGGTCGGCGGTGGCTGTGCCGCTGGCTTCGATGTTCCGGAATTGTTCCTCGGGCGAGACGTTGGAGACCGTGGGAGCCGGCTGCATCAGGCGATACACGGAGGTTGCCGCGAAATAGAGGACGACGAAAATGACGAGATATCGGATCATCGAGATGGGTCGCTCCGGGCCGCGAGACGGATGCGGCGGGTCGGTCAGGCGCGGAGGGTGCCGAGGTAGGAAAGTTGCGTCAAGACCGGAATGCAATCGGGCGGGCTATTCGAGGTGAACGAGGGACGAGCCTTCGAATCATGGCAACTTCCGCTTGTCTGATCCGATGCAGACCGGATTGAGTGGTCGCAACTTTCATGGAACCCCTCATTTCGTTACCCCCGGCGATGGTCCCTGTTTTCGGTGAGGCGCAGCCTCGATGGTTCGCCGCGTGCGATCCGCCGGGGGGTAAGCTGGGCTCGGGCGGCGGGGTGGCGCATCTGCTCGCGGAGGCCTGGAAGAAGGACGGGCGTCCGTTTGCCGATTGGTTGGGGGACGGGAAGAAACTGGCATTGATGGCGGGTGGGCAGAGCCGGCGGTTGCCGGCGTATGCGGCGGAGGGAAAGATCCTCATGCCGATGCCGGCGCTGCGGTGGGCGGCGGGTCAGCGGCTGGACCAGACATTGCTCGACCTGCAGGCGCCGGATTACGAGCGGGTGCTGGCGCAAGCGCCGGAGAGGTATCGCGTGCTGGTGGCGAGCGGCGACGTATTGCTGCGATTCGCGCCGGATTTACCGGAGCTGCCGGAGGCGGATGTATTGGGGCTGGGAATGTGGGTGGATGCGGAGACGGCGTCGCATTTCGGGGTGTTTTTCATGGCGCGCCAGACGCCGGATCAGCTGGATTTCTTTTTGCAGAAGCCGTCGCCGGCGGAGATTCGGGCGCGGGCGGGGGATCATCTTTTTCTCGTGGATACGGGGATGTGGCTGCTGAGCGCGCGAGCGGTGGAGGTGCTGCTGCGCAAGTGCGGGTTCGATTTCGAGCGCGGGGAATTTCCGGGCGGGGCGCCGGGATTTTACGAGTTGTATTCCGAGCTGGGGCTTGGATTGGGCGCGACGCCGACGCAGGCGGACGCGGAGGTTGGGCAATTGACGGCGGCGGTGGTGGCGCTGCCGGAGGCGAGGTTTTACCACTTCGGGACGTCGCGGCAGATGATCGAATCGGCGTCGGCGTTGCAGAATGCCGACCTCGATCAATCGAGGGTGTCGCACCCGGGGATGCGGCCGCATCCGGACGTGTATGTGCTGAATTCGGATTTCGCGTTTACGCGGCGGTCGGCGGCGTGCCGGAACGTGTGGATCGAGAATTGCGCGTTGCCGCCGGATCTGCCGATTGCCTCGGAGAACGTGCTCACGGGATTGCCGGCGGACGAATGGAGTTTCGCGCTGGAGCCGGGGGCGTGCCTGGATTTCGTGCCGGTGGACGAGGCGGGATGGTGCGTGCGGTTTTACGGCTTCGACGACGCGTTCAAGGGGCCGATTGGCGAGGGGGAGACGGAGTGGCTGGGAGCGCCGGCGCCGTTGTGGTTCGCGCGACGGGGAATCGACATGGCGGCGGCGGGCATCGCGCCGGAGACGGATTTGCAGATGGCGCGGGTGTTTCCGGTGGGGATGACGCCGCCGTCCTCGAATTTTGTGGAGTGGCTGTTCTCCTCGAAGCCGGTGGCGGACGCGGGCTTTGCGGAGCGATGGCTGGCGGCGGAGCGGCTCTCGGCACAGGAGATTGGCGAACGGGCGAACCTGCGGCGGTTGCACGCGCAACGGCGGGCGATGGCGGTGCGGACGACGCCGCGGATGTTTGCGAACCGCGCGGTGAATCTGTTCCATCGGCTCGACCTGGAGCATGCGGCGGAGCTGTATGCGGAGTCGGAGGCGGCGCTGCCGGAGGGCGGAGCGACGTTTGCCTCGGCGATGGACGAGTCGCACGAGGCGATGTTTCGCGCGGCGGTGTTGCGCCGGCGTGGCGACGAATCCTGGCGCGGCGACGAGGCGCGGGCGTTTGCGGTGCTGCGCGACGCGGTGACGGCGAACGTGGCGCAGCGGCCGGCGGCGCCGGAGCGGCGGCTGATGGAGGATCAAATCGCGTGGGGGCGCAGTCCGGTGCGACTGGACCTCGCGGGCGGCTGGTCGGACGCGGCACCGTATTGCCTGAAGAGCGGCGGGGCGGTGGTGAATCTCGCGGTGAACCTCAACGGGCAGCCGCCGGCGCAGGCGTATGTGCGGCAGACCGCCGAGCGGGAGATCGTGCTGCGGTCGATTGATCTGGGCGCGGAGACGCGCGTGCGGACGCTGGAGGATTTGTGCTCCTACGATCGGGTGGGCGATCCGTTTTCGCTCGCGAAGGCGGCGCTGGCGCTGGCGGGGTTCGAGCCGCGTTTCTCGGGATTTGCGGGAGCGCGGACGCTCGACGAAACGCTGGAGGCGTTTGGCGGAGGGATCGAGATTTCGATGCTGGCGGCGACGCCGAAAGGCTCGGGGCTGGGGACGAGCAGCATCCTTGCGGCGACGTTGCTGGGCACGATCAGCGAGGCGTGCGGGCTGGCGTGGGACGCGAGGGAGCTGTTCCAGCGGACGCTGGCGGTCGAGCAGTTGATGACGACCGGCGGCGGCTGGCAGGACCAGGCGGGCGGAATTTTTCGCGGCTTGAAGATGATCGAGACGGGCCCGGGACTGGCGCAGCGGCCGCAATTGCGCTGGTTGCCGACGCAGCTCCTCACCGAGGCGGCGGACCGGCGGCTGATGCTGCTTTATTACACGGGGTTGCGGCGGGTGGCGAAGGACATCCTGCAGGAGGTGGTGCGCGGGATGTTCCTCAATCGCGCGCCGCAGTTGCGCATCCTGGACGACATCAAGCGGCAGGCGTATCGGACGTTCGAGGCGATCCAGCGCGACGATTGGGACGATCTTTGCGCGGCGGTTGCGGGGAGCTGGGAACTGAACAAGCGGCTCGATGCGGGGACGAATCCGCCGGAGGTGGCGGGAATTTTCGATCGCGTGAGCGACTGGCTTGCGGGCGGAAAGCTGCTCGGCGCGGGCGGCGGCGGTTACATGCTGATGCTGGCGAAGGACGCGGATGCGGCGGTGCGGATTCGCGAGGAGTTGACGATGCGGCCACCGAACGAGCGGGCGCGATTTGTGCATTTCGATCTCTCGGAGACCGGACTGCAGGTGACGCGGAGCTAGGCCAGCGGGATCTGCTCCTCGAGGACGAGGAGCGGGATGTCGTCGCGGATGGGGTAGGCGGCGAGGCCGTCGGCGCGGACGAGGGCAGCGGACTCGCAGAGGCGCTCGAGTTCTCCGGCGGTGGCGAGGCGCAGTGGCTGGTGCGTCTCGGGGCAGCAGAGGAGGTCGAGCAGGCTGGCGTCCATGGGCGGGATCGTCGGAAGAACGGCCGCGGAGTGCAAGCGCGTGCTAGTCGGTTCGCGCGGGCATCGAAGCAAACGCGGGATTGCCGAGAAGCATGCGGCGGAGGAGGGCGTCGCGCCAGCGGTCGGGCACGTGACGGGCAAGGAATGCGAGGAGGTGGCCGCGCTTGCCGGCGAGGCGGCGAATGGGCGGACGCGCGGCGCGGAGGGCCGCCAACACGGCGGCGGCGACGACTTCGGGCGGACTGCCGGCGGTTTCCTCGGCGAGGGTGGCGCGCATGAAGCGGCGGAGCAGGTCGCCGTAGCGGCGCTGGCCCTCGGGCGGAAGTTCGTTAATGGTCGGCTCGACGGCGGCGGCGAGTTTTTCGGCGGAGCCGGAGTTGATCGAAGCGGGCTGGATGAGGGTGACGAAGATGCCGGCGGAATGGAGCTCGAGGCGCAGGGCGTCGCTGATCGCCTCAATGGCGTGTTTGCTGGCGCAGAGGGACGCGCCGAAGGGAATGGTGATCATGCCGCCGACGGAGCCGATGTTCACGATGCGGCCGCGGCCCTTGTGAATCAGCGGGAGGAAGGCCTGCGTGGTGGCGACGACGCCGAAAAGATCGACCTCGAGGACGGCACGGAATTTTTCGAGCGGGGTGAATTCCAACGGACGGGTGTCGGCGATGCCGGCATTGTTGACGAGGGCGAAGAGGCCATCGCCGTCGAGGTGGGATTCGATTTCGCGGCGGGCGGCGGCGATGGAATCCGCGCCCGTGACGTCGAGCGTGATCGGGTGGAGGTTTGCGGTCGGCGCGTCTGGGGGCAGTCTTCGGACGCCGGCGAAGACGCGAAATCCGGCGGCGGCGAGCATTTTGGCGGTGGCGAGGCCGATGCCGGAGGATGCGCCGGTGACGAGGACGCTGCGCTGCATGGCGGGGAGATTGGGCGCGCCGGGCCGACGCTGGCAAGACTTACGAGAACGCGGACGCGATGCGGGTCCGTGTCTTCCAGGCCAGCGCGGCGAGAGCCGCGACGACGAGCAGGGCGAGCGTGCCCGGTTCGGGGGTGGCAGCGGTTTCCGCGAGGGCAAGGGCTTCGTGGCCTTTAAGCGTCTTCTTTTCCGTGCGGGCGAGCATTTTCCATTGCGCCGAGTTTTCCACGACCATCATTGCGGTGGCGGGAACGAGGACGTTCGCGATGCGAGCCCGATCGAGTAATGCGGATAGCGAGTTCGGACCGGCGGTGGCAGGGGCGAAGACGCGATCCCGGACGAGCGTCCAGGCGCTGGCGGCGGAAGCGAGGGCCGGCGGGGCTGCGGTGGTCGCATCGAGGGGATGGAAAGCGTGGGAGCGGATGTCGTAAATTTTCGCCGGGTCGGCTGCCGAAGCGCTTTCGGCGGCGAGGAAGGCCGAAGCTCCGGATGCGACGGCGACGTGTCGATCGTCGATCTCGTAGATTTGCACGGGGCGCGGACCACTCGCGGGGGCGGTGAGCGGATCCAGTGCGCGCAGGGTGGGCACGGCCGACGGGGACGGCAACCGCCAGACGACGGGTTGGTCGGGGATGAGGGCGGCAAAGTCGGCGAGGCTCCCGGAGTCGTTCGTCGCGGTGGTTTCATTCGCGCCGCCGAGAACGACCACCGCCGGGAACGTCCGAAGGAAGTCAGCGAGCGGTTCCCGCTGCGATTGCACGAGGGCCGTCTTGATGGCGCGTGTCTCAAGGAATCCTCCTTCGAATGGGCCGGCGGCGGCGAGCAACTCGGCGGGATCGATGTCGCGGAGCGATCGCACAGGGATGGCGTCGCCATTTTGAAAGGGGCGGATGTTGAAGTTGGTAAAGAATATGCGGGCGTTGGTCGCGTTCGGAAAGGCGTCGAGAGCGTGGCGAATGGCGGTGCGGAGGAGCGCGGGGTCGCGAAGCCGGGAGTCGCGCGAAGTGTCGATGATGAGGTGGGGAGTGGGCTGGCGGGTGAGGGCCGGGACGTCACCAGCGATGTTTGCCGGCAGCCAGACGCCGTCGGGAGCGAGCGTCACGGCAGAGCGTGCGGCGGGCGGGAGCGCGAGCGCCTGGTCGGCAATCGTGATCCCGGGAACGAAGTTTTCGGGATAGGTGAATTCAACTTCCACGGTGCGGTCGGCGTTTGGCGCGACGGGAAAGACGCGCAGCTCCACGGTGTCGGGAGCGATGTCGCGAAGAATGGCGGGATCGCGCAGGGCGGGGGTCTCCGTGAGCTTTTGATACACCCAGAGAGCGGAGCGTTCCTCGAAAATGCGGGCGGGCACCCGTTCATTGCCGATGGTCAGCCACATGCCGCTGATCGCGACGCCGGCGGGAACGTGGAGGACGGTGCGATATTCGGCGGCCGCGGCGGTGGAGTTGTGAAGGGTCAGGCGCGCGTTCACGCGCATGAGGCCGGGAGCCGGCGCGAGGCTTGTTTGCAAGGCGGCAAGGGTGGCGTCCGCCGGGGGACGAGGGCCGTCGATGCCGGTGAGAACCTCCTGCGTGTTGCGGGCGCGGGAGCGGCTGAAGAACGGGGCCTCCATTTGCCGGGCGGTGGAGGGCGGCATCGCCTCGCCGAAGAAGGCGCGATAGGTGGCGTCGAGCTTCGTTTCGGGAAGCACGAGGTTGTCGAACGCGAGCCAGTTGTAGAACTCGGAGTAGAACGGCAGGTAGTGGCCGGCCTTGAACTCGCGCAGGCTGAGGAGCGTGGCGCGGAGGGCGGAACGGTCGCCGCGGAAGGGCTGAGCGTGGGCGTAGTCGGGGTATTGGAGGTAGTCGAGCGCCTGGTTGAGGGTGGCGCGCTCGTGCAGAATCTTCGCGGTGAGGAGGGCCGGCCCGGCGGCGATGGCGAGAGCTGCCAGCAGGGCGGGCCGCCAGCGGGGGCCGTCGCGCATTTCCGCGCGAGCGCCGTCGAGAATGCGGGAGCCGTGGAGGAGGAAGAGCGCGGAGGGCACGCCCATGAGGAGGCCTAGGCCGAGGCAGATCGCGGCCACGGGCATGAGCGGGAGAAACGGCAGAAATGCCGCGAAGAAATAGGCGGTGAACGGGAAGAGGGCGCATTGGGCGAGCCAGGTGATGCGATGCGCGAGCGGATTGGCGAAGCTCGGCAGGGCGAGGACGAGGCCATTGACGACGGCGAGCGCGTAGAGCGCGGGGATCTGGAAGTCGGCGGGAAACGGGATGCGGGCGTTGAGAGCGAGGCCGGCCAGCGGGAGAACGAGGGCCACGAGGATCGTGAGTGCCGCGAGCGCCATCGGGCTCCACCGCCGCGCGGCGACGTAGGCGCTCACGCTCACGCGGAGGACGGCGCCGATCGCGAGCGTGCTCGCGGCGAGGTAGAGCGGCACGAAAAGGTAGGACGCGGCCTTGCCGTCGATGCCGAGAAAGGCGCTGGACATCGCTCCACCGATGACCAGCAGGAGGAGGGCGAACGGAGCGGTGAAGGCCAGGATCGAGACAAAGACGCCGCCGAGGAAGTCGCTTTCGCGATCCGGGCACAGCAGACGAAACGCGCCGTAGAGCGCGCCCGGCCCGACCAGCGCGAACTGTTTGTAAACCCACTGGTCGGGCGGGAGCATCCAATCGCGCAGGGAGGCGGGAACGGCTTCGGCGCCGTCGATGATCACGAAGGCGAGATAGACCGAACTCGCGAGGAGCAGCGCGAGGCCGGCGAGGCGGGGAAGAGGCCGTCGCCGGATGCGGCGCTCCACAAGGAGGGCACCGCCGCCGAGCAGCAGGAGCAGTTGACCGACGAAGAGGCCGATGGCGACGGCGCGCTCGGGGGCGGCCATTTCGCCGGAGGCAAGATCCCAGGCCTGGAGGTTGAGAAAGAGAAGGAGCGCCTGAGGGAGCAGCCACACCCAGAGGAGCACCAGCGGCGACGAGGCGGCGGGCGGAAGCAGGAGCGACGGGGCTTTGGGCCGAATCCACGAAAGAGGAGGGCGAGAAAGGAGGGGAGAGCCTTCGGATGACGGGGCCGGGGGCGTGGGCTGTTCCATGCGGCGAGGTTAGGAAATTCCACAGCGATTCCCTAATGAACTTTCTGTGAAGTCGCGGTGAAGAGAGATCGGGCTCGCGAGGCCGGGGGCGGGCGTCTATTCAAAACCTGCGATGAGTCAGGAAGGTTTGGTTTTCAAGATGAGCTGCCCGGATGCGGTCGGGTTAGTCGCGCGGGTGACTGGGCTGGTGGCCGCGCGGGGGTTGAACCTCGCGGAGGCCCACAGCTACACGGACGTGGCGAGCCGGTGGTTCTTTGCGCGACTGCGGATCGAAGGGAACGGGAGCGGCGGGGACTTCAATGAGCTGGAGCGGGATTTCTCGCATTTTGCGGCGGACGTGCGCGCGGAATGGTCGCTGCGCCGGAGTGGTCAGCCGCCGCGGATGGTGATCCTTGCGAGCAAGGAGACGCATTGCGTGACGGACCTGCTGTGGCGGCGGAAGTTTGGCGAACTGCCGGTGGAGGTGCCGCTCATCATTTCGAATCACCGCGTGTGCGAGGAGATCGCGGTTGCAGAGGGCGTGCCGTTTTTGCACGTGCCGATGAATCCGGAAAACCGCGAGGCGGCGTTCCGCGAGATTGCCAGGCAATGCGAGGCGGCGCACGCGACTGCAATTGTGATGGCGAGGTTCATGCAGATTTTGCCGGCATGGTTTTGCGAGCAGTTCGCGGGCAGCGTGATCAACATTCACCACTCGTTTCTGCCGGCGTTTGCGGGGGCGGATCCTTATCGGCAGGCCTTCGAGCGCGGTGTGAAGCTCATTGGTGCGACGTGCCATTACGCGACGGCGGAGCTTGATGCCGGGCCGATCATCGATCAGGAGGTCGTGCGGGTGGAGCACTTCCACGATCTCGCGGACCTGCGCCGGCTGGGGC
>Ga0207649_10001114_pt1 | contig 16299 bp, 30 predicted proteins | sample KBSC43metaG_FD_184317 | JGI IMG/M metagenome (GOLD analysis project Ga0207649, IMG submission 184317) | Corn rhizosphere microbial communities from Kellogg Biological Station, Michigan, USA - KBS C4-3 metaG (SPAdes) (version 2) | ecosystem: Host-associated > Plants > Roots > Rhizosphere > Soil ... | reverse complement strand
CGGCGGACTTCTATTCAACGAGCTGAAGAGCCGAAGCCTCATCGACACACGTGCGAGCGCCGCCAATGACTCTCCTGATTTCTCACAACTAATCAGGGAAGGTCTGCCCTTCGAGCCGCCGTCCGATTCAAGGCCGTAGGTCACCGTCCCGTTTAGGTCTAGGGCCCTTGAACTCTCTGAGGGAGTAGATGCCATGCGGTCGCCGCACCCATTGCCGGGATTGGTAACGCTGTCTGCCACAAACCCCGCAAATACCGGCGGGTGGCTTTCCCGTCCCCGCCGTCCCTTGGGAGGGCGGTTGCGTGGGGCGATCTCCTTAGTCCGGCCTCGAGCGTGGCTTGACGTGGCTATGTCCAGCGTGGCCGCCTCTCGGCGCTACGGCCGTGCCGGGCTCGCGCTCGAGTGCGCCCGTAGGCCCGCTCGGCGTGTCGCCGGCCGTTACCTCGCGCCCCGGTTGCCGACTGCTCGAGCAGCTAGCGTTTAGCTGCTCAGTCGGGCCGGTACTTACGGCATCGCTGGTGCTGCGGAGTGAGGAGGCGATCCGTGCTCGGACTGCCTCCTCACTTGTGTAACCCTCGTCGCGGAGAACGGCGCTCGTCGCGCCGGCCGCGATCAACTCCTCGAGCAGCGGCAGGTTGAGTCCGCCCCGCTCGAGTCTCACAAGCTGCGCCTTAGATCGGCCAGCTTCACGTAAGTCTCGGGTGCCAGCCACGGCGGGCACTCCGGGATCAGGTGCTCGGCGTTCCAGCGCTCGGTCTCGGGTGAGTTCCAGCGCTTGTGTACGCCGTGCCGGCGTTTGCGGTGCTTGCCGTGGCTCGGAGGCTTGCGATAGCGGCGCTTCCCGCTCACCCGTTCACCGCCCGGTACTCGCAGTAGGCGCACCTCAGAAGCACGGCGCCGTTCGGGTGTGTCGGCGGAATGGTGACGCGGGGCTCGCCGGGCTCGAGCGCTCGCCGGCAACCGGAGCAGACTGCGGTGGCGCCGCGCAGTAGCTCGCGCACGATCAGCGTCGGCCGGCGTCTCACCGCGTCTTCGCCGCCCGCCGGGTCTCTTGCCGGACAACCTCGAGCACGCGGGCGGAGTCGCAGCGTCCACTCACATACTCCTCATAGGTGCGAGCGATGCGAGCGAGCGACCGGCTCGTGGCGGTGGCCAGTCTCGAGAGACGGTGCGCTGCGGTCACGGTGTAGTCAGGCGCAGTCGTCATATAGCCGTCCTCACCTCCACGTCTGCGCGGGCGGGCTCGCCATACACCTTGTATGCGTGCTGGGCGACTACCTGCGCGTCGTCGCGCCACACGACGCCCGTGCAGGCGTCCTCGACCGCCCGTAGCAGCTTGGTCACGTCGGGCCGCGTGGTCGGATGCTGCGGCGCCGATGGCCGGAGACCGCGAACGCCGTAGTGCGATTTCGGCCGGGGTACGGTGAAGATCACCGATAGCTCGAGCGCACCGTCGAGTAGGCCGCCGCCGTTCACCGCTTCGCCGGCCGCCTGCGCTACCTGCGTCTTCCACTGCCTCGAGCCCTTCGCGGAGTCGCGCACGAACATCTTGCCGCTCTTGCTGCGGCCGGCGGTTTTCGAGCCGGCGGGCTGGGAGACGCCGTACACGGTGAACGCCACCTCGCTCACGGTCGCCTCCTCGGCGGCCGGGTGAGAGGCGTGTCGGTGCAGTAGGGGCACCATCGCTCGCGGTGGTGCGAGCGCTTGATCCGGCGCTCATCCTGCCGGCCGCCGGGCATCGTCGCGGCGAGGGTGACGGTGCAGCCGGCGGCGACGGCGGCCCGCACGAGCGGCGAGCCGCGCCCCTCGAGGTGATCCCGCACACGTTCGGCGGGATCACCTGAGCAGGAGCCGACGTAATGGCCGGCGGTCTTCGTCCGCCCCGTGTCACCGATGCTGGCGGCATAGGGAGGATCGAAGTGCAGTACGTAGATCGTGGACGTGTAGCTCACGGTCTACGGCTCGCGGTAGAGATTGACGGTGACGCGGGCGCCTCGCACCCTCGTTCCCCAGGTGCGATACCACGGCGGCGGACCGTCGATGCCGGCCCGCTGTAGCTCCTCGAGGGGTATGTATACCCAACAACCGCGCTCGCGCCCGCGCCTGACGGAGCGCCGCCGCCGGGCGGAGTCATACTGTCCCACGTCCCTGTCCCCGCTTAGACCGGCGTGCAGCCTTGCGGGCCTCGTTCGCCTCGCGGTTGGCGGCGAGCGTGCGCGATACGTGCGCTTGCGACACGCCGGCCGCGTCTGCTACGGCGGTTTGCGGGATGCCGCGCTCGACGGCGCGGCACATCAGGTTCTCGAGCGTCCGTTGTGAGTCGATCACCGCTCGAGCGTTGAGCCGGATTGCCTCGAGCAGCGTCTTCCGCATGGCGGCTTTCTTGTCGGCGGTCACGAGGGATCACCGCCGTCCGGGATTCCCCAGCGTCCGCCGCTTTCGTCGGGCTCGACGTGGAAGGCGCCGAACTCCTCGAGCAGCGCGGTCAGGCCGTCCTTCTCGGCGGGCTCAAGCTCTCGGTCGCCGGCACCGCGAACGCAGACGGTTAGCTCGCCGTCCGCGTTGAGCAGCGGCTTCGTCCACGGCTCACCGATGCAGCCGGCCAGTGAGATCATCAGCTTGGCGGCGTCCGCCAGTGAGTCGGCGGTTCTCGAGTTGGCGACGACGCCTTCGTTGTCGAGCATGGATACGCGGTAGAAGCTCACGCGGTCTCACCGCCTCCGGCCTCCTGCTCGCGGGCGCGGCGCTCGGCGTTGAGCTTGTCGGCCACCTCGAGCGCTTTGCGGCCGAACGACTCGATCCGGCCGAGGAAGGCAACGTCGTCTTCGTGCTCGTGCTGGACTAGCTCGACCTTCACGGCTACGTCGCCGGAGTTGGCGCCCGTGGTGCGCTCGGTCAGGGTCGCGGACTGCGAGCCCTGCCGGGCGCTCTTGGTCGCGTTCGCCATTAGGAGTTCGTGCTGGCGGGCTAGCTGCTCGCCTAGCGTCGGGCGGTGGCGCTCGGTCTGTGGCGTCTTGTCGGCCACGTCTAGCTCCTTCCTGTCGTGGGGGAGGCAAACTGGATGATCGGCTTCGTGTTCGGAGCCCGGCCGTGCTTCCATGCGCGGCACCCGCAGCGGGTGCACTCGACGTTGCGGTAGTCGGTGCGGAGCCCGTCGCGGTTGATCGTGACGTGCACGGCCTCGAGCCAGCGCCAGTCGTGGTCGCAGGCGGTCACCATTTGCGCCTATCCCGAATGTATGCGACGTAGAACAGCCAGGCCACGTCGATGAAGAAGACGGCTAGGAGCACATAGACGAAGACGAGTGCGGGATCGTGGCTCATGTGCGATCACCCCTTGCGATGGCGTCGAGCATGGTGGCGAACGCTTCGTGGCCGGCGCCGAACCCGGCGACGAATCCGCGTCCCCAGGCGAGCGAGACGATGGCGTGCACCTTGTCGGGCGAGAGGGGGCTGTATTCCGCCAGGATGGCGGTCGCTTCGCGCTCGCTGCGGCCGACGTTATTGCGGACGAACCGCTTGGTCCGCTCGGCCGTGAGATCGACGGCGGGCTCGTGCTCGGGATCGGGCCAGCAGCGGACGACGCGGGTTTGCGCGTCGTCGTCGGCCAGTTCCCACACCTCGAGCGTGGCCGATGCGTTCACCATCGCCGCCGTGAGGTCGGGGTAGATCACGCCGCGCTCGTCGCGCTCGGCGGGGTCGACTACTTCGTAAGGCATGTGCGCCTCCTTGTCGTGGGGATAGAACGAAACCCAGTATACACAAAGTATGGGGGGCTGCAAGGTGACGGAGCGGCCGGGTGGTTGGGGGATAACCCGCAACGCCCGGCCGCCCGTCCTAGTTCCCCACGACAGGGCGCTAGGCGGTCAAGGGTACACGAGGAGCCGGCGGGATCGGCCGGCGCTCGATCAACGCCCCCACGAGGCACGGAACCCGCCGCGCTCGTGCTCGTGCTGGACTAGCGAGACGAAGCGCCGCCACACGCTCATATCGGTGGTCGGACATTCGAGGTGGCCGCCGCCGGCTACGCCGAGGTCGGCGTGGCGGCAGAATCCCCGGCGGTGCGACCATACGGCGGGTAGCCCGCGCTTGTGCAGGCGGTAGGCGACGATGCGGGCCAGGACTGCGAGCCCGTGTTCGTCGGCCACCTTCCCGTCGTGCTCGAGCGTCCAGCAGGCGTCGGCCGACTCGATCTCGTCGGCCACGGGGTTGTAGGCGGCCTCGGCCCATGCCATGTGATCCCAGGAGACCATTTGCGCCGCTTCGCCGGGCACGGCGGAGCCGGGATACACGACGTGCGCGGATACGCGGTTGGCCGGGTTCTTGAAGTAGGCGATCACCCCGGCGTAGCTCTTAGCCTCGGCGGGCTCGGTCGTGTAGCGCACTCCCCAGCGGTGCACGACTACTAGCTCGACGGTCGATCCGTGCCGGGGCGAGTAGGCGGTGGTTGGATGCCAGTGAAGCTCGGGAAGGACGACGCCGGCCACTAGAGGAACTGCACGTCGAAGAACGTGTCGGCTGATCCGGCGGTGTAGGTCGGCCCGGTTGAGGAGTTGCCGATCCAGATACCGACAAGGAATGTTCGGGCCGGATTCCAGTTGATAAAGACGTGGGCGGCTGCGGCGACCTTGAAGATGCAGACGGGAATGGCGCCGGATGCCGGCGGCCCGATCAGGTCGAATAGCTGTATCCACTGGGCGGCGACGTTCGAGGAGTAGGCGGTGAACTCGAACAGGTATCCCGGCCCGGTCTTCACCTGTAGCCCGGTCTGATAGGCGGGCGAGTGAATATTGAGCGGGATTAGGTTGTCGTCCGCGTCAGGTGTCCCCCAGCCGGCGAGCGGAGCGGCGCTCACTAGATGACGGTGGCGGCGAGGGCGACGGCGGAGACGGTGGACGCTGCGGCGGCGGCCGTTACCTGCATGGTCAGGACGTAGGTGGCGACTCCGGGCGTAGCGTCATACCCGGTTATGTCGTCGGCCGAGAGGATGCCGGCGCCGTGCTGCGAGCCCGTGAGGGCCCCCGTGGACACAACGACGGTGCCGGCGACGTTCGTCTGCCGGATGCGGAAGGTGACGGCGCTGCCGGAGGTGCCGACGGTGTAGGCGGCCCAGCCTTGCAGCAGAATCCCGGAGACAATCGCCACGTCCCCGAACTGAGGAATGGCGAGGGAGGCGATGATCGTCTCGGCTGCGGCGGCCGGCGATGCGACCACGGTTGTCGTGACGGGGAACCGAACCGTCAGGTCCTCGTGAATGACGTTCGAGGTGATCGGCTGCGGCATCGGCTGCGAGGTTACGCCGGACCGCTCACGGCGTCAAGTGCATCGCTGTGCTCGGGCTCGAAGATGCCGGAACGGAGCATGGCGCCGACTACCTCACGCGGGAAGATGCGGAGCGCGATGCCGAGTCGCCAGCGCTGATACGGGACGCCGATCCCGTGCTCGATCCCGGCGACGTTCTCGAGTTGCGCCTGTAGACCGCACACCTTGCATTTGCCTCGAGTGGAGATGAACCCGTCCAGCGCCTCCTCGCGGGAGACGCCGCAGACGACGCAACGCTTGCGGACGCAACCCTCTCTCACGCTCGAGAGTCTAGGCGCAGCGACGGGGGAGGCAAACTGTCCTACACGTACCCCCCTGCGGTACACCCTTGCGCGGAAAGTGAGTAACGGTTACGAATGGCGGCATGGCAATCCCAGACGTGAGTACCGTTCTCGCCAAGTGGAAGACGAACACTTCCGCTGCGGCGCAGAAGTGGGCGACCAACTCGGAGTCCACCCAGGTCGATCCGACCGCCGCCGCCATCAACGCGATCCCGTACATGCAGGCGCAGTTCAACGCTGCGGTGAATGACGGGCGCGTGGCGAACGGTCTTCGTCGGGCCGGCAAGACCGGCTGGCTACAGGGGATTCAGTCCGCCGTAGCCTCCGGCAAGTTCGCGGCCGGTATCTCGGGCGCGGACGCAAAGTTCACCACGGGGTTCGGCACGCTGCTCGCGGATGAGCGCAACGGAATCGCGCAGCTTCCGACCGACACCTCAACCGCAGCCGCTCGCCGGGCTCGCCTGATCGCGTGGGCGGACTGGATGGACGGCTACAAGCAGCGCAACCCGTAACCGATGCCTCGCGCAGTCGTCCTCAACACGGCGTCGAAGTCGTCCACCACGGGCGGCACCTTCGCCGACACGCTGACCGCCAACTCGGGCGACTCGCTCACGATCCCGAACCTCCAGTCGGGACAGGGCAAGATCGTCTCCATGTGGGGGATCGACTCGGCCTCGGTGGCGGAGATTGCGCTGACCGATGGCCGCGTCGAGTCGGTGCACGATCCGCAGTATGGCGTCCGCTTCAACGTGCCTTCGACCGCAGGCGGCGGCGCCGGCAAGAACTACGCGCTGCCGATGATTACCCCGCCGAACTATCTCGACGTGTTCACGGGGGACACGCTCGCCTTCACCGTCACCTCGACGGCCGCCGATGCAGTCATGGTCAGTTGGCTCACGGAGTACCAGGACCTCCCCGGCGTGCAGGCGTCGTTCGCCAACTGGCAGTCGGTCATGGCCAACCGCTTCACCGAGATCGGCGTCGCGTGCAACGCGGTCGCCTCCGGTACGAAGGGCGCCTACGGTGCGACGCGGGCGGCGAACGCCGACGACACCCGCTGGACTGGCGGACGCTGGTACGCGATCATCGGCTTCACGGTCCAGTTGCCGGTCACCACGATCTCGTTCAAGGGTCCGATGTGGGGCAATTTCCGCTTCGGATTGCCGGCCGGGCTCGTGACGGTCGATACGGCCAACTACTTCCTCGATCTCAACCGGCTATACCCGAACGAGAACCTGATCCCCGTATTCAACGGGTATGACGCCGGCTCGGTGCTGCTCGAGGTGGCGGACGCCGCCACCTCTACGTCGCCCAAGGTGGACATCATCGCTGTAGAGTGCAAGAACAACCCCGCCATCGGTTAGATGCCTGACTTCACCCACACGGATTTGCAGCTTGTCGGCCGGCACGTGCCGGACCCGCTCGGCGGCCCGTTCGAGAACGCGCAGCAGGCGCAGGCGGCCGGCTACGACACGCTCAACCCGGTCACCGGCACCTATGAGATCGGCGTCGTGATCGAGGGCGCGTTCGTGCCCCTGATCTCGGAGAAGGCGTCGCTCGTCTTCGACCGGATCGACGTGGCCAAGCAGCAGGCGCAGGAAGCCGCGGCGGCGCAGCAGGCTCAGGCCGACCAGCCGCAGACGGGTCCGCTTGCCGACCAGCAGCAGCCGCAGGCCGATCAGCAGCAGCCGCAGGCCGACCAGCCGCAGGGCTAACTAAGGTCTCCGCCTGATGGCGGACAGGCAGTTCGTGATCGGCGGCGTTGAGGCGGCACCTGCCGACTGGATTCTGCCGGCGGCGCTCGAGATCATTCCTAAGACGGCGTTCGCGTCGTTCGACGGGACGAGCGCCGCCGGGCCGTTCCTGCCCTGCCTCGAGATCATTAGTGACTCGGGGCACGTGGCCGGCCTGTACGTGACCGAGACCGAGGTGGCCGCCGGAGGTTCGGCCATCGTGTCCTGGTTTCCCGGAGGAGGGCTAGAGGAGCAGGCGACAACTCCGGCGGCGGGCGGGACGGTCAGCAGCATTGTGTCGCCGGCCTCCTCGCTGCTCGTGACGAACGCGAACGGGCCGACCGTGGGCGTCGATCTCGTCGCCTCCGGCGTCGCCGCCGGCACCTACGGCGACTCGACGCACACCGCGCAGGTTACGGTAAACGCGGACGGGGTTGTAACCTCGGCCACGTCGGTCGGCATCAGCGGCCTCGCGGGCACGGGCCTGACGCTCCTGTACGACAGTACGCTCGGCGGCGCGGCGGCAAGCATCGACACGGGCGCGAACGCGATAGCCGCCGGCCACGTCGGCCTCATCATCTACGTGTACGTCAGGACGACGCGGGCGGCGTTCTCGGATAACTTCCAGCTCAGGTTCAATAACGACAGCGGCGCTAACTATGACTTCCAGCAGCTACTCGGCTCGGCCGCGATTGCGAGCGCCAGCGCCGGGGCGGCGCAGACGAGTGCGCTCGGCACCTGCCCCTCGGCCAGCGCAACCGCAAACGTGTTCGGGGTAGCAAGGATGGACGTGTTCAACTACGACGGCGGCTCCGGCTTCAAGCCGTACCTCCTCAACACCGCCGACCCGCAGGAGGATACGTCGCACCCTGCGACCGAACAGTGGGGCGGTCAGTGGCGTTCCGCGTCCGCAATCAGTCGCGTGGCGCTCTCCTCGGCCACGGGCTCGAACCTGGTGGCCGGCTCGAGAATGACGATCTTCGGGGTGCAGTAGCGGCATGGCCTTCGCGTTCGTGGACAGCACGAGTAACTACACCGCGTCGGGTACGAGCGTAGACGCGGCGCACTCGTTCGCTACCGGGACGCTCCTGATCGGGGTCTACGCCTTCCAGGGGGTCACGCCGGTCTCTGGCCCGTGGGGCGACCCGAACCTCGGCCAGTACGGCACCGATCACGTCGGGCCGTCTACCGGCTGGCAACGTGTGGCATGGCAGGCGCCGTCCGGTAGCGGCGTCGGGATCGAGATTTGGGCGGCGATCAATAGCACTACCTCGGCCGGCGGCCGAATTCTTGCTTTCACGGGGACCTATCAGTGTCAGGTAGTGATGGGCGCATGGACGGGGGCGTATGCGCCGACCGGCTCGATCCTGGACGGGGCGGTGAGGGTTGCTACGACGGCGGCGGTGACGGGGAACGCGCCGGCCGCCCCGGCGGTCTCGGTCAACGCAGGGGAGTTGATCGTGGCGGTGGCCGGCGACCTGATGACGGCATCCAAGTTCGGGACGCCTGCCGGCTACGCCTCGAGGATCGACGTGGCTGGCGGCGGCGCCGGCAATGTGGAGGCTACCATCGCGGACCTGACGGCGACGGTGGCCGGCGCGACAGGAAAGATCGTGTTTCCGAACAATGCGGCCTCGTCTACGACGCTCGGGGCGACGGGGACGCTGGCTATCCGGCCGGTGCCTGCGGTGGGCGGCGTCGGCGGCGTGCTCGAGGCGGCGATGCCGCCCGGGCTCGTGATCGGGGACGGCTGGACGCTTCGCTTCACGGCCATTGATCCTCAGACGGGCGTCCTGGTCCCGGGGGTGAACGTGTCGCTGGCGAACGTGGTGGCGGATGACCTGTCGGGCGGCGGCGGGGCGGGCGGCGATCTCGGACCGTTCATGCTGGTCCCGGGACCTGAGGCATGACAACCTGCGGGGAAGGGGTCAAGGGGGATGACGACGGTTGATGCGCGGCTAGCGAGGCTCGAGACGATGGTCGGTGAGGTGGGGAAAGATGTGGCGGAACTAAAAGACGAGACGCTGCGTGCGCGGGAGCGGCTGCACGTGCTCGAGAATACGACGGCGGCGTTCCTGCAAACCCAGCGTGACAACCGGAACGCGGAGGAGCGCCAGTATCACCGGCTGGGAAATATCGTAGGGCTCGGCGGGCTGGCGCTCAGTGTCGGCCTGCTCGTGCTCTCCGCCGTAACCCTAGTCATTCACCACGGATAGGAGGATCATGGCTTCGACAACCCTGGTAACGATCATTCACGGCATCGTCGCGGTGGCGATCATTGCGGCCGCCACGACGCTCCTAGCGTTGCACGACATCGACTCGACTACGGCGATGGCGCTTTACACGGCGTCGCTGGCGGTGATCGGTGCCGGCACCTCTACGGCGCTCGCCTTGCAGGTGCCGACGCCTGTCAAGCAGCCGGCGCCGCCGCAGCAGGTGCCGTAGGTGGCAACCTGGTCCGGCTGGATAGCGCAATTCTTGAACGCGGCCAACATCCTCAATACGCCGCCGAATCAGCGCTTTCTCTCCAACTGGGCCTCGCACGCCTCCGCGCCGACCTGCCGCTACAACCCAATCGACCTGTCGGAGCCGGCATCGGGCTCGGCCAACTGCGTCAAGCCGGCCGGTAACTTCCCCTGGATTCAGCGCTACTCGAGCCATGCGTCGGCGGCGCAGGCGTTCAATCGCCAGATTCACACGCCCACCGCGTCGGTGATCCGGGCGGCGCTCGACTCGGGCAACCCGTTCCAGTTCAAGGACTGGCAGGACGTGGTTGGCCAGTTGCGTCAGTGGCCATCAGTGGACTTCGCCTCCTGGTATCTGGCGCAGATGACAGGAACGGGATCGGGCGGCTCGAGCGGAGGGGCGCTCGCGCCTCAGACGCACAAGGCATGGTCGGACTTACAGCGGGCGGTCGACAAGCGGCTGCCCGCCGCGCTTCGCCAGGCCGATCATGCGGCTAGGGCTGCGTTGCGGGCGACCGGCCGGGCGCGTAAGGTGCATGGCTAATGTCGGTCGCCTACAACCTCCTGTCTAGTAACTCGACGGTGCAGGTGCTCTCGCCTACGCTTTCCCAGCCGGCCGTCGATGTTTGGATTTCGACCGGCGCCTACCGCCAGGTTGTGAACCTCGTGCTCGACCGGGGCACGTTCAACTCGAACGAGGGCCATGTGGTGCTGGCGCTTTTTGCAGGCTCGGTCGATCAGCTACTCGCCGAGGGCAAGGCGATTGGCGCTGTCGGCACCTCCGACCTTGACGCCTCGGGGCTGAGGGAAGTGTTCGTCACCTTCACGGTTGGCTATCAGGTGCCGGGCTCGAACCTGCCGCCGGCCACGGTAGACGTGGACGTGCCGGTAGGTCTCCTTGCGGGGGCGCAGGGCTCGGCCGGGGCGGGCGCGTTCGCGGAGGCGCAGGCGATGATTGACGCCGCCTACGCGAAGCTCGAGGCGCTGGCCGCCGGCTAGCTCGCGTGGCGCTCGCTCCTCTTTCCCCGTTTGTGGCGGCGTTCGTCGCGCTCGGCCTAGCGGCGCTGCTCACCTTCCTCGTCTTGGCGATGATCCGATTCCTGTCGTCGGCGCCGATCATCGGCGGCTGGATAGCGAACAAGGCGACGGCGGCGGAGCACGCGATCTCGAACGGGCTCGGCAACGCCTTCGCCGGCATCGACTCGTTCATCGGCGGCTGCATCCATGCCCTAGCTCGACGTGTCGAGCACGTGGGCGACGCGATCTCGGCCAGCGCACACGCCGCCTTCCATGTGGCGGAGGCGCTGAACCCGGTTGCGGTGGCGATCCACACGGCCCGCGCGGTGGCGAACGCAGCCGCTCACGCCCTGCACGGAATCGAGCACGGCATCCGCACCATCGAGCACGAGTTCAAGGGGATCGAGCACGGCCTAAAGAGGATCGAGCGTGACCTGACGAAAGGGATCGGTCACGATCTCCGCCTGCACGTGAAGGCACTCGAGCACGAGCTTACGCACCTGCGGCGTAGGGTGATCCCGTCGATTCGTGGCGACGTTGCCACGGCGGAGGGGGAGATCGGCAACCTGTACGAGTGGGCGAAGGGGAAGGCGTCGCTGCTCGGGGTCGGCACCTTTGCGATGGCGGTCGGCGCGGTGCTGGCTGCGGTCGGGCTCGACTGGCTCACCTGCCGTAACGGCGCCGAGAGGGTCGGCCGCTCGAACTGCAACCTGTGGGATGACCTTGGCGACGTGTTCGGGTTGCTGGCGGCGGCGGAGTTGGCGCTGAACTTCGAGACCTTCGTGCACGACGCCCAGGCTGCGACCGGGGCGACGGTCTCGGCGGTCAAGGACGTAGCCGGGCTCTAGGGGTTCGCGGCATGGCGAACCCGATCAGTAGCGTCACCATCCCCTACCAGCTACTTCTATCGTTCGCGCTCGGCAACGCCGCCGCCCCGGCGATCCGGCCGTTCGCGCAGTCGCTCGAGAACGACGCATGGGAAGCGCACGACGTCGCGCCGCCGACGCTCTACACGACGGCGCCGATGGCCGCCAGGGGCAAGATCGACGTGGCCTCGGTCAAGACGTGGGGACACCGGCAGGGGTTCTCGGATGATGTGATCGCGGCCCTGATGACGGGTTCGCTGGCCGGCCCTGATCTCGCGGACCTATTCCAGATGTGGCGGCGCGGCTTCATCGACCAGGCGGGGTTCGAGCGCGGCCTGACCAACCTCGGGGTGATGGGCTCGTGGTGGGCGGACATCGAGCAGTTGAGGCGGGTGCACCTGACCCCGGACCAGGCGGCCAACGCCCGCCAGCAGCAGTTCATATCCGACCAGGCGCAGCGCGATATTGCGGCCCTGTACGGGATCGAGGCGGCGGACGCGGACGTGCAGTTCGAGTTGGCCGGCCTGCCGCCCGGCGTCGAGACCGGCCTACAGATGTGGCGGCGCGGAATCATCGACCAAGCCACGTTCGACCGGATCGTGGCCGAGGGGCACACGAAGACGAAATACACCTCGGCGCTCGAGCAGTTGCAGCGGCAACTCCTGTCGCCGGCCACGGCGGTCAGGGCTCACTTGAAGGGCCATATCGACACGGCGGCGATGCACTCGAGGGGAGCAGAGTGGGGCTACACGCCGGCCGATATGGACCTGTGGTATCAGGCCGAGGGGCGGCCGGCGACCGCGCACCAAATCCATATCGGCTACATGCGCGGCGCCAGCTTGCCGGGCGCGGCGAGCGAGCGCGATGCGATCGACACGGCGGTGGCGCAGTCGGACATTCGGCCGGAATACGGCGACCTGATCTTCGCCGGCCGGGACACCTACCCGTCCCTATTCCAGTTGAACCGGCTCGTGCAGGCGAACGCGATCACGGCGGCGACCGCCGCCGACTGGGCGACCAAATCCGGGGTGAACTCCGAGGTGGTCAAGACCCTCGAGACCTACTGGACGGGGCTCGCGGGCGGAACGGCGGCCGACACGCACGTGACGAAGGCGAACACCCAGCTATGGACGACGCTGCACAAGGCGTTCCTCGGCGGGGTTGCGACGCCGGCCGAGGTGCAGCAGGGGTTTCAGTTGCTCGGCGTGCCGGCGGCATCGCAGCAGCAGGTGCTCGACCGCTGGACGTTCGAGCAGGGGATCGAGCGCAAGCGGCTCACGCCTGCCCAGGTCAAGAAGGCGCTCGGGGAGTCGGTAATCAACCCGGCGACCGGCGTGGCGTGGACGCAGGACGAAGCGCTCGCCTACCTGATCGAGCTTGGCTACTCGACCGACGACGCCAAGACGTTCCTCGAGATTTAGTGACAACGGCCGCTCGAGGCGCTAGGATCGTGGCCGGTACGATCCCCACGAGCTAGGAGCGAAAGGAAGGTGAGACCGTGACAGACGCGAAGGCAACCGGCGCCGCGCTACGCGACAAGGTGGAAGCGGAAGCGGCCGCCGCTGAGGCGGAGACGCCGGAGGAGGAGCCCGTCGAGCAGCCGGCCGAGGAGCAGGACGGCGAGGAGGAGGCGGCCGAGGAGGAGCCGGCGCAGGAGCCGGAGCCCGCCGGCCGGCGCGGCAAGTCGCCGCAGGAGCAGTTCGAGCGGGCGTTCGCGGCGTTCCGCAAGAAGTGCGCCGACGTGTTCGAGGTGCCGCTGGGCGAGATCGTGACGGCGCCGCACCCCGGCGTTGTCGGGATCATGCTGCCCGGATTCGCGGAGCCGCGCACGCACGACAACTACAAGCGCTGCGACACCTGCAACGGGCTCGGCAAGGTGCTCACCTCGGCGCAGACGGGCGACCCGGCAAAGGACTGGCACGTGTGCCCGGACCAGCGCTGCAAAGGTCAGGGCTACTGGACGCGGAGCACGGCCGTCGAGCAGCAGCCGGCAACCGGCCCGCTCGCGGTCGGCGTGCAGCCGCAGCCTAATGGCGAGTACGCCGAGGCGCCGACGTGGCTCGGTGATCCGACGCTCACACCGCAGGCGTAGCGTCGTGTTCAAGTATCCGATCACCTCGAGGGCTAGCGTCACCGACTGCCCGGTACACGGCTTCACCGTCGCCTTGAACGACGCCGGCCGGATCGCGTCCACCTGTCCGGGCTGCATCCTCGAGGCACGCAAGGCGCGGCGCCGGCTCACGACGATCCGGCGGCGCCGGCTGGCGGTGGCCTAGATGGCGGTACGTCGAATCGAGGAGCCGCACTACACCGTCGAGCAGATCAGGGAGCACGTGCGCGATGCTCGCCAGCTAGCCGCCGAACTCGAGCTAACCGAGGAGGAGCGCACGCTACTCCTGCCGTGGATCGCGGAGAAGCTGTCAAGCAAGCAGATCATGCTCGAGCAGATCGGGCAACTGCCGAACATGGTCATTCCAAAAGGGCTCGTGTAGGTGCAGGTCCGCACGGGAGTCGAGCCGGAACGGCACCGCCGCCTCGATCTCGACCTAGCGGTGCAGGTGCGTGGCGTGCACGGGTTTCACGCCTACTGCGCCTGCGGCTGGGAAGGCGATCACCGGCCGACGTGGGGCGAGGCGGCGTTCGACGCGAAGGCGCACCGGGGCTGGCACAAGATGCAGGAGCGCGGCCTATGAGGTGGTGGTGCTCGGCGTGCGGGAAGCGGCTCGACCCGACGCCGGCTCACGCGGCGATGGAACGGTGCTCGTGCGGTAGCTCGAGCAGGCAGTCGTGGCCGCTCGTGTGGCGCTTGCCGCCGCCGACCGGCAACGGTGGCACCTCCGGTCTACGCCTCGTGCCGCCCCAGCAATAGCGCCGGTCACTTTCTCGACGCCGGGCGGTCATCCGAATAGGGCTCGAGCTCCGACCCTTGCGCCCGCAACAGTCGAGCCCGCAAGGGTCCGGCACTCCGGCCGCCCGAGTGCCGACCGCCGGCACTCCGGCCGCCCGAGTGCCGACCGCCGGCCGCCCGGCCGCCCGCCGCCGGCACCTCGAGCCCGGCCGCCGCTCGAGCCCGCCGGCCGCCGGCACCTCGAGCCCGCCGCCACCTCGAGCCCGCCGCCCGGCCGCCGGCCGCCGGCCGCTCGAGCCCGCCGGCACCTCGAGCCCGGCCGGCACCTCGAGCCCGGCCGCCGGCACCTCGAGCACGGCCGCCGAACGTAAACGGGCGCCCGTTGCCGGGCGCCCGTTGCGCTTATGCGGGATATGTCGTCTAGGTTAGGTCTCGCCGGCAACCTCCAATCCGCGATAGAACGCCGTCAAGCGGCCGTAAAGGTCTCGCTTGGGCACGTGGCCGCAGCCGAGAACGTCCGAGACGCCGCCGCCGGCCGAGGTGATGCGATAGAGGGTCACGCCGCCGTAGGCGCCGTCAATGTAGAACGCGCCGATGCGGGCGGATAGCTCGCCGCCCGCGTCACGCCGCCAGAGGTCCGAGCAGGGGTCGCCGTTCACTCGGACGTTGATAACCCGCACGAGCTGCTCGAGGTCCCGTTGTGTGATCCGGTCGGCCATCCTAGGACACCCGGACCGGCATCACGATGGCTTCCGGCCGCCCGAACCCGGACCGGCCATCGGTCCGCTCGCGCGCGGCGCCGGGCGCCCGTACAATGATCGGCCGCAGCGGGTTCGGCCGACCTTCCGCGTCGGACTGGAAGGTGAGATATACAACGCCGTCACTCGAGCCGATAGCGTCGGCCGCCCGCTTGAGGAATCCGGCGTTGATTCCGACCGTGAACCCGGAATCGTCGGCCGGCCACAACCGCGGCAGGTTCGGCGGAGTTCCGAGGTTAGGACGCGGGAAGGTTGCGACCGTGAGCCGGTCGAACGCCTCCGGCGCCGGCTCGCCGCCGCCCGCCGGCACCGTGTAAACGGTGGCCGAACCGTTAGCCGCGATGCCGCCGCCGTCGCGCTTCCTCGAGCGCTCGAGCGTATCGGCCGTGATCCAACCGTCCGCGTCGCCCGCGTCGATCTCGACCGGCATCCGCACCGCGATATAGCTATCGGTGGCGCGTAGCTCGCCGGCCGCCGTATCCAGCCATGCGCCCGTGAGCGCCGGCCGGGACTGGTCCTTGCTTGCCGCCGCTGCTACCTTCGGCGGCCTCGAGGTGAACGTGTAGCGCATGACTCCTCCTGTCGTGGGCGCCGGCCCGATGCCGGCGTGCACCTCCGAGTATACCTAAAGTATAGACCGGGCGCCGTAGGCTTTACATTCGAGCGCGGCGCGTTCTAAGCTCGTCTGCCGGCGGCGATGGCTCGAGGCTGCGGGAGTCTCAAGTAGTCGCCGCCGGGCTCGAGCGGCAATCCTGCGAGCAGCGGCGGCCATCCTCGCGCCGGCCACGAACTCGAGCGCGGCGCGTTGTGCGCCCGTCTGCCGGGCTCGAGCGCCGGGCGACCCGCGACACCGGCCGGCATCGCGCCGGGCGCCACACGGCCGCACGCGGCGCCGTGGCACCCCTGCCGACGATGCGCGGCGCCCTCCTGAGACTTGACAACGCTGATAGACTGCAAGACTTGTCTCGTAGTCTATCAGCGTTGTCAAGTCTCAGGAGGGCGCCGCGCAT
>Ga0207649_10001097_pt1 | contig 16424 bp, 14 predicted proteins | sample KBSC43metaG_FD_184317 | JGI IMG/M metagenome (GOLD analysis project Ga0207649, IMG submission 184317) | Corn rhizosphere microbial communities from Kellogg Biological Station, Michigan, USA - KBS C4-3 metaG (SPAdes) (version 2) | ecosystem: Host-associated > Plants > Roots > Rhizosphere > Soil ... | reverse complement strand
ACACGTCAGTTTTGATTACAACGATCTGCCGGAACCGGGGCTTATGCCCATGAAGCGGCTTCATACACAACACGAGATGGCGATGGACATCGGAGAACATGGCTGGAGACCGCCTAGGAATTGTTGAGGGGAGATTGACCAGAGTGTCACTCCGGAAGCTGCGCGTGTCAAGCGTTCCACGAGTTTTTTTTGAAACAGCCCTTGGCGGTGGAAAAGGGGCTGCTCGTGTTTTCTGGCACCGGCGGCTGCCGGTGGGCTGTCTCCGCGGCTCTTCAAAACATTCGTCGGCAACGCCTACCGGCGATAGGGGGGCGGGTCGGTAGTTGGCCTAGTCGGGGAATCAAGCTGGTCCGCTCCCGCATAATGAAAGAAATTGCGGAACTAATGCCTGTTCGTCCTTGCGGCTTTTGTGAAGTCTCGACTGGGGAAGAGTCAATGAGTGTAATGGCGATGTTTCGCCAATCATTCCAAGTCTGAGATCAGGCGCAGTTCCGCTTCGCTCGAAGGGTCAGGCTACTTGCGCTGGTCGGCAGTGGTTTGCTTGGAAAACTCCAAGGTTTGACTTGTACGCATTTTCAGGCCCGGAAGCAGGAGTTCCAGCAGGACGTCTTGTGCCGTGTCCGTGGAGAACTCGATATCGTAGGTCTCCCCGACGCTAACCGTAATTGGCGCCTTTGTTCGCCACATCGATTCCGTCGGAAGATCAATGCCATCTTTTGCGATAATTTGCCACTCAACAGGACCGCTGGAGTTCCGCAACCCAGTCTGCATTGCCTGGTTATTCGTCGAAATATTGATGAAGCGAAACCGGTATTTCTTTCCGATTCGCAATTGTAAGGGTTTGCTCTGCGGTGTTCCGTTAATCAGCGCGAGCTTCTGAAGATTGGAGAACTCGCCAATGCTGAAGACAAACGTCAGGTCGGTTGAGGGATCAAACTTCTCGCCCTCGGGTAGCACAATCAATGGACCATAAAGCCCATTGGTGAGTTGAGTTTCATCGTGCCAGTGCGTGTGGTAGATAAAAGTTCCGGCACGCGGCGGCGTCATGCGCGCAACAAACGATCCGCCTGGCGCAATGGGCTTGGCGATTTGTGTTTCTGAGCCGCTCCAACCGGCGACGCCGTCGTAATAGCTTTCAAGCTCTATCCCGTGCCAGTGAATTGACGTGGGCTGCCGCTGCCGATTAACAACCTCGATCTCGGTTGGCTCATTCCGGGTCAGCACAATCGCCGGGCCGATTAATCCAGGACCGGTCGTCGTTTCCCCTGCGTTCTGGGTATCTCCGTGTAGCTCCAGCGCATAGCGTGGCAGGCCCTCACGTTCCTTTATCACGAGCTGCAATTTTCGTTTCGGATGCCACTCGGAAGGAGACGCCTTCTTTGAGTTAGGAACGGTGATACCCAGGACAAGCTGTCCCATGCCAGGAGCTTCCTCCATGGCAGTGGGATGGTGCACTTGGCTCCGGCCAGGAGTAACTGACAATCCAGGTAAAGACGGCAAAACCGGCGGAGTCATATGCTGCAGCATGTGACAATGAAACAGCCATTGCCCCACGCGCTCAGGTGACCAACTCATATCGAAGGCTCCTCCAATCGGGATTCTCTGGGTCACAACCATCGGGCGCGAGTCTCCGCTGAAAGTTTCGACTTTTCCCGCAGCCCTAACCGACTCAACCCGGAAGTAGAAGCCATGCAGGTGAAGGGCGTGCGGCTCATTGGTGGCATTGATCCAGCGCCAATGCACCCGCTCGCCGATGTTGTACCGAAATCGCTGCGTATAGGGCCAGGACTTGCCGTTAATCGTCGCGAGTGTTTCTCTGCCGCCAGCTCCTGCAATCTCAGAGATTAGTTCAATGACGAAGATTTCGTCATTTGGATTTGTTCCGGCAGGATCAATCACCAACGCACCAGTAAGCTCCGAATCAATTCCATGACGTTGTCTCATGTCCTCGTTTTCCGATGCGCCCCAGTAAACGTATAGGCCTGGTGTCGTCGCTTTGAATGAAATCTGCTCCACAGCATCGGGCATGAGGTTCAGGGCTGCATTATCCATGCCCGCATCAGCTAGCCCATGCACCGTGATGCTCACCGGGAGCGAATTGTGGACGGAGGCGCGAATCTCTGTGCCTTGCGGCACGCGGATCAGCGGACCAGGATTTTGGAGTGGGTGCCCAGCCTCGCCGAATGCGTATACGGAAAGCGACATTCCGTCGTCAGCTTCGGGATGCCACTCGCCTTTTGCGATCTCTAGCCAAATTGTGAGTACGCCGTCGCGGACTTCGCCCGCGGGTGCGTGGTTCGGGTTTGCTTCAATACGGGGAAGTTGCTCGGCCGCGGAAGTCACGACGCCGATCACGATGGGTAGCAGTAGCCGGATTATTTGTTGTGCACATCGAAAGCCCACGTTCGCAGACATCCCGCTCCCCGCTCGTCATTCGGCTGTGCGAGAGTTTACACCGGTCGATCGAACGGATAGGAGGATTGTTGACGTTAACAGGCGATCTCACCAACTACTCGAAATTGGCCGGGCAATGGCCGTCAATTACTTTGCGAAGGCAGGCCGCTCCCAGTCGAGCGGCTGCGCCTGCAGCGGAGGATGCGGCTCTGGGCCAAGAAATATGACCAGTCTTAGACCATCGGTGTAATACGGGTCGTCGGTGAGATTCACGTGCGCATTTTCAGGAGTGGATTCACCCACGCCCTTCGCATACCCGAAACGGTCGACAAAACCAGTGAGAAGAAGATCCTGCAATACGTAGTCGCGTTCCTGATCCACGTACGCGCCGATGCGGTGGGTGGTGAGCGACCATGCCTTGGTAGTGAACTTTACACTGACGTCGCGACTGACCTGTCCGATCCAGACCTTCTTGCCTTCCACCGTGAAAGGCGCCATCCAGAGTCGAAGATGATTGCGCTGACTCACAGTGCTGCGCGCTTTCTGGAGGGCAACATCCTGATCCCGGTCGAAAAGGAAAAGCGGGCTGACTGGCGCAGTCTCGTATTCTGTTCGCAGGACGAAGGCCTTCGCCATCCGATACGAACTTGCGAGATTGACCGGCTCGTTCAAGCGCCATCCTCGCCCGGTGAAGGGGAAGATTGCATCCACGCCGTTGCCGACAATCACCAAGTTGAGGGGATCGCCTTGTCCGCTGCCGGCTTGGTTGGTGACGCAGCAAGGCAGGCTCTCAAGCTTGGTGCGGAACTGATCGAGGGTGAGGTCTTCGATCTTGTCGGGTGGATACAGCTTGCTGAAGTCCACGCTCTGCACGGCATACTCAACGCCGTGGACGGGTACCACGAACCGGAAGAATCGAGGCTTGTCCGCGCCGAGAAGTCCGATATTGAGAAATTTCAAACCACCATCCTCGTGGGTGTAGACGAAGCCGGCGGCGCTCTCGTGCGCGGCGACATAGTTCGGCATGGCCTTGCTCTCAAACACCTCGTCGACCAAGGCGTTTGCTTTGCCCGAGAACCAGCCGTGGAGATGCTGCGCCGCTTCCAAAGGAGCGAAGTAAGTTGGGTCCGTCAGGATGGGCAGGTAGCGCACGGCGCCGTCCGTGTTGTTCTGAACCTGGACCCACACCGGCTGCACGTTCGCATTGGAAGTCGGTCCACCGAAGTAGCGCCGGGTTTCGTCGTCGGACAACACGCTCACACGCACCGTAAGACCCTGGTTCTCCTGGGCAGATGCTCGATCGGTAAAAGCGGCGGCGTTGGATGGGTCGGGGCGGTTAGGGCCGCAACTAGCCAACAGGGTGAAAGCTGCGAAGAAAGAGACTCGAGCGATTGCGCTGATGACGTTCATCGGACGGTCACAGACGGTCAGTCGCTGCCGGAGTAGCCCCATAGAAATCGCAAGGCTAGCACTCGCGTGACTTTCAAAGATAGGATTTCGAACAATGCCGGGCTCCGGTAACTTGCTACCACTGGCAAATCTGACAGTACGATTTCACCACGGAGACGGATGCGCGAAAACCAGCCGATTGCACCAATTATGTTTGGGGCAGTCTGGCTGGGAGTAGCTGGTGAAATGGCGAAGTTTCGCCAATCAGCCAAAGTCAGCATCAATCGGCATCACTTATTTGGCGAGTAGCCAATTACCGAGTGGTTGGGAAGTCAACAGCTCTGCATTGGCTAATTCTAGTGGATTCAATGTGGGGCTGATCGCCGCAGGCACGACACAGTCCACGCGAAACTTGCCTCGCTCAACTACACCTGTGCTCCTGAGCCTCAATTCGTAACGGCTTTCGGTCTTAGACCCCGCTTCTGAGCCTTCCTCAAGTTGGTCAAACACGACGAAGCCAGACGGAACCTGCTCACAAGGCGCATCGACGCTGGGCATCTGAAGGCCCAATTAACTGGGCCTATGACGATGTTTTCTGAACTTTATGGGCAGTTTTCTTATCTCAATTTCAAAGCGAGGGTATAGATTTGCGCCACAGCGATTCGTCTCTATCAAGGCTAGCTCGAGGCCGCGTGGGTCATTCTCGGCAAGACACGTCGTGGTTCCATGAGAGTGTTGTGTTTTGCGTTTTACCCAAACGGCTCAGTGCAACAAAAATGCCAGAAGAACTGTAAAGCCTGCGAGATGCCTGAAATGAAAATCAGCGGCAGCGGAGTGCCTTGGCGTGCGAAAGAATGAAACGACTTGGATCAGCGGAACCGACCGCCAAATCTGGCCTCTCTTAATGAAAAAGCGAATCGCTACTGAGATGACTGCAATTATCAACACAGTCTCGATCACAGTCGTCATCGTCATTTTCGCCCCCAAGCTGCCCCAATTGTCGCACTGATCCATTGCGCGGCCAACAGGCTTGGTCAGAGAATTGACCCCGAAACTGGGTGCAGTTGTTGGATCACACACGATGCGGCTGCCACTCTAATCAGCGAGGAAAGCGCGTACCCTCTCGACTACACGGCTTGGCCGTGGGTACAGGAAGCGTTTTGAGTTAAAACAGCTGAGGCCGTCTACCGAAACGCTAAACTCGCCAAATCCACCTTTTACCAAGGTGATTTCCACATCCGGTTCCTTCTGCAACTGAGCCGCCACACTGGCAGCTATCGCCTTCTTGCCGAGTCACACCGAGCAGTAGCGAATCTCGATCCGTTTCATTTTTTCTTCCAACCCCGTTCACCTTAATCTCGTCATCGATCATCCATCGACAAAGCGTTATGGTCTGAGCAGCGGTCTGAAAACTCCGTTCAGCGTGGCTTTAACAGAAAAAGCCACACCAAAAATCGAGTGCCAAAACTTTAAAACTTCTCAAGAAATCGCCTCGATAATCTTGCGATACTCCGGTTCGGGAAACGCCTTCATGGTTTCAGTGGAAATGTTGCCAAGTTGTCCTGCTGACAACGTGAAGGTTGCACATGTTTCATCCGTTGGGAACTCGGAAATCAAAACGGCATCATACTGTCCCATCGTCAAGTACCACGCCAGAACCTTGCCGCCCACTGCTTCAGCACTTTTCTTGGCAGCATACAAACGGGCGGGGCTTTCCTTGATCGTTGACATTCCTTGCTGAGTGTAGCGGACGAGCGTTACATACTGCGGCATGGGAGTTTCCTCCTCTATCAAGACGCAAACACTACGCCGCTGACGTATGGGCGTCAACAACCACTTTCTGGCGTTGGCACTCAGGTGGCCACAGTCTAAAGGAAGCATCATACACGTCGTTCTTAAGCTAGCTCGGCCCGCTAGAAAGAGTTTTTATTCTGACGTCAGCCTCTGCTTCGACTCGGCCAATCACGTCCTTGTAGTGGGGCGCAAAGGATTCCGGGAGCCTTCTCTCGATTGCGCCCTCCAAGTGCCACAAGGCTATGCATTCTGCGGCGTCTGCCAACCGGAGCGTGGCAGAAAGCGTCAAGGAACTTCGCGACCCCTAACGAAATGACGCATCCGCTTTTCATTTCTACGAAATCGATTTCGTGAAGTTTCAGTACGTACAAACATTGCGTTTGCTACGGTATTCCCGGTAGGTAAAAACCCCCTCGCCATTCGCCCAGAAATTGCTCCATTGCAAGTAGGTCTTGGTGAACTCTAAGATTTATCGGCTTTTTTGTTTGGCCCAGCATGTGCTGTAGTCCTTTATCAGGCATCCATAGGTCAGGATATGACAATGTTAACGGGCAAGACTCGGTGGCTAACAATCGGGGGACTAATTGCGGGGCTTTGCTCGCTGATCGTGGCCCAACAGCGTACCACTGTGGAGGCAGCTTCCCTGAACTCCATTATTGATGCCATGCAGAGAGTGCAATCGGGAGGTCGTGCGCCGCTTCCCTATGTTCTGATTCGCGAATACCAATTATCGAGCGCGAACAGGCCTGGCTCCTCTTCCAATGTGGTCGCAGAAGTTGACTTCATGCCGCCCTCCAGCAAGAACTATAGGATTCAGAAATTCTCGGGAAGCGATCGCGGAGAGCAAGTCGTACGGCGCTTGCTAGACCATGAAGTCGAAGCGACCTCCGACGGGGTTAACGATAAGACTGCGTTGAACCGCGATAATTACGATTTCACCTACATGGGCGAAACGATTCTGGAGGGCCAAGCTTGCTATGTTCTGGGGTTGAAGCCCACGCGAAGAGACAATGAACTGATTTCTGGGCAAGCGTGGGTGGACAAATCCTCATTTCGTGTCCTTCGGATCGAGGGAGACTTGGTTAAGAGCCCCTCGTGGTGGCTCAAGAAGGTGCACGTTAAGCTCAACTTTGCGGATTTAAGAGGAAACTGGTTACAAACCAACATGGAAGCGATGGCCGATGTGCGGATAGTAGGTCGTCATATCCTCACCTCAAGACTTCTGGATTATCGCGCTCCAGGCACAGTTGCATCGGCGCATTCTGACATTCCTGGCTGGAACTCGCGGGCCGCGATCCTCACAGTTAAATAAGGTGCCGGGGCAATGACTGAAAATTGCGATATTTCAACAATTACGCTCCCTTAACACACTCCGGCGCTATCCAGCCCAACGTTCCGCAAGATTTCCAACCACCGGCAACTTGACCCGCTGCCAACGGTACGCCTTAAACATCAAGACGATCCACCTGACGAAACAGAAAAGCCAAACAATCAATACCAGCGTGTGGACCCAACTCTTTTGAAACCGAACGGAGTTATTGACTATCGTCAGAGCTGCCCAAAAAAGCGTAAACAGAACGGGTTGCGTCGCGGCAAGTCGTAATCCGCTTCACTTTTTTAGATTGGGCTCCGACCCGCAATTCGGTACAACGCGGACTTCGCCGGTTTCCTCGATTTCGACTGGAACGCCCTCAATTTGGGTTGGCGCAACCTGCCGAGCCTCACGCGTGGCTTTCCGCATGAACAGCTTGATCACCGCCACTCCCGAACCGCTCTCTGAGTATCCCACTCCATGACCCACCACTTCCGGTAGCTTGAGAAGAGCGTCGTCGTATCGGTTTTTCACATCGGTCGCCGCCGCGATTCGCGGATCTATGGGTTCGCTCATGGCGTTTGCTATTTCCTGCGCGGACGGTTGAACACCGACGAACGTTGCACGCAGCGCTGACAGTACTGCATTGATCGGGCTTCCGACCGTTACGGATGTGCTACCGGCAAATAGTAAGCCCACCGGATTGGGTCTTCCAGTGCTGACCGTCTTGACGATCAGCGACCCCGAATCGCCCCCCGCACTGAATGAGCCTGGGGTGACGAAGAACTGCCCAACAAACTTCGCTACGTTTGTTCCGGACCCGCAGGACCCATAGCCGCCGACATTCACAGTCACATTCACCGAGGTGATCTTCCCGGATGTGACTCCGGTGGTCCGCCCACTCTTCTTAACGTTCATGTTCAGGGCGGGTACTGCAGTCGCGGTGCTGACGGTTCCAATATCCAGAATTTGCCCGGTAGAACTCACTTTGCCGGAAATCGTCTTGGCGATGGCAGCATCGACGGTGTTGTTGAGCGTACCGCCGAACTTGAGGCTCACAAATTGCGAGAGGTTGGCGACGTTGAAGGTCCCGTTCTTCGAGCAGGCGGGGATAGTGTCGACGTAGCCGCGATGCATGATCGCTTCGCCGAGCGTGCCCATATTGCTGCGCGCCAGAACGTGATTGTTGCTCAGTATGTACGTGGCTGTACCTTTCTTCAGCAAAGCACCCAGCGTGCCCACGCAGCAAAAACCGGAGTTAATGTCTTTCACGTTGCTTCCGCTGGTGCCAAGCTTAATAGGGGCTGCCTGTTGTTTTTTGTGGTTTGCACCGGGCGGTCCGTCAGCCCAAGCAATCAAGGCAAAACAGGCAAAAAGAATAACGACTCGCCTGACTCTCAAAAGTGTCCTGCCCATATTCTGAATCATGTTTTCCCCTTTCTGCTTTTGGCAGCCTTGAGGCAAACCAGCATGGCTGCTAGCCCCACAAAGTATCTAAGAGCGGCGCGCTATCCGGAATTTCCTTTTTGACTTCAAAAACCAGGACCAGTGTACGCCCATCATCTCGCCTGCTCGCGACATTATGAAATGATCTTCATCGGTGATAGTTTCTTGGTCAACTTCGAATCTCCTCTACGGTTGAGCGGCGCAGCCACTGTCTGGCGGCAGACGTGGCCATCGTCCACCCAGGCCCAAGGTCGACGACAGCCGCACGGTCGCGTCGGTTTAGATTTCCACAATTCGAGAGACCCGAAACGCGCACCCTAGAACAACTCGCCAAAAACGGCTCGGGATTAACGACCTTCTGCTCGTCTCGCCCATTAATACTCTAGGGGGAAAAAAATCTGTCACTCTTGCCAGTTCAAGACACCTCATCGAAACGTAACATTGACTCGCGCCATCAATAGGCGGCCGAAGACCCCACACGTCATCGCCGGTGCACTCGGTACTGGCGCAAGACCAAAATGGCAACCTTCGTGACTTGTTTCGTGTGTTTCCAGGGGATACAAGGGTCGTGCTCAAGTCAATACCATCAGTTCAAGGTTTGGGGCGCATTGTACCCAGGCAAACGAGGTAAACGACAAATGATTCACTTTCAACTTCATTACATTCTGGCCGGAGCAACTAGTTCGTCGACTATCCCAAGGAGTACATATCGTGGTCAGAAGCTTTTTCCTGTTTTGCGTTGTTTTGGTGGGGACGGCGCTGTATTCCAACGCACTCCCTACTGGAGTTGTGGCACCTGCGACGCTTAGCGTCCAGGCAGCTGTTATCAGCGGACCCGACAATCGTTATTGCAGTGCTCCTCGTACGCCGAAATTCGGAGCAAAGGATGGACCGGCCGTTCTTCCTTCAGCATGCATCAATACCGCGCTCTCCTCAACTCCTTCGACTAGGGCCACCTACTCGGTTTGCGCAAGTGGCTGCACCTTTCAAAAGCTTCAGGACGCATTGAATGCAGCAAATTGCGGCGACACTATCCAACTAGCCGCCGGCCAGACCTTCACCAGCGGTAAAGTAACTTTTCCCAAGAGAAGTTGCGATGACGCACATTGGATTACAGTGCGAACTAGCACTCCCAACAATCTGCTGCCGCCCGAAGGTACGCGTATGACGCCATGCTGGGCGGGTATCGCATCTCTTCCAGGGAGGCCCCCCTTCGGGTGCCCGTCAGGCGGTGTTCCGGGTACGAGCAGGCTCGCCAAGATTGTCATAACGCCGAGCGGGGGCAGTATTTTCATCCCCGGTGATCACTATCGATTGATCGGGCTTGAGATAACTCGACCAGTAGGCGGAGGTATTGTCGGTTTTTTCTTCCACGTCGGGGCGGGCTCCAATATTGTATTCGATCGGATGTGGCTGCACGGCACGGTGAGAGACGAAGTGGCCCATGGGGTCATTCTCAGTGACTCGCATCACGTCGCCGTCGTTGACTCTTATTTGAATGATTTCAAATGTGTCGCCAAGAGCGGCGCTTGCACTGATGCGCAAACCATCTCTGGGGGCAACGATTCCACCGCTGGTGTGGCGAAAGCGTATAAGATCGTCAACAATTTTCTAGAATCTTCTGGTGAAAACATAATGTTCGGCGGGGGCGCTTCCGCAGACACCGCCGGGGACATTGAAATCCGGCGTAATCATTTGTATAAGCCGATGAGCTGGAACCCTGGCAGCTCAACCTTTGCAGGTGTTCATTGGATTGTGAAGAACCATCTCGAATTGAAGAATGCCACTCGCGTTTTGATCGAAGGTAACGTTTTTGAAAATGTTTGGGGAGGCTTCAGCCAGTTTGGTGCGCACATCCTGCTGACACCCAAGAACCAGGCAGACGGATGGAAGAACCTCTGTCCCATCTGCTCCGTAACCCAGGTCACGATTCGTTACAACCGGTTCTCTACCGCAGCCCAGGTGTTTCAAATCGCGAACGGAAAAAACCGGAATGGCGCATATGCAAAAGTCGGTGGATATTATTCAATCCACGACAACGTCGCGGATAATCTCGCCTACCGTGGCTGTTATGTATGCACCAACCAATATAATCAAATGGCCACGGGCCTGGATGCACCAACTGCCAATCTTCTGAACAATGTCTCGATCGATCACAACACTTTTGTTGTGGGCACGGCGGTTGAGAACTCACCCACACTCAATGCTGGCTTTTTGGGGATCGGTGGTCCACGGTCGAAGCTCCAACCCAATATATCGATCACGAACAACCTTTTTGCTGGCGGATATTACGGGCCGTGGTCCACGGGTAGCACCCAGAACTGCGCTTACAACCGGCCCAGTCCGACTGCAAAGTTCAACGCGTGCTGGAGCAACTGGAAATTTTCGGGGAACGTAATTTCCGGAGGAAATGGCATCCGCCAAGTGCCCACATGGCCACCTGATAATAAATTTCCTGCCAACCAAGCCGCGATAGGTTACGTGAATCTCGGCAATGGTTTGGGGGGAAACTATCGTTTGGCAACGTCGAGCCTTTTCAAAGCTGAGGGTGCGACTGCAGTCGATCCCGGCGCCGACGTGAGTACGCTCGACGCCATGACCAAAGGGGTACGGTAGTCAACGGTCAATCAAAACCTAGCCACCGCCTTCGCACAGCACGGGGGGTCGGTGGCTTTTGTTTTAGATCGCCTTTCAGGGATTGGGTTCAGCAGGCATTGCATCGGCTACGGCGCAGGTAAGTGGCTGATCATTAAACCGCGTACTGCAAATCACGTCCCCCTTAAAATCGCCATGCTGTAGGCGAACTGTAAAGTTTCCAGCACAAGTACGAAAGTCCTATTCCTTCGACCGCACATTCCCTCGTAGACGCCCCCTTGCCAACTGCGTATTGTCCGTCGCCCACTACGGCACAATGCGGTGCATCAATTTCCTGTGCTGCCCGCCACACTCTTTCACGGTCTTTCGGATCCACCGTCGGAACTGGACTCACCGGACGGCCGAAAGAACGCATCCTGCAACTACTTTCGCTCGTCCATGCAGCCCCTTCTGGACGGCTGCAATTGGCAAGTTACCTTGGTTACCTCTACGGAAAGAACGCCATTGGCATGCGGTTACGGCTCAGGCAAAATCTCCTTCACGTTTCAGTCGTTAGCTCCTAATCAGTTTTGGTTTTTGAAAAACCCTCCCTCATCCAGCAATGAGCGGAGGGTCTTTTGTTTTGCATTGAACGCAGTGAAGAAGTATGAACTGGTATCACAAACACGAGATGCTGTTGTGGGGTTTGGCGATTTTAGCGATTATGGCTTTCCTTATTGGCGCATCCGCACTCATTGCCCATACCTAGCGGAACCTCCATCGGATGGTGTACAGTAGCCAGCAATTTAGCCGAGTTGCAACCCGAGCCGCTCCACACCACGCCAAAGTTCAGCGGCTCGGGAAAAGAACTCCATGAGTCCGGGCCACCGAAAAGAAATTACGTTATGGGGCATCGTCATGCTCGGCATGTTTATTTATCTGGCCGGGGAAACGTGGCTCATCGACTGGTAAGAATTTTGCCGCCTCCACCGTGTCATGAGGGCGGTTTTCTGCTTCTCGTTAACGCTGCCCGTCGGGCGAACCGGTCTAGGATGGATCGGCATTTCGTCGGTCCACTACCGTCGCCAGTCCACACTGGTTCTCTAATACTTTCTCTGAAGGCGGTATAGAAATTGGCCCCTGATGAAGTGGCCGGCCGCAACAAGGCCCCGTTCGGAACCGGAGTCGGCAGAGGTGGTGAAATGGCGATGTTTCAACAACTATCTCGGACACTGGGCTGTTTGCGTTACGATGTGACCGTCGATGAAGAAGCTATTCATCACGGCTGTTTGGCTTGTTGGCAGCTTCCAGCTCTTATTGGCTGGTACCGACCCCGCGGCACAGCAATCGCTCGCGACTGCTCTACAACGAGCACGTCTGTTTCACGATCAAGCCCGACCACTTCGACTCGATGTTGATTTCGTCGCGCACATAAATGTTCCCGCCAAAGGGCATCTGACCCTCATCTGGGAAGAAAAGAACCACTGGTGGCGCAGGGTTGTCATGGGCGATTTCGATCAAGTGGAGATTCGGAACGGCGATAAGTTCTATACCAGTCGCAATATCGGTTTTACCCCGACACGCGTCTATGAACTGATCGGTTTGCTCCAGTTCGCAGAACGGTCAGAAGGATTGTTGGTAAGGAAACAGAGAAAGCGTGCGGAAAACGGCGTTGAGATGAATTGTTTACATGTTGAAGCGGAGAACGCTCGGGGTAAGTCGCACGAGGTTTGCCTCAATTCCGCTTCCCACGAGATTCTTAGTGACGATTGGCAGGAAACACCCGATGAACAGCGCAGAGCGCAATACACTGACTACTTCGACTTTGAAGGGCAGCGCTATCCGCACAAACTCGAGCTGGTCGTGAACGGAAGCAAAGTAATCACAGCGAACGTAGCAAGTCTAACGACGGCCGCATTTGACCCGTCACTTCTGCTTCCGCCTAAAGGTGCCATCGAACGCCGCCATTGTGCTGATATGAAACATGCATTCCCCATCAAGCAGCCAGATCCCTTGTATCCAAAGTCTGCCAAGGAGAACAGCCTAGCTGGAGACACGACTGTTGCGATGACTGTCCTTACCGATGGCTCGGTTACGGACATTCAATTGGTCGGCAGCGCAGGTCGCTCTATGGACGATGCCACTCTACAAACCCTGAAAACATGGCGCTTCAAGCCCGCCACTTGTGGCGCCGAGCCGGTTGTCTCGGACATAATGGTTGTTGTGCGTTTCAGGTTGCGCTGAGAATGTTGGCGCTGACTCTATCATGCGATTTCACCAACTACTGGGTAGGGCAGGTCCGCCGAAAGTTGGTGGTGAAATGGCGATTTAACGCCAACAAGCCCGAGCCTTTACTGCACCAATCGGCGTTCTCTTTGTTCCCAAACTGCACTCGCCGGGAGGGTTTCACATTACCCTCGAAATCTTCCTTTGATTTCCGATCTCACTGACAGCCCGTGAAGGCAAGGGTTGCTGCGGTGACAGGGCCGCCAGGAAGTACAGTGAGCGGTGTGCTGCCGACTGTGTTGTTAGTTTGAAGGTTCGACGGATTGCAATCCAAAACGCCGGCGGAACCCGGGACCAAGGCATTCGCGTCTACCGTATAGCTAACCGCTCCTCCCGCGGGCGGGGCTGGCAACTGATTGCCTGCCACAAATGCCCCAACGCTTGGATTGGCAGCGGGTACCGCAAGTGTGTAGCTGACGCAGTCGGTGTTCACCGGACATGAAACGTCTACCTCGGTTGCAAGCGAGAGCGTCGAAGAAGACTGCTGCGCGAGAGGCACAGTGATCAGCACGGTTGCACTATTGACCGTGATTGGCTGGAGGGCGGAAAGCGAAAGATCTACCGCTGTGGCTGCGCTTCCAGTGCTGCTGGTTAGCTGACCACTGATCGATGCTGGGAGCGCTGCCGGAGTCAGTGTTACATTTCCCAGCCCCGCACCGGGTTGAACTCCTGTAATGACTGTGGCGGCGTAGGTCGTCCCGACGCCATTGATCGATGTCACGACCAGGTCGTATGTTCCGGCGGGAACGGGGCAGAAGACAAACGTACCGTTGGCTGCGGCAACTGTCTCCATGATCACGCGGTCTACACCAAAAGAATCTTTCTGTTCAAGCGCCACGACCGTGTTGCCACTCACAACCGGCAAAGTAGTTCCACCATCAATGACAGTCCCAGAAACAGATGCCGAGGCAGTCGAGATTTCGCCGGCATGCAACACCGGCTTGAGTCGATATTGACCATTGCCTTGCACGACGATCGAAGCGCAGGCGTTGAAATCAATGTTGAGATCCTTGGTTTCTCCGGCGGCAACCGTAAATCTTCCACCTGCAATCTGCCCGGAGGGAATTTTGATGCCTGTTTTCGCTTCCGAAGAAAGCAGCAAAGGCTGAGGGGTTGTCGGACTGCTGGTCAGCATCACACAGTTCGCCGTCGGCCCACACTTGTTACCGGAAACACTGGCGTTGTTCGGAGCCAGGATGATTCGAATCTGTTGATAGGTTCCTGCAGGAATTCCGGCGGAGCCGAGCATAGCCAGAAAGCATTGGCTATCGGCGAGTCCGAGCATGTCGACCTGAGCCGGTGAGTTTTTAAGGTTCGGCGTCAGATCAACCCATCCAGAATCGTTCGCGTTTGCGCCTGAACTTTGATGGATAAGAACATCAGTGATCGTTACGTACACATGCGCATACGGGCCCTTGGGGGCCGCACAAGTTGGCGGGTCGCTCACGCTGACATTCACCGTCGCCATCCGAGTGGTGGAACTGCCTCCACAACCGACCAAAAAGAGGGAGCCTAGCAGCAACCACGAAAGCAGAAACAAACACATGACGCGATGCATGACGACGAATCCTCTCTCCTTTGAGCAACCCCGTAAACGGAACCGTGCTCCAAACTGTGACGAAGTGCCTAATTCTGCAACCAGAACAAGTCAACTATTCTCTGCCGCGGGTCGAGCAGTATGATCCTTCCGCTTAACACTACTCGAGACCAGTCTCTCGGTAGCCGGGGTAAACGAGTTGAGCACTGTTCCGGGAGAGGCTGTACTCGTTTTTGCAATCCCGGAGGCAACGTTCCGTTGCGTTGCAGCTGCCGTTCAAGCCCTGGAGGAAGGTGGTCCTTTTTTGCAAGCCCGGGCGGCAAGCCTGCGCGATCGTTGACATAGCAGTCGCTGATGATTTGGCGCTCGTGGCTTGAGAAACCGCTGGGCCCATTCCGGTCATAGTCGTCACCGCCGGACTGCTGGTTCACTGCACCACGCTCGGGGGCGTAGCTGTCGCCCGAAGGTTGCCGCGGAACTCGCTCTGGCGATGGCATGTTGATCGGAGTATTCTCGGCTTCCCAAACCAACACTGCCTCGGTTTCCACGATCGCTGGTTTCTTGCCGGTTCCCGCTGCCACTCCTGTTCCAGCTGCCGCACCCACTCCTGCGCCGATGGCCGCGCCTTTCCCACCGCCCGCGATCGCCCCAATCAACGCGCCCACCGCTGTACCGCCCCCAATCTTGGTGATGTTCGACTTGGTGTGCGACCCGCCTTTGATAACGATCGGACGAACCGCCACGGGATAGCTGCGTGCACCGGATCGAATCGTCCTCAAACCCAGGTGCAACTCGCCAGGGCTACTCAGCCGCCCCGAGCGTTCCACATTCAGGACTTCTCCGGTCACCTGGGCACCCTTCGGGAACAATACCTTTCCTCTGATCGCCACCGGTAGCGCGAGGACTCCATGAAATACTTGCCCCACGTTTGCTGTCTCACTGCTGAGTTGTTCCGTGATTCGAACCTCCACCGATGTTCCCGAGGGGATGGCCACAGTCGCCGCTGCCATCGCCATCGATTCGGCCCCGATCGCAAAGAACAAAAGAGCGAGAATTCGCCGGAAATACCGAGCCATAGCACACCCCAATTTCCCGAAGAAGGTCTTCGATCCTTATCAGTCCCTTATGCTAGGCGCACGCCTGCTCCCTGGACACCTATCTAAAGACCATGTCCATCACGTTTGTGGCGAGCGGTGCGCCCCCCGCGGCAAGCTGTGTGCCAGGCGACGCTTGTTGCCGGGCGATATTCAAATTTCGATTCAGCAATGTGAAAGCTCAGACAAGTGGTGGGCACTTCGAAGCTGGTCTGAGTGTTTCTGGCGATTGATAGAATGCAGTTACTGGGCTCGCCAACAGCCGAAAATACTGGGTTTGCCTGATGGGACTACAACCACACCGCACAATAATCTGACTAAAACATGCTGAGTGGCCCGCGCCACGGCTTACTCGGTTTAGATAAGCAACCCCACGACCAGAGCTTTGTAGTTTTTGCGAGACATCCCGAGCACTAGTAACGGCAATGCTTACGGCTCCGGTTTACCGCTAACTAAGGAATATCAACTACATCCAACAACTGCCGACCCGTAGGGTCATTTACGAAACAGTGCCCGCAGTTAGAGGGCGAGGTGAGCAGGCGTTAGCGCTTGACCCTACTATCGCGCAGGCATACGTTGGATCTTAACGGGGGAAGAA
>Ga0207649_10001091_pt1 | contig 16505 bp, 8 predicted proteins | sample KBSC43metaG_FD_184317 | JGI IMG/M metagenome (GOLD analysis project Ga0207649, IMG submission 184317) | Corn rhizosphere microbial communities from Kellogg Biological Station, Michigan, USA - KBS C4-3 metaG (SPAdes) (version 2) | ecosystem: Host-associated > Plants > Roots > Rhizosphere > Soil ... | reverse complement strand
GGTGCACCAGCAGCCAGCGGATCACGCCCACGTAGTAGTCGCTGTTCTGCGCCTCGATAACCGGACCGTCACCGAAATCGAAATACCGCGACAGCCCGGTATCACCGGCGAGATGTTGCTTGCGGGTCCAGATTTCGTAATTGCGCACCGCCAGCGGATAGGCGTGTTGCAACCAGGCGCGCTTCGCGGCGGCATCGGCGAAACTGGCCGGATCGTCCAGCACCGCGACCATCATCGCGCTCAGCAGCGGCGGCTGCGAACGGGTGAGGTAATAGGTCCGGTTGGCGTTCAAGACAGCGCCGTAGTGCTCGACTTCGTAGAGCGCGTTGTCGACCATGTCGAGCGCGAGCTTCTGATGGTGATCGGCGACCAGTCCCAGCACGATGAAGTAACTGTCCCAGCCGTACATTTCGTTGAACATGCCGCCTGGCACGACGTACGGGTGCGGGACATAAAGCAGGCCCTGCGTAGGCAGCGTGGTGGGATCGAAATCCCCGATCTGCTTGATGGGCGCGGGCAGGTTTGCGATGCGCACGCCGCAGCGCTTCGCACTCTTTTCGAGAGACGCGGGGGCCGTCACGCCCGCGGGCAGATACACGACCGAATGCGAAGGCACCTTCGGATCGATCAGCGCCCGGCATTCGTCCGCCGAACGCGTAAGGGTGCCCCAGGCGTGGGCGATGTAGCCGCGCGTCTTGGCGGGATCGGGCGTGGTCGCGCTGACGGCGGTGGCGAACAGCGCGAAGGCGAAGACGACGAAAAGCGAACGAACTTTCATGGCAGGTTCCTCTCGATCGTGCGTGCGTGCATCGGTGCCGGCCGGCTGGCCGATGCGTCCGTGCCACGATGCATCCGGCGATGCATCGCATGTTGCTGCAGGCTAACGGCGTTTGCGTTGACGCGATTTCGGTCGCGGCGGCGCGGTCGAGCCGCGGACCACGAGTTCCGGGTTGAAACCCTCGTTGTTGATGGGCTCGCCCCTGATGCGTGCAATCAGCATGCGGGTGGCGCGCTCCACGATGATGTCGGCGCGCTGCCGCGCGGTGGTGAGCGGCGGCCACGAGTGGCGCGAGAACGGACTGTCCTCGAATCCGGCGATCGATACGTCGTAGGGCACGCTCAGGCCGGTCGATTGCGCGGCGGCCAGTGCGCCCGCGGCGATCTCGTCGTTGCATCCGAAGATGGCGGTGGGTGGCTCGGCAAGGTCGAGCAGGCGACGTGCGCCGCGAAAGCCGTCGTCGAACACGTAATCGCCTTCGATCATCAGCTCGTCACGAAGCGGAACGCCGTAATCCTGCAGCGCGGCCTTGTAGCCCTTGAGGCGCTCGGCGCTCGCGTGATGGTGTTTCCCACCCTGCAGAAACCCGATTCGCACATGGCCCAACTGCAGCAGGTGCGTGGTGATCGCGTAGGCGGCATCGCGATCGTCGACGTACACGCACGGAAAATCGTCGCGGGGATCGCGCGCCGCGGAAATGATGCGCACGAAAGGAATGTGGTAGCCGACCAGCTTGCGCAACGCCTTGGTGCGTTCCGACACCGGCGTCGTCAGCACCAGTCCGGACAGGCGCGAACGATGCACGAAATCGCGCAAGTCCTCGGCCAGCGTCGGCACCGTGGAGTCGCAGGGCCGGATCTGCAGGCCGAAGTGCATGTCGTCGCACGCGACGAGTGCACCTTGCTGCATCGCGATGATGTAGTACGCGTTGGGATTGTCGAAAACCAGGCCGACCGTGTATGCGTGCGCGCCGCTGAGGCCGCGCGCCAGCAAGTTCGGCCGGTAATCGAGAGCTTCGATCGCGCGCAGCACGCGTTCGCGGGTTTCCGGCCGCACCGACCGCTCGCCGTTGGCGACGCGCGAAACCGTTTTCGCGGAAACGCCCGCGTGTTTGGCGACATCATCGAGGGTTGCGGAGCCCACCTGTCGATCCTTTTCGCGAGACTCGCGCGTCTGGGTCGTCGATCGTGACAGCGCTGTCACGCCGCCTACGGAGCCACAGTGTGGCACAGGTTGGGATTTTGGCAACCACGCCTGCTCCGTGGACTCTGACGGCTGCGGTGCAACGCGCAAGACCCGCATCACAATTGCGAATTGACATTTTTTTCCAGCACCCTAGGCACGATGCCGCCCGCGCGTGGACCGCTTGCCGTGATGCACCGCACAATTGACAGCGCTGTCTTTACGCGCGCAGACTCCGGCCGCGTCCTCGGGGAATGATCGGTATGAATGCAGATACCGCTGTCGTTCGTTGGAGCCGGCAAACCTTCGGTGGCAAGCAACCGCTTTCGTTCGCGCATGCGTCGCGCGTGCGCACGGTCTCGTGCGCCGCCCGCGGTGCCGGACCTGTGCGATCCACCCCATGTCCCGAGCCCCGGGGCTCCCTTGAAAACGCATCCGGATGATTTGCCCAAGCCGCCGCCGCGCGGCTTGTCGTTCCACCCAGAAGAAGAAAGGGCCCACGAGATGCCCCCAACCATTCCCCTCGCTGGAGACAAATCATGAAGAACGACAAATTGATCCGACTGGCGTTGACCAGCGCCATCCTTGCGGTGCTGTCGCCCATCGCATTGGCGGCCAGTCCCGGCGCGGCCGATGCAACGGGCCAGGCCGCGGGCAACGCTGCCGCGCAAACCACGGCACCCACCCCCGCCCAGCGAAACAGGCAAGGCAAAACCACGACCCTGCAGGCGGTGGTGGTGACGGCCAGTCCAACCGGGGTCAAGAAACTGGACGCCAGCTACAACATCGTGTCCGCGAATCGCGAGGAAATCCGCGAAGCGAACCCGCTCAGCGTGGCCGATCTCCTGAAGATCTCGCCCGGCATCTGGCCGGAATCGACCGGCGGCCAGACCGGCGCCAACATCGAGATCGCGGGCTTTCCCGGCGGCGGCGACGCGCCGTTCTTCACCAACATGGTCAACAGCACGCCGCTGTACGGCATGCCATCGTTGTCGTTCATGGATTCGAGTTCGCTGCTGCGCCTGGACGACACCATCCAGCGCGTGGAAATCGTTCAGGGTGGACCGGGCGTGGTGTTCGGGCCGGGCCAGATGGGCGCGACCGCCAACTTCATCTTGCGCCAGGGCACCGCGCAGCCATCGGGCGACATCGGCATCACTTACGGCGACGAGGGCATGGTGCGCCTCGATGGCTTTTACGGATTCAAGGTCGCCGATGGCTGGTATGCCAGCATCGGCGGCTTCTGGCGCAAGTCCGACGGAGTCCGCGATCCGCGTGATTTCCCATCCGACAAGGGCGGCCAGTTGACCGCGACCTTGAGCCACGACATGGACAACGGCTCGTTCATGCTGTGGGCGCGCAGGCTGGACGACAAGAACCAGTTCATCGTGCCGATCCCGATGATCCAGGGCTCGGGCGACAACTTCCAAGGTTTTCCGGGCTTCGATCCCTTGACCGGCACCTACGCCAGTGGTGCGATCCAGCACGTGCAGGTGCCCAACCCGCTCGGTTACCTCGAGAACGCGGACCTTGCCAACGGCCGCGGCGCGCAGATGAATTTCTTCGGCGGCAGTTACGACGCCACTTTCGGCGACTGGACGATTTCGGACCACTTCATCTTCAACAGCGGCGACGTGCCCACCAACGCACTGTTCTCGGGTCCGAACCCGAAGCCACTCGGCTACTACCTGTACGGTTGCAACATCGCGCAGCCGGCCGGTTTCTGCGACCCCGACGGCACCGCGGTGGATGGCGACAACCTGGGCTACCCGGCCAGCCGGGCCGTGACAGCGACGCTGCCCGATGGCACGGTGGTGCCGCTCGACCAGAGCGTGATCCACCAGGGTTGGTGGTACATCCAGAAGCGCCTCAAGAGCTTCAACAACGATTTCCGCATCAGCAAGGAAATCTTCGACGGCAACACGGTCACGGCCGGCGTCTATCTCGCCCGCTACACCGACCACGACAACTGGTCGCTGGGCAACCAGATGCTGATGCTCAACCAGTCCAACACCAAGCCGATCGGTTTGACCTACACCGAAGGCGGACAGTCCATCGTGGTCGCCAACCCGCAGGGTTTCGTCGACTTCAACGGCAACTTCAACATCGTCGAGGCGGGTGCCGCCACCAACAAGGCGTTCTACCTGTCGGATTCGTGGACGATCGGGCCGTGGCTGCTGCAGGCCGCCGGACGCATCGAGAACACCGACGTCCACCAGCGCACCTGCAACCGGTCCAACGTGGACCTCGACGGCAACCCGAACACCCTGTACGACAACGCCACGCCGGTCTGCAACGGCACCTGGGATTACGAGCACTACGACAAAACCCACCCGGCGTTCACCGTGGGGGCGAACTACAGCTTCAACGACCACATGAGCGCATACGTGCGCGCCAACACCGGTGGCCATTTCGACGATTTCGACAATGGCATCCGCGGCGCCAACGGCAATTTCTCGCCGATGCAGAAGATCGAGAACATGGAAGCCGGGTTCAAGTACGAGTCGCCGGTGCTGTTCGTGGATGCCAGCATCTACCACCGGTTGTTCACCGGCCTGCAGTACCAGGAAACGGGGCCGGACGGGCAGCCGACCGGTGCGATCTCGAACTATGGTTCCAATTCGCACGGCATCGATCTCAATGTCACGTGGTCGCCGATCGAGAACTTCCAGCTCAAGATGATCGGCGTGTACATGAACGGGCATTACACCCACTACATCGGGTGCGCGCCGTACATCGACATCAACGGCAACCCCGGCTGCGCCAACATCACCGGCGCGCCGCTGCAGCGCCAGCCGAAGTTCCGCTACATGCTCACGCCCATGTACACATTGCCGACCAGTTGGGGCAGCATCATGGCGTTCGTGACCTATACCCACATCGGCCAGCACTACCAGGACATATCGGCCCTGCAACCGCTGGGCACGTACCAGACGCTGGACGGTGGCATCGTGGCCAACGTGGGGCAGAACTGGCAATTCCGTCTGCAGGGCACCAACCTGACCAACGAAGTCGGCCTGACCGAAGGCAACTCGCGCAAGTTCGGCGTCAACACCGGCATCGGTGGCGTGATCATGGCGCGGCCGCTGTTCGGACGCGAAATCTCTTTCCAGGCCAAGTACAGCTTCTGACAACGCGGCATCGTTGCATGACCCCTGCCCCGGCGCGACTCGCGCCGGGGCAGGGGTCGTCGCGGGGCGCTTCCGGCCATTGATGCGACGGCGCCCGGCCGCGATGCCAGCATCGTTGCGCACAAGCCCGCGCGGCTCCGTTTCGCCATCCATCATCCCGGAGCATTGCGATGAAACACCGCCATCTCCTGTTTCTCGGCCTGTGTGCGTTCGCGCTGCTCGCGCCTTTCAGCGGTTGGGGCGCGACCGATCCGAGTTTCCTGCTGACCGCGAAGGATTTCGGCGCGTACTTTCCGTCGTATCTCGCTAACGGCTATTTCTCGACCATGACTTCGGTGCGCGGCACCGAACCCGATCGGGCGTACATGGTCGCGTTCATGGACTACACGAAAGACGACATCTCGCGACCCGCCGCGATTCCGGGCTGGAGCGAGCTCGACTACAACCCCGGTCCGGGCTGGATGAATTCGACGCGACTCGACCCGAAGATCTTCTCGGGTTATTCGCAGACCCTGAACATGCACGACGGTACGCTGACCACGCGCTACCGCTTCGACTACGCCAACAAAGCGACCGACGTAAAGGTGGAAACCTTCGTCAGCCAGGCCGACCACCACCTCGCTGGCACGCGCATTTCGATCACCCCACAATTCGACGACAAGGTGCAGCTCCGGTTTCCGTTCCGGCTGTGGTCCGGCCACCAGCCGCGCTTTCCGATCGCCAGCATGACCGGCGACCAGATGATCGACGCGGTGATCGCCAGCGGACAAAATCTGAATGACAAGCCCGTGCCGACGCCCGATCGGGCGGCGGTTTGGTATCCGGGCACCACCCTTGTCATCGATGATGGCGGCGACACGAAGCAGATGACGCTGTGGCTCGATGGCCAGGCGGTGAACGGCTTGAAGATGGCGGAGGCCGCAGCCATCGAATTGCCGCGCGGCCTGAAGATCGACAGCGTGAAGCTGCTGAAGACATCCGACGTGTTGTCGCTCGAGGTCGCCGTCGAGGTGCGCAAGGGCGAAACCTACACGTTCACCAAATACATCGCGGCATCGCGGCAGGATTGGGGTGGCGATGCCAAGGCTGACGTCGCGCTCGCCAGACAGGCGCGCAACATGGGCTTCGACAAGCTGCTCGCGCGCCACGTCGCGGCGTGGCATGACCTCTGGAAAGCCGACATCGTGGTCGATCACGATGAGACGGTGCAGCGCGCGCTGCACTCGGATCTCTACTACCTGCTTTCCAACACCACGGCCGGCACCGCCTGGTCGGTGGGCGCCTGCGCGCTGACCCCGAACTATGCCGGCCACGTGTTCTGGGATGCCGACTCGTGGGTGTTCCCCGCGTTGTTGTTGCTGCACCCGGAACGCGCCAGGTCGATCGTGATGTTCCGGCATCGCACCATGCAGGGCGCGCGCGAACGTGCCGCGCAATACGGCGTGAAGGGCCTGATGTATCCGTGGGAATCGGACCCGCAGAAGGGCGTTGACGTCACGCCGCATTTCGCCTACGAGGTGTATCGCGAAGTCCACGTCAACGCCGACATCGCGATCGCACAGTGGCAGTACTACCTCGCGACCGAGGATCGCGCGTGGTTGAAGCAGTACGGCTGGCCGGTGATCGAAGGCATTGCCACGTTCTGGAAAAGCCGCGTGACCTGGAACAAGGCGAAGGACCGTTACGAAATCGCGCACGTCACCTCCACCGACGAGGCCTACAACGACGTGCTCAACGACACCTTCACCAACGCCGCCGCGGCCAAGGCGCTTCGGATCGCCACGAAAGCCGCCGCGCTGGTCGGTGCCAAGCCGGATCCCGCGTGGGCAGAAATCGCGGACAAGATGTACATCCCGTTCGACGAGAAGGCACAGCGCCACTACGACTTCGATCCGTCGGTGCCGCACGACAAGGTGACGTGGTGGGGCTCGTCGCTGATCTTCCTGATGTATCCCAACCTCGACATGCCGATGTCGCCCGAAGTGCGCCGCAACGATTTCGATTTCCAGCTGCAGGCGCTCGAGACCCACGGCGACAATCCGAACGAGATGATGATGGTGATGATCACCGTCGGCGCGGCCGAGGTCGGCGACGCCAAGGCCGTCGGCTATTGGATCCACCGCAACCTGGAGGGTTTCCTGCAGCCGCCGTTCAACGTGCGCACCGAAACCGCCACCAACAATGCCGGCTACCTGCTCGCGACCTCGGCGGGATTCGTGCAGAACTTCCTCTACGGCCTGAGTGGCCTGCGCATCAACGACAACGGCCTCGATGCGGAATACGCGCCGATCCTGCCGCCGGATTGGAAATCGGTCACCCTGAGGGACATCAGCTTCCGCGGCAAGCACTACGACGTCACGATCGGCCGCGGCGCGAACGGCAAAGCCGAATTGGCCCGCAAGGAGCTCTGACCCTGTGTCGCGTTCGCATCAAGCCATGATGTATCTGCCGGCACATCGTGTCCGGATGACCCCGAAACCCGGCCGCTGGCACTCCGGTCTTCTGATCCTGCTGTCGCTCGCCTGCATTGCGCCCGCCATCAAGGCCGCCGCGGACCCGGGTTTTTTGCTCACTGCGACCGCGAAGAATTTCGAAAGCTATTTCCCGGGCGAACTCGCGAACGGCTACATCTCCACGTTCACTTCGCCGCGCGGCACCGAAAGCAACCTGTCGTACCTCATCGCGTTCATGGATCGTGGCAAGGACGACATCGCCCGACCCGCGGCGATTCCCGGCTGGACCGGAATCGACTACCGCATGTCTGCGTCCGGCGCGTGGCTGAATCTGGCGCCGCTGGAACCCTCAACATTCCAGGATTACAAGCAGGTCTTGGACCTGCACGATGGAACGCTGGCGACGAGCTATCGCTACGTCGATCACGGCAAGGTAACGCGCGTGGCAGTGTTGGAGTTCGTCAGCGAGGCCTCGCCGCATCTGGCCGCGGTCCGCTTCTCGATCACGCCTCAATTCGACGGGGTGGTCGAACTGTCGTTTCCGCTGGTCCTGTGGGCGCCATCCCAACCGCGGCTGCCACTCGCCAAATTGCCGGGCGACACCGGCTTGACCGGCGACAGGTTTCGGCAGGCTCTCGAGGCCCATGGCCTTTCCTTGAACCCGTTGCCGCCCGCCTCACCTGATCGCGCGGCGATCTGGTATCACGGCGATACACATGTGTTGGACGCCAAAGGCGATACATCGAATCTGACGCTGTGGCTGGACGGGCAGGCGATGAACGGCGCGCGGATGGGTGAAGCCGTCGCGGTGGAGTTGCCGCGCGGCCTGCGACCCGTCGAAACGAAGCTGGACCAAACCGACAATCGCCTGTCGCTCGATATGCGCGTCAGGGTAAGCAAGGGCAAGACCTACGCCTTCACCAAATACGTCGCGGTGTCACGCGAAGGCTGGGGTGGCGACGGGAAGGCCGACCTTGCGCTGGCCGAATCGGCACGCGAACGCGGCTTCGAACCGCTGCTCGACGCCCATCGCGCGGCGTGGGCGAAATTGTGGCAGTCGGACATCCGCATCGACGGCGATCCGCACGCGCAGCTCGCCGTCCGTTCCGATCTTTACTACCTGCTCGCCAATGCATCGCCGGATGTGACGTGGGGCACGGGCGCGTGCGGATTGACCACCGGGTACGTTGACCACGTGTTCTGGGACAACGACACCTGGATATTTCCCGCGCTGCTGCTGCAGCATCCGCAACGCGCGCGTTCCATCGTGATGTTCCGGGGCCGCACGTTGCCGGCCGCGCAACAGCGGGCCCGCGAGGCGGGATTCAAAGGTGCCAAGTATCCGTGGGAGGCCGATCCCGAGGATGGCACGGAGCAGGTGCTGTACGCCGCGCATCGATTGAGCGTCGGCGAGATCCACGTCAACGCCGACATTGCGATCGCGCAATGGCAATACTGGCTGGCGACGCACGATCTCGAATGGCTGCGCAAGGACGGCTGGCCGGTGATCCGCAATATCGCCGAGTTCTGGACCAGCCGCGCGACCTGGGACGAGGCGAAAGGGCGCTACGAAATACGCGACCTCGTCTCGGTGATGGAACCCTACGCCTACATCGACAACGACACGTTCACCAACGCTTCGGCCGCCAAGGCGCTGCGGATCGCCACTCAAGCCGCAAAGCTGGTCGGTGCCGAAGCCGATCCACGCTGGGCGGAGATCGCGGCGAAGCTGTACGTGCCCTTCTCGGACGCGGAGCAACGCCACCTCGCGCTCGATCCGGACGTGCGGCTGCATGATCCGGGCGACAGCGACCTCACATTCCTCGCGTTTCCTTCGCTCGATCTGCAAATGGATCCAACGGTGCGACGCAACGACTACCGAAACGATGTCGCGCCGTTGCAGAACAAGCCCGCGCAGGCACTCACGAGCATGGGGCTCGCGCCACTCACGATCGCCGCGGCCGCGCTGGGCGACGAGGCCGGGACGACGCGCTGGCTGGAAGACAACATCACCCGGGATATGCTCAAGCCCCCATTCAACGTGCGCACGGAAACACCCGGCAACAACACCGGTTATTTCCTCACCGGCTCGGCGGGATTCGTGCAAAGCCTGGTGTATGGACTCACCGGTTTGCGCATCGAACCATCCGGCCTGGTCCAGGCGTATCCACCCGTGTTGCCGTCCAGTTGGAAATCGCTGACCCTTACGAACGTTACCTTCCGCGGCAAGCATTTCGACATCACCGTCGACCGCGATGCCAGCGGCAAGCCGCGGTTGCAACGCAATCCGCACTAAGCAATAAGAAGCGTAGATCGTCGACCGGAGCGATGGCGCAAGGCGGCGACTACACTTGACCGGTGCCGGCCGAACGCTGTGTCGAGAGACATGATTTCGATTCCGCTCCACGCTGCGATGCAGCGCGTCAATGGTTTGCTGCAAGCCGGCGATTTTCGCGCGGCATGCGATCAGCTTCGGGGCATCATTGAAAACCATTCCGATTACGCCGAGGCGCAGCGGTTGCTTGGTGGCGTCACGCTCATGCTGGGCGATGCGGTGGGTGCCGAACGAATCCTGCGACACGCCATCGAGTTGGATCCGGATTGGGCGCCAACCCTCACCACCCTCGGCGAACTGCTGCTGGGCAGTGGACGCCACGTCGAAGCGGAAACCTTCCTGCAGCGGGCCGCCACCGCCGGGCAGCCCGATCCGCATGCGGCCGAGGTGCTGGCGCGCTACTACAACGACCGGAGGCAGCCGGCACGGGCGCTCGCGATCCTCGCGCCGTTCTGCGCCCGGGACGAGATTCCACCCGAATTGATCGTCCAGCATGTCGCCGCGCTGGTCGCGCTGGGCCGCAGCGGCGACGCCATCGCGTGGAGCCGGAACCTGATGGCGCGATCGCCCGACAACGCCGCCGCCGGGCAGGCGTTGGCCACCGCGCTTCAGGCTGCGAACCGTCACGACGAAGCCGAAGGCATCGCGCGACATGCATTGGAGCATGGGCCACCAAGCGCGACGCTGTGTTACACGCATGCGCGCAGCCTCATCGCGCTCGGCGAATACGATCGCGCCGAAACGGCTCTTCGCGATTGCCTGCGGCTGGAGCCGCAACAGGTCGACGCCCACGGCGATCTCGCAAAGCTGGTGTGGACGCGCACCGGCGATGGCGAACAGGCGACCGAGGCCATCGACAAGGCATTGCAGACCTTCCCCAACAATGATGCGCTGTGGGCGGCCAAGGCGGCCGTATTGCAGGGGTCGGGCGACGTGCGCGCGGCCTACGCGTGCCTCGCCGCACGCATCGGGCGTCCGCAGGCGCCGCCGGCCCTGCATGTGCGCGCTGGTCTCGCCGCACTGGAGTTCGACCCGCGGCTCGCGCTCGAGCGCGCCGAGCGCGCGTTGCGCGCGGCGCCGAACGATCCCGCGGCGCGCACGCTTCAAGTCGCGGCGATGCTGGGCGTCGGCGATGCCCAGGGCGCGCTGCGAACGTGCGAGGCGCTGAGGTTCGAGTCGCCCGACGATCAATATCTCATCGCGCTGCAAACGACCGCGTGGCGGATGCTCGGTGATGAACGTTACGCACAGCTTTGCGACTATCCGAACCTGGTGGTCGCGTACGAGCTTGAGGCGCCATCGCCATGGACGAGCCTGGCCGATTTTCTCGACGAACTGAAACACGATCTCGGTCGGATGCACGATGCGTTCGTGCATCCGCTGCTGTTCCAGTCACTGCGCCATGGCACCGAAACCATCGGCGATCTGTCGCGCAACCAAAAACCTTCCATTCGTGCGCTGTTCCGTGCCTTCGATGCGCCGATCCGCGACTACATTGCGCGCATGGGCAAGGGCGGCGATCCGCTGCGCCGGCGGAACACCGGCGCCTACCGCTTCAACGGAAGCTGGTCGGTCCGGCTGCGCACCGACGGCTTTCATCACAACCACGTGCATCCGCGCGGCTGGATCTCCTCGGCGTGTTACATCGAGTTGCCCGACGCGATGCGCAGAGCGGACAACCGCGAAGGCGTGCTGGCGTTCGCCGAGCCAGGCATCCTCACCACGCCGGCGTTGCCGGCTCAATACGAGGTGCGCCCGGAGACGGGCATGCTGGTGCTGTTCCCTTCCTATTTCTGGCACGGGACGGTGCCGTTTTCCGGCGATTGGACGCGGCTTACCGTAGCGTTCGACGCGGTACCCGCTCGCACTGCCTGATTCATTTCGTCTTTGCGCGCCACTCGATCGTGATTCGATCGCGGATCGCGTGCGCGGGAATCGGAACCGTCGCGGTGGCGTTCGCGGCGTCCCAATTCCAGTCCCCGACGTTCTGCCCGTCCACCGCTATCGAAACCGGCCGGTGGATGCCATGGATCTGCACGGCGTACGACCGCCGCTGCACCTGGCCGGCGAAGGCGCCGCGCGTGGGCCCGATCACGATGCGGTGGGCACCGTCAGGTTCACGGGTGTAGCGCATCGGCGTCAGCGCGTGGGATTTGTCATAGTCCAGTGAAATGCCGTCGTCCTCGTACAGGTCGAACGAGCCGTTGCCCGATCCGTAAACATTCACGATCAGGTGATCCAGCGGTTTCGCGTTCGACCATGCGAAATCCGCGGGTTGCTCGGGAATGATCGCGCCGTCGCGCGCGAACACCGGCGTCTGGTCCACGGCGTAGTGGGCGGTGAATGACTTGCCGCCGTCGTGATGCTTGCCGTCGAAGAAGCCGATCCATTTGCCGGGCGGCAGCCAGATAGTCCGTTCGCCGCTTGCATCGAGCACCGGTGCGAGCAGCATTTCACTGCCGAACCAGTATTCGTGCGGGTGTTGATACGCCTCCGCGGAATCCGGGTTTTGCAGATACAGCGGGCGCAGGATCGGCAATGACTTCTCGTGCGCGATCCACGCATGGGTGTAGGTATAGGGAATCAGTTGCGTGTGCAGCGTGAAGTATTTTTTGACCAGCGCCATGCCGCGCTCGCCGTAGGTCCACGGCATGCGCAGGTTGCCTTCGCGCGGGTTCTCGTGTGCGCTGTGCAGGCGCAGCAACGGACTGAACGCGCCGAACTCGATCCAGCGCGCGTACAGGTCGAAGTCGATCTTGCCGCCGTGGAAACCGCCGATGTCGTGGCTCATGTACGGGATCAGCACGTTGCCGCCGCGCACGCTGTAGGCGACCTCGTAGGCCAGCACCGGCCATTCCGAATAGGTGTCGCCGGTGAAGTAGGCCGGGTAGCGCTCGCTGCCCCAACCGCCGTAGCGCGAGAGGATGAACCCGCGTCGTCCGGTTTCCTTTTGCATGTGGTCGTAAAAGACGTGGTTGGTCCAAAGCTGCGGGTCGAGTCCCGGCATGTCCGCGGCGCCGCTGCCGCCATCCACCCACCAGAACGCCACGCCCTGTTGCAGCAACGGGCCATGCAGATGGCGCATGGAGACTTCCGCCTGCTGCTTGTTGGACAGGTCGAAATAAATCCGCGACGGCGGCTTGACGTCGCGAATCGCGGTCAGGCCATCCAGAAAGCCCCGACCGTATTCGTTCGGTTCGATGCGCAACGCGATCCCGAGGGTCTGGCCCGCTTTCGCGTAAGGCGTGATGTCGGCGAAGGTCAGCCGCTGCGGCCAGCGCACGTTGCTGTGTTCGACTTCGTGTCCGTTGACGTAAAGCCGGTAATCCTTGGCTTGCCGGCTGAGATAGAGGTAGAGGTGTGTCGGCAGGTGGCTGGGCAAGCGGACCTGCGTGCGATACCACGCAATGCCTGCGTAGTCGCCGTAGCCCTGTTTCGCGGGTGGCGCATCGCTGCGAATGGGTTCCCAGTCGGCCTTGTCGGCGTCGGGCGCATACCAGTGCTCGCGGATGCCGATGTCGTGGGGATCGGTCGCGAACGTCCAATCGCCGGACAAGTCCAGATCGAACGAAGGCTTCGGCGGCAAGGGTTCTCCCAGTGCCTTCAATACCGCCGGCGCGTGGCTGTCGTCCTGCGACAGGATGTTTTCCTCGGTATTCGCGTAACCGGGGTGATCGTTCAAAGACACCTTGATGCCGCGGGAGTGCATCCATTCGAGAAACCGGTGCGGGTGCGGGATCAGCGGGCTCCAGTCATAGCCGCCCTGCCAGCCGTAGTTGTGCCACGCAAAATCCAGCACCAGCGTGTCTAGCGGGATGTGGTGCTGCCGAAAGCGCGTGACCTCATCCTCGAGGTGCTGTTCCCCATAGCGTTGAAACGCCGGCGTCCGGACCTCCGGATCGCCAGGGAAGTATTCGAAATTGAGGTCCGTGATCATCGGTCCCAGCACGTAGCGCGGGATCATCGGAACCGGCCCGCACAATTGGGCGTACTCGTCCAGAACCTTTGCGTAATCGTTGCGGGCGTAGGTGAACAGGTACCAGTCCTGCCCTCCTTTGGACCTGCGAGGTTCGATCCATTGCGCCTGCGCGTTCCACAGCGGCGAGCGACTATCGTCGATGAACGCGAAGCCGTTGCGGCTCAGCAGGCCGGGTTCGGCTTTCGGCAGCAGCACGTCGATGCCGGGAATGATGTCGTTGACGGGACTGGCCAGATCCTTGCCGTCGGTGGGCAGGTTTTTCGCGCTGACATTGTCCAGCGAATACGTGAGCCCGCCGAGGTTGCCGTCGTCGACCTGGCCGGGATGCCAGGCGTGTGTACTGCCGTCGGCTTTCCACTGCACCTGCAGATTGGTCGCGGCGAACGCCCCGGAATGCACGCGGTAACGCAGCGTCATCGCGCCGGTGGCCACGACCAGCCAGCCGTCCTCCGTTTTCTGGCTGACATCGACGTGCGGCCAGTCGCGCTTCGCGACGACGGCGGTCGCGGCATCCGTGAAATCGGCGGACGGCGAATATTCCATCCTGACCAGCGATGGCGTCAGGAATTCGAAACGCGCATGGCCCGCGAGCACCTTGGTGGTGCCCTGCGGTGCGGCCAGCGCGACGAGCGGCAAGCCGATCCACGCGACCAGCAGCCACCGGCATGCGCGAGCAACACGATGATGAGGGACGGCCATGCGATACCTCCGGTGTTTCGGAAAACGCCGTACGCAGGCTCTGCCGCGAGCCGTCGATGCGGACCTGTCGGAGCTCCTTCCGCTGCTTGCTGCCTACGACTTCGGCAGCGCGTTGAAGGCGATCACGATGCGCGGTTCGTCGCTGTCGTGCGGCTCCACGTAATGCTCCATCCAGCACGGGAACAGCACCAGCAACCCGGCTTCGGGGGTGAGCTGGATGTCGCTGTAGCCGTTCGGCACCGCGCCCTTGACATAACCGTGCACCACGCCCGGCCGCGGATCGCGAAACACGAATCTGCCGGAACCCGGCGGCACCTTCAGGTAAAACGAGCCCGACAGCAGGGTACCTTCGTGCACGTGCAGGAAGTTGAAGCCGCCGCGATCGTGCAGGTTCACCCAGGATTGCAGGTCGAACGGAATTCCCGCGACGCCCATGTCGCGCAGCGCACCGACGCAGCCCGCGCGCACCGCTTCGCGAAGCGGCGCGAACACCGGACGATCCAGAACCGCCATGTCGCCGCTGTTCCAGCCGCCGCGATTGGTGCGTCCGGCCGGCTGCGGGCTGGCCGCGCGCATACGCGACACTTCCGCGACCCATCCGTCGAGATTCCCCCGCAGGGCGCCCAGGCGCGCCTGCCAAATGCGCGTCGCAAACAAGTCAAAGGATTGCAGGGCCAGCGCGGCGACCGGCCGTGCCACTACCCTTTCATCGTCGGCGCTTGTCACGGGGCCTCCCGAAGTCCAGCATGGCTGGCGGTTTGCATTGCCGGAGAACGAAGATGCGGAAGCTCGACCGCGGATGCGCCTGGCTGATCGGTTGCCTGTTGCTGGTGATCGCGCATGCCGCGCTCGCGCTCCCGCCGCCGCCGCAGTCGTGGCAGCACGACATCGACCGGCTGGTCGCCGATGATAGTGCGCATCCGCCGCCTCGGCATGGCGTGCTGTTCGTGGGCAGCTCGTCGATCCGGATGTGGACCACGCTGACCGCGGATTTCCCCGGCGTGCCGGTGATCGATCGCGGTTTCGGCGGTTCCGCGATCGCCGATGCCACGTACTACGCCGATCGCATCGTCGTTCCCTACCGCCCGCGCCTGATCGTGACGTATGCCGGTGACAACGACATCGCCGAGGGCTGCACGCCGCGGCAGGTGCTGGACGCATTCGAGACATTCATTGCGCGCGTCCGTCGCGACCTGCCCGACGTGGCCGTTGCATACATCTCGATCAAGCCGAGCATCGCACGATGGTCGATGTGGCCGCGCATGCACGAAGCCAATCGCCTGATCGCCGCCTGGTCGAAAACGCAATCCCGAGTCACGTTCGTGGACGTCGCGGCCAACATGCTGGACGCGAACGGCAAGCCGCGCGCCGTACTGTTTCGCGACGACGGCCTGCACATGACGCCCGCCGGCTATGCGATCTGGGTGCGCGCGCTGAGACCGGTCCTGGCACGTTACGGCTTCGCGACGCACTGACATGATCCGTTCGACGACGGGTTGCCGGCGTATTCCGCGCGACCGCACCGGCGCTTTTCCTCAAGCCACTGGACATTACCGCGCTGAAACAAGCGCGCGCGCATACCCATGCAGCCTTCGCCCTTTCGACGCGAACGCACCACTGTGCAACAGCGATTTTTTTCACGTCGGGGTGACGCGCGACCGACGAGAGTGGTGCCTCGCGATCAAGGATCGGTCTTCCCATGGATGGTTCCCCCCGCGCCGGTTCTCGCCGCCCTGCTCTTCTGTTCGCCGCAGCCACGCTCCTGGGCGCCGCAAGCTTCGCCGCTTCTGCCCGACAATCCCGCGCTCGATCGCGTCAGTATCTGGCTCGGCGGCTATCACTCGCACGACGACACCCGGTTGTCGGCGGAGGGTACCGGCCCGTACGCCGGCATGTCCGCAGATGCGCAGCATTCGCGCGATGCGGCCGGAGGTAGCGAAGGCTTGAC
>Ga0207649_10001080_pt1 | contig 16599 bp, 15 predicted proteins | sample KBSC43metaG_FD_184317 | JGI IMG/M metagenome (GOLD analysis project Ga0207649, IMG submission 184317) | Corn rhizosphere microbial communities from Kellogg Biological Station, Michigan, USA - KBS C4-3 metaG (SPAdes) (version 2) | ecosystem: Host-associated > Plants > Roots > Rhizosphere > Soil ... | reverse complement strand
CCAACCGCTTCGGCCCTGATCCGTACGGCCGAGATCAGTTCGACAAGATCTTCGCCTGAGGAGCGGGGACAATGAAGCAGCTGAATCCGATCCGATGGGCGATCCTGCCGCTCAAGAAATATGCGACCTTTTCCGGTCGAGCGCCGCGTGCGGAATACTGGTGGTTCAATTTGGCGGCGATGATCGCCGGCCTTGGAACTGATTACCTCGATAGCTTCTTCAGTGTACCAGTAGTGGGCGTTTACGGGCCAGTTTCCCTTGTTTTTACCCTTGCGCTGATTGTTCCAAGCGTTGCCGTGACAGTTCGCCGTTTGCACGATAGCGATCGAACTGGCTGGTGGGCCGTTATGGATGTTTGGAACTACTCGCTCGTCATCGCTGGATTTAGCGGACTCTCGATAGAAACTGCGATGAAGAGCATAGGCCTGGTTCCAGCGTTAATGCTGATCCTGCTTATGCTTTCCTGTGGCGTGATCCTGTTCATCTTCATGGTGACGCCCGGTACGAAACGCTCGAACGAATACGGCCCGGATCCCTACGGCGCGTCGGAGCTCCAAGAGGTTTTCGCCTGAGCCGGCGCAGCAGCTAGTAAGCCGTCCCATCATTGTGCGTGAATGCTCTCTTCTCGATGCTGAGGTGCAGGTCGATATCGGGATAGTGGCAATCGCCGGGGTTCCGCTGGTTATCGATCGCGAGGAAAGCGCAGGGCCGGTCGCTCCGGTTGATCAGGTGGTGCCCATTCGCGACGTCCTTGGGAAACACCGCCATATCGCCGGGGCGGAGTAGGGTTTCCCCCTCGTTCTCGACCAGCACCGCCTCGCCTTCCAGTATCACAACGAACTCGTCCGTTCCTTCATGCCAGTGACGCTGACTCGACCAGGCGCCGGGCTGGAGGACGACATGGCTCACTCCGATCTCGGTCAGTCCGCCAGCCTTGCCGACCCGCCGGAACCAGCGGCCGGCGACTTGCTCGCCGAAAGGCGCCGGATAGCTGGTGCGGTTGCTCTGCTCGATGCTGTCCATGTCGATCTTGGGCATAGCGGATCCTTGGGTCTGTCCTACCGGGCTCGGCATCGCTACCACAGCCGTGTGGGAAGAACAGTGGTCCTGACGCACTCTCTTTTGCCCGGTGCGGCCGGGCGGCGCGTCGGCGGCCAAGATGAACGAAATAGGATAAGATGGCGCCACATCGCGTGACTTTAGTGAACGTAAGCTTGGAAGCCCGAGCGCAGCGCAGCTGCGTCGAGAGAGCTGGAGAGCCGGACGGCCTGCGAGCGCAGCTCGACAGGACCGACGTCACGCGATTTACTCGCGTGACGGCACGTTTCGGGTGCAAATCGTGACAATCGATCCTGTCCAGCTCGCTTCAAACCTCATTTCCAGCCCAAGTGTTACCCCGGCGCGCGGAGAAGTGTTCGACATTCTCGAATCGATGCTTCGGCCGCTCGGCTTCACCTGTCACCGCTGGGTGATGGGTGAACCGCCCGACGGCCCCACAGAGAATATGGTGGCCATACGGGGCGAAGGATCGCCGCACTTCGGCTTTGCCGGACACCTCGACGTCGTTCCACCCGGTGAGGGCTGGGAGGGCGATCCGTTCGAGGTGCGGATCGATAACGGACTCCTGATCGGGCGCGGCGCCAACGACATGAAGAGCGCGATCGCCGCTTTTGTCGCGGGCGTGGCGGAAATCGAGCAGACCAAGGGCACTCTCTCCTTCCTGATCACGGGCGACGAGGAAGGCTATGCGACCTACGGCACGCCGCGGATCATCGATTGGCTGAACGAGCGGGCGATTCGCCCCGACATGATCCTGATCGGCGAACCGACTTCGGTCGACCGGCTTGGGGATACGGTGAAGATCGGCCGCCGAGGCTCCGTCAACATGTGGATCGAGGTGCCCGGGGTTCAGGGCCACGTCGCTTACCCGCATCGAACGACCAACCCGATCGGGCCGCTGGCCCGAGTGATCGCAGCCCTCGACGCGGTTCACCTCGACGACGGCACCGATGTCTTTCCCCCCTCGAACCTCGAATTCACCGGGATCGACACGCCGACCCACGCCAGCAACGTTATCCCTGGCGCTGCTACTGCCCAGCTCAACATCCGCTTCAACAATCTGCACAAGGGCGCCGACCTCGTGAAAATGGTCGAAGAGATCGCCGGCCGCGAGGCTCCCGGCGCTAAGGTGAAAGCGCGCATTTCGGGCGAGGCGTTCCTTACGCCGCCCGGCCCGCTCTACGATGTGGTCGTGGAGTCGATTCGCGAGGAGACTGGCCGCGATCCTGAGCTGTCCACCAGCGGCGGCACCTCGGACGGGCGATTCCTGATCAAGCTTTGCCCCGTGGTCGATTTCGGGCTCCCCAATGCGACCATGCACAAGGTCGGCGAATGCGCTGCCGTCGAAGATATCCGGACACTGTCGAGGATCTATGGCCGGGTGCTGCAAAAGGTGTTCGGCTGAGGGTCGGGTAGAAATAGTCGGATTGGAAGGTTAGAGGCTCCCAACCGCTCCTAGCTCAACCGGATAGAGCGTCGGGCTTCGAACCCGAAGGCTGGGGGTTCGAGTCCCTCGGAGCGGGCCACCCTTTTCTACTAGAGCGTGATCTCGATCAGGCGACTTGCGCCGCTCCTCCGGCGTGGCGGACCCAGGCGCGATAGTCCGGCTCGAACATCGGCTCGGCGAAGACAAAACCCTGGACGATCTGGCAGCCCATCGCACGAAGAATATCGGCCTGCGCACTGTTCTCGACTGCCTCGGCGACGATTTCACAGTCAACTCCGTGGATCAGCTGGACAACAGCCTGCACCACCACCCTCGCCTGCTCGGACCGCTCGATGTCGCAAATCAGCGACGGATCGAGCTTCACCCGGTCAACCGGCATCGAGCGGAGCCGAGCCAGGTTGGAGTAGCCCGTACCGAAATCGTCGATTGCGACGCGTGCGCCGCCTTCCCGAAGCAGCCCGATCTCGTCGAGGATTTGCTGACTGACCTCCATCACCGCGCTCTCGGTGAATTCGAGCTCGATCAGCGACAGCGGCACTTTCTGCTCGGCGAAAATCTGCCGAAGCCTGGGGAAGAAGTCGGCGCGGTCGAGTTGCCGGGGGCTGACATTGAAAGCGATCCGGTGAGCGATCCCGTCGCGCTGCCAGGTCGAGAGGATCAGGGCCACTTCCGCCGCGACCCAGTCGCCGATTTCGGACACCAGCCCGGTCTGCTCGGCCACAGGGATGAAGGTATCGGGCAATTTCAGGCCCTCGGACGGATGGTCCCAGCGAAGGAGGGCTTCAGCCCCGACCACCTCACCGGTCGTCAGACTCAGCTGCGGCTGCAGGGCGAGGCGGAAGCCGCCATGCTGGAGCGCCTCGGTCAGCGCCTTCTCGATCTCGATCTTTGATTGATGCTCAGCGGCAAGCTCGCTGTTGAACAGGCAATGCTGACCGCCGCCCCGGGACTTGGCGCGGTACATCGCGATATCCGCAGCGCGCATCAGCGATTCGACCGTCGAGCCGTGGTCCGGCGTCAGCGAGACTCCGACCGAAGCGCCGATGTCGATGCTGTGCCCGTAAAGTTCGAACGGCTCGGCGATCGCCAGCGCGATCCGCCGCGCAACGCGCTCGATGTCGTCAGCCGAATCGATCTGCGGGAAGAAAATCGTGAATTCGTCTCCCGCGAGCCGGGCGAGGAGCGGGCGCTTTGCAATCGTCTCCCCGACTTCAGCTGTCACCACGACTCGAAGCCGGTTGGCGACCATGATGAGAAGCTGGTCGCCGCGCGCGTGACCGAGGCTGTCGTTCACATTCTTGAAGCGATCGAGATCGACGAACAGCATCGCCGCAAGAGCGCCTTCGGGCACTTCGCCGAGCAGCTTGTCGGCCTCCGACCGGAAGTGCAGCCGGTTGGGAAGCGAGGTCACGGGATCGTACATGCCGAGCGCATGGGCGTTTTCGATCGAGGCGCGGACTTCGGCAAAAAGCGTGTCCACTGCGGTGGCCAGCTTCGGCATCGCTTCCCGAAGAGCCGGCGGCGCAGGCGAAATGAGATCGCCGTCCTCGACCGCCATCAACCGGTCGGCAAGCGCTCCCAAGGCCCGAGCGCTTTCGCTGTTGGGCCGTTCCGACGCGACGTAGCTGATCATGAGGCAGAAAACGCCGGCAACGAGCGAGGCGACGATCTTTTCGTCAAACCTGGTCAGAAACAGGAGCGCGATCAACGAAAACAGGAACGAGGCGAAACCCGCCACGCTCGAGAGAAGCGCGTTACTGATCTTTTGAGCCGTGCCTGCTTGCATCGGGGATTTTTGCGCCTCGTCCGCGGCTCTTTCCGCTGGAGTTAATCGTTAAACGTCGAGGGTTAAGAAAAGGTGGAACTTACCGCGCTCGGCGGAGCACAATGTAGAGGCTTCCGGCGCCGCCGTGACAACTATGTGCGGGACGCACGGCCGCGATGCTGGGCGCGTAGGGTGAGGCGGCCAGCCAGTCGAAGACTGCGGCACGGATTTTCCCCCGCCCGACAGCATGATCGCCAAGCCGGGCGTGGCCGGTAATGAGGAGCATGACTCGCTCTCCGGCCGCGATCGCCCGCTCCAGCGCGTCATCGATCGCTCGCCAGGCCTGGTCGAGGTTGCGCCCGTGAAGGTCCAATATCCGATCCGGTTCGATCGAGCCGGAGCGGAGCCTGCGATCCCAGCTGGAATCGAGGGTTTTGGCCGAAAGCGGCTGGGGCCGAGCTACGGGCTCAGCAGCCATCCTATTGTGACTTGGCGCAGTTGACCGAAGTGCCGGCGGTTTGGCCGGGGCCGGCGAAGCTTCCCTCTCCCGCGAGAGCGGCCGAATCGTCGCAGCAACTCTGGCCCAGAGCTCCGTCTCTTCAGGGGTGAGCGAGCGCACGCTGGGCCGTGCCCTTGGGGATCAGAAGCAGCGCCTGCCCTGAAGCGGCCATTCCACCGGCAATTTGCGCGGCCTGCGGTCCCGAACCCCAGAAGGTATCGAAGCGGTTCGCGCCCTTGATCGCGCCTCCGACATCCTGCGCCACCCACAGGCCATCGGGCTCGGGTCGGTCCATCGCCAGGAATATCGGCGCGCCGAGCGGCACGAAGGCCGGGTCAGCGGCGACTGTACCCTGCGCGGTGATCGGCACATTGAGAGCGCCGAGCGGCCCGGGACCATTCAGTACCTTGAAAAAGACGTAGGATGGGTTCTGGAGCATTAGTTGCTGCCCGGCAGCCGGATTGGCGCGAATCCATGCCTTGATCGCCTGCATGTTGGTGCCGCCGGGCGGGAGGAGCCCCTGCTGCTTCATCAATCGGCCGATCGGGACATAGGCGAGGCCGTTCTGGTCGGCATAGCCGATCTGCTCAGCGGTGCCGTCGGTGAACACCAGCCGCGCCGAGCCCTGGATTTCTGCGAAAAAGACGTCGGCCGGGTCGCTCGCCCAAGCAATCTCGAGACCTTTCCCTGCGAGCGCGCCGTTCTCGATATCCGAGCGGCTGTAATAGGGCCCGCAGATGCCGGTCGCCGGGTCGATCCGCCCGCGTCCGGTGGTCCCGTCGGGCCGGGTGCAGCGGACCAGGTCCGGCGGCACCATGTAGATCGGCACCGTGTAGCCGGGCGCCTGCGTTCTCGAGACGGTGATCTCCGGCTCGTAATAGCCGGTGGCGAAAGCCTTTCCGGTACCGACCTGCACCCAGTCGAACTGGCTCTGAAAGAAAGCCGACGCAGTTCCGGGCAACACGGATTGCGCAGCGGTGCAGGGCGCCAGCCAGTCGGTCGGTTGGGTCAGGCCCGACTTGTCCGTCCGGGTGGTAACCGCGGGGCAGCTGGTGCGGAAGGCGGCCAGCGCCCGTTCCGCATTGCCTTCATCAAGGAGCCGCGGCTCGACGACCGAGATCCCGGCCTGCAGCGCATTGGCGGGAGGCGGCGGCTTGGGAGGCTGCGTAACCGGCGGCGGTTGAGTGACCGGAGGCTGGCCTGGCCGGCTGACGCACGCGGAAAGCAGGGCAAGGGAAGCGAGGGCGAACCCTCTGATCCAGCCCCTCACTCTTCCTCGTCGGTTTCGACCAGGAGCCAGTTGGGGTCGCGCGAGGCGATGTCGCGGCGGAAGGTCCAAAGGTCGCGGGTCTGGACAGCGTCGGTCATCGATCCGGCGACGACCTCTCCGTCCTTGTTGCGCGTGACGGCGGCAATGTCCGCTTCGAAGCGAACGGTGACGAAGGCGATGCTGCGTTCAAGCGACGCGGAGGAGATCACCGCCTGCTCAACCGCGACCAGCCGGTTGTCGAGGGTGAGTCCATCCTTGTTGCGCTGCTCAATCGAGGCCGCAAATGCGTCGTAGACATTCTCGTCGGCGTGCGAACGAACGGCGGAGAGATCGCCTTTCCAGAACGCCTCCAGCATCATCTTGTACGCGGCCTGCGCGCCTTCCAGGAAGCGGGCGACGTCGAAGCTCGGGTCGGCGGCGAGAATGGCCCGAACCCCCGGGCCGGCCATCGGCAGGTAGGCGAGGTCGGGATTGTCAGCCGTCTGCTGCGGAGCAGGCTTTGGAGGCGCCGCTGGCTGCTCGACGCGCTGCTCCGCCTCCGCAGGCTTGAGGATGGGCTGTTGTTCGTGGCCGGTGCGTTCGCCGAGGACGCTGTAGAGCCTCAGCCCGATGAAAAGCGCGACCAGCGCGAGGATTACGATAACGGTCAAAGATGTGATTCCACTGCGATCTTGAACCTTACATATGCGCACCGCCGACAGATTCAAAGCCGCCGCGCGGGGCTAAAGCGCCATTGCACGCCCTACAGGTGACTGCTAGGCGCGCCTTCAATAACGCACCCGGCCATCTTCCGGGTCCGCGGCCCATTCCACTCGAGGCGAAGCGACATGGCTGACGAGCAACCGAACCCCGGCGCAAACGGAGCAGCAAGCAACGGCAACGGCGCGGCCACCGGCAATGAGCCGCAGGTGGCGACACTGGCTCAGTACATCAAGGATCTGTCGGTTGAGAGCCCCAGCGCTCCCCAGGTTTTCCAGTGGCAGGAGCAGCCGGCGCTGGACGTGAATTTCCAGCTGAACGTCGAACGCGCAGGCGAAGAGATGCACGAGGTCACCCTCAAGACCGAGGTCAAGGCGCAGTCCAGCAACGGCGTCCATTTCCTCGTCGACCTCAGCTATGCCGGCCTCTACGCGCTGCGCAACTTCCCGGAGGAAGCGGTGGGTGCTTTCCTCCTCGTCGAGGCGCCGCGGCTGCTGTTCCCCTTCGCCCGGCAGATCGTCGCGGAAGCGATCCAGAACTCAGGGTTCCCGCCGCTCCTTCTCGAACCGATCGACTTCGCCGCCGCCTATATGGCGCAGATGCAGGCGCAGCAGGGCCAGCAGGACGCGGTTGCCGGCGCGGCTCCCTCGGGGGATGAGCCCGGCGAGGCCTGAGCCTCCGACTGAAACGGCGGAGCCCCAGACATGAATCTCACGAAAGCGCTGGGATCGGTTGGCGGCCTCACTCTCGCCAGCCGAATACTCGGGCTCGCTCGGGACATGCTGTTTGCGGAATATGTCGGGGCCAATTTTGCCTCCGACGCTTTCACGATCGCCTGGCGGATGCCGAATATGTTTCGGGCGCTGTTCGCCGAGGGCGCTTTCTCCGCCGCCTTCATTCCGATGTTCAACCACAAGGTGGCGGACCCGGAGGGGCCGGGCCTTCCGGCGGGGGTTGCGTTTGCGCAGGATGCGCTTTCGGTCCTGCTCCCGGCGCTCATCGTGATGACTTTGCTTCTTGAGGCGTTCGCCTGGCCGGCGACCTATCTCATTTCGGGCGGCTTCAACGGGGTCAGCGCCGACAAGTTCGGCTTTGCGGTGCTGCTCTCGCGGATCACCTTTCCTTACCTGATGCTGATCTCGCTTGCCTCGCTGGCCGGCGGAATCCTCAATTCGCTGCATAAATTCTGGGTCGCAGCGGCGGCGCCGATCCTACTTAACGTGGCGCAGATCGTCGCGCTGATTTTTTTTCACACGCACGAGCCGCTGATGACGGCGCAGAACCAGGCAATTGCGGTCACGATCGGTGGAGCGCTTCAACTCGCGTGGCTGTTGCAGGCATGCTGGGGAAGCGGAATTCATCTCAGGATCCGGATGCCGCGGCTCACTCCCGACGTGAAGCGGCTCATGAAACTGATGGCCCCGGCGGCGGCGGGCACCGGCGCGGTTCAGTTCAATCTGCTCGTCTCGAGTGCTCTTGCAACCGGGCTGCTTCCGCACGGCTCGGTGTCGTACATCTATTACGCCGACCGGCTGAACCAGCTGCCACTGGGACTCATCGGAATCGGCCTTGGCACGGTGCTGCTTCCGACCATCTCGGCGCAGCTTGGGCGCGGCGATCACAAGGATGCGATGGCGACCCAGAATCGCGGGTTGGAGCTGGCGCTCTTCTTCACATTGCCCGCCACGATCGCTCTGGTCATTTGCGGAGTGCCGATCATCCGGGCGCTGTTCCAGCACGGTCATTTCGATGCGGGCGACGCGGTGAAGACGGGCCAGGCGCTCGCCGCCTTCTCGCTGGGCTTGCCCGCCTATGTCCTCGTGAAAGTGCTGACCCCCGGTTATTACGCGCGGTCGGACACACGCACACCGATGCGCTATGCGATGATTTCGATCGCGATCAACCTGGGGCTGAACCTCGCCTTCATCCTTCCGCTGAAGCATGTTGGGCCGCCTCTGGCGACGGCGCTTGCGTCCATCGTCAACGTAGGGATGCTCTATTTCACGTTGAGGAAACGCGGGCATTTCGAAAGCGATGCGCGGCTTCGCCGTCGAATCCCGCGTCTCGCCATCGCAGCCATCATCATGGGTGCGGCGCTGTACTGGTTCTCCCCGCTTGTCGATCCGTACATGACCGGCTCGATCTTCCGCCGGTTCGGTGCGCTCGTGGTGCTTGTCGGCTCCGGAGTGGCTGTCTACGGGATCGCCTGCTTCCTGACCGGCGCTTTCGTGCTGGACGACGTGAAGCTCATCATCAGGCGGGGAGCGCGACAGCAGTGAACGGCAAGGCATGAAGCGGGTCGTTTCGGGAATCCAGCCGACCGGCGGGCTGCACCTCGGCAATCTGCTGGGCGCAATCCTTCGCTGGGTGCGAATGCAGGATGAGGTGGAATGCCTGTTCTTCCTCGCCGACCTCCACTCCCTTTCTGAATTCATGGAGCCTGGCGTTCGCCGCTCAAGTATTCGCGAGATGGCGGCAGCGCTGATCGCCAGTGGCGTCGATCCCGCAAAGTCGATCCTGTTTCAGCAGAGCGCTATTCCGGCACATTCGGAGCTGTGCTGGATCCTCAACGGAACCGCCCGGATGGGCTGGCTCAACCGGATGACTCAGTGGAAGGACAAATCGGGGAAGAACAAGGAAGGCGCGTCCGTCGCGCTGTTCGACTATCCGGTCCTCCAGGCCGCCGACATCCTGCTCTACAATGCGACTCACGTTCCGGTCGGCGAGGACCAGAAGCAGCATGTGGAGCTGACTCGTGACATCGCGATCAAGTTCAACACTGACTACAACACGGATCTGTTCGTGCTGCCGGAGCCGTTCATAGGCGACACCGCGGCCCGGGTGATGAGCCTTCGCGACGGATCGGCGAAGATGTCGAAGTCCGACCCTTCGGACATGAGCCGCATCAACCTGATCGACGACGACGACACGATTGGGCAGAAGATCCGCAAGGCCAAAACCGATCCGGAGCCGCTGCCCGAGGATCCTGCGGACCTGAACGGTCGCCCGGAAGCAAAGAACCTTGTCACCATCTATGCAGCGGTGACCGGCGAATCTGTCGAGCAGGTCCTCGCCCGATTTGCAGGGCAGGGATTCGGCGCATTCAAGCCGGCGCTCGCCGATGCGCTGATCGCCCTGCTTTCGCCGATCCGCGGGCGGCTCGAGGAGCTGCGGCGCGATCCCGCCGAGCTCGACCGACTCCTGGATGACGGCGCACGGCGCGCCAGCGACATAGGCGCCCCGATCCTTGCTCGGGCCAAAGCGGCCGTCGGCCTCGCCTAGCCGCGGGAACGATTGCTTGGACGAGACTGACTTGCAGGCCCGGCCGCTCCCCTTGTCGGAGCGGCTCCGGCAAATCGCCAAGCAGAGCGGTCCGGAGCGAATCAGCCTTTCGGAACTATCCCAGCAACTTCACTCACGTGTGTGGGGCGGGCTTCTCGTCATTCTTGCAGCAATCAATGTCATCCCGCTTCCGCCCGGAACGAACACCGTGCTTGCCATTCCGCTCGTCCTTGTATCGGCGCAGATGGCGCTTGGGCGCGCGAGCCCGTGGTTCCCCGGGCGGATCGATCGCCGCGGGATAACCAAGGACGAACTGCAGCAGCTGATCGCAAAGATGGGGCCGATCGAAGCCCGGGTCGAACGCATTTTCCGTCCCCGGCTCGGGCGATTGACAGCACCCGCCGCGACACGCGCGATCGGGCTGACGTGCATGGCCCTATCTGTAATCGCGGGTCTTCCGATCCTGATGATCCACAATGCACCCGCAGTTGCGATCCTGCTCTTCGGGCTGGCGCTAATCTATCGCGACGGCGTGCTCGTCATCCTTGGAGCGATCGCGGCAGTGCTCGCCGTGGCGTTCGACGCCGCGCTTGTGATTTGGGGCGTCGCAGTGGTGAAGTACGCGCTCGCATGGCTTCACCGGTAGGCGGGGCCAACCGTTCGTCGGCGCTCTGCCTCTCTTCATCGACGGTTCACCCGCTCTTGTGTTAAGCTATCGCTCTGCAATAACCGTGTTTTCCCGACGGGAGGGGTGAGTATGCGTATCTCCAAATTGGCCGCAGCAGCTTTGGTCGGCGTTGCGGCTCTAAGTCTTTCGGCCTGTGCAACCAGCCTCAACACCGAGGTGACTCGCTACCAGGCAATGCCTGCTCCGCAGGGACAGAGCTTCACCGTCGTCCCTGGTGAGGGAATGGCGAAGATGGGCGGGCTGGAGTTCCAGCGCTACGCCGCCATTGTCGCGCAGCAGCTGGCGGCTCGCGGGTTTCAGCCGGCAGCCGACCCGAAGGCGGCGACGATGATCGTGCACCTCGGCTATAATGTCGACCACGGACATCAGGTTATCGAGCCCGATCCGTTTGGCGGACCCTTCGGCGGTCCATTTTTGCGTCCGCGCTTCGGCTTCTATTCGCCGTTCTACTACGGCTGGGGCGATCCGTTCTGGGGCGACGACTTCGTCGACAGCCACACGGAATATGGCGGCGAGGTGGATATGCACATCCGGGCCGCGGGCACTGGTCAGCCGCTATTCGACGGTCGCGCCCAAGCCCGCGCCTTTACTAACCGGCTGGACCGTGTGCTCCCGCCGCTGATCGAGGCGCTGTTCACGGGCTTCCCCGGACAGAATGGCGAAAACGTGCGGATCACGATCCCGGCGCATCCCTCGCACGCGTAAACCCCCTCTGAGGGGAGGGGTGGAGCCCACTCGGACGCTTGTTCGGGTGGGCTCTTTTTTCGCTCAATCCGGAAGGGCGGTGCCGCTGACCAGGTTGATCGTCGCCGCCGCGCCCGAAGCGCCGGTTCCCGGCTGGCCGCCCCCGACCCACAGGCTGTATTTGCCCTTGCGGGTTCGCATCTTCCCGGCGGTGTCCGCAAAGGCGAGGTCGCGAGGCGTCAGTGGGAAAGCGACCGTCTGCGATTGCCCGGGCGCGAGATGGATTCGCTCAAAGCCCTTCAACGAGCGAAGCGGCAGCCCCGCGCCCTCAGGCGGAGTCACATAAAGCTCCGCAACTTCGTCGCCCTCGCGCGGACCCGAATTGGTGATGCTGACCCTGACTATCCTGTTGTCACCCGATCCGGATATCGTTGCCGGGCCGTAGGTGAAGCGAGTGTAGCTCAGCCCGTAGCCGAACGGATACTCCGGCTTGCCGGAGAAGTAGCGGTAGGTCCGGTTTTTCATCGAATAGTCGGTAAACGGCGGCACCTGGTCGATCGACTGGTAGAAGGTGACCGGGAGCCTTCCGCCCGGGTTGTAGGCGCCGGTCAGCACATCGGCGATTGCCTTGCCGCCCTGCTCGCCGCCGTACCACGCTTCGACGATCGCGTTGGCCGAATTGTCAGGACCGAGCGCAAGCGCGGAGCCGTTCTGAAGCGCCAGCACGACCGGTTTTCCGGTGGCTCGAAGCGCCTCAACCAGATCGGCCTGAGCCTTCGGCAGAGCGATGTCGGTCCGGTCTCCACCGTCGAAGCCGGTGATCTTGACCGGCATCTCCTCGCCTTCGAGCCACGAGTTCAGCCCGACGAAGACAACGATCACGTCCGCACCTTGCACGGTCCGCATCGCCTCGCGCTGGAGAGCGCCCTCAGGTGGCTGCCAAGCAAGGGTAAATGCAGGCGCGAAGCCAAAGCCCGAATGACGGTGCGCCGCTTCGATAGTGAATGGCCGTGGGGTCACGTCGGGAAAATTGACTCTGACTGTGTCGCCCGAACCTCCGGCATCGCGGGCGCTGCATTTCTCGTTCACTTCGACTGGTGCAGAGCCTTCGATGCGTAGAGTGTAGCGCTCAACAGTGGAATTGTCGTCGCACCGGCGGCGCTCCAGCTGGAACGTGTAAGTCCCGGGTTCCGGCGGCGTAATCGTGCCGGTGAACCTCACCGAGAAATCGGCTGGGTTCACGCCGGGCGCCGGCGCGATCCAGTTCCAGTTGACGTCGAGCTGCGGAAGACGCTCGGTCGCGACGGGTGGTCCGGCAAGATCGGTGCCGTTGAAGAACGTTGCTGAAACTCCGATGGCCAGCGCGGTCCGCGGCACCACCAGCGGGAGTCCCGAAACGAACGGCGACCCTTCCGCATAACGGACTCGATCGGCGCCGTAAGCCGCGATCATCCCGTCGAGCGGGAGGACTGCTCCAACAGGAGTACCATTGTAGTTGCCTTCGAGATCGATCAGCGACGCTGCGGTCGGTCCGATCACCGCCACTCTCTTCCCCGGCGCCAGCGGAAGAATTCCGTCGTTCTTCAGCAGAACGATGGACTCATGCGCGGCGCGGAGCGCAAGCTCACGGTGTTCGGGCGAGTGGTCGGCCGAATACGGAATGGAACTGAACGGGACCGACTGGGGCGGATCGAATAGTCCGAGCCTGAAGCGGGTCCTGAGGTCGCGTTCGACAGCGGTGTCGATCTGCTTTTCGCTGATCAGGCCGGCGTGCACCGCTTTCGGCAGGTCAAGAAATTCGTCCTTGAAATCGCACCCGGTATCGGTGCCGGCTTTCACCGCCAGCGCCGCACCCTCGACATTGCTCTTCGTGAAGTGATGGCCGTTGGTGATGTCGTCGATGGCGCCGCAATCGGAGGTCACATGCCCATCGAAATGCCAATCGCGGCGGAGAGTCTGGGTGAGTAGCTCCGGGTTGGCGCAGGCTGGCTTGCCGTTGATTGCGTTGTAGGCGCACATCACGATCTGGACATTGCCCTGCGTCACTGTTCGCCGAAATGCCGGAAGATAGGTCTCGGCGAGGTCCTGCGGCGACGGATCGACGTTAAAACCGTGGCGCAGCGGCTCCGGCCCGCTGTGCACGGCAAAATGCTTCGAGGTCGCCGCAGCCAGCAGATAATGCGGGTTGTCGCCCTGGATTCCGCGAATGAACTGGGTCGCGAGAACACCTGTCAGGTAGGGGTCCTCTCCCAGCGTCTCCTGCCCCCTGCCCCAACGCGGGTCGCGGAAGATGTTGATGTTGGGCGACCAGAAATCGAGCCCGAAATAACGACCGTGATTTCCCTCTCGCTGCGCCTCGTTGTACTTGGCGCGTGCCTCAACGCCGATGGTATTCCCTTCGGCATGAAGCATGCTTTTGTCCCACGTCGCGGCCATTCCGATCGCCTGCGGGAAGACCGTTGCCTCGCCTGAACGGGCAACGCCGTGAAGCGCCTCGTTCCAGTAATCGTAGGATGGAACTCCCAGCCGCGGGATCGCGGGCGCGACATCCTGCATCTGCGCCGCCTTTTCCTCGAGCGTCATCCGGCTCACCAAGTCGGCGACTCGCTTGTCGACCGGAGTTGACGGGTCTCGATAGAGCTGGGCGCTCGCGGCCGAACCGGCGAGCAACAAGGCTGACGCAAACGCTACTTTCATCGACTTCTCACCTTCCGGCACCCTTCACTAGTGAGACGCGCAGGACGGGGAAAGTCGCACCTTGCCGGATACGAAAAGCGCCCGGGGGCTGCCCGGGCGCTTAGTCGGAATCGTGCAATCGCCTAGTGGTGACTGCTGCGGCTGGAGCTGCCCTTGCTTGAACTGCTGCTGCGGCCGGACGAGCTGCGGCTCGAACCGCTGCTCGACTTGCTGCTGCTCGAACGGGTGCCGCTCGCACCCATTTTGCTGCTTGAGCTTCCGCTTCCGGTCTTCTTCGTAACCATGATCTTCTCCATCCATTCCCCGCGTCGCCAGCTAAAACGTTTAGCGGGAATGAGTTTTCCGACTTCGCGGCACAACGAGTGTTCGGGCGGGTTGAAACGAACGCACCCCCACGTCAGGAGCGATGGAATGCAGACCGACTCACAAGGTGCGCGGGATATCGCTGCCGACATCCTGACCAAAGTTCCTGCGGTCACATTGGGATTTTGGATCATCAAAATCCTGGCGACGACTCTCGGCGAGACCGGCGGCGACACGGTTACGATGAGCTGGCTCGGCGAAACGACGCCCCATCCAGTCTACGGCGGATATCTGATCGGCACGGCTATTTTCGGCATTGCCCTCATTGTCCTCGTCTGGGTTCAAATCCGCGCCCATCGGTTCAACCCGTGGCTCTACTGGGCGACAATCGTTGCTTCGACCACGCTTGGGACGACGCTTGCAGATTTCGCCGACCGGTCGCTTGGAGTCGGCTATCCCGGCGGATCGCTGCTGCTGCTCGCCTGTGTTCTCGCCTCGCTATTCGCCTGGTTCAGGACATTGGGGACCGTCAACGTCAACACGATCGTCTCACCCCGACAGGAAATTTTCTACTGGATCACGATCACCTTCTCCCAAACCCTGGGCACCGCGCTTGGCGATTGGGTCGCGGATGCCGGACTTGGATACGAAGGCGGCGCGCTCCTTTTCGGCGCGGCGCTCGCAGTACTCGCAGTCCTCTATTTTACCACACGGGTGAGCCACGTCGCCCTCTTTTGGGCGGCTTTCATCCTGACCCGGCCGCTCGGCGCTACCGTTGGAGATTTTCTCGATAAGCCGATCGCCAAAGGTGGTCTGGAGTGGAGCCGCCCGCTCGCCTCGGCGGTTCTCCTGGTCGTGATCGTGGCGCTGATCATCATCCTGCCGCAACGAGCGGGGCGGCATCCGGGAAGCCTGGAAGCCGCGGCTTGATCCGCTCGATTTCGCTGGCGCTCGGAATTCTGGCTGCGCTTGCCGCCGCTCCCGCTGCCGCAGGACCTCCCTATCTCACCGACGATCCGGAGCCGACCGACACCGGCCATTGGGAGATTTACGGGCCGCTGGTGCAATCCGAAGGGTCCGGTTCGGACTTCTCTGGATCCTTGGGTGCCGAGGTCAATTATGGCGCCGCTCACAACCTCCAGCTGACGCTCGACTTTCCGGCAGCATTCGCGCACGGGAGCGGCGGCTGGCGCTGGGGAGCGGGCGATCTCGCTGCTTCCGTCAAGTACCGCTTCTACGACAATAAGCGTGCCGGACTGCAGATCGCCGCCTTCCCAGGCGTGACTTTGCCGACCGCGAGCAACGGACTGGGATCTGGGCGCGTGAGTGCACTGCTACCCGTTTGGGCGCAGGAGGACGTGGGCCAGTGGTCGGTGTTCGGCGGCGGCGGCTACGCGCTCAATCCCGGTTCCGGGAACCGCGATTACTGGGAGGAAGGACTTGCGGTGAGCCGCGATTTCGGCGGCGGACTCTCCGGCGGGATCGAGCTGTTTCACCATGGTCCCGATGCCGTTGACGCAACATCCGAAACGGATTTCGGGGCTGGGGCGATCGTCCCCATCGGCGGGCCCGCTCGAATGCTCTTCTCGGGAGGTCCGGCGCTGGCCGACCACCGGACCGGCTACCATTTCTACGCGGCGCTCGGATTGAACTTCTAAGGTCGATCAGCCTTCGAGCTGTCGAGTCAGCAGCCGGATATCCGCGTCCAGCTCCGAATCCTGCGCTCGCAGCTTTTCAATCTGGCGGACGGCATGGATCACCGTGGTGTGATCGCGGCCGCCGAAACGCCGGCCGATGTCCGGAAGCGATTTCGGAGTGAGCTGCTTGGACAGATACATCGCCACCTGTCGCGGCCGGGCGACTTCGCGGGCGCGGCGGGCCGAGGTCATTTCCGCCTTGCGGATGCGGTAATGCTCGGCGACCTGGGTTTGGATCTCATCGATCGAGATTCGCCGCTGGTTGGCGCGAAGCACGTTCGCCAGCACTTCCTCGACGAATCCAACGTCGATCTCGCGTCCCGTCATCATCGCGTAGGCCGCGATCCGATTCAGCGCCCCCTCAAGCTCGCGCACACTCGACGTCACCCGGCGCGCCAGGAAATCGACGACATTGCGCGGCATCTCCACCGCCGGAAGCGCCGCCAGCTTGGCGATGATGATATTGTAGCGAAGCTCGAAATCGGCGGAGTTGATGTCCGCGACCAGAC